>Ga0315279_10001699_pt1 | contig 35865 bp, 37 predicted proteins | sample YL17G06_20_MG_FD_203694 | JGI IMG/M metagenome (GOLD analysis project Ga0315279, IMG submission 203694) | Sediment microbial communities from Yellowstone Lake, YNP, Wyoming, USA - YL17G06_20 | ecosystem: Environmental > Aquatic > Freshwater > Lake > Sediment | place: USA: Wyoming | collected...
CTCGTCGTGGGGAACTTTCACGTTCAGTTGTGCACGGCGGGTCTGGAAGAACTCGAGGAATTGACTGTGGGTGCGAGTTGGGCGTATCATATGAGGGCCCCCCTCCTGTGGGCCAGGAGCGGAACGTGTGAGATACGCCCAATCTTGCCACAGGTGGGGGTAGAATGTTAAAGGCTACCGAGGGTCGGTAGCCTATTCAAGCAGGAAAATGGCCTACTCGGACTTTCCGAGAGGTCTCGTGCAGCGAACGGAGAAGGGAGTAGATTCCCTCCCCTGTCCGGGCAGCGAACGGGGACAGGAGTACATTCCCTCCCCTGTCCGCGCAGCGGACGGGGGAGGGTTAGGGTGGGGGTTCCTATGCCAACCAAGCCTCGACCTCATTGGCGCTCCTCCGTTGCCATGCAAACCCGCGCACGTGAGCTGCGCCGCGAAATGACGCCCGCCGAACGCAAACTCTGGCAGCGCATCCGCGACGGCCAGCTCGACGGCGGCGTTGGTTACAACGGCGTTGGTTACAACGGCGTTGGTTACAACGCACACTTCCGCAAGCAACATGCCGTCGGGCCGTTCATCGTAGATTTCTTTTGCGCCAAATCCAAACTCGTCATCGAGATTGACGGCGACACTCACGCCGAGCAAGTCGAGTACGACCAAGAGCGGACACGCTGGCTGAATGAGCAAAAGCATTACCGCGTCATCCGCTTTGCGAACGACGATGTCTTGCACAACCTTGACGCGGTGGTGGAGAAAATCAGAAAAGAGTTGAATGGCAAGTAACCCCATCCCCACCCTTCCCCCGTCGAGCAAAAGGCGCTCGACAGGGGAAGGGAGTAATTCCCTCTCCTGTGCCGGAGGCACGGGGGGGCCAAAAAGGAGACGACGATGGCTACAACGACCTGGTTCGAGGACTTGCCCGTAATCGGCAAGATGCAGCCCGGCAAAGCGGCAGCCAAGCTGCGCGAAGTGGGTGAACACGATGCAGCAGACGCACTTGAGGGTGGACTGGCAAAGAGCGAAGTTTTTCGAGGGCTTGCCAGACCGTGGCCGTTTCAGGACAAACCCTGGCAACACACCGCGCACGCTTTTGGCTACCTGGCTCCGGTTCCGCCGGGCAGCAGCGCGCAGCCCATCCAACACGCGGGCAATATCGCGCCGGACGCTTTCCTCAAAAAAGCGCGCATCAAGATCACGCTCGACGGGCTGCGCGTGGCGGCGTATCCGGGCGGCGGCATGCACCGCGTGCTGTTCGATTTCTACGCCCAGAATCAAATGGGCAGTGGCGTAGAGAACTTGCACTTTAACGCCACTTACCGCGTGCAAGAAGGCGAGCGGGCCGCCATCATCGGCTACCCGATTTTCGTCGGGCTGAACGTCGGTTCTGACGGCGTGGCGTTCAAGTGCTTTACCGTCAACGTGCAGAACGATCAAGACGAGGCGTTTCTCGGCTTTCTCGAATCGGACGTGTTCAAGTCGGGACTCAAGCTGGCACAAGTCGTGCAGCCGGCCATCGCGCCGCTTTCGGAAATTGCCGTGGGCCTGACCAAGTCTATCGCCGCGCGCAACCGGAATGTGCCGGTGCAAGATTTCTATATGGGCTTGGACTTTAGCGCCATCGCCATGCGCGCCCGGCTGGCCGAAGGCTCGTACATCGCCGTCCAGGTGCCCGAAAAACTGCAAACTGTGTGGAACTGGAGCGACTGGGTTTACAGTCCGGCCAATGGTCAAGTGGTGAACAAAGCTGACGCCACCCAGATGATCCCATACAACTATATCGTGTTCAGTGTCAGCCGATACGACGGTGATTGATCACTAATCACTATCCACTCATCTGGCGCACCCTATACAGCTCGTCCAACTCGAACCCACGCGCGCGGTAATATTCTCGCGTGCCCGTGGCGGCGATGACGGCCAACCGTTCCAGGCCCGCCTCGCGCACAATCTGGGCTGCGCGCTCGATCAGCCGTGTGCCCAGTCCCGCGTGCTGAGCTTTCCCTTCGCCTTCTTCACCGATCTCGAGTGCCGGGCCGTACTTGTTGGCAGCCCTCAACTCGCCGATTGTCAAGCGCCAGATGTGGGCTAAGCGATCCACGCAGGACATCATAGCGTGGCACGCTGCGCGCCGCAACCCAATTTTTTATCCGTCCGCTTGCGCGTAACGCGAATGAACGCGAATTCCTAAAAGATTAGCGCACTATTCGCGTAATTCGCGGAAGAAAAAGTGCGACAAAAATCTCGCGGACAGCGCAATGGTTGTAGGGTAATACGATGATACTTTGGGGGGCGTGTGATGGAATTGGCGTTGCCTTTGCCCAAAGATCAGACGCTGAGAGAGCGCATCGTGAGAGACCGAAGCTATCGTGGAAGGTCGAGCCGCGCTATGTCAAAAGGCCCGGACAGTGGCATCGGCCATCATGGGGCAGGTTCAACTTGAGGAGAATGGAACGGCGGATTGACCTGCAAATTGCTGGTCATCGTGCTTGAACGCAAAAAGGATGGGAACAGTCAGTCTCCTGTCCTTTTTTATTTGGCCCGGATAGAGTAAAATGGATGACGATGAAACGCAGCGCGCGCTATTGGCTGAACCTGGCGATCTTTGCAGCGGTGACGCTGGCTCTGATTCCGTTTCTCGTGTTGACCGGCATCAGTTACCTTTACATCGGCATGTTCACGCGCACGCCTTGCATCCGCGCCAGCCGCACACCGGTTGACATCGGCATCACGCAGTTTGAGGAGGTAACGTTTCAGACGCCGGATGGCGTGACGGCGCACGGCTGGTACGTTCTGCCGTCCAACGGCGCAGTGGTTGTGCTCGTGCCGGGATTAGGCGGCGCACGAGATGGGATGTTTGACGACGCGATTATTTTGGCCCGGCACGGCTATGGCTTGCTGATGTATGACTCGCGCCAGTGCAATGTGCACGGTGGGCAAAGCCCACGCAACTCGCTCGGCTATGTGGAAACGAATGACCTGCTGGGTGCGGTCGAGTACCTCAGCCGTCGAGATGCAAAAACGCGCATCGGCGCGTTGGGTTTTTCGGAAGGCGGCGTGATCGTCATTCGCGGCGCAGCGCGCGATGATCGAATCCGCGCGGCGGTCGCTGAAGGCGGCTTTCACAACCTGGCGCAGCACATCCTTCACGGCGGCGAGGTTCCCTTGGTGCGCCAGTTGGTCGAGTGGCAGGTCGTCATGTTCTACCGGCTCGATACCGGCGTGGATCCGGCGCAGGTCAGCCCCGTGTCGGATATAAGCCGCATCGGCCCGCGTCCGCTGCTGCTGATCTATGGCGAACACGAAGCCGAGCGGGGCGGCGCGGAACTGTTGTATAATGCTGCGGAGCAGCCCAAGGAACTTTGGATTGTCCCCGGCGCGGGTCACGGTGGGTACATCGGCGTCGCGCCACAAGAGTATGAGAGGCGAGTGGTCACTTTTTTTGACAAGGCATTGGGTATTGGGGACTAGAGATTGGCGAATCCGCAATACCGGAGAGGAGAAACCCATGGAACCCAAGATCATCTACCACCTGACACCGGCCGATTATTATAACAGCTTGCCGGCTGAACAACCCTATCGCCCGCGCGAGTTTGACCGCGATGGGTTCATTCACTGCACCACAGGCGAGGAGCGCCTGCTGCTCGTGGCGGACACGCTCTATCGTCGCGTGCCGGGCGACTTTCTGCTGTTGATGATTGACGAGCGCAAGGTCACGGCGCCGGTCAAGTATGAAAACTCGGGTGGGATTTTGTTCCCGCACATTTACGGCGCGCTGAACCGCGATGCCATTGTGCGCGTCGTGGCCGTGGGGCGGCGCGAGGACGGCACGTTCCTGCCCATCGGCGAGCCGGACAGCGCCGCAGAGAATGTGGCGGCGACCGAGGCATGGCTCTCGCAGGCGCGGGTCGAGCAACTGCTGGCCGAGTCCGCCGATCTGCGCGCGCGGACGATTGAGCGATTGGATCAGATCGAGCGCGCCATCGCGGCGTTGAAAGCGCCTGCCCCTGCGACAGCGCAGGCTCAGCCTGTTGCGCCCATCGCACGTGCCGTGCAACCTGAAACGGTTCAACCCGCAACGGCGGCTCACCCGGCTGCGGCTGCTCCTGCGCCCTCGTCAACGCTTGAGGCGCGCGTGGAGCGCGTCGAACGCAGCCTGCACCAGCTTGCGGCGCGGACGGAATCGCTCGAACAGGAAATATCAAATTACAAAGCCCAAATCTCAAAGCCCAAACCTGCGCCGACCCGGACCCGCAAGTCCATCACACGCAAATCGCTGGCCAAGCGCCGCAAATGATTCGGATGTGACCCAATCTGGTTGAGGTCGCTCTCTGCCGGACTGCCGAACTTGTTCGGCGCAAGCGTGCCTCAACAAATTGAGGACTCCGACCAACTGATTTTGGTCACACCCAAATGATTCTAGATGACTGGTTTCGGATTTCCAATTTGGCGGCTCTCGTCCAATCTGAAATCAGCCATCTAGAATCAGAAATCCTATCGTGAATCGCTCTTACCTCAACCTTGTCCTGACCGTCGCCATTCTACTGGCACTGACCACGCTGGCCGCCTGGCCGTTCCTGGCGCATCCCGGCTTGCCGCGCGACACGGACGCCGAGCTGCACGTTTTTCGCGCGGCGCAGCTCGGCGAGGCGCTGCGTGGAGGCGCGGGCTATGTCCGCTGGGCGCCCGACCTGTGGTTCGGCTATGGTTATCCCATCTTTAATTACTATTCCCCGCTGATGTATTACCTCGCCAACCTCATCACATTGGCCGGGCTGGACATTGTGACCGCCGTCAAAGCCGTGTTCATCCTGGGGTTGCTCGGCGCGGCGGCGGGGATGTACGTCTTTGTGCGTGGCAACTGGGGCACGCGCGCAGGCGTCGTCGCGGCTGCGGCGTATGTCTTTTCGCCATATCTGCTGTTTATTGATCCGCACATGCGCGGCGACCTGGCCGAGTTCTTTGCGTTGGCGCTGTTCCCCTGGCTCCTCTGGGCTTTTCAAACTTCGAATTTCCGCGAAGCGTGTCAAGCGCCGAATCTCCGACCTCCGACCTCCAACCTCCGACTCCTGACTGGTGTTGTGCTGTGGGCCGCGCTCATTCTGACGCATGCTCTGATGGCGCTTGTCTTTAGTATCGTTCTCGTCGCATGGATTCTCTGGCAACTGGTCGGCCTGCCACGGGCTCTTGCCATTCGTCATTCGTCACTCGTCATTCGTCATTTGATGGTTGCTCTGGGCCTCTCGGCAATTTACTGGCTGCCCTTTGTGCTGGAACGCAACGCCGTGCATCTCAATGTCGTCGGGCCGGGGCAGTTTGACTTTCACAACCACTTTGTCGCCTGGCGCGATCTATTCGCGGCCTCGCCCGCGCTCGACCTGGGTGCGACGGCGCCAAAGTATATTCGCAATTTGGGACTGGCGCAGTGGGTTCTTGCGTTGCTGGCTGTTCCCGTAATTCTATTGCGTGGCAGCGGCTTGAGCCGTTCCCGGGCGAAAGTCGCCACTACCAACCCCAAGCACCCTTTGCTTTTTTTTATGCTCTGCTCCGTGTTCCTGATCTTTTTGATGCTCTCGCCCTCAGCTCTTATTTGGGAACATATACCGCTGATGAGTTTCATCCAATTTCCCTGGCGATTGTTGGGGCCTGCCGCGGCAACATTGGCAATCTGCGCTGGCGCAAGTTTCCGACCTCCGACCTCTGACCTCCGACCTCTGGCTGTCAAATGGGTGCGAGAAGGAATCCCAGCGGTAGTGGCGCTGCTGGCGATTTTGGGACTGGCGCTGCCGACGATGTATCCGCCCGCGTGGAGCGCCGAACCGTGGCCGACATCGCCGCGCGGCATCATCGGCGTGGAGCAGCAGGGCCGCTGGCTCGGCACGACCTCGACCGGCGACTTTGTTCCGTCCACGGCCAAGTCGGGGCCGCCCGCCAATGCCGACCTCATCGCCTCGTACGAGCGCGGCAAAGTAGACAAGTTCGACCACACGTCACTGCCACAGAACGCCAGCGCCGCCGTCGTCGAGCACGGCCCAACGCGCGACCGGTTCACCGTGACGAGTCCGCAGCCGTTCACCGCGCGCGTGCTGACGTTCGATTTTCCCGGTTGGCGCGCAGCGGTGGACGGTCAACCCGTGCCCATCACGCCGAGCGACCCGCACGGCCTGATCGAGTTTTCCGTCCCCGCCGGCACGCACGAGGTGCGCGTCGAATTTGGATCAACGCCGCCCCGCGACGTGGGCACAATCATCAGTGTGGTCGCGTTGATCGTTCTGGCTTGGCTGGTCATCCGACAAGTTGCAAGAGGCAAGCGGCAGGAAGCAAGTCAAATATCAAACCAAGAGCAGGAGGCAAGAGACAACTCGCAATGGATGCCCCTTGTCGTGTTGGTTGTATTTGCGTTGCTAAAAGTCAGCGGGGTGGATCAGTGCGAGACATGCTTCCGTGTCACTTCGCCGCCGGGACAGGCGCTTGTGGCGCAATACAAGATTGACCCACGGACAACTCCTTCCGACCTGGCACACGTCATCACACTGTTGGGTTTCGACTTGCCCCAGCCGCAAGTGCGGGCGGGCGGCACGTTCCCGCTCACGCTTTACTGGAAGGCGACCGCACCCGTGCCCAAGAATTATCAGACGTTCGTGCACTTGGTCAATCCACGCGACAAGTTGTGGGGCCAGCCGCTGCGCGACAAGCTCAATCCCGGCGATTTTCCCACGACGCGCTGGCCGCTCGACAAATACAAATGGGACGATTACACCACGCCCGACAGCGTCGTCCGCGTCCAAGCCGATGCCCCACCGGGTGAATACGAGATCCAGGTCGGGCTATACACGCTGAACGACGGCGTTCGAGCGCCGGTGTTTGACACGGGTGGCAATCCAGCCGGCGACAGCATCGTGCTGCCAGTGCGAGTGCAAGTTCTGCGCAAGTAGTAACGTGATGACTGGGCGCAAGAGGATAACGCATGACGATGCGCGCCACCATTTTGGATATCAAGAGTGTGCTTGCCCCAAGCGCAAGTCGCGTGGTGCGCTCGGAATGGGCGATACTTGTCGCAATACTCCTGGTGGCGGCCGTGCTGCGCCTGGCGGCCCTGGGCGATGTGCCTCCCGGCCTTGGCTATGATGAATTGCAAGATGCTCGCCTGAGTGAGCACATCCTCGCCGGCAAGTGGGCCATCTACTTTCCCGATAACTCTGGAACCGAGCCACTCTATCCGGCTTTGGGTGCGTTCTCGGTGCGGCTGTTGGGTTGGAGCGTAATCGCGCTGCGTCTGCCGGCTGCGCTGCTGGGAATTCTGGCAGTATGGGCGCTCTACCTGGCAGCCCGGGAGCTGGCCGGGCGGCGGGTTGCGCTGTTGGCGGCGGCCTTTCAGGCCGTTTCCTTTTGGCCGCTGATCGGGACTCGCCCGGCGCTGGAGGATTCACTGCTGCCCCCAATGGCGGCGCTGGCGTGCCTGTTCCTGGCGCGCGGCCTCAAGCAGCCCGGTGGCGGCTGGCGCGTGTGGCTCAACTTTGCGATGGGCGGCTTGTGGCTCGGCAGTCAGGTGTATGCTTACACAGCGGGCCGCGTCATGCCCTTTTTCCCCCTGGCGCTGATTCTCTACCTGCTTCTGCTCGACCGCCGCACCCTGCGCCTTCACGCGCCCAGGTTGGTGACGCTGCTCGTGATCGCGGTACTGGTTGCCGCGCCGATGGCATTTGTTCTCTACACGCACCCGGAGATCGAGCAGCGGCTCGACCAACTCAGCAGCCCACTTGCCGCGCTGCGACAGGGCGATCCGCAGCCTCTCCTGCAAATCGCCCTCGGCACATTGGGCATGTTCACGTTGCGCGGCGAGCCTCAGTGGCTGTACAATATCGCGGGGCGGCCGATTTTTGATCCCTTCACATCGCTCTTCTTTTACGTCGGGTTGATGCTCTGTCTGGCTCGCTTGCGCGATTGGCGCTGTGGCCTGGCGTTGCTTTGGATGGTGGTGGGACTCTTGCCGGCCTTGGTCAGCCCGCCCCCGGCCTCCTTCAATCACGCCCTCGTAGCTCAACCGGCTGTCTACCTGATGTTGGCATTGGGCACAGGGGCAGTGTGGGAACAGTTGAACCGTCGCTGGGCCAGAGTAGAATTGCTGCTGGCTGCGCTGCTCCTGGCGCTCAACCTCGCTCTTTCGAGCCGGGATTTCTTTGTCGTTTGGGCGCATGCGCCACAAGTGCAGGAACTTTATCAGGGCAGTATCGGCAGGGTGGCGCACGAACTGGATGCGCACGACTCGCCCGGCCCCGTTGCCATCGGCGCTCCTTACATTGACTATTGGAATCCCTGGAACGCGGTTGGCTTTGACCTGGCATTGCGACGCCGAGACTTGAGCGTGCGCTGGTTCAATCCCGCGGGCGGTTGGGTCTGGCCGGCAGGGTCAGGCCCAACCACGTTTTACTTTCCACACGATCCGTTGGGCGCGCAGAGCTTTGATCCAGAGTTGCAAGAATTATTTGCCGCCGATGCAGTTCCACTTCCATCTCCAAGCGGCGATTTCACCGTCTTTCGCGTCGCGCGTCCGGCAGCGTTAGAGGCGCGCCTGGCGAAATTCGCCGATGCGTCCCTGGCCTGGCCGCCAGAGTTGTCACACCTTCCGCGACCTGCCGTGCCGCTCGCCTTTGGAAACCACCTGGCGCTGGTGGGAGTTGATCTGCAAACCGCAACGTCCGCGCCCGGCGGCAAACTGCGGCTGGTGACCTACTGGCAAGTGCAGACAGCCGATCCCGCCCCCCTCGTGGCCTTCATCCATCTCACATCCAAAGGGCAAGACATCTGGGGACAACAGGATTGGCTTGATGTGCGACCGGCCAGCTTGCTGCCCGGCGACCGGTTTGCGCAAGTGCACACAGTGCCTGTCAAGGCCGAGACGCCGCCTGGCCTCTATCATGTCGAACTGGGGCTTTACGCCCCCGACACTCTGGTCCGTTTGCCGATCACATCTGTCGGAGGTGGTATGGCGGATCGAGTGTGGGTCGGCGAGGTACAGGTGACGGCCAAGAGCACGCCTTGAACTGTGCGCTGTGCCATCAAGCCGATGGCCTCAGGGTTTGATTTGCCGCTGGATTCGGAGTAGAATCTAGCCATTGTGAACCTGATCCGATCAATGGAGGCTAAGATGACCAAAAGGCAGATCGAACAAGCGCCCACCGATTTTTTCGCGGCGCATCAACAAGAGATTGCGGCGCACCCCACTAGCCCGGTGGCATACGTGGACAAGGGGTGGAGCCACTTTAGCCGGCATGAGTTTGACCAGGCGATGGAAACATTCGAGCAAGCCGCGTCGCTAGACAGCCAATCCATTGACGCCCAGTATGGATTGGGCGTGGCGGCCAGAGCAAAGGGCGACAAGGCGCGCGCCCGGCAGGCGTTCGAAAAAGCATTGGCGTTAGCCGAGGTGAGCAATGACGTCGCCAAAGCGACTATGATGCGACGCATGACTCGTTCGGCGTTGAAAGGAATAGAAGAATGAGCACGCTGACCAAACGGGAGCGACTCGAAGCGGCGATTCGCGGCGAGGCGACCGACCGTGTGCCGGTCGCCTTGTGGCGTCACTTTCCCGGCGATGATTACCGGCCAAAAGACCTGGCCGCATCTACCGTCGGCTTCCAGCGCCGCTATGACTTTGACTTTGTCAAGGTCACACCGGCTTCCAGCTTTAGCGTGGCCGATTGGGGCGTGCGCGATGAATGGCGTGGCAACGAGGAAGGCACGCGCGTCTACACACACTACGCCGTCCAGTCGCCCGACGATTGGAAGCGCCTCCCCGACCTCGACCCACGCGCCGGCTTTTTGGGCGCGCAGTGTAAGTGCCTGGACCTCATTCACCGTGACCTGGGCGACGATGTGCCCTTCATTCAGACGATCTTTACTCCGCTGGGCCAGGCCAAGCACCTGGCCGGCGACCGCGCCTTTGTTCACATGCGCGAGCAGCCTGCTGCATTCAAGGCCGGACTGGAGAAAATCACACAGGCGACGATCCGTTTCATCGAAGAAGCCAAAAAGACCGGCATCGCAGGATTGTTTTATGCCGTTCAACACGCAAGTTACGCCGTGACGAGTCCTGCCGAGTACGCCGAGTTCGGCAAGGCGTACGACTTGCGCGTGTTGGAAGCGGCGAAGGGGCTGTGGCTCAACGTGCTGCATCTACACGGCAACGATGTGATGTTTGACCTGGTGGCAGACTATCCCGTGCAAGTCTGGAATTGGCACGACCGTGACACGCCGCCGGCGTTGCGCGATGCGCTGCCCAAGGTCAAGGGCGCGGTGTGCGGTGGGCTGGGCCGTGATTCCACCATGCTGCGCGGCACGCCCGACGATGTGCGGCGCGAGATCGCCGACGCGGTCGCGCAGACCGGCGGGCGACGGCTCATCATCGGCACGGGCTGCGTCACGCTCGTCACCACGCCGGAGTCGAACCTGCGTGCGGCCAGGGCAGCGGTGGATTGACGACACAAAAGTGACGGGGCTCCACCCAAAATAGGTATGCTTCACGACAGTTTGTGTCGTGAAATATTAGTCTGCGGAAACCCCTTTCCAAACAGGAGTTGTTCTCATGGCGCAACCTTGGGCATCAGGTCCTGGTGAAATTCTACAACACGGTCTTTCGCTTCTTCGCAAGGACAGTGACAAGAATCGGCGTCTTGCCATATTGGCAATTGACAACGCGGTTGAACTGACTATCAAAACTTACCTCAGTCTGCCTCGACGCGTCACAGGAATTAACCTGAGTAGAAAAGACTACCTCGAAATCAGCGAGAGTTTCCCACGGTTGCTCGACGCTCTTGAACAATATGCAGGTGACAAATTAGGCGGAATCAACTTGGGTGAAATTGAGTGGTACCACCGATTACGAAACGAACTGTATCATCAAGGCAATGGTCTCACAGTTGACCGCGACAAAGTCGAAGTATATGCAGAACTGGCGAAGTTGCTCTTCAGAAATCTATTCGGATTTGATGTTGAGATTGAAGAAACAGAAGGGCATGAAGTCTTGGGTGGCTTCCTGGCGGCATGGGCGCGGCTCGAACAGGTCTCATCGGCACTCATCCTCAAACATGGCGGCATTGGTTCAACTGGTCGCGTGTACCAGCCCATCATGGCAGTACGAGAACTTGAGAAGTTGCAACTGATTGACCGACGCACAGTACAAGAGATTGAAGAACTCAGGCGCATTCGGAACGAAGTTGTTCATGGCATGAGTGATTACAAAAGCGCAATCAATCGAGACAGGGTAGTGCGCTTGAAAGAAATCGTAGAGACGCTAGAAAAATCACTGTAAGAACTGGGCTTCCGCAAACATGCGCACGCCGACCACGCCACGTACGCGGCTTTCTGGGGTTGTCAGTTGGCACATTGAACCTTGTTGCCATTTCGGGGAGCGTCTTGGGGCTTGTCGGCGTGCTGAGACGTTCCCCGCCGTGTCGCTCTAACAACAGTTCCGCAGCCCATCGGCAACACGGGCGTAGAGCATCGCAGAGGAAAATCTATGACCGCGCAAGAGAGAGCTTTGTATCACCAAATCCATCCTCTAAAACTCTTCACGGATTGGAGTACTGGGGTAGTTGCTCTGTATCCGCTGTGGCAACATGACCTCATCACGGCAATCATCATAGGGATTGTCCCATCCGTCGTCGTCTCGCTGATGCTTGTCCGATTCGCAAATCTTGAGAAGTACAAGGAGTCGCGATTTGGAAAATATATCAGCCGGTATATGACAAGGACAATCGAAATGATTCGGTTTGCGGGATACGCGATTATGGCGATTGGAGCGTGGTTTCACACCATATGGCTTATTCCGCTTGGTTTGCTCGTGATTCTGTTGGGATGGTTTCGTGGCGTAATCTTTCCAATCAGGTTATGAAAGCCAGAACAAATGGTGGCACAGAACGAGAACACGCGGCGGAGAACGCCTGCCCGCCGACCACGCGATCCTTCCCCTTCACTTCGTTCAGGGTCAGGACAGGCTTCCGCGGCTCGCCTTCGGCGTGGCATTGTTGGTTGGCATAGTTGGAAGGCGACTTCATTTCGCGCGTCGCTTCGGGCGTGGTCGGCGTGCTTCGGCGTTAGACGCCATTTCCTTTGAAAGCAATACGGTGCGCCAGCCGTCAGGATGAAAGCAACTATGAGCAAATTGGGAGCCGACCAACGAGTAGGATACAGAAACGTAGGAGTCATTGAGGGCTACGATACATGGGCGTCGACCTACGAACGTGACCCTAATCCTCTCGTTGCGTTGGAAGAGAAAGTAACTTTGGAACTCATCGGGAACGTCGAGGGACAGCATGTGCTCGATGTGGGTTGTGGTACTGGTCGTTACTGTGCCTTGCTCGCAAAGCGTGGAGCACTGGTAATCGGAATAGACCCGTCAGCGAAAATGCTGGAGCAAGCCAAGCGGAAAGTCACTCCGTTGTGTCACTTTGAACTGTGTTATGGAACGATGGAAAGAATGCACTTCCCCAGTGAGCATTTCGACCTTGTGTTGTCGGCTTTGACCTTGAGCCATATTCCAGAGTTGGAATCAATCTTTGCAGAGTCTGCCCGTGTCCTCAAGAGCGGTGGCTTCATGCTGGTATCCGATATACACCCGTACTGGCCCATCTCTGGACACAACTACACAGAGTTTTTCGACGAAACAGGGCAAGAGTATCGCATTCCAGAATATCCGCATCTCGTTGAAGATTACTGGAATCTATTCCGCAAATTCCGAATGCGGCTTGAGGAATTACGCGAACCGAGAATTGACGATGGATTAATAGAGGACTTTCCTTCTTTGAGAGATTTTCATGGAATACCGTTGGCTATGGTTCTCAAGGTGCAGAGATTGCCAAGACAAAACGGCGTCTAACACCCGCACGCCGACCACGCCATCCTTCGCTACGCTCAGGATAAACTGCCGCGGCTTTTTGGCATTGTCGGTTGGCACAGAGTTGAGCCTTGTCGTCATTTCGCGTGGCGCGTCGGGCGTGGTCGGCGTGCTGGAGCGTTAGGCGACACCTCAGCAAATCTGCAGACGAGCTTCCCAAGAGGTAGAACAGTGGAAAGAATACAGATAAGGACATTCAGACAGTCCGACATTCCCAGTCTCGTCGAAATTCTCAAGTTGAATGGTCAATACGATTATCCCGCCATCGAAGGGCCAGACTCCATGCGAAGAGTGGCAGAATGTGATGCCGCAGTTTTCTTGGTTGCTGAAACAGGGAAACAGCCCTGCGGATTCATCAAAGCCGTTTACGACGGTTCGCGCGCTCTTGTTCATCTTCTTTCGGTGCATCCAGACTATCAGCATTCAGGAGTTGGGAGCGCGCTTGTAGATGCGGTCAGTAAGGAATTACTTCGTCGCGGTGCTCCAACCGTTAGCGTCACCGTCAGCGAAAAGAGTGCTGGCTTCTGGGAGAAAAAAGGATTTACGCGGTTACCCGTCTTTCTCATGCTGAAGGAGTCGCAGTAGTCCAGAACGTCGCCGCCTAACATTCGCACGCCGACCGCGCCACGCGCGCGGCTCGCCTTCGGCGTGGCATCGTCGGCTGGCATAGTTGGACGTTGTCTTCATTTCGCGCGTGGCGTCGGGTGTGGTCGGCGTGCTGTAGCGTTCCCAGACACCTCCTTTGAATCGCGGCGGCGAGTCTCCATTGCATATATCGTAGAGTTGAAGGAAACATTGGTACATATGACTTTTGACGAGCTTTACCAAAAAGCAAAATCTGTAATAAATCCGCGCAAGCTTTCCGAGTATGCTGAAGCGGGCGGTGTTGGTGCTGCTATCCTTACCGAAAGCGGAAATGTGTATACGGGCGTGTGTATTGATACCGCAAGTTCTATGGGGTTTTGTGCTGAACATGCTGCTGCCGCTGCTATGATAACCGCTGGTGAAAGCCGGGTACTAAAAATGATTGCCGTTGGATGGGATGGACATATCATGCCTCCCTGTGGTCGTTGCCGTGAATTCATAAGCCAGCTGCACAACGAGAATCTGGACGCTGAGGTAATGGTCGGGGAGGGTGTAATCGTGACCCTCCGAGAACTATTGCCATATGATTGGCGTAGCTCGGCGGGTGCAAGCAGTTGAGTAGGCAATTGAGGAATACGACAGACGCAATGGGAAATAGAGACGGGCGTCTGGGAACACACGCACGCCGACCACGCCATCCCTCGCTTCGCTCGGGATAAATTCCCGCCACTTTCTGGCGAAGGTGATTGGCACAGTTGGAAGGTGTCTTCATTTCGCGCGTGGCTTCGGGCGCGGTCGGCGTACTGAGACGTTTAGCGACATTCCGTTCCAACCCAACGGTGGGTGGTCAACCGTGAATCAAGGAGTACTGTGATTGTAGTATTCCCCTACTACGACCCAACTGGAAAGTACAACGAATCTTTTCAGCGACAACTGCCCATACTCAAATCAGCATTCGATTCGATTTGCCTGAGCGTTGTGCCACCCACAGCGAACGATAATGCTGACTTTGTTCGGTATCTCGAAGAACAAGGGTGCTTGATGTTTCATAATGCCGCCAATACGCTCTACGGCATGCATTCACGAGGGGCATTGCGATTAGCTTTGGAACACGCCGGACCGCAACAATCCATTTTCTTTGGCTTTGAGCACCGCCTCTTGTTCGCGCTGGACACTCAATGGCAAGATAGTTTCCTTCGAGATATCAGAACTTTTCAATCTTGCGAGTGTGTGCTTTTCGAGCGATCGCGGGCGGCTTGGGATACACATCCTGCCAACTCTCGCGAGATAGAGCAAATGGTTTCGCGGATGTTTGAGTTTATGCACGGTCAATTCATTGACCTTATGCCGTGTGCCTTCATATTCAGTTATTCAACAGCGAGCGTCATTTTGAGTCAGTCTATCAGTGCATCCACCGAAGTTTGGGGCGAATGGGTATTGCTGGCAATGAAGAATAGGATACCCATCACAAGGCAAGCAGTAGATTGGCTCGCGTGGAAAGACCCATACTGGGAACATATCGAGCCAGAGAAACTCAAGCACATTCGAGAAACCAGTCAACAAGAGACGATCAAGCGTATCAAGATGAACGTGCCAACTATGCTGATGTTGACTGAGGAAAGATTCAAAGACTTGAGAATATCGAACGATTGAACGCCGCCAAACACACGCACGCCGACCGCGCCACGTACGCGGCTCACCTTCGGCGTGGCATCGTCGGCTGGCAGAGTTGGAAGGTGTCTTCATCTCGCGCGTGACTTCGGGCGTGGTCGGCGGGCTGAAGCGTTCCCCGTCATGCCGTTCCCGTCCAAGCGCGGTCGCCCAAGTGCATGGAATATTTCTCTCGTGACAGAGCATCTCATCCCATGAATCAGGTCGCCAAAGCATACGACTCAAATCCACAACGAGAGTGGGAACGTCTTGCTAGAGACCCGTATCACTCTCTGGAATTTCTGGTAACGCGGCACTATCTCCAAAAGCATCTTCCGCCAAGCGGAAAAATCCTTGACGCGGGTGGTGGTGCTGGTCGTTATTCGCTCGAACTCTGCCGCGCTGGTTACAAAGTAGTCCTGCTGGATATTTCTTCGGGACTCATCGCTCTGGCACGAGAGAAGTTTGAATCTGAATCGGAAGATGTCAAGAAAAGACTGTTAGAATTTGCGCTGGGCGACATACAAGACCTCTCACATTTTGAGACGAATCAGTTTGACGCCGTTCTGTGTTTGGGTGGTCCGTTGACGCACCTAAGCGATCAAGTCGGCAGATTCAAAGCGATGTCTGAATTGGTGCGCGTCGCTAAACCCAAGGCTGTTGTCTTCGTGTCAGTTATGGGGTATCTTGCAGTGCTTCGGACTATAGCCGTGAAATTCAGCGACGACCTCGTAGATTCCTCATTTCAGACATTCATAGAAAAAGGCGACATCACTGGCAACACCGCTACACTTTGGCATTTCTTCCGAGCAGACGAACTTTCACGGCTAGCCGAATCATGTGGCTTGGAGACAATTGAGATAGCAGGTTGTGAAGGGCTTTCCGCTGGTTGTGCTGAGGCAACTAATCTGCTAGGTCAGAATGAGGCAAAGTGGAAACGTTGGGTAGAAGTAGTAATACAGACATCAGCAGAGCCGAGTGTAGCAGACTTGGCAGAGCATATTTTGTATGTTGGACGAGTGGCAAAGACCTGAAACGAATACGCACGAACGGGGAACAATCGCACGCCGACCACGCGATCCTTCGCTACGCTCAGGGCAGGCTCCACAACTCGCCTTCGGCATGGCATTGTTGGTTGGCATGTTGGAAGGTGTCTTCATTTCGCGTGACATGTCGGGCGTGGTCGGCGTGCTACGGCGTTCTCAGGTGCACCTTTTCAAATGTGATGGTGCACTTCTCGCGAAGGATGATTTGCAGTAGAATAGAGTCAACATGACTGAAGACACACTGACAGGCGACTTGCTTTTTGACGTTCTTACACCACTCGGATTTCGCGTGCGCGTAACTCGAACCTACTGGGCATTGATTATCACAGTCAAACACCCTGTCATGGCGGGACGCGAAGACGATGTACAAGAAACGTTGAGAAATCCAGACCAAGTTCGACAAAGCAAAAGTGACCCGAACGTGTACCTGTTTTACAAACCCGGACGTATCGGACGATGGGTTTGTGCGGTGACAAAACGACTCGATGGGGATGGCTACTTGATTACGACTTATCCGACCGACGCGATCAAGGAAGGGGTACGAATATGGCCCAAGTAAAAGTATATTACGACCAAGCGGGGAACTCGCTCACGGTTTGGTTCGGCAACCCTCAAGATGAATACGTCTGCGAAGAAACGGGCGACGAAGTGATTCTCATGAAAGACAAGTCGGGACAAGTCATAGGGTTTGAAAAGTTGAACTTCCTCGTTCCTAGACCCTCACACTTGCAGGTTGCATTTGAAACGATAGCCGCTTGACCCTGCGCGTCTGCGAACACACGCACGCCGACCGCGCCGCGTACACGGCTTTCTTGCAAAGGTGGTTGGCACAGTTGGAAGGTACTTTCATTTCGCGCGGCGCGTTGGGCGTGATCGGCGGGCTACGGCGCCTGGCGAAAGCCGTCACGGAGGTTAACCATGCCGATTCCGAAAAACTGGCTAGAAGAACTTGCAGCCGAGTGGCTACAGTTAGATGGATATTTGGTCGAGTCTAATGTTCCTATACTCAGCAATCGCGTAGGGGGAAGACAAGAGGCGGACATCATCGGGGCTCGGTGTACCAGCGATCAGTTGGAGATTGTCCATTGTGAAACAGGACAACTGGCTGAAGGTCAACGTAGTGTAGAATCACTTCGCAAGAAATTCTCCGACGAAGTCTGTCAGGAAGTTCAGAAACGTTTCGTCCGCATGTTTTGCTTCCCAACGCAAGGCAACGTAACTTATCGAAAAGTCTATGTTGCAAGCTACTGGTCGGATCTGACCATGACTGGTGCTAATGAACTTAGTATTGAAGTAAAGACTTTGCCTGACTTTATACGCAAAGACGTCATTCCTACAATCCAGCGATGGAAAGAAAATCCTGTTGGTTATGGACGAGCAAGAGGAGGCGGGATAACCTTACCAGAAGGTCACTGGTTACTCTGCCTAATTGATTATCTCAACGGTCACAAACTTTTGAAGTGAAGTGGGGTAGCTTTCGCCAAACATCCGCCCACCGACCGTGGCTCAACAAACGCGTCGGCAGTGGGCTGGAGTGTTTGCGCCATCCATTGGCGCTGGCTGCAATCAGGCAACATAGCGACTGTTTGAGAGGTGCCGATGATTCGGTTTTTGTCTTTTCTCAGGCTGGTCCTGGCGCTAACCATTCTGATGTTTAGCGCCTGGTATCTGAGCGCGACCTTTCTACCCCCAGGAGTGCTTCGCCCGTTTTTCTCCAATCGCTTTTCAACGGTCGTTGGCGAATTCACGTTTTGGAAAGTGTTTCTGGCCAACTTCCTACTAGGATTTCTCAGTGTCCAGTTCATGAATCTTTTCAGAGTCGGCAAACACGCTGGTGGCTTGTATGTCCTTCCGGTGTTCTGGGTGATCTACGGGCTATTGTTGGGCACGAATTCCTTCGTGTTTGCCGGCGCCCCCATTCCCTTTTCTCTCGCCGTGCTTTGGACGCGAACGGGCTTTAGCGAATTACTGGCTTACACCTTCGGCTACGAGGCGTCGCGAGAGTGGACACTGTGGGAGCAACCAGGGTTGTGGGCAGCGCCCCATCTCGCCGGAAGGAAATGGAGACCCACGGTTGAAGATGCAGCTTACTGGGGCGCTGGCTTTCTTTTACTTTTCCTTGCAATAGCGCGAGAAGTCCGGTAGGAATATGCCAGCCGAGGAAAAACCCCATGCGCTTTCGACTCACCGGCCTGTGGCGTCGCCCCGACTTTGTAAAACTCTGGACCGGCCAAACGATTTCGTTGATTGGTTCCCAGGTCACTTTTCTGGCGCTTCCGCTCACGGCCGTGCTGGTCCTGAACGCGACGCCGGCCCAAATGGGCTTCCTCACAGCGGCGGGAGCGATGCCCTCCCTGCTGGTGGGACTGTTCGCCGGCGTGTGGGTGGATCGCCACTGCCGCCGACCGATTCTGATTGCGGCTGATTTGGGACGCGCAGCGCTGCTACTCCTGATTCCCGTCGCCGCTCTGCTGGGTGTGCTTCGCATCGAATACCTGTACGTCGTCGCGCTTCTGGTGGGTACCCTGGGTTTGTTCTTCGAAGTGGCACATCACTCATTTCTTCCTTCGTTGGTGGGACGTGAGCAACTCATCGAAGGGAACAGCAAGCTCGAGATCAGCGACTCGGTAGCGGAGATTGTCGGGCCGGGCCTGGCAGGCGGGCTGGTGCAACTGGTGACCGCGCCCATCGCCATTGCCGTTGATGCAATCTCGTTTCTGATTTCAGCCTTGTTCCTGGGTTTGATTCGAACGCCGGAGCCAGCACCCAAGCCGCCTGACGAGCAGCAGAATATTCTTGTGGAAGTTGGTGAAGGGCTGGGGCTTGTGTCCGGCAGTGCGCTGCTTCGAGCCATCGCCGGTAGCATGAGCACCCTTCACCTGTTCAATAGTGTTCTGGAAGCCGTCTTTGTTCTGTACGTGACTCGCGAACTGGGAATAGGGCCAGGCATGCTCGGCCTTATCTTTGCCAGCGGAAGTGTTGGCTTCCTGGTTGGCGCGCTGCTGCCGGGACGGGTCTCCCGCCGATTCGGCCTGGGTTCAGGCATCATCGGCGGGCTGCTCCTGGTCGGTCTCAGTGATCTGCTCATTCCTCTGGTCGGCGGATCAGGGGTTGTGATGGTGAGAATACTGGTGCTTATGGCGGCGCAGTTCTTTTTCGGCCTGGGGCTTACAATTTTCAACATCGGCCAGGTGAGCGTGCGGCAGACTGTCACGCCGGACCATTTGCAGGGCCGCATGAATGCCACGCTGAGCTTTATTGCTGCGGGCAGCGTGCCGCTCGGTGGTTTGCTCGGTGGCGGATTGGGGGAAATGATTGGCCTACGCCCAACGCTGGTGCTGGCGGCACTGGGCGAAATGCTCGCCGTCCTCTGGTTGCTCCTTTCGCCGGTACGATCACTCCACGAACAGCCAGCGTTGATGGAATAGCTATCCGTCTTTCACCATTCAGACCTGACAGGTTTGACAAACCTATCAGGTCTTTTTGCTAGTCCTTTCGGACTATCAGCCACCACGCCTCGCCCCCGATGAACTATAGACACCCCTTGTGCCTTGTTTTACAATCTACACTGTTGGGTGTATCCTGTGGGTATTGTAGGGCGGCACGCTTCGCGCAAAGTCGCCTTGGAGGACATCGCGGATGAAACAACCTTTTGATGGAAGCGATCCTACTGGAGCCGTGCTGGTCATCGGTGGCGGCGTGGGCGGTCAGCGCGCCGCGCTCGACCTGGCCGAAGCCGGGCTGCGCGTGTACCTGGCAGAGATGACGCCGATTCTGGGCGGGCGCGTAGCGCAACTCGGCTTCATGTTCCCCACGCACGACTGCGTGCTGTGTCGAGGCACATCGGATCACGGTTACGGCTGCACGCGGCCCACAATTTCTCCCGCCTTCTCGGACCACAATGCGCACCCCAACATCGCCGTGAGGACCAGCACCGAAGTGACCTCGGTGCGCGGGCAGGCAGGCGACTTTACCGTGACGTTGGTGCACCAGCCGCGCTACGTGGACTCGGGCCGCTGCACGAACTGTGGGCTGTGCGAGGCCATCTGTCCGGTGGCCGTTCCGAACGAATTCCAAAGCGGGCTGACGCTGCGCAAAGCGATCTACAAGATGGCTCCGCGCGTCGCGCCAAATTCTTACGTCGTAGACCGCGCGCATTGCCAACCGGACTGCATCCGTTGCGCGGCCGTATGCCCCACGAGTGCGATTCGCCTGAACAAGAAGCAGTCCACCGAAACCATTCACGTCGGGGCCGTCATCCTGGCGGCGGGCTACCGGTTGTTCGATCCGCGCGAGGCCGAAGAGTTCGGCTACGGGCGGTTCCGCAACGTGTTGACCTCGATGCAGTACGAGCGGCTCGCTTCGCGTTCCGGCCCCACCGAAGGCATCGTGACGCGCGTGAGCGATAACAAGCTGCCGAAAAAGATCGCCTGGCTGCAATGCGTGGGCAGCCGTAATCAAGAGCATCCCTACTGCTCAACCATCTGTTGCATGTACGCCACCAAGCAGGCGATGTTGACCAAGCAGCGCCTCGGCGCGGACGCGGAAGCGCGCATCTTTACGATGGACGAGCGCGCGTTCAGCAAAGAGTTTAACGCTTACTTTGACCAGGCCAAAGAGATGGGCGTAGATTACACGCGCTGTCGCATATCGGGCATCCGCGAGGATGCAGAGACGCGAGACCTGTTCGTGCGCTACGTTCCAGAAGGCGGCAAACCGGTGGAAGAGCGCTATGACATGGTGGTGCTTTCGGTCGGCACCGAGCCGCCGAAGGAAGCGAGCGGATTGGCCCAGGCGATGGGCATCGAGCTGAATCCTTTTGGCTTTTGCATGACCGACAAATTTACGCCGCTGGAAACTTCGCAGCCGGGCGTGTTCGTGTGCGGCACGTTCTCGTCGCCCAAGGAAATTGCCGAAACGATCATTGACGCGGCCGGCGCGGCCGGCGCGGTGATGCAGTTGATGCACGACGATTTGAACGTTGCGCCATCCAGTCGCGAGTATCCATTCCTGGCCAAGGCCAACGAGTTTGCGCCGGAGCGCGACGTGACAAACGAGCCGGTCCGCACCGGCGTGTTCCTCTGCCGCTGCGAGCCGACCATTGACGGCGTGGTGGACACCAAAGCTGTCGCAGACTCGGCCTGGAATTTTCCGAACGTCGTCCACGTCGAGCGGCTGGATTATGCCTGCTTCCCCGAGGCGCAGTGCTACATCAAGAACACGATTGCCGAACGCGACTTGAATCGCGTGGTCATGGCCGGGTGCAGCCACCGCACGCATGAATCGCTCTATCAGCGCGTCGTCCGCGAAGCAGGGCTGAATCCGTACTATATGGAAATGGTCAACCTGCGCGAGCAGTGCGCCTGGGTGCACATCAACGAGCCGGAAAAGGCGACGCGCAAAGCTAAAGAGCTGGTGCGGATGGCGGCGGCGCGCGTGGCGACGATGCGTCCCGTCTACAAAGATTTGGTCAAGCCGGCGACACGGGCGTTGGTGTTGGGCGCGGGCGTGGCGGGGATGACGGCGGCGCTCACAATTGCCGACGCGGGCTATGACGTGACGCTCGTCGAGCGCGAGGACGCGCTGGGCGGCAACCTGCGGCATATCTATTACGTGGCCGAAGGCCAGAATCCGCAGCGCCTCTTGCGCGACCTGGTCAATCGCGTGCGCGGGCACGATCACATCGAGGTACTGACACGGGCTGAGCTTCAAGAACACCAGGGCAGCGTGGGGCATTTCGTCAGCCGCATCCGGGTCAAGGGTCGGGATCGTCTCATTCAGCATGGCGTGACGATTGTGGCGACGGGCGGTCAGCAGAGCCGCGATGGGCGCTATCAACTCGGACGCAACAAGCGCGTTATCACAGCTCAAGAATTAGAGGACGTCATCGCCCACCGCCCCGAAGAAATCGCGGCGATGAAGCAGATCGTCATGATCCAATGTGTCCGGCAAGAGGGCGCGATCGAGTACTGCTCACGCATCTGCTGCACCAACACCATGAAGGACGCGATTCGCGTCAAGCTGCTGAACCCGGATTGCCAGGTGATCGTGCTCTATAAAGACATCATCACGTACGGCTTCCGCGAGCAATATTACACCGAGGCGCGCAAGCGTGGCGTGCTGTTCATCCGCTATACCGACGAGACGCGCCCCGTCGTCGAATCGCTGCCCGATGGCCGCGTGCAGGTCAAGGCCCACGAGCCGAACTTGAATCGCGAGATGACGTTCGCGCCGGATCTCGTGGCGCTTTCGATGGCGATCACCCCCAGCGATGGAACGGCCGAGTTGGCGCAAAAGCTCGGCGTGCCGCTTTCGCCAGAAGGGTTTTTCATGGAAGCGCACTTGAAGATGCGCCCGATGGATTTCATGGTCGAGGGCGTGTTCGTGGCCGGGATGGCGCACTACCCCAAGTTCATCGAGGAAGCGATCAGCAACGCGCAGGCCGCTGCCGGCCGCGCGTTGACCTTGCTCAGCAAAGAGCCACTTTACATCGGCGGGACGATTGCCGTCGTGGATCAGGGCAAGTGTGTAGGCTGCCTCACCTGCGTACGGACTTGTCCATTCGAAATCCCGCGCGTGGATCCAACCCAGATCGGCGTGGGAGGCATCGTGGGCGCGGCGTGGATTGACCCGGCGTTGTGCCAGGGCTGCGGCACCTGCACCGGCGAATGTCCCGCCACGGCGATTCAGCTTGTCAACTATCGGGACGGGCAAATGATCGGCGTGCCCAACCTGCTTGGCGCATGGCTGCCGGAACAGACCGCCTGCCCGGAGTGAGCCGTCTAGCGCGACCCGGCGGGTCGCCTTCGGAGTATCGTACACAGCTAACCACCAAGTCACAAAGACACAAAGAAAATGAATGATGCTCCTCTGTCCGACAAGGAAGAACGCATCGCACAGGAGATCGTAGCGGCTGCTTATGCCGTTCATCGCGCTCTTGGCCCAGGCTTGCTAGAGAATATCTATGAAGTTTGCTTCTGTCATGAATTGACTAAACGGGGTTTGTCCTCTCGGCGACAGGTCGTTGTGCCAATTGTCTATGATGGGATAACGTTCAGTGAGGGACTGCGGTTGGATGTGCTGGTGGAAGAATTGATCATCTGCGAGTTGAAAGCTGCGGAGATAATGGATCCAGTTTTCATAGCTCAACTCTTGAGTCAGTTGAAATTGACCGGCAAACGACTTGGTTTTTTTGATCAACTTCAACGTGCCACTGATTAAACACGGTATTAAAAGAGTCATATTGTGATCTTTGTGTCTTGGTGCCTTTGTGGTGAGATAAACAGCACAGTCAAATAGCGTTCGCTGGAGGTTTTGTGTGAGCGACAACGGCAAATCATCGAACGGATTCGAACCCGAAATCACCGCGTTCATGTGCAACTATTGCGCCTACATGTCGGCGGACACGGCCGGCACTCAGCGCATCCAGTACCCGGCCAACGTCAAGCTGGTGAGGCTGCCCTGCACCGGCAAGACCGACATCCGCTATATTCTGAAAGCGTTCGAGGACGGCGCGGACGGCGTGTACATTGTCGCCTGTCCCATCGGCAACTGCCATCACGTGCGGGGGAACGAGCGTGGGCTGCGCCGCGTCCAAAAGGCCAAGCAAATTCTCAAAAGCGTCGGGCTGGAAGAAGGCCGGCTGGACATGTTCTTTATGAGCGGCGGGCAGGGGCAGGAATTTGCAGATAAAGCTTCGGAGATGACGGAGCGCGTGCGAGCCTTGGGGCCGAATCCGCTGAAGAGATGACCGCTTCGCGGGACCCAAGACGAAAGCAGCGGGGAGTGGCCCGCTGTTTTTGTTTCCAATATGCCTCTGTAAGGATAGCGGCCCATTTCCGCTCGGCCCATGAACCAGTTGACGTTGATATATAGAACCGTTATAATCTGTGACGTGAACATTAGACATTATCCGAAATAACGAATTTGGCTTCTGGTCTCGACGCATCGTTGACATCACATGGCCCATATAGACCCGTAGAGAACCATTGAGGCCCTTTGACACCCAGCAAGATGCAATGACGTCAAGGCCTTCATCGCGCTGAACTCCTATTTCGGATAAAGTCTATTGAAGGATTGTACAACATGGCCTTTCAAACGATCCTCGTCGTGGACGACGAGCCTCAAATCGTCGAGGTCGTGCAGGACTATTTGAAGCAGGCCGGCTTTCGGGTGCTCACGGCGCGTGACGGCCAAACGGCTCTGACTCTGGCTCGTCATGACCGCCCTGATCTGATCATCCTCGATCTGATGCTGCCCGGCGGCATGGACGGCCTGGATGTTTGCCGCTGCCTGCGTCAAGACCCCGCCTTGGCCGACGTGCCCATCATCATGTTGACGGCTCGCACCGAGGAGACAGATAGGCTCATCGGCCTAGAGTTAGGGGCTGACGATTATGTGACTAAACCCTTCAGCCCCCGCGAAGTCGTCGCCCGCGTGCGCGCGGTGATGCGGCGCGCCCGGCACGAGGGCCTACCGTCAGGGATCATCCATGTTGGAGAACTGGCGATTGATCTGCAAAACCGCAGCGTGACCATTGGTGGGCAGCCGGTCTCTCTCACTTCCACCGAGTTCGATCTGCTGGCTGTACTCGCCCGCAGCCCTGGACGGTCTTTTACTCGCGCGCAATTGATTGACCTGGTCTACAACGTAGCCTACGACGGCTTTGACCGGGCGGTTGATTCGCACATCAAGAATCTGCGCCGCAAGATCGAGCCAGACCCTCGCCAGCCGCGCTACATCCTCACGGTTTACGGAGTCGGTTACAGGTTGGGGGAAGTAGGCGATTGATAGCAGACAAGAGGAGACCCACGTGCAAGCCCGGCGAAAACCTTATTTCCGTTTCTTTTGGCAACTAACCACTGCGTTCGGCTTGGTCATTCTCCTGGCAGGGGGTGGCATGTACCTGGCTAGCCGCGCCATTCTAAACAATCTGGATTCTTCAAGTTCTATCGCCTCGGTGACGACGCGCCTCTGGGCTGACCGTTTGACGGATTATTACACCCAACAAGGCGGTTGGCGAGGAGTCGAGTCCTTGATCGCCAGTTATCCTTGCGGACCTGGCTGGGGGCCTTGGGATCAAGAATGGCAGATAGGTTACGTTCTGACTGCAGCCGACGGCACGATAGTAGCGGCCAGTGACGGCAGACGATTGGGCCAGAGCCAGAGCTACCCCGAGCGAGCGATGGCCACTCCGATTGTGATACAGGGGCGACCGGTCGGCTCCCTCCTCTTGTCACTGTCTGACCAACACAGGGGCAGGTTTGCCTTGCCGGGATACTTGATGGTTGGATTGGCTATCACAAGCCTCAGCTTGATTGTTGGGCTGGTCGTCTCGCGCCGTGTGAGCAAGCCGCTATCGGATCTGACGGCGGCGACTCGGGCTGTGGCTGCCGGCGATCTTGATGTGCGTATCCGCACAGAGTACCCTGGCGAGGCGGGTGAGTTGGCTGCTGCTTTCAATCAGATGACGCAAGACCTGGCCCAGGCGGACAAGCTGCGTCGCAATCTGACTGCCGATGTGGCGCACGAGTTGCGCACTCCCATCAGTGTCGTCCGGGGCAAGCTGGAGGGCATTCTAGATGGAGTTTATCCTGCCACCTCTGAACATCTGGAGCCTGTCCTGGAAGAGATCAAGTTGCTGACTCAACTGGTGGAGGACTTGGGCTTGCTGGCATTGGCTGAGGCGGGGCAACTGGTCCTGGAGAGGCAAGTGACCAACCTGGGCGACCTGTTGCAAGATGCCCAGGTCAACTTTGGCCCACAGGCCGATGATCGGGGTGTGACATTGGCGCTCGACTTGCCATCTGGACTCCCGAAGGTGATGGCCGACCGGCGCCGCATCGCCCAGGTTATTGGCAACCTGGTGACCAATGCGCTGCGTCACACACCCGCGGGCGGCTGCGTGACCCTATCGGCTTCTGAGGCGCAGGAGGGGATGATCGAGATCGCCGTTGCCGATACGGGCGCCGGCATTCCGCCAGAAGATTTGCCCTACATTTTCGAGCGGTTTTGGCGGGGAGAGAAATCTCGCTCGCGGACGGGCGGCGGGACCGGCCTGGGGTTGACGATTGCCAGGCAACTTGTGCAAGTGCATGGAGGCAAAATCGGAGTGGAAAGCACCCTGGGCCAGGGTTCCAAGTTTTGGTTTACGTTGCCTATCCGTTTGTCGGAGAGCGCGACGTGAATTGCCAGTGGCCCAATCTCGCAGGTGCGCTCTGGCGCAGGCCGGTAGATTTGAGCCAAATCTGACTACTCGCTCTGGATGGATTCGACAATGACGGTCTTGACCGCGCGCCACGTCGGATAAATCGCCGCAACTTGCGAGACGACCAGCGCGACGGCGATGCTGACGATCAGCGGCGCGGTGGGAAAGACATAGCTCAGGCTCCAGCCGCTGTTGACCTCCATGCCTTTGATCATCACCGCGAGTAACGCCAGTCCCGCGCCCACGCCCAGCAGCGCGGCGATGACGCCCATCGCCGCCGCTTCCGCCAGGATCATCCACACGATCTGCCAGCGCGTCATGCCCACGCTGCGCAGCATCCCAATCTCGCGCGTTCGTTCGAGGATGCTCATCGTCAGCGTGTTGACCACGCCCAATGCGCCGACGAGGACGGCGATCACGACCACGGCGTCGAACAGCGCAAAAAACTGATCGAACGCCTGCCGTATCTGTGCGCGGTATTCCTCGCTGTTGGTGATGTCGACGTGGCGGCTCTTGCCCACACCGTCTTTGAGCGCCTGCTCGACGGTGGCATAGTCCGCGCCGGGCGCGAGGCGTGCATAATAGACAGTCGCCCCGCGCGAGCTGCGCCCAAAGTACTTGCCCACAATGTCCCACGAACCGAGGATCGTAAAGCCGCCCTGGCTGATGTCCATGACGATGCCGGCCACGCGCAGGTCTTGGTCGCCTCGCGGCGTGCGAAGGCGCAAGGTATCGCCGCGCTTGATGTGATACGTCTGTTGCACCAAACCACTCACAAAGAGTGCATCGCCCTGCGCGAAATCATTCCAGAGTTCTTCGGCGCGGTCCGCGTCTTCCGCAAAGCGCAGCGGAGCCACACTGCGATACGTGGCGTGGTCAATCGAGCGGAACAACAGACCCTCGCGCCGGGCGACAAAGCCATCGTGCACAGTCGCGCCGGTCGCAATGACGTACATCCATTGCTCTCCTGTGACGCCGCCCACGCCTTCCGTAGCGGCGATGAGCGGGCCAACGTCCGCTGGCAGCGTGCCATACGACGTGCTGAGATACGAGAACGACGAACCGATCACAAAGTCGCTCGTCAACGTCTCGCGCATCCAGCGCAGCAACTCGCCCTTGAAGCTGATCTCGACGCCGCCCATTGCGATCATCATCGCCGCGCCAATCGTCATCACGCTCGCGGTGAGCGCGGCGCGGCCCCGGTTGCGCTGGATGTTGAGACTGCCCAACTGGCCGGGCATCCCATACATCGCCGCCATCGCGCGGCGGATGAGGCGCTCGATCACGCCGACGGCGGCGGGCACGAGCAGCGTCACGCCCATGAAGGCGATGACCAGAAACATCTCGACCGGCAACATGCTGAGTGCGTGGAACACAACCGAGACCGCTTGATCGGCCACGGCGATTGCCATCAACGCCAGCCCGATCTTTCCGCTATGGCGCATGAAAAAGCCAGCCTGCCGCTCGGCGTCCGCGCGCACGCGCAAGGCTTGCATCGGCGTGATGCGCGTCACGTCCCACGCTGGCTTGAGTGAGGCGATCAGCGTGACGATCACGCCCGAAGCTGCGGCGGCGATCAAGCCGGTGGGCGGCACGGTCATTTCGATCGGCAAGTTGCCCGCAAAGATGCCGCCCATCAGGCGTAGCAGCGGTAATGTGAGCACGATCCCACCTGCCAGCCCTGCCGCCGATCCGATCAACGCGAACAGCAGCGCTTCGATGAGGATTAAGCCAAAGAGTTGTCCTCGGCCTGTGCCGAGCGAGCGCAAGAGGCCCCACTCGCGCGTCCGCTCGAGCGCGATCATTGAGAACGTGTTGTAGGTGAGGATGGCGCTAACGATGAGGGCGATGACGCTGAACGCCGAGAGCGCGGCCGCTCAGGCTAGAGATCGCCCCCGAAATCGCTTGACCGCCTGCCGCCGGATAACTCACCGCCAGGGTGTCGCCCAATTGGTCTTGCAGGGCCGCCCGCAATGCTTCGAGCCGATCCGGGTTTTGCGCGATAGGTGGCTCGATCACTAGGTCAACCTGATCCACCTTGCCGCGATTGAACACCTCGCGCGCCACATCGAGCGTCACGAATCCCACCGCGCCGTTGCCGATGTGCGCTGCGCCTTTGTTCATCAACAGCCCGATGACCATGAACGTCTGCTTCTCGCGCCCGATGAGCAATTCGATTTTGTCGTTCAATTGGATGCTGTGCTTTTCGGCCATCGCCTGGGTCAAGACGATTTCGAACGATCGGCTTTGACTATCGAGAAAGCGCCCCGCCTCCAGTTCATAAACGCGCACGCGCGGATCGGTGCTGGGGTCAATGCCCGCGACGGTCAGCCGCGTGCTGGTGTTGTCTTTGCCCAACAGGATAGCCGAGTCCGAGGTCATGGCGGCGGCGGCGATGACGCCGGGGAAGGCTTGCGCTTCGCGCAGGACGCTGGCGCGGATGCCGGTCTGCACGCTCAGGCTGGCCGCGTTGCTTACGCTTAGGCTGGCTCGCCCTGACGTTTGCGCGAAAAACGCTTCGAGCGATTGGCGGGTGCTCGTGTTGGTGATATTGACGGCCAGCACGAACGCCACGCCGAGCGCCACACCGAACAGCGTCAACAGTGTGCGGGTCTTGCGCACCCAGAGGTTACGGAAAGCGAGAAGGTAAAAGTTGCCCATGACGAATGTCGAGTGTCGAATGTCGAATATTGCCCCGTTCGACATTTGAAATTTTACTGTAGCTGGTGATGTTTGTCCACTGACCGCTGCCCCGCCGTTTGCGTCTCGCCGTGCCAGGGCGTATAATCTATTGTAACCGCTCGCCCTTGCGAAGGTCTACTTGGCAAGGGTGAGAAACCCTCTGTGCAGGACAGTCATGATCGCCGCATTCTTTGACGTTGACGGCACACTCTACAGTGAGCGCGTGTGGGGTGGTCTGATGGACTATTGGAAGACGCATGACCGACGGTTGGATGCGCGACTGTACTATCTCCGGTTTATGCCTCACTATATCGCGCGCAAGCTCAAGCTCATCAGCGAGGAACGCTTTCGTGCGCCGTGGGCAGAGCACCTGGCCTGGCCGATGCGCGGCTGGACAAGGGCGCAGGCCCAGGCGTGTTTCGATGGGGTGGCGCGCGAATACCTCGAGCCGTTGCGCCGCGAGAATGTCATCGCCCGATTGCACGAGCACCAATCGCAAGGGCACGTTGTCGTGTTGGTGTCCAGCGGATTGGCGCCGCTCTTGGAAGCCATCGGCAAGACTTTGGGCGTGGAGCGCGTCGTCGGCCCGCAAGTCGAGTGGCGCGATGGTCGCCTGACGGGCCGCACATTGCCGCCGCTGGTCATCGGCGAACGCAAGGCCAGCGTCACCCGCCAACGCTTGAGAGAGTGGAGGCTAGACGTAGACCTTGCGGGCAGCTTTGCCTACGCCGATAGCATCTCTGATCTGCCACTCCTGGAATTCGTCGGGCATCCGACGGCGGTGTATCCCGATGAGCAGCTTGCAGCGCTGGCGCGGGAGCGCGGTTGGCCGGTGTTGAATGATAATTGACCGCAGATCACCAACCACCGACCGTTGCATATCTTCGGCGGTCGTTGCCGGAGTCTAAATGGTTCCGCAAGTCATTCTCAAGCCGGGCCGCGACAAGCCCATCCGCCAACATCACCCGTGGATTTTTTCCGGCGCGGTGGCGCATGTCAAGGGCGATGCCGCCGATGGCGATGTGGTGGACGTGGTATCTTCCGATGGGACGTGGCTGGCGCGAGGATCACTCAATCGCAAGTCGCAGATTGTCGTCCGCTTGTTGACCTGGAAGGAAGACGAGGCGATTGACGAGGCGTTCTGGCGTTCGCGGCTTGAACGCGCGATTGCTGGACGCGAGGCATTGCGCGAAGCGTCGAGCGGTGACACGACGGCGTATCGCCTGGTGAGCGCGGAAAGCGATGGCCTGCCGGGCTTGATCGTGGATCGCTATGGCGATTGGCTGGTGACGCAGTTCCTCACGTTGGGCGTCGAGCGATGGCAGAAGGAGATTGTAGAGCAGCTTGGCAAGTTGTCCTACAAAGGCGTGTACGACCGTAGCGACGTCGAGGTGCGCGCAAAGGAAGGCTTGCCGCAGACGACGGGTGTGTTGGCCGGCGACGAGCCGCCCGACCTCGTGGAAATCCGCGAGAATGGCTTGCGCTTTTGGGTGGATGTGAAGCGCGGACACAAGACCGGCTTTTACCTCGATCAGCGCGATAACCGGCGCAAGGTCGCGCCGTACCTGCGTGGGCGCGACGTGCTGAATGGCTTTGCTTACACGGGCGCGTTCGCCGTGTATGCGATGGCCGCCGGGGCCAAAAGCGTCGCGAATGTGGACACATCGGCGGATGCGCTGGAATTGGCGCGGCGAAACGTTGACCTCAATGCCTCACAATTCTGTCATTCTGAGCGAAGCGAAGAATCTCTTTCGCGCAAGATAGAGACCCTTCGCTTCGCTCAGGGTGGCACATTTCCTGGCGTCGAGTTTATCGTGGGCGATGTGTTTGCCGAGCTGCGCCGCTTCCGCGCCGAGGGGCGCACGTTCGACGCCGTCATCCTCGATCCGCCCAAGTTCGCGCAGAACGACCAGCAGCTCAAGCGCGCCGCGCGCGGCTACCAGGACATTAACCGCGTGGCGATGAACATTCTGCGGCCTGAGGGCGTGCTGGCGACCTTCTCGTGCTCTGGCCTCGTCTCACCCGACCTGTTTCAAAAGATCATTTTCAGCGCGTCACTGGAGGCCGAGCGCAATGTGCAAATCGTAGAAAAGTTGGGCCAGGCAAGCGATCATCCGATCCTGGTGACGCTGCCGGAGTCGGAATACCTCAAAGGATTCGTGTGCAGAGTATGGTAAAAAGAGGGGGAATAAATGAACGCGCAGCCAAGGAAAGTAACGCAAGTTGTGACGCCGCAGACTGTTCTCGAAGGCGCCGGCGTGCGGCTCAAGCGCAGTATGCCGTCGAGCGTGCTGGATTACGTTGATCCGTTTCTGTTGTTTGATCATTTTGGTTCCAGCAACCCGGACGACTATATTCTGGGCTTTCCCATGCACCCGCATCGCGGCATCGAAACCGTGACGTATATGCTCGAAGGCGTCGTGAACCATCGAGATAGCCTGGGCAATGGCGGCAGCATCGAGGCGGGCGATGTGCAGTGGATGACCTCAGGGCGCGGGATCATGCACGAGGAAATGCCCCAGCCACGCGATGGCAACATGGCCGGGTTCCAACTCTGGGTCAACCTGCCGGCCAAGCTCAAGATGACCACGCCGAGGTATCAAGAGATTCCTTCCGGGCGCATCCCCGAAATCCGCCGAGAGGACGGAGTGAAACTCCGAGTCATCGCCGGGACCGTGGACAACGTCAGCGGGCCGGTGACCGAGATTGCGGCCCAGCCCACTTATCTGGATGTGTCGCTGCCGGCCCATGCCTCTTTTTCGCACCCGATAGAACGAGGACAGGCCGCCTTTGCCTATGTGTTCGAAGGCGAGGGAACGTTCGGCGTCACAGACGAGGAGGGAGAGGCTTGCTCTCGTCCCAGGCTCGTCGTGTTTGATGATGGAGACTCTGTCAAAGTGGTCACAGCCGGTCAGCCCGTCCGGTTTCTGCTCGTTTCGGGCGAGCCGCTGCACGAACCCATCGCTCGCTACGGGCCGTTTGTGATGAACACGCGCGAGGAAATCGAGCAGGCGCTCCGAGACTTGCGCGATGGCACCTTCGTCCAGTAGAAAACGCGGCGACGCTGTTGTTCGCCCTTGAGGAATTGCCCTGTGCAGATATCCCCCCGTTTCTGCCTGTTGTTGATTGCCCTGACGTTGGTAGTAGCGTGCGTCCCGGCAACTGTTTCATCCAGCCGAAATGCCAGGCCCGTCGTTGCTCTTCATGATTGTCAGCTTTCTGCTCCTGGCATGACTTTCCGATATGCGGCCCAGTGCGGAACGCTGACCGTGTTTGAAGACCGGTCGGCGCGATCGGGCCGGCAGATTGACCTGCGAATTGCCGTGTTGCCTGCAACCGGCAACACAGTGGCTCCCGATCCGCTTTTCCTTTTGGCCGGCGGGCCAGGACAAGCAGCGACCGAAGCCTTTCTGCCTGTGCTGTCTGCCTTTGACCGGATCAACCGCAAGCGTGACGTTGTGCTGGTTGACCAACGCGGCACGGGCCAATCCCATTCGCCGCCTGGCGCGCAAAGTCGCGTCCGCTGTCCCCAGCCGCAACAAGACCTGGCCGCTCTCCCCGATGCACAACTCGCCGTCGAATTGAAAACATGCTTGAGCCAGCTCGACGCCGATCCTAGACTTTACACGACTTCCATTGCGATGGATGATCTGGATCAGGTGCGGTCCGCGCTGGGATACGACAAGATCAATTTATACGGCGCTTCGTATGGCACGCGAGCGGCTTTGACCTATTTGCGTCAGCACCCGAAGAGCGTTCGAACGGCGATCCTGGATGGAGTCATGCCGCAAGATTGGTTGTTGGGGCCGAGCGCCGCCCGTGACGCGCAACGCGCGCTCGATCTGATTTGGGATCGCTGCGAGGCCGAACCCGCTTGCCGGGCCGCCTTCCCCAATATCCGCGCCGAGTTCGAGACGCTGCTGGTGACCCTCGAACGCCAGCCGGTGCAAGTGACCGTGGCCCACCCGGTCACTGGCGTGCCGACTGAAGTAATGCTCACTCGCCGGCAGGTTGCCTCTACAGTTCGTTTGCTCAGCTACAGCTCAGAAAATGCGGCTCTACTACCGCTGCTCGTTCACGCGGCGCAAAGCACCGGCGATTACAGCCGGTTGGCCGCGCAATACTTGATCCTCAACGACGCCTGGCGCGCAGCAAAGTCGCGTGACCTCGATCAACGTGTCAGCGACGGCACGTACTGGTCTATCTTGTGCGCAGAGGACGCCGCCTTCCTGACTCAAGAGACTGGCTCCCCGCAGATCAGGACGTATTTGGATGACGTGACAGCCGACGTCCGCAGGGTGTGCGCAACTTGGCCGCGCGGTCCAGTCTCCGCAGATTTCCGGCAGCCGGTCACGTCCGAGACACCGGTGTTGCTTTTGTCAGGTGAAGCCGACCCTGTTACGCCTCCGGCGAATGGCGATCAGGCGGCCCGGACGCTCTCGAATAGCTTGCACCTCGTTGCGCCGGGGCAGGGACACACGGTCATTTCCCGAGGCTGTATTCCCAAAATCGCCGCCGCTTTTGTCGAAAGTGGGACGGTCAAAGGGCTGGAGAGTGACTGCGTAAAGCACATCCAGCCGACGCCGTTCTTTGTCAGTTTTGCCGGTCCCGATTCGTGAATTCTGCGAAACGATTCATCCTCGCCTGGCGCGCGCGATTGCGCGTTGTACCCAACGACGCAATCGAGTCGCGTGCGAAGAGCGACTGAGCAGTTACCATGATTCAAGTCAACGGTCTTTACAAGTCGTTTGGCCCAGTCGCAGCGTTGCGGGGCGTGACGTTTTCCGCGCCCAATGGCCGCATCACGGGATTGATCGGCCCGAATGGGGCGGGCAAAACAACCGCACTGCGCGTTCTCTACACGATCCTGCGGCCCGATCTCGGCTCGGCCAGCGTGGATGGCTACGATACGATGGCGGCTGCTCTCCAGGTGCAGCGGCGGATCGGCGCGTTGCCCGATAGTCATGGCTTGTACCCTCGTCTCACCGCGCGGGAGAACATTCGCTACTATGGCCGCTTGCATAATCAGTCCGGCGAAGCGCTGGAACGCAATATCGAGGCATTGATTAAACTCTTGGACATGCAAGACATCGCCGACCGCCGCGCCGAAGGCTTTTCGCAAGGGCAGCGAGTCAAGACGGCTATTGCCCGTGCCCTGGTGCATCAGCCTCAAAATATCTTGCTGGACGAGCCTGCCGGCGGGCTGGATGTGCTCAGCACGCGCGCCATGCGCGCTTTCATTCGCCGCCTCCGCGACGAGGGCCGATGTATGTTGTTCTCCAGCCACATCATGCAAGAAGTCTCGACCTTGTGCGACAATATTATCGTGCTGGCGCGCGGCCAGGTGGTTGCCACAGGGACGCCGGATGAACTGCGGCAGATGTCGCATCAAGCTAACCTGGAAGACGCTCTGGTGGCTGTGATTGGGTCGGAAGAGGGACTGACGCGATGATGGGGCGGATTTGGACGGTTTTCGCCAAAGAGGTGATGGACAATGTGCGCGATCGGCGCACCCTGGGCGCTTCGCTGTTCTATCCCTTGCTAGGCCCGGCGTTGATCGCGCTGATATTCGCCGTGTTGGGGCGGACTGTCTTGCAGCAGAGCGAGCGGCCCTTGAGCCTGGCGGTGGTCGGCGCCGAAAATGCCCCTGGCCTGATCCAATTCCTGCAACAGAACGACGTTGAAATTCGGCCTGCGCCGGCCAACCCGGAAGCCGAGGTGCGGGCAGGAAATTATAGTGTCATCCTGATCATCCCCGCCGGCTATGGCGAAGACTTGCGTGCAGACCGCCCGGCGACAGTGCGGTTAGTGGCAGACCGGTCACGCCAGTCGGCCTCGGTGACGGTGAGCCGTGCCCGCAGTTTGCTCGAAGCCTATAGTCGCCAGATCGGCTCGCTGCGGCTGCGGGCGCGCGGGATCAATCCCGTCGTCGTGGAGGCGCTGGCAATTGAGGGGATTGATGTCTCCACGCCAGAGAGCCAGGCCGCCGGCCTCTTGAACATTACGCCCTATTTCATCGTCTTTTCCATCTTTATCGGTGGAATGTACCTGGCGATTGATACCACGTCGGGTGAGCGCGAGCGTGGCTCGTTGGAGCCTCTGCTCATCAATCCTGTGGCGCGGTGGGAGCTGGTGCTGGGCAAGCTGGGCGCCACGCTTGTCTTTATTATGGTCGCCGTCATCGAGACGTTGATCGGGTTCGCGGTTGTGCTGAGCTTTTTGCAGTCATCTTTTGGAGTGCGGTTAGAACTCCACCTGTTGACGCTGATCTATATTTTCTTGATCGCTTTTCCTATCATGCCTTTGGCCGCCGCGTTAGAGGTCGCCATCGCCGCGTTCACGCGCAGCGCTAAAGAAGCCCAGAACTATATCTCGTTCTTTACCATCATTCCGGCGCTGCCAGGAATGTTCCTGGCCCTTGTGCCGGTCAAGACTGAGTTGTGGGCGATGCTGATGCCGACCTTTGGCCAGCAGTTGCTCATCAACCAGGTCTTGCGGGGCGAGTCGGTGCTCCCGTTGAACGCCATCGTTTCGGCTATCGTGACGCTCTTGGCGGGTTTGATATTCATGTTTGTTGCAGCCAGGCTCTATGAACGAGAGCAGATTTTGTTCGGGCGGTAAGACGTTTTCTCGCCTTCGGCGTCCGGCCTCGTCTCGCCCGACCAACCGATCATGCGATCCTGGCGACGCTGCCCAAGTCGGAATACCTCAAGGAGAGTGTTGCAGAATTCGGGTCGCGGGGTATCTTGTGGGGTTTGCCCCAGCGGAGTCGGGTCTTTCGGTGTAACTTTCTGCCTGTGCAACGACCTTTT
>Ga0315279_10001700_pt1 | contig 35852 bp, 42 predicted proteins | sample YL17G06_20_MG_FD_203694 | JGI IMG/M metagenome (GOLD analysis project Ga0315279, IMG submission 203694) | Sediment microbial communities from Yellowstone Lake, YNP, Wyoming, USA - YL17G06_20 | ecosystem: Environmental > Aquatic > Freshwater > Lake > Sediment | place: USA: Wyoming | collected...
GATATTTTACAATAGACAACGATTGCATCAAACACTACACTACGTTACGCCGGAGATGGCCGAATCAGAAGCTGTCTTCTAATCAACGTGTCCGTTAAACCCGGGACAGCGCAATGTGTCCCCAGAATTGCAGAATTGTCCCCAGAATTGCCAGAATTGCCCAGAATTGTTCAATTATAAATGGTGAAATTGTATATGAAGGCGCAAAAATAAAAAATGTTATAATAGAAAAAATAGAAAAAGATTCTTTAACACTTTTAATTAATGGACTAAGGCGTATTTTAAAAATTGGCGAATCAACTTTGGTAATGGAAAAATAATCATAAAGATGAATAAAAACCAATTAATAGTTGTTTGGGCGGTTAGGATGTTGATGGAGGGAAAATGAAGAAACGACAAACGAAACAAGACCTTATCGAAATACTCAATCGCAAAAAGGGAACATCCAAATGGCTAAAATTTCCAAACAGCTTCAGTAAATCAACCTACTACACAAATAAGTTTATCGATTATGAAATTCTTGCGCAAAGCGATTTTCGAGATAAGTATTTCGTAATAGAATTAATTAGGCCTGAATATAGAAGAAAACCTGAAATCCGAATTGGGTATTACATACTTGGGAAGAAGCCAAGCGTTGCGGGAAAGTGGGTTTGGGGACAATTCGCACCAATGGTTCCGCAAAAAGACATTCCTGCCCTGTTCAAAAAGGCCCAGATTCTAATGAAACGGAATAATAAAAGTAGGCACTAAGGACATTGAAGGGAGATAAGGCTAATATGATTGTAGTGTTAAAAGGGAGGTTCCCACGTCAACTAGGGGTCAGTATAGCTACGATAATTAATAAAATGATTAACCTAATAGGTTAATTAAAACATTGACTTTCTGAGGATTTATGGTATAATTATTTTACCTACCCTAAAAGGCATGCTATGGACGTCCAGTTCAAGAATAGCAAGATGAAAAAAGTGTTTGAGAATCATAAGCTATTAACCAGAGAATACGGTGCTCAGCAGGCCGAAGAAATTATTAAAAGGATTAATGAATTTATCTCTGCCGAAAACCTGTTTGATGTTTCAAAGATACCGCAAGCCAGATTGCATTCTCTTACGGGTAATTTAAGAGATTTATGGAGTGTTGACATTAAAAATCCTTATCGAATGTTAATTGAATTATTAAATGGTGATCCTGCCGATTTAAAAACCGTTACCTCTATAAAAATTGTATGTACCAAAAATCCTCATAGGGGGCACTCATGAAAGAGAATATTTATCAGCCATCTTTAGCGATTCACCCCGGTAAGACTCTTCAAGATACCCTTAATGCGTCTAACATCACTCAGTTTGATTTAGCACAGCGTACGGGTTTAACTCCAAAACATATTAATGAGATTGTTCAGGGTAAAGCCTCAATTTCTACTGATACTGCGTTGAAGTTGTCTGCTGTATTTGGTATGTCGGCTAATTTTTGGAACAATTTACAGAGAAACTACGAAGAGACTGTTACTAGATTGCAGATGGAAGAAAAATTAGCCCAAGAAACATCGTTACTTGGCAATTTTACTTGTTTTAATGAGCTTGTAAGGTGGAAATTTTTTGAGCCAGCACGTACTCCTAAGGAAAGGGTTGGTAGGCTACTTAATTTCTTTGGAGTAAGTTCCTTAGAGTTTGTGCCTAAAGTTCAAGGTGTTGCTTTTAAAAAATCAGATAGTGGTAAAGTTTCTAACGAATGTATTGCTGCCTGGTTGCGATGTGGAGAGTTAGGGGCTCAGCGTATAGAAACTAAGGAGTTCAATAAAGAAAGGCTTTTAGCTGCACTTGATGATCTTAGGAAACTAACTAAAGAAGATCCAGTAGTTTTTCAGCAGAAAATAATCGAAATTTGTGGCTCGTTCGGAGTGGCAGTGGCCTTTGTTCCTCATTTTAAGAATACTTGCGTTAATGGGATGACTCGTTGGCTCACTTCAGATAAAGCCATGATTCAGTTAAGTCTTCGCGGAAGTTACGATGATATTTTCTGGTTTACGTTCTTCCATGAATTAGGTCATCTTGTTAAACATGGGAAAAAAGATCAATTTGTTGAATTTGATAAGAAGGAACATAAGGAATCGAATGAAAAAGAAGCCGAAGCTGATGATTTTGCGCAAAATACGCTAATTCCTAAATCTGAATTCTCAAAATTTTATTCAGCAAATGATTTTTCTAGTAAAGCCATTACTTCATTCGCTCAAAGAATTAACGTTGCGCCAGGAATTATTGCTGGACGATTGGCGCATGAACTTAAGGATTGGAAAACCTGGTCTTCTTTACGCAGAAGATTAAAGTTTCTAGAAAAGACTAATTAATAACATAGCAAAAATAATTTGGCAATTATTCAAAATAAGGAGGAAGATTATGAACAATTCTGAAGAACACAAAAATGAAGCGCCCGGCCAAAACAAAGAATTTACGATTATTGTAAATGGCAGAGAAAAGGTTGTAACATACAGGGAAATTTCGTTTATTCAGGTTGTTGAATTAGCTTTTAATACTACCTCAATAAACGATGCCACAATTTATACAGTAACATATAAAAGAGGGGAGGGCAAAAAACCCGAAGGCACTATGGTAAACGGTGATACGGTGAAAGTTAAGAATGGAATGATATTCAATGTCACAGCAACTAATAAATCATAGTCCCGACCTTAAGAAATTAAGGGACGAGGGTTATGAAGTAGAAATCAGGTCAAATTATTTGTTGATAAACAATGTCCCCTATTTAAACTCCCAAAAAGACATTAAATATGGGACTCTTGTTTCAGAGCTAACCTTAAAGGGAGATATAACAACTACGCCCAGTACCCACGTTGTTTCTTTTGCTGGCGAATATCCTTGCAATAAGGATGGGTCAGAGATTAGCCAGATCAAGCATCAATCTATAAATCTTACAATTGATGGTGGATTGGTAGCTAACCATTCATTTTCAAATAAGCCGTCAAGTGGATATAGGGATTACTATGAGAAAATGACAAGATACGTTGAAATTATTTCTAATCCTGCAGCGTCTGTCGATAATTCTGTCACAGCAAAGACCTTCAAGGTCATTGAATCTCATGACGAAGAATCGGTGTTCAATTACATTGATACTTTTTCGAGTAGGGCTGGGATTAATAACATATCCGATAAATTAAAATCTTATAAGATTGGAATAATCGGTTTGGGAGGTACCGGGTCCTATATTTTAGATCTAATTGCCAAAACACCGGTAAAAGAAATTCATCTTTTTGATGGAGACCAATTCTTACAACATAACGCTTTTCGATCTCCGGGTGCACCATCAGTTGAAGAATTGAATAAAAAGCAAAAGAAGGTAGATTACTTGAAAGAGTTATATTCTAAAATGCATAAACATATCTACCCGCATGATAGTTATATCAATTCTTCAAACATTGATCAATTGCTTGGAATGGATTTTGTTTTCATGTGTTTTGATAAAGGAAGTCTCAAGAAAATAATTGTTGATAAGTTGGAACAAGCGAAAATAGCTTTTATAGATGTAGGGATGGGCATAGATATTGTTGATGAAGCATTGATTGGAATAGTTAGGACTACTACGAGTACCGAGAAAAAAAGAGAACATGTTAGAGACAAGAACAGAATTTCTTTTTCCGAAGATGACGGTAACGATGTTTATTCCCAGAATATTCAGATTGCCGATCTTAATGCACTCAATGCCACATTAGCTGTAATAAAATGGAAAAAATTATGTAGGTTTTATCAGGATCGTGAAAATGAGAATCATAGCACTTATACGTTAAATGTGAATATGTTAGTAAATGATGACCAACATGAAGCATAAATTTGTTGAAAATATTCCTGACAATTTAGAAGACAGTATAATTTATATCTCCTTGGTGTATGGAACAGTTGTACATAAATGTTGTTGCGGATGTGGAAATGAAGTTGTTACTCCACTTTCGCCGAAAGATTGGAAATTGTTATTTGATGGTGAATCAATCTCACTTTTCCCTTCAATTGGGAACTGGAGTTTTGATTGTAGATCACATTACTGGATAAAAGACAATAAAGTTGTATGGTGCAAGCGATGGTTTAATGTTGGGAGATTCCAGGACTATTTACGAAAAAGAAGACAGTTCAACAAGAAAAGGATATAAGAGAAATAATTAATGAAGCTTTATAGAATACAGAAAGTTAATTTTACCTCTTTACTTGCGGTGGCATTTGACACATTCTGCTTCGACTTTGCTCAGCATCCTTCGAAGCATCCTGAGTCTGTCGAAGGACTCAGTGTCAATTCTGAGCAGCCGAAGGGAATTCCGGAATTCCGGAATTCAGGGGACACAACACTTATTTCTCGTAATTAAGTGAGGTATTCCCAGAACTTCCCAGAATTTCCTTCATAATTTAGAATAGGAGAAGAATGGCCTTAAGAGAAGATATGGAAAAGCAGGGAAATTGGTTATTCAGATGGAGAAGTTACTTGCCTTTATTAGCAATCCCATTATTTATTATTGCTTTGCGGCAGGCTAAAGTACTTGAATATATTCTTGGAGATAGGGCTACAGATTACTGGGAAACCTTGTCGATTTGTATATCATTTTTAGGATTAGGTTTTCGTTGTTTTACGGTTGGGTATGTCCCAAGGGGAACATCAGGCAGAAATACAAAATCACAATTAGCAGAAAGCTTAAATACGACTGGAACGTATTCGATCGTAAGAAATCCTCTTTATCTGGGGAATTTTATTATTGTTTTTGGGATTACATTGTTCATTCAGGTATGGTGGTTCGCTTTAATGGTATGGGTTGGATTCTTGCTATATTATGAAAGGATAATCTTCTCTGAAGAAGAATTCTTAAGAAAGAAGTTTGGAACTTTATTTATTGATTGGGCGGAGAAAACACCCATGTTCTTTCCTAACCTCAAGAACTGGGAAAACCCAGATGTATCCTTTTCGTTAAAAACAGTAATTAGAAGAGAATTTTCTACATTTTTCTCAATCATAGCTGTTTTTTTCTTCTTGGAAGTTAGCACCAACTTATTACTTAAGGACAAATTTGAAGTTCGCATGTCTTGGGTATATTTTTTCATAATTGGGCTAGTCATATATCTAACTTGCCTGATATTAAAAAAGAAAACAAAGTTGCTTAATGTTTCTGGTAGATAACCTTATTGGTAATTCCAGGGACACAACACTTATTTCTCATAATTAAGTAATGTGTCCCCAGGTGGCACCCAGGTGGCAGGTGGCACCTGCGACGGGCTTCTGTAAGTTATGCGCTCATTAAACTTTTCTAGTTTTGTTTATCTATAATCTGTGGTAAAATAAATAACTCTACAACTCATTGTAGACGGTTTATAGCTTATGAAAACAATAGTGATGAGAAAAATCTTAAAATCAATTTTTTTTTGCTATACGCTGTTCGCGGCATGCCATTTGCTTACCGGCTGCGCCACAGTGCTACCCTTGGAGCCGGGTGTCCCGGCTTATACCTTAAACGGCAAAAGCTATCTGCCGCTGGTTTCCCTTTGTGATTTAAAGGCGATAAACTGGGATTACGATACCTTTGCCAAGACCGTTACCCTGAAGAAAGATTCCCACGAGATTAATCTTGCGGTGGGCAGCTCTATTGTGCTGGTAGACGGCATACCTAAGGACTTGAGATATCCCGTGGATATTTACAAAGGCGCTGTGGTAGTGCCGTCTAAGTTTAATTACGAGATCATTGATGTTATCTTTAAACCGGCCTATCCCCAACTAAAGGCCGAGCCGTCTTACACAGCAAAGATAAAAAAGATTGTCATTGACCCCGGTCACGGCGGCAGAGACCCGGGGGCAATAGGGGTAACCGGCTTAAGGGAAAAAGACGTCTGCCTGGATATCGCGCGCAGATTAAAGGCAGCGTTGGAATCCCGCGGGTTTGAGGCTTACCTGACCCGTGACAACGACAGGTTCATCGAGTTAAAAGAAAGGGCCGGCTTCGCCAACCGCAGGGACGCTGACCTTTTTATCAGTATCCACGCCAATGCCAATATGGCCCGCAGGATATCCGGCCTGGAAGTATACTATGTCGCCAGGGATGTTGACGATTCCCGCCGGGCGCTGGTCTCGGCGGAAAATGGCGAGTTGAAGTTGGAGAGTTGCGCTTTTATGCCCCAGACGCGTAATCTTAAGGCGACGGTCTGGGATTTGATTTATAGCCAGAACCGCTGCGAATCCGTGGAATTAGGCCGGCAGATCTGCGATTACGCCTCCCGCAGCCTGGACATAAAAGTTTCCGGCATTAAGGGAGCTGCGTTCTCTGTGTTAAAATGGACGCAGATGCCTGCGATATTGGTGGAAGTAGGATATTTGAGCAATTCTTACGAAGAGAAGCTGCTGCGCAAGGGATTTTATCGCCAGCAGATTTGCGAGGCGATAGCCGGCGGATTACGGGATTATTGCCAGGATTACCGGTTAACGCTGGAATCCGGCAGGTAAACGCCGCCGGAGAGTAGCAAAAAAGAAAGAGAGCGGTTAATCAGTGAAGGCCATCGGCGTATTTGATTCAGGGATAGGCGGCTTGACGGTAGTCAAGGAATTGGCCCGCCAGCTTCCTTACGAAGATATCGTATATCTGGGGGATACTGCCAGGGTTCCTTACGGCACCAAATCAGAATCAACAATCGTCAGGTTTACCCTGGAGAATATTCTCTTTCTCTTAAGGCAGGATGTCAAGTTCATCGTAATCGCCTGCAACACCGCTTCCAGCATCGCCTTGGAGCTGGTGAAAAAATATTTTCAGATTCCCATCATCGGCGTGATAAAACCGGGAGCGAAACAGGCAGTGCGCGTCACCCGCAATAAGCGCGTGGGCGTTATCGGGACAGCGGCGACCATCCGCACCGGTGCTTATGAGTCGCAGATCCGGCGGTTAGACCCCTCAATCAAGGTTATCAGCTGCGCCTGTCCTTTATTTGTTCCTCTGGTAGAAGAGGGGCAGCGCAGCCAAAAAATAATATTTGACGCGGCTTCCCAATATCTTAAACCGTTAAAAAAGGCGCGCGTGGATACTTTAATCCTCGGCTGCACCCATTACCCGCTTTTAAAGCCGGTAATAAAAAAGGTTATGGGCGGGAATATTGTTCTGGTTGATTCCGCGCTGCAGGTGGCTTCTGAGGTAAGGGCTGCTTTAGCCGCCGGGGGGATGTTGAATGTAAAGCGGCCGCTTAAAAGCGTAAAAAGAATCTTTAACGTAACCGATGAGCCTAAGGCCTTCCTGGCGCTGGCAGAGAGGTTTCTCGGCTATACCGTCAATAAGGTAAAGAAGGTTGAATATGTATGAAATAAAAGTAAGTTGCGAATTTTCCTCCGCGCACTCCTTACGCGAATACCGCGGAAAATGCGAAGAGCTTCACGGCCATAACTGGAAGGTGGAGCTGGCCGTAGCTTCCGGCTGCCTGGATAAAGCCGGACTGGTGATGGATTTCAAAAAGCTCAAACAACAGTTATGGATGGTGTTAGAAAAATTAGACCACAAGCATCTTAATGAGATCGTCTTTTTCAAGAAGGTAAACCCTACTTCGGAAAACATCGCCAGATACATATATGACCGCGTCAAAAGAAACCTTCCCGCGGTCAAGTCGGTTACGGTCTGGGAGTCGGAGAAGGCCTCAGCCACGTATTATGAGTAATAAAAGCCGTATGCCCGGCCCGCGGCAGGCGGTTGTTCTTTTATCCGGCGGCCTGGATTCCGCCGTTACTTTACATCTTGCCGTAGCCCAAGGATACAAATGCTCCTGCCTTATTTTTGATTACGGCCAGCGCCACCGCCGGGAAATAGAAAGCGCCAGGCGCGTTGCGCGCAGCGCGCATTGCCGAACTCAAGTTATCAAAATCAAATTGCCCTGGAAGGGCTCGAGTCTTTTAGACAAAACAATAAAAATTCCCGGGGTCACAAGTCACAGGTCACAGGTCACAGGACCGATACCCAACACTTATGTTCCGGGACGTAATATTATTTTCTTGAGTTTCGCGCTTTCTTACGCCGAGGCAGCAGGGGCAGAGGCGATATTTATCGGCGCGCACTGCCAGGACTATTCCGGTTATCCGGACTGCCGGCCGGAGTTTTACGCCGCGTTGCGCAGGGTAATCGCCAGGGGCACTAAATCCGGCGTAGAAAATAAGGCCATCGCGATAAAGACCCCTTTAATCCGTAAAAACAAAAGCCAGATAATTAAGCTGGGGTCGCGGTTAGGCGTTAAGTTTGAGCTGACCTGGTCCTGTTATCAGGGTAGCAAAGCACCCTGCGGAAGATGCGACAGCTGTTTATTCCGGGAAAAGGGGTTCAGGGAAGCAGGGTTTAAAGATCCTTTAACGGATAAAGCCACGGAGAAGAGATGAAGGGGAAAATCGCTGAGATTTTTGACAGCGTCCAGGGAGAAGGCCTCTACCTGGGGGAAAGGCAGATATTCGTGCGGTTTTACGGCTGCAACCTCAATTGCCGGTTCTGCGACACGAAATTAAATAATTTCCACGAACTGGGAGTGGGTGATTTGTTCAGCCGGATAAAGTCCTATCCCGGCGATTTCCATTCCGTTTCGTTTACCGGCGGGGAGCCGCTGCTGCAGAAAAATTTCTTGCGGGAAATAATGGCCCTGACCAAATGCAGCGATTATACGAATTACCTGGAGACCAACGGCACGTTGTACGAGGAATTAAGCGAGGTCATTGATTTCACGGATATCGTGGCTATGGACTGCAAGCTGCCCAGCTCAACCGGAGATTATCCCCGCTGGCAGGCGCACCGGAAGTTCCTGGAAGTCGCCTCTTCCAGGGAGGTATTCATAAAAATAGTGGTCTGCAATTCTACTCAAGCCGATGACTTGTTATACCTGTTGGGTTTATTGAAACAGACCAACATCGCGGCGACCCTCATCCTGCAGCCCAACAGCGCGGAGAACGGATTTTTGCTCAATAATAAGCTGGAGTATTATAAGGCGTTGTGTGAGGAAGAGCATTTTGCCAGCTGTATCATACCCCAGATGCACAAGGTGATAGGAGTAAAATAGGATGCCTAAGGCTAAATCTTCTTACGAAGGGCTGCAAAAAAGTGTGAGGGGTATGAACACGCCGAAAATCGAAACCTGGAAAAACCAGTATCGAGACAAATTATATACAATTTGTCTCGAAATACCGGAGTTTACCTGTATCTGCCCCAAGACCGGGCTGCCGGATTTCGCGGTCATCCGCATTGACTATTCTCCGGAAAAATTCTGCGTAGAGCTTAAATCCTTTAAGCTCTACACCATTTTCTACCGCAACTTAGGGATATTCCACGAGCACGCGGTGAACCGGATGCTGGAAGATTTTGTAAACGCCTGCCGGCCGCGCTGGGCAAAGATTACCGGAGAGTTTAATCCCCGCGGCGGCATAAAGACTACGGTTATCCGAGAATATAAAAGGCGATGAGAGTGATATCAGCAAATAAAATCAGGGATGTGGTTAGTGATTTGTGTATTCAGGCGAACTGGGTTTTAAGAAGGGATATTCTTAGGGCATTAAAGGCCGCATACGCAAAAGAGGCAAATAAGAGGGCAAAGGAGATATTGGGCGCAATTATTCAGAACGCGCAGATTGCCGAAAGGGAAAAATTAGCAATTTGTCAAGACACAGGATTACCCTGTATTTTTGTAGAGTTAGGACAGAACGTAAAGATTGCGGGAGATTTGAAATCAACCATAAATAAAGGCATAGAGTTGGGGTACAAAAAAGGTTTTTTGAGAAATTCCATTATTAAAGACCCATTACTCAGAGGGAAATCTGGATATCAACCGGCAATAATTCATATTGATATAGCTGGAGGCGATAAGTTAAAAATAACCGTTTTGCCTAAAGGCTTTGGTTGTGAAAATAAAACACAACTGAAGATGTTTACACCCACAACCGGCATAGAGGAAATCAAGGAATTTATTGTAGGGGCAATAAATTCTGCTGGGCCGGATGCCTGCCCGCCTTATGTGGTGGGAGTGGGAGTTGGCGGCACTGCGGACTATGCCTGTTTATTGGCGAAGAAAGCGTTGTTAAGAAGAGTCCACAGTCCACAGTCCACAGTCCACAGTCAAGGAATTAAAAAAATAGAAGGGGAATTATTGAGGGAAATTAACGCATTAAATATCGGGCCAATGGGGTTGGGCGGGAAGACCACCGCCCTGGCAGTGCATATCGAAACTTATCCCACCCATATCGCCGGATTGCCGGTCGCGGTAAATATTAGTTGTCATGCCTTAAGAAGCGCAACAGCCGTATTATAAACTTTTAGCTCACAGCTCTTAGCTCATAGTTTATAGAAAATGAAAATCATAAAGGCGCCTTTAGAAAAAAAAGTAATAGAGAAATTGAAAATCGGTGACGAGGTTTTAATTACCGGTGTTATTTACACTGCCCGCGACCAGGCGCATAAGCGGCTGGTTGAGGCGCTCAAAGCAGGCAGGAGGCTGCCCATAGACATCAGGGGAAAAGTTTTTTATTATTGCGGCCCTACTAAGACTCCCCAAGGCAAAATTATTGGTTCTTGCGGCCCGACCACCAGTTCGCGGATGGATGATTTTACGCCTTTACTGCTCAAGGCAGGTTTGAAAGGGATGATTGGAAAGGGCAGGCGCTCGCCACAGGTAATCGCGGCGATAAAAAAATACCAGGCCGTATATTTTTTAACCTATGCCGGCTGCGGCGCCTTGCTGGCAGGGTATGTTAAGAAGGCAACACCGGTTGCTTACAGGGATTTGGGGCCGGAGGCGATTTACCGCTTAGAGGTAGAGGACTTCCCTTTGATTGTGGGGATAGATTGTCGGGGGAAAAGCGTATATGCTTAACCGGTTTTTTCCTATTGTTGTTTTTTGCTTGTTCAGCGTGTCTGCTTACGCGGCGGGAAACAATGCCGTTATCCAAAAAAGAGGAAACGGCAGAGTGCGATTATTGCAGTACGCCAATGGCCACTGGCAGATGCTCGTGGAAGGAGAGCCCTACTTTATAAAAGGGGTTGTCTATGAGCCGGTCAAGGTAGGAGAGCGCCTTACCGAATCGAACATGTGGATGAATTACGATTTTGACCGTAACGGCCGACCTGATACCGCCTACGATTCCTGGATAGACGCAAACCTGAATAACCAGCGTGATGATAATGAGCCGGTTGTCGGGGATTTCCGGTTATTACAGGAGATGGGTGCCAATACGATACGCATATACCATCCCCGGAACATAAAAAAAGAAGTGTTAAGGGATTTATACCGTCGCTATGGCATCCGGGTAATGATGGGCAATTTCCTGGGAGCCTACACTTGGGGTTCGGGTGCCACCTGGGAGAAGGGCACTGATTATACCGACCCGTTGCAGCGGGAGAAGATGAAGGAAGACGTGAAAAAGATGGTTTTGGAATTCAAGGACGAGCCGTATATCCTTTTCTGGATGCTTGGCAACGAAAACGAAATGGCCGGTTCATCGGAAAATTCCACCCTTAACAACACAAACGCGAGGGATGTTCCGGAAGTTTACGCGCGGTTTGTAAACGAGGTAGCCGGAATGATCCACGAAATTGACCCCAACCATCCCGTAGGCATAAGTAATGCCAGTTCGAAAATTATGAAATACTATAAACAGTTTGCCCCGGAGATAGACATTATCGGGATGAACGCCTATACGGGTTACTATGGTTTTGGTTCGCTTTGGAACTCGATAAAGATGGACGTTGGTCGGCCGGTGGTGATTACCGAATACGGTATCGATTGTTACGACCAGGACAAAGGCACCACTGACGAGGATTTCCAGGCACGTTATTACAGGAACTGCTGGCGCGATATGCTCAAGAATGGCTACGGGTATAACGGCGCCGGCAACAGCCTGGGAGGTTTTGCCTATAACTGGCTGGATTCCTGGTGGTTGTGTGGAGCGCTTGATGAGCACGACGGCAATAAGGGGGCCTGGAGGGGCCCGTCGAAAGACTCCTGGATGAATGACGAGTGGATGGCGATATGTGGCCAGGGAGACGGCGCTCACAGCCCTTTCCTGCGCCAGCCGCGCAAGGTTTATTTTGTTTTACAAAAAGAATGGAGAGATGATAATGGTAAGAAATGACGGCCGCGCAAATGATAAGTTGAGGAGAGTGAATATCACCCGCAATTACATCAAATACGCCGAGGGTTCCTGCCTGATTGAATTAGGCAACACCCGGGTAATCTGTACTGCCTCGGTTGAAGAAACAGTGCCGCCGTTTTTAGTGAATACGGGCACAGGATGGGTCACTGCCGAATACGGCATGCTGCCGCGTTCCTGCGCTACGCGCGTTAGGCGGGGGAAGGATTCCGGCCGCACCTATGAGATACAGCGCCTGGTGGGGCGCTCTTTGCGGGCGGTAACGAATATGCGGGCTGTCGGCGAGCGCACCATCTGGATTGACTGCGACGTCATCCAGGCAGACGGCGGCACGCGCACCGCTTCTATCACCGGAAGTTTTATCGCTTTGGCCGACGCCTTGAATAAGTTGAAAAAGGACGGGCAGTTTTCCGCGATTCCGCTAAAAGACTTCGTGGCGGCGACCAGTGTGGGTATATTGAACGGAAATTTACTTCTTGATTTAACCTATGAAGAGGACTCTCACGCCGACGTGGATATGAATATCGTGATGACCGGCAAGGGAGATTTTATCGAGATACAGGGTACCTCGGAGAGAAAGACGTTCAATAAAGAACAGATGGATAGGCTCCTGGAAATAGCCGGCAAGGGGATCAGGGAGCTGGTAGAGGTGCAGCGCGATTTATTAAAAAGTGTGATAAGCCTGTAACGGGCTTTAAGCTTAATATGGAACTGGTAGTAGCGACAAAGAATAAGAAAAAATTAGAAGAGATTAAAGAAATTCTCCGCGGCCTGAATTTTAAGCTTACCTCCCTGGCGGATTATCCGCATGCCCCGCGGATTATTGAAAACGGCAAGACCTTCCGGGAAAACGCCGTAAAGAAAGCAGTCAAGATTGCCGCGTTTAGCAAAAAGCTTACCCTGGGAGAGGATTCCGGGCTTGAGGTTAAGGCCTTAGGCGGCCTGCCGTCCATACGCTCTTCGAGATTTTCCGGCAAAGACAAGAACGATTCGCAGAATAACCTCAAGCTGTTGAAAATGCTGGGTGACTTGCCGCTAAAAAAGAGAAAGGCGCGCTATTTCTGCAGTGTGGCAATCGCCGATAGCAAAGGCCTGGTGGCTGTTGCGGAAGGCAGCTGCAGCGGAAGGATAGGTTTTAAGATGGAAGGTTCTTTCGGCTTCGGATACGACCCCTTATTCCTCATACCCAAATATAAAAAAACCTTTGCCCAGTTAGGGCCGGAAATTAAGCACAAGATGAGCCATCGTTTCCGCGCCCTGACTAAGACAAAGGTCGTCCTTCTTACTTACCTGAAAAGAAACGTTTAATCTGGCTGATAAATTCTTTTGTGCTGGGGACCATTCTATACTGCGGCTCACGCAGGGTCCCGCTTATTTTCAGCACCAGGATATTCCCCAGGACCGCGGAGGTAAATTTTCTTAAGTCGGGAGAGTCTTTTATCAGGTCTGCGTTAATCTCGCTGTTAAGCGTCAGGTCAAGCGAGCCGTCAAACCCGATTTTACCGGAGCCGGCAAGCTCGGCCTCTGTGCTGCCTAAGTAAAAATCAGTGAGTTCCAGGGCCTTATCGGCGATAATCAGATTTGCCTGCGCGTTCCTGAACACGATTGCCGCGTAGTCCGATACGAACAAGAATTCACCCAACCCCTTAAGCAGGTTTAATTCCCAGAGCTTCCCGTTTTTTACCGAGACTTTTCCTTGTCCGCGCAGAGTCTCTGCTCCTTTAAGCGTCCCTTCAAGCTCCAGGTCCGCATTCAATAAACCGGATATGTCCTTGTCTTTAAATTGCGTATCTGTTTTTAATTGCGCCAGGTCAATATTGGAGAAGTCCAGTTTAGCAGTGTATGCGGGCGCCTCTGGCGTGAGGTCGAGGCTGAACCTGGCGTTAATGCTGCCGGCGTAGGGCCGGCAGTTAAAGTTAGGTATGTTAACGACACCGTCCTTTTGCGTCAGGCTGCAGGAGAGCTCAGCCAGTTTAAGCCCATATATAGTCAAGAGGTCGGAGGATAATTTAAAGTTAGCACTCCAGCCTTTGATATCTTTGGCGTTGCCGTTTAAGGAGCCGCTGATTTTACAAATCCCGTCGGGGTTGAGTGTTTTAAGTTTATCGCTGATTTCGGCAGGCAGAAGCGTTAAGAGGTCTTTTAGCGAGAAGTCCGATTCCCCGTTGATATTCAAGAGCGGTTTTTCTTTATCCTGGACATCCGCGTTTCCCTGTAGAGAGAAGTTGGAGTCCAGGTATTTTCCCGCGCAGGTATTTATTTTTATAATCCCGTCTTTTACCGCCAGGCTGCTGTTCAAAGTTAATTTTTCCGAAGATAGCTTAAAGTCAATGTTCGGCTGCTGAAAATCAGCGAACTTGCCTGATGAATTACAGGCAGTCTGCCCGTAGAGAAATGAAAGGTTCTCCCAGGTAAGCTGGTTTAATGAGAACTTGAGCAGCCCTTTTAGGTCGGTTAAGGGCGTTTTGCTGAAAGGAAGCTCTACCTTGACCGCCGTTACCTCCGACGCCGCGTTTATATCCAGCGGCAGTTTTTTCAGGCTGCCCTGCAGTTCCAGGTTCAAGGTGGAGTTGCCGCTTAAGGTAAACCCTGCGGGAAAATCGGGCAGGAGGGAAGCCAGTTTTGCCAGGTCTACCCGTTGAGAGGAGGCGTTTAGCTTAAGATTCAAATCGGCAAAATTTTCTAGCGTCCCCCTTACAGTCACCGCGGAATCCAGGACCTTCAGCTTTATTTCATCCGACCAGACTTTATCCTTTTCCAGATTAACAACACCTTTGATCTCAGAGGCCTCTTTGACGTAATCCAGGCCGATCAGCGAGCCCCGGGAAAACGAAAAAGCGGCCTTGTAGTCAAATACCTTATTTTGCAAATCATATTTGATATCAGGATGGATATCCACGTCTGTAGTAAAAACGATTTTTTCATTCCTTAATTCCAGGTTTTTCCCGGCGGCAGCGCCCTTTAAGGACACCTGTTTGTCTTTGAAAACGATATCCAAATCCACGCCATCAATGCTCCCCTTGGAGAGCGATAGGGGAAGCTTTTTCAGGTATAAGAGATAGTTGTCCACGACCACGTTGGCGAGCTTGACTTTGCATTGCAGCTCCTGGCGCAGGATATTATATTTTCCGTTGGCTAAGACGAAGGAGGGGGTGTTTTGGGTATTAGGCACTTTGCCCTGGAGGGAAAATTTTATCTGCCCGAAGAGGTCTATTGCCATGCCGATTCTTAAGTCCGTGATTTCTTTGACATAGTTAGGGTCGGTATGTTCGTCCCGGAACTGGCAGACGGCATTAGAGATATCTATTTTGGAAACAATAAATTGGAACCCGGGCATTTCTTCCTTCCCCGGCCATTTTTTTAAGACATCGGTTATATTCAGGGTATTGTCCTGCCGCAGTGTCAGGTTTAAGCGGGGAGAGTCAACGCGGGCAAGAGGGATGATGATCTTTTTCTGGAATAAGGGAAAGAGCAGGAACTGAAAGGAGATTTCTTTTACGGAGAGGTAGGTTTTTTCTTTGCTGCGGTCGAATATTTCCAGGTTTTCTACGATTAAGCCTTTAATGATGTTGTAATGCAGCCTTTCAATCCTCACGTTTTTCCCGAAACTCTTTTCCAACCTCTGGGTTATTTTCGCCTTTATTTTGACCGGCAAGAGTATGTTGTTCGCGTAGATGATAAATCCCGCAACCAGGAAGGAAAGCGCTATAATGACGGAAAAGAATATTTTCAATTTCATAATTACCGCTATTATATACTATTTATGTTTATTTTACAAATATTTAAGATTGAAAAGCCTTTTTTTGCGTGCTATAATCAAATGTTAAAATAGGGGACGCTTCTGATTTAATCTATAACAGCGGGTCAATATAGACGTAATATACCTAGGTCGATAGTCAATAGACAATAGACAAAAAGACCATTGGCCATAGGCTATAGACCATAGACCCGTCAAAAATAACGTATTTAACGGGGAGTGGCTCAGTTTGGCTTAGAGCGCTTGGTTTGGGACCAAGAGGTCGTGAGTTCAAGTCTCACCTCCCCGATTCTTCTACGCCCTTAAAGTGCAATTTTATGGTAGGGCTTCGAAGCAATTGTTTCTGCGAAGCTCTACCATTGGTTGGAGGCCGGAGAGCGAAGCAGAACAAGTCTCACCTCCCCGACCATTTAGCAAATGGCTAATGGCAAATAGTAAGATATGAAAACAAAGAAAGGTATTAAACAGAACAAGCCGAGACGACTCAGTTACGAAGAGCTGCTGAATAAGTATAACCCCTTGTCTTATCTTATGGATCAGATCCCCGATGTGATTTATTTCAAGGACAAAAAGGGCAGGTTAGTTTTGGTGAATCAGGCCCACGCAAAGGGTTTAGGCCTTAAGCCTGAGCAGGTAGAGGGAAAAACGGATTTTGACTTTTTCCCCAGAAGGCGGGCTCAAGAGATGCTTAAGGATGATACCTATGTCATCCGCACCGGCAAGCCGATAATCGACAAGATAGAAAGGGCGACCCGGCCGGATGGTGTAGATAATTACGTATCCACCACAAAAATCCCCTGGTTCGACGAAAAGAAAAGGGTCATCGGCGTTATCGGCATCACCCGGGATATCACCCGGCGCAAGCAGTTCGAGCGTTTAAAAGAAGAGAAGATGCGTATCGAGAAAAGGCTGGAGGTAGCCGAGGAGCTGAATAAGATAAAATCCGAATTCATATCGGTTGTTTCGCACGAATTAAGGACCCCCCTGGCGATTATCGAACAGCTGGTAATGCTGGTGTATGATCAGACCGCCGGCCCGGTCAATGACAAGCAGAAAGAGGCCCTGAAGAGGACAAGGGATAATATTGATCGCTTAAAGAGCCTGGTAGACGAATTGCTTGATATATCGCGCATCGAAAACGAGAGATTTAAGCTGCACTCTTCTTTAGTCAACCTTAATGATTTGATAAAAGATTCGTCGGCATTTTTTAAGAAATTGGCGCAGGATAAAGAGGTAAGCTTGAGCTATTATCTGCCGGAAAAACAGATTAATCTTTTTATCGATGCCGAGAGGGTCAACCAGATCCTCTCCAATCTTATCGATAATGCCGTAAAATTCACCGAACAGGGCGGGAGAATCAAAATCGAGGTCAAGACCCTGGAGAACAAGGTCAGGATAGGAGTGCTCGACACGGGCATCGGCATCGCCAAATCGGATACCCCCCGTTTGTTTAATAAGTTTGAACAGGTTTCCAAAATCGCCGGCGCGGAAAGGAAAGGAATGGGCCTGGGCCTTTTTATCGTGAAAGAATTAGTGGAAAAACACGGCGGCCAGGTCTGGGCGGAGTCTAAATCAGGCGCGGGCAGCAAGTTCTACTTTACCCTGCCCCGTTTTTATCCCGCGGATTTATGGGATTTATTAGACAGCCAGATTAAGGAAAGGATTAATACTCTGCTGGGTAAAGGCGCGGCGGTGCATTTTATTAACCTGCAGCTTGTTAATTATATAGAGCTTAAGAAAAGAGTCGGGGTCAGGCCAGCGAAATTATTGCGCGATTTAGAAGCGATTATAGAAGAGACACTGAAAAAGGTTTATGCCCCGGGCGAAGAAAAGCGCCAGGCCGTCCTGAAAGACAGCAGAAACGGCAAGTTCGGGGTTGTGCTATCCGGGATAACGGAAAAGAAAGTTCTCCGTTTCTCCGAGTTATTTAAAGAAAAGATAAGGGGCTATTTTACAAAAAACAAACTGGAGAATGTGTTTATCACTCTGGGGTTCTTATCTTCTTTCTCCAGGGACCAGGCCCATCCGGTGAAACATCTGCCCGCCAATGCCTATATTAAAGAGATATCTATCGGTTTAGAGGTAAGGCATTTCCCGCGGGCCGCTTATAATGTGACGATTAAGACCTTCCTTCCAGAGAATAAAATAGAATCGTCGCAGACGATAGACGTTTCTCTGGGGGGGGTCTGTTTCGTGACCAAGCGGTTATTGAAGACCGATTCGCAGATGAGGCTCAGCTTAGAGCTTCCTAAAAATAAAACAACTATCTGCGTCAGGGCGCGCGTGGCCTGGATACAGAAGATGCAGCCGTTGCCGGGGCAGGCCGGCGACAGATATAAAGTAGGACTGGAATTCATCGGCCTGAAAAATAAAGATAGAAAAATACTCTCTAAAGAGTTAAAATCGTTGCTTAGATAAGGGAGCCTTAAGCAGAAGCGGGGGGAAGAAAAGCCATGGATAAGCAAAGAATACTGCTCGTGGAAGACGAGAAGGATATGGTTTACGCGGTGACCTTGCAGCTGGAGGCGGCGGGTTATGAAGTGCTCACCGCCGATGACGGGCAGCAGGGCCTTAAAAAAGCAAGGAAGGAAAGGCCGGACCTGATTATTTTAGACCTTATGTTGCCTAAGATGGACGGTTACAAAGTCTGCGGCTTGCTTAAGGCCGACACCCGATACCATAAAATCCCCATAATTTTGTTTACCGCCCGGGCGCAGGAGTCCGATAAGAAGATGGGCGAGGAAGTGTGCGCCGACGCCTACATCACCAAGCCGTTTGACCAGAAGGTATTATTATGCAAGATAAAGGAACTACTGGGCGCTAAGGCATAACCGGAGGCCTGATGGTAAAGCAAAAGAAATCTTTGGGCGAAAGCCTGCTGGAAGACGGTATCATCACCGCCGAGCAGCTTAAGCAAGCGCAGGCGGAAGAAAAGCGCAGCGGCAGCAGGCTGAGGACTGTCCTGGCCAAGCTGGGCTTTGTCAGCGAAGAGGACCTGGTGGCGTTTTTGAGCGACCAGATGGGCCTGCCGCGGATTGAATTGGAGAGCTATCTGATTGACCCGAAGATAATCGAGCTGGTGCCGGAGGATTTAGCCAGAAAACACGAGCTTATTCCGGTATTAAAAATAGGCAACCGGCTCACCTGCGCTATGGTCGACCCCGGGAACATCTTTGCCTTAGACGCGGTGAGGGCGAGAACAAATTTAATTATTGAACCCGCGGTTGCGACCGAAAGGGAGATAAAAAAGGCGCTGGATGAGCATTATAGCGCAAAAGGCTCGATGGAGGAGTTGATAAAATCCATTGATGAGGAGAAACTGGGCATTGAAGGCGGGAAAGAGATAGACGCGAAAAAGATGCAGGAGATTGTCGAGGAGCCGGTAGTGATAAAATTAGTCAACCTGACCATCATGCAGGCGGTTAAGCAGGGGGCAAGCGACATCCATTTAGAGCCGGAGGAAGAGATGTTTAAGATCCGCTTCCGCATCGACGGGATATTGCATGAAGTAGAAGCTCCTCCCAAGCATCTGCAGCTGGCAATAACCTCGCGAATTAAGATAATGGCAAATCTTGACATCGCGGAAAGGCGTATCCCCCAGGACGGAAGGTTTACGATAAAGGTGGAAGGCAGGCAAATAGACGTGCGCGTATCCTGCATGTCCACGATATACGGCGAAAATGTGGTCCTGCGCCTGTTGGATGTCTCCAACGCGTTTTTAAAGCTGGAGCAATTAGGATTCTCTAAAGGGGTCTTAAATAATTATAATAAACTTATTACCAGGCCTCACGGGATAATGCTGGTTACCGGCCCGACGGGAAGCGGGAAGACTACCACGCTATATGCCTCCCTGGATAAGATAAACACCCAGGAGAAGAATATCATCACTATCGAGGACCCCGTGGAATATAAGCTCGCGGGTATCCGGCAGATCCAGGTTAACCCCAGGGTTAAGCTGACCTTTGCCAACGGCTTAAGGTCGATATTACGGCAGGACCCCGATATCATCATGGTCGGGGAGATCCGGGATTTTGAGACCGCGGAGATTTCTATCCAGGCCGCCTTAGCCGGGCATCTGGTATTGTCCACCCTGCACACCAACGACGCTCCCGGGGCAATCACCCGGCTGGTCGAGATGGGCATTGAGCCGTTTTTGGCCGCATCCTCCGTTATCGGGGTATTGGCGCAGAGGCTGGTGCGCAAAATCTGCGTTGATTGTAAAGAGAAATATACACCCGCTCCGGAGGCGCTCAAAGATACCGGCTTAAGCGAATACGACAAGGCTGATTTTTTTTACAAGGGGAAAGGCTGCCCCAAATGCATGGAGAGCGGATACAGAGGTAGGATCGCCATTTACGAATTAATGCTTACCGACGATAAAATCCGCGCGGCCATCCTTGCCAAGGCATCCGCGGACGAAATAAGGAAGCTGGCGCGCGGCGCGGGAATGGTTACATTGATGGAAAGCGGAATCGAAAAAATCAAAGAGGGGCTGACCACGCTGGAAGAGGTATTCAGGGTTACGCGTGAGGAATAAGCTCAGCAGGCCTATAGGTCAAGGAGAGTTTTAAGATATGCCGCAATACAGGTATAAAGCGCGCGACGCCGCGGGAAAGCCCATTGAGGGCACACTGGAGGCCGCGACAAACGCCGAACTCATCGATAAGCTGCATAAGATGGGTTATATGGTCACACGGGTATCCGAGCCGGCGACGGGTGCTCAGAAAGGGTCGTTCTTCGGCAAAATAAAATGGATAAGCTCCGGCGATATGTTTATGTTTTACGTCCAGTTAGCCAACTTAATCAGCGCCGGCATAACTATCCTGATGAGCCTGGCTACACTCTCCCGGCAGATTGAGAACCGCCGCCTGAGAGACACCTTAGCCGGCGTGGGTAAGAAGGTGGAGGCGGGGATCAGCCTTTCGCAGGCCTTTGCCGCGCACCCGCGCGTATTCAGCAGGCTGTTCGTGAGTATGGTAAAGGCAGGCGAGGAAAGCGGGAAGCTGGATGTCGTTTTAATGCGCTATGCTGTTTTTTTCGAACAGCAGGAAGAGCTGAAACAAAAGGTACAAGGCGCTCTTCTTTATCCCTTAATCCTGCTCTGCGCGGGAATAGCGGTTATTCTTTTTATCGTTACCTCCATTATGCCCCAGTTTGCCGCGATTTATTTAAAGGCGGGGATAAGGCTGCCCCTGCCGACGCTGATCGTATACAAGGCCGGCCTGGTGATCAAACATTATTGGCATGTTTTGGCCGCGGCGCTGGTTGTGGTTTTTGTCGGTATAAAGTTGCTTTATCAGAAAAGCGAGGCGGCGGCGTTTTTAATTGACCGTTTAAAACTAAGGATGCTTATTACCGGGCCGCTGTACCGCAAGGTAGTTATTTCACGGCTCAGCCGGACATTGGCGACACTTATCGAAAGTGGTGTTCCTATCCTCAGGACGCTGGAGATTACGCAGGAAGTTATAGGAAACAAGGTATTGGAAGCGGTCATTAGAGACGTGCGCAAGTCCGTGGAGAGGGGCGAACAGATGTCGCTGGTCTTCGGATTAAGCGGGGAATTTCCCGTGGATGTGGTGCAGATGATTTCCGTAGGGGAAGATACGGGCAACCTTCCGGGGATGCTGAATAAAATCGCGGATTTCTACGATATGACGGTGGGTTACGCGATTAAGAGGATGACCACGGTCATCGAGCCGGTTTTCCTGGTGATTATGGGCGGGATGGTAGGCCTGATTATGGCCTCCCTGCTGATGCCCGTCTTTGACATGGTAAAAACATTAGGGCGTTAATCTTATGGCGCCGTCCGTTTATCCGCGCGTAGGCGGATAAGCGGAACACAATAAAAGGGGGGAGTATGTTTCGCAGAGGAAGCTTCACAATCATCGAGCTCTTAATCGTGATTGCGGTAATCGGCATTTTAGTCGGGTTAGCGCTTCCGCGTTTTAAGGGCCTGCAGGAAGAGGCGAATATCGCCAAGGCAAAAAGCGAATTAAGGGTGCTGCAGACCGCGGTAGAAAGCTACTATATGCATAACAACAACACTTATCCGACTGCCGGCGCTACCTGGGAGGATGCCCTGGTCAATTCTACTCCCAGGATTATCAGTGCCGCTATAAACGACCCGTTTAACAACACAGTGCAGTACGGATACGATGACGACGGCGGGACCCCGGTTAACTATTATGTCCTCTATTCCGTAGGCCTGACGATGAACGGAGCCGCGACAGTAGACACAAACGGCACGGTAAGCGAAACCAACGGCGCCAGTTGCATCTATACCACTAACGGCATTACCCGGGATACGCAGCCTTAAGGCTCTAGCGCCGCTGCAGATGCGCAGCGGAACACAATAAAAGGGGGGAGTATGTTTCGCAGAGGAAGCTTCACAATCATCGAGCTCTTAATCGTGATTGCGGTAATCGGCATTTTAGTCGGGTTAGCGCTTCCGCGTTTTAAGGGCCTGCAGGAAGAGGCGAATATCGCCAAGGCAAAAAGCGAATTAAGGGTGCTGCAGACCGCGGTAGAAAGCTACTATATGCATAACAACAACACTTATCCGGCTGCCGGCGCTACCTGGCAGAGCGTCCTGGTCAATTCCACCCCCAGGATTATCAGCTCTACCCTGAACGACCCGTTTAATACTACCGCCCAGTACGGTTATGCGGTTGACAGCGGGACCCCGGTTAACTATTATGTCCTCTATTCCTTAGGCATGGCCGGTAACGGAGCCGCGACAGTAGATACAAACGGCACGGTAAGCGAAACCAACGGCGCCAGTTGCATCTATACCACTAACGGCATTACCCGGGATACGCAGCCTTAAGCTAAAACGCGGGCTATAGGGTTAAGGGGAGTTAAAACCTGACGTTATGAAAGGGGTAACCTTATTAGAGCTGCTGATTACCACAATCGTTCTTGCAGTCGGTATGACGGCGATAATGCAGGCGCTTAGTATGAGCATATTCGCCTCAGCCGCTTCCGAGAATGTGGAGTTGGCCTTAGGCATAGCCCAGGCAAAACTGGAAAACATATACGGCACTACCGGCGGGGTGTCCGATGAAGCTCTCCATTCTGTATCAGCCGAAGGCTTTAGCGGCGGCGTTTATGCAAACCGGAATTTTCAGTTAGGGGTTAAGACCGACGACAACGACCCGGAAGCGGTCGCCGTAAGCGTGTGCTGGGACACCAAGGGAGGCCAGGCCAACATTACGCTAAAAACACTTGTAGTAAATTGATAAAAATGAAACGCGGCTTTACGGTATTTGAGCTTGTGATTACGGTCGCAATGCTGGTCATTTTGACGGCAGTTGCCTTCTACGCCTTTCGCGCGGTCTTATTGACCTGGGCAGGTGAAGAGACAAGGGCAGGGGTAAAGACCGACCTCTATAGGGGAATAGAGGCAATGTCACGCCAGCTGCTTCAGGCAAAAGCCGCCGATTACCTGAATAATGACGAGATAAGATTTACCGACTTAAGTGACAATCATTATATCTATTACTTATATAACCGGGACGACAGCTATCCGTCGAGCTTTAACCGTGAGGGGTATCAGCTGATGAGGGCCGCGCTTAGCGGTGTCGTCGGCAATGATTTGAAGACCGGCACTTTCAGTTACGGAGCCGGGATAGTCGTGATAACCGATATCTTACCGCCTGGCACTTCCGGCCTCTCGATTGCGGGCAATATCCTTACCATAGATTTAACTGCAGGCCGCGGTAATGAAACAATCAGGTTAAGGACCCAGGTAAGGCCGAGAAATATATGAGCGACCGCAAGGGTGTAGTGCTGATATTGACGTTTATCGTTATGGTTACGCTGGCAGCCATCACCGCCGCCTTTTTGTATATGACATCAATCCAGGTCAGGGCTTCCGGCCGCAGTTTGGCAGATGTCCGGGCGTTCCAGTTGGCACAGGCAGGAGTGGCTAAGGCCAGATGGGCCCTCTCCAGGGGTGGGCAGTCCGCAGGCTGGGGCGAAACCGCCAGCCCCTTCGGCGCAGGGCAAGGCACATACGTGGTGACTACCGCTTATTCCGACTTGCCGACGAGGGAGCACGTAACTATTACCTCTGGCGGCTATATCCCCGACAACAGCAATTTTATCGCCAGAAGGCAGGTCGTAGAGAGCGATGTCCCGATTAGGAATAATCTTTCCCTGTCCGCTACTGCTTCCGCCTCTTCAGTGCAGGGTAGCAATACTCCCGACAGGGCCATTGACGGCAGCAGGGCAACCCGCTGGCGGTCCAATATCAAGAACGGTTCATGGTTGAAGCTGGACTTTGACAGTCCGCTGACCTTCGACGGGGTTATTTATTACGACTCAGGCATAAGTTCCTATTCCATAGACTATTCCAATGATGATCTTGTTTGGCAGCCGGTGGTGAATCCCGTAGAGTCTCCGCATCGGACAGTTAATTTTAACCCGGTTACCGCGCGTTATCTCAGGTTCAATGTCAACGGGAACCGTCCGTCGGTAATGGAGCTTGAGACATATAATACCGCCCAGCCGTTAGGCAAGGGCGAATTTACTACCTTGTGGTAAGATGAGAATTACGGATATCAAAGGAATTTTCAAAAAAAATTATCTAGCAGGATTGGATATCGGGTCCTCTTCCGTAAAACTGGCGCGTTTTATCGAGAAGAGAGACGGCCTGCATCTGGTAAGGGTAGATTTGCGGGAAATCCGCTACACCGCTGACCAGCCGGCTGACGAGGAGAAGATAGTCCGCGCGCTGGAAGATTTATTCAGGGGCATCGATATAGGCAAAACCAGGATTATCGCGGCGATTAACTGCCCGCAGACCGCGGTAAAAAAAATAAACACACCCTATATCCCGAAAGCGGAATTAAACGAAGGCATAAGGTTAGAGGCAAAGAATTATTTCCCTTTTTCCGTAGAGGAATCGCTGCTGGATTTTGAAATATTAAGGGATTTTACGGAAAAAGGGGCAAGGAAATATGAAGTATTGGTAGCGGTATGCCCGGTAGAGACAGTCGACAAATATCTCTCCTTATTGATAAGGGCGGGAATAAAGCCGGCCTCGTTTGTCTCTTCTGCCTATGCCTTGCAGAAATTAGCGCAAGCAGTGGGGCGTAAGGGCAAAGAAGGCAAGACAGTATGTTTTGTGGATATCGGCCGGTTCAATACGGAATTGATTATCTTGAAGGGGGAAAGCCTGATGTTCAGCCGCCGGATTCCCGTTGCCGGCAGTGATTTTACCCGGGCGATGACGGGTGCCTTGGTTTCCGACAGGGGCAGGCTTCAGCTTTCCTGGGAAGAGGCGGAGAAAATTAAGCGCGAGGTCGGCATACCCGCCGGGTCCGAATCGGGGATTATTGACGGCAAGGTTTCCCCGGCGCAAATTTTATCCCTGCTGCGCGCTTCCTTAGAGCAGCTGTCCGGGGAAATAGAGAGATGTTTTGATTACTACGGCGGGGAGGCCGGCGGCAGCAAGGTTGATTCCCTGGTGTTGTTCGGAGGGGGTTCTTGTTTGCGCGGCCTGGCCAAGTTTTTGTCCGAGGCCTTAGGCCTGGAGGTTACACTGGGAGATTCTTTAAGCGGGTTTAAGGCGGAGAGAGATGCGGCAGGGCAAATAAGCGGGATTTCCCGCCGGTTGGATTTGGCTTTGGGTGCCGCGTTAAACGCCGCAAAAGGCATAAACCTGTTGCCGCCCGAGATTAAAGAAAAGACAAAAAGGGTTTTTAAACGGGGGGTCATCGAGGGCACAGTTACGGCAATTATTTTTGCCTCGCTCTTAACTTTCATCGGGATGAGGATTCAGCTGAATATTTTCCGCAAGAGGATTGCCGTTGCCGAGCTGGAACTTTCCAGCCTTCAGCCGCAGCTTGATAGGATTAAGGCAGAGTCCCTGGCGGAAAAGGTGTTGGCCGGGGAGCCTTATTGGGAAGACATCTTTAAGGAGCTGAGCAACCGTATCTCCGCTAATATCCAGCTGACAAATTTTGCGCTGAGAAACAAAGTTTTGACGATTAAGGGGACCGTAGAGTCGAAAGACGGCCAGCAGGTGCTTGCGGATTTTATGCTTACCCTGGAGAAAGGTCTGTTTAGCAATGTCAAGCTTGTGGAAAGCAAAGGCCTCTCCGGCAGGCTGGGTATCGAATTCGAGTTGAGCTGCTGGGTCGACTATGAGAAATAACCGGCTTAACGGCTGCGCGCAGTTTTAAGATAAGGACCGCGGGCCGTAAGAGATTAAACCGATGAAAGAAAAACCGCTTATAGCAGTGCTTGCGACCGCGGCGCTTGTTGCCCTGGCGGTATATTTTTTCTTTTTCGCGCCGCTGATAAAGGAATCGAGGGCAAGGCATTCAGAATATAAGTCGCTGGAAAGTGAATTGTCCCGCGCGCGCGATATGATAAAATTCGCGGGGAAGACGCGGGCAGATAAGGTGTTGTTGACGGCGGCGGATGTTTCCGTGGTGATAGATGAGCTGGCCAGGTGCGGCAAGTCAACGGGAGTAAACCTGGTTGCCTTAAGGCCTCAAGAGATTATCGGCGCGGATCAGGCCTGGCCGGAGTGCGACATATTGCCGATAGATATGGAAATAGAGTCTACATACGAGCAGTTGGGCAGGTTCCTGGGTGCGTTAGATAAGCTGCAAAAAGGCTTAATCAAAGTGAAAAGTTTTACTGTGCTTCCCGGCGGAGAATACCGGGCAAGGCTTAAGACAAAACTGGTCGCGGACATTTATTTTTTAAAGCGCAAGCCAAATGGAGAATAACAAAGTTACCCTGGTTATTATTTTGGGGATAGCGGCTGTTTTCAGTTTATATTACGGCATAACCAGCGCTCCCAAAGGTAAGAGCATCCTGCCGCCGGAAGAAATCGCGGTTTATCCCGCCGGCGGAAATCTATTGCCGGGAATAGCCGTTCCCGCGAAACGGCAGGCAAAGAAAACAGAGTTTAAGGCCTGGGGCAGGAACCCGTTTTTGCCGGGTAGTGCTGCTGCCGTTTTAGATTTGTCCGGTATATTATGGGATGAGGAAGCTCCTAAGGCGATTATCAGCGGCAACATCGTAGCCGTAGGCGACAAGGTAGAGGGCAATACGGTGGTTGATATCAGGCCGGACAGGGTAATCTTAAACGACGGCAACAAAACCATTGAACTTAAGTTATGATAGGGAAAGTAGTAAAATAGGCCACAGCCTAAACCGTTCTTTGTTTCCTAAAAATTCTTGAATAAGCTATTTGCCAAAATGCGCCTGTAGCTCAATTGGATAGAGCATTTGCCTTCTAAGCAAAGGGCTGGCCGTTCGATTCGGCCCAGGCGCACCATATTAACAAAAATGATGAAATTCTGGGAAAAAATCTTAGCTGTTGCCATCGTCTTTATGGTGACAATCCTTTCCTGCCTGCACATCTTCGTTAACCTGCAAGGCAAGGCGATATTGGCGCATAAGCTGCAGCAGGCGTTTAAGCGCGAGGTTCAAGTGGGGAGTGTGAGCACGACCTTCCCCGCTACGCTGTATGTTACGAATATAGACGTAAAAGGCCTGTTTACCATAGACGAAGTCGTTGCTGCCGGCGGATTGTTCGATATATTCAATAACAGCTTCCGGCTGTCTATGCTGAAGATAGTCAACCCCGTCGTTACTATAGAAAGGGGTCCGGTTGCGGCGGCTGTCCCGAGCCCTGCCTCTGCCGCAGGAGAAGCAGGGAGAGTAGAAGGCATCCAGGCGTCAGCCGCGGCCGCGAATACAAAACCCGCGCTGAAACGGCGGTTCCTGCTGCCGCCGTTTTATATCGGCCGCCTGGTTGTTTCCGGCGGTGTAGTGAATTTTATCGATAAAGGCGCGGGCGATTCCGGCATCTCGCTGGTAATAAAAGACCTTGAGCTGAAAGCGAATAATTTAGGCGTGGTGGCAATAGGCTCTCAAATAAGCACGTTTGAGCTTAAAGGGAGCATGCCCTGGAACGGCAGCGGCCAGGAAGGCAGCATCGAGGCTGGAGGCTGGGTTAATCTATATAAAAGAGACATCGGCGCTAAGCTGAATATCAAGGATATCGACGGGGTGCGCCTTTATCCTTATTACGCGAAATGGGTGAACCTGGAAAAATCGCGCATCCAGCAGGCGAAACTTAATTTCAGCAGCGAAATTACCGGCCATAATAATGACGTAATTGCCGATTGCCATTTAACATTGACGGATGTAGTTTTCCGGCCCAGGGAGGAGCAGGAGGGCGAGGATAAGGCATACAAGATTGCCGAGGCAGTGTTAGGCATATTTAAGGCGCTCAACGGCGGGATTAAGCTGGATTTTACGGTGAGGACCAAGTTGGACCGGCCAGAATTCGGGTTTGAGCATATCCGCTCGGCGGTGGAAGAAAAAATCGCGGAATCCACGAAAGAAGACAAGGTAGACGCGATATTGCTCTTGCCTTCCAAGGTACTGGAAAGTGCGGTTAAGAGCGCTGCCGGGGTTACCAAGGCCCTGATCGGAGCTACGGCCGCGGTAGGCGCGCAGATTAAAAAGGGTGCTGAGGAAATTTTCAGGAAGGAAGACAAAAAGGAACAGCCGATGCAGGATAATTCTTATGGACGAACGCCGTAAATATATTAGAATAGACGGGTCTACCGCGATAAGTTACCGGGTTTTAAAGCAGTTTCTCGGTAGCGGTTCCCGCAGTAAAAATATTTCCGAGGGCGGGATATGTCTGCCTATCCACCAGAGATTTGAAATAGGAGTGGTTTTGGAGTTAAAAATCCATCTGGCAGAATTAAGCCATCCGATATTAGCAGTCGGAAAGGTAGTCCGGCTGGAAGAAAAAAAACAAGGCGTGAATTTCCCCTTTGAATTGGGAATTCAGTTTATAAAAATCAGCCCGGCTGACAAAAATAAACTTATTGCCCATATCGCTAATAATGACTCAACGGGCATCAGGCCGCTTTAATGAGGCCACGACTCGGGGGTTAGTATTATTTTGAAATAATTCATGGTGGCTATAGCTCAATTGGTTAGAGCGTTAGACTGTGGACCAATTCATCATTTTGACAATTTCGCTGTTCTTTGATATAATGACATCATGCCAAATGAAAAATGTAAGATTTGTGGCAAGAAATTCTACGCAAAACCTTTTCATAAGAAGAAAGGTTGGGGTAAGTATTGTTCTATAAAATGTCGTTCCCAATCTCAATTTAACGGAAAATGGGTAGAATGTGTTTACTGTAGAAAAAAAATTTATAGAACCCCACGTGACTATAGAAAGTCAAAAAGCAAAAGATTCTTTTGTTCGTTTAGTTGCCATTGTTCATGGGAAAATAAGAATGTACGTTGTGGCGCTAATGCTCCAAATTGGATTGCGGGAGAAAATGCCTATAGACAGTTATTGAGAAGAGTTAGTATCAAAGAGGTGTGTAGCAGGTGTGGTAATAAAGATAGAAGGGTCCTTACGGTACACCATAAAGATGGTAATAGAAAAAATAATAAAATAGATAACTTGGAATGGCTTTGTAGAAATTGTCATTGCATTATTCACTGGTGTTGACTTGGTGGGCGTAGCTCAATCGGCTAGAGCATCAGACTGTGGCTCTGAAGGTTTTGCGGGTTCGATCCCCGTCGCCCACCCCAGTAATATCCCTCTCGGTGTGAGAGGTTAACGAATCATAGCGCTGATTCTTGATAAGGATCAGCGCTATTTTTATGTCCTAGGGGGTAAAAGACTTAGGGGTATGGGTCTGAAGAAGAATTACTCGAAGCATTACGAGCCCCAGGGAATATTGTCGAATTCTTTGGAGGCTGCGATCCGAGCATGGGCAAGGAAGGCATGCGCGGAGACCGTTCAGCCATCATTACCATCGTGAAAGTTTATGGGGATAGTAAGATGTATGTTCTCTATGCCGACCTTGATATAAGGCAACCCGACAAGTTGTATGATGATATATTAATGCGCCACAGACAGCTAAACTATAGCTACTTTGCTTTTGAAGTAGTAGGCGCGCAGGAGGCAATGGCGATGGCGCTATGCCAGCTTGCGATTGACGAAGGTATACCGCTCAATATATATGAAACGCGACCTTTGCTTATACACAAGATTACGAGAATTCAGACGCTTCAGCCAATGATAAAGAACGGAGATATATTATTTTCAAAGACACTTTATCATTTACTGGAAGAGATGAAGCGTTTCCCGAGGGGTAGGTATAATGATGGGTTGGATGCTTTACAGATGGCAATTGAAGCCTGCATGAACGCACCATCTAGTATGACTGATTGTCCGCGCTTCTATCCACAAAATTCTGCACCTAGTAACGTATTAAGAGGTGAGAAAGATATGCGGCATATCAATTATCCTCGAGTGCATGAAGAGCCAAAAGACAGGTTCGTGCCTCCAGGTGATGGCCCAACGTTTATATTTCTTCCATAACGCAGAACGTCTAGGAAAAAGCGCCACGGCTTATCCCCGTGGCGCTTTCTGTTGGTAGGAGGGCTGTTTACAGAGAGTCTTTTTGACTCTCCATATTCTTGGTCCGCCTGAGTGGATTCACCTCCCGTGATATACGATAGGACGGTTTAAAAAAGGATTTACAGCAGGAAAGAGGAGGTATAGAATAATTCTATTATAAAGAGGTGGTAAATGATTTTTACAGTGAATCTTAAAGCAGCTCTCTAAAAGATAGAGGGTTGCTTTTTTATTTCATCTTTTTTAACTGTTGTTAAATGAAAAATAAAATTAAATCTACGGAGATAAGAAAGAAGGCATTAGAGGCAACTAGTGTATTAGATTTAATATTAGTTGATATCCTTACTTGTACAAATATCCTTAGAATTTTTGATAAACCATTTTTTTCAAGAAAATTTAGTCCTATCATGGCTGCTGGGATTCATCGTATGTGTCTATGGTATCTATTTCTAGCTTTATGTAGATGGTACGAGTTTTATATTCGTTATAAAAAAATATTACCCGCAGGATCCGTGGCAATCTGTAGGGATTTATCCAACGAAATACAAAAACGAGGCATTATTGGTTTTCGTAATAAAGTTATCGGGCACATTTGGGATAATGAAGCAGAGTGTCCTTTAAGTGATAAAGAAGTAAGCGAATATATCAGAAGAATCGCTAAGGATGATTTTACTAGTTTTTATCAATGGATTATTGATTTTAAAGAGAATATCTATCCGAAAACCGTGGTTAGTATAGTAGAAACTTTAAGAGATAAAATTATGGAACAAAATAGTATAAGTTCAGAAGAGCTTGGTTTAAAGCATCTTTTGACAAAAAATACTGCTTTTTCTGAGCTCAAAGAATAATTTATTGAGATATTGAGTGTATTTTGGAGGTTAAGATGAGCGATAAGAAAATAACAGTTTTAATAGGAGCAGGAGCTTCGTTGCCTTATATTGTTAAAGAAGGAGTAGCTCTTACGACAGATTATTTAACTAATAGTTTGCTCAATCCTAATTTATGGGAAAAAATCTTACTAGATTTTAGAAAATATCATTCCGAGGCAAAGAGTACTTCCATATGGAATTGCAATAAAGAAGATGTTTTATTTGTCCTCGAAAGAATAAAAACATTTTTATCTTATAAAAATACGCCCAACTTTGAAAACTTGCTGTATTTTTTAGATAGGGTTGCATTAAACCTGCATTGCCATTATGACTGGCCTGAAGGAATTCTGCCTGGTTTTTGGTGTGATAATTATTCCGATATTAAGAAAAAGGCATATTCAAAATCTGATAGCGAAGGATGGAAGTATGTTCCTTTTCTGGCCAGAGAAGTCTTAATCAGGTCGATTTTAGATCTCTGGAATCCAGAGGATGCATTGATTGAAGAGGCAATCGCTAGCAACAGCTTATTTTATAAGACTTTAAATGATCAATTCAAGTATCTAAGTGTATATTCTTTAAATTATGATCCCTTATTGTACGAATCCATCAAAGATATAAACCTAATAAAGAACTGTTTTACTAAGACAGCCGCTGGCTTTGAAAATGACGATTTTTTCAAAGCTAAAAATATAGTTGTTTTCTTGCATGGGCATGTTGGATTTTTACCGTTAGGTGCTCAAATGTTTTTCGAAACCAGTTATGAAAAGGCTCAGGTAATAAGAATGAAAAATGTGTTTCGTAATGATACTAATCAAACTAGGTTTTTTGATATAGCGTCGAATGGTATGCATTACAATACTTATTTCATTTCAGGATTGAATAAAATTGATGCTTTTTACTCCAATCCCTTTGCTTGTTATATGCATAGATTTAGCAAGGATATACTTGAAAGTGATTATATAGTTGTAATAGGCTGCAGTTTAGATGATGACCATTTGATCTTATTTTTAAAAAATACACTGGCATATTCAAAGAAGAAGATTCTATTTGTAACAAAAGAGACGATGGAAGAAGGAAAAGACCTTTTTCATCAACCATTTATAGATAAATTTAATAAAACATGGGTTAAATCTGGAGATAAATTAACATTGCCTCTAGATTCCATGGATATTGAGTTACCAAAGTTTTTTAGACGGTTAAATAATAATTTTATACAGAATGGTTTCGGCCATATGGTGAACAATGTTTTTATGTATTTAAAAGGCGCAAAAGAATTCTATAAGATTTCCAATATAGAAGACCTTTTTACACTTATTTCGGAAACTCAAAAAGCATTGTGAAAATTATCAGTTCGCGTTATAAGATAGTTCTGGGAGAGCAGGAACTGCTTGATAATCCTTCCGAAATCAAAGCCAAATAAGTTTCTTGCCTTGCTAAGGAAATATAATAGGTTCCCAAAGTCCAATTAGGCTGTATACAGAGAGTCTTTCTGTCGCTCCGTATTTCTGGGCGCCCTTAGAGGATATACCTCTAAGCCAGCTTTAGAAATAACAGTCTAATTAACCTGTTGAAGGTGTGATAGTATGATGGTACAATAACACAATTAGTTTAATTAATCATATTGGTGTATATTTTTTGTACTGCGTGAGGTATAAATGAAGAAAATATTTATAATCGGGATACTTGTGTGTTTTGCAAGCTGTTTCAGCGGTATTTTGACTAATGCTCAAGCCTTGGATGTGAATACGCTTTTTACGACACTGAAGAGCGAATTAGGCAGTAACATTGTAGCCGCCAATGATATAAATGCTGCTGAGCAGCCGATCAAGAAAATACTTGGTATGGGGGCTAGCCTGGCTGAGGTGAAGAGTGTTTTGCTCGATTTTATCGGCAAGGGGTTTAAAGGCAATAATCTTAGTAGTTTGGTCAGCTGTGTTAGTGATTTAATGAAAAACAAAGAGGCGATCAAGGGCGCTGCTGGTTTTGTTTCTCAGGCAATACAGCAGGCTAGCGCCATGGGACTAAAGGGAGATGGCTTGGTGGCAAAAGTCCAGGGAATTGTCGGCCAGAAAAAAGCCCTGGGTTCGCTTTTCGGCAAATAAAAGAGGAGGCGGTTATGTCTTTTATCAAGGAGTTCAAGGAATTTGCGGTGAAAGGTGATGCTGTTGATATGGCAGTGGGTATCGTGATAGGAGCCTCATTTAGTAAAATCGTTACTTCTCTGGTAGGCGATGTGATCATGCCTCCTATAGGGCTGCTCCTCGGAGGGGTAGATTTTAAAAATCTGAAGGTTATACTTAAGGTAGCTGTCGGCGATGCCCCAGCAGTCACTCTAAATTATGGCGCATTCATAAATACAGCGATTGACTTTTTGATCGTGGCATTTTCCATATTTTTAGTGGTGAAGGGAATTAACCATTTAAAAAAGAAACAGTAGGAGTAAAAAAAGATGTTTTCGTTTGTTAATATCCCGGCGCGAATCTTAAGTATTCTGGAACTAAACATTTCTCCGGCAGAGGTGGCAGGAGGAGTTTGTTTAGGAATGTTCTTGGGTTTTATTCCGCTTAACGGTCCGATGGCGCTGCTGCTTTTTATTTTTTTCTTTCTCTTCAAGATTAACAGATTCTCTACCGTGATTACCTTGCCTTTGTTTAAGTTGCTTTACCTATTTGGAGTAAGTTTCTTGACAGAGCGCATCGGAGGATATCTTTTACTTGATGCTAATTTTTTAACCGGGTTTTGGAAATGTGTCACAAGCTTACCAATTTTGGCTTTGGTCGATTTAAATAGTACCTTAGTTGCCGGCGGCCTTGCTTTATCAATAATTCTCTGTCTCCCGGTTTATCTGCTTGCCAGGTTTATTTACGTCAAGTTTATCGCACCTCACTTAAATAAAATTCAAGAATCAAAACTCGTAAAGCGAATCAAACGTTATAAATTCTTCAATAAGATGATTAATAAGATGGATGTTATCAGGAGTAAAACGAAATGATGAAGTACCTGAATATAAAAAATATTGTGATAGTGCTGCTGATTTTAGCGCTGGTGCATTTCACCGTAGGGTTGTTAGTCAGCCCGAAGCTCGGCGAATTCATGGTAGGAAAAATTAATCAATACAGCCGGGCAAGAATCTCTCTTGAGCGGGTAAACATCTGGCCGCTCACATTTTCGCTTTCCTTTAAGAACCTAAAAGTTTTTGATCCGGAAAATACGGATAAGAAGATTGCTGAAATAAAAGAAGTCTCTGCCTATCTAAGCCCGCTAGGATTGCTATCTAAGCGCTTGGTCTTATCAGAGATTAAAATAAGCGGAGCCAATATTAATCTGGAGGGTGAGCCCGATGGAACTTTTAATATCCAGAAACTCACCCAGCCCAAAACTTCCGGGAAGCCGATTACGCCTGCAGGGGCCCTGGAAAGCGCAATTCAGAAAAAAGATTGGTTCATAAAGGGCTACGATTTATTGAAAAAGAAATTTTCCAGCGATGCACTCAAGAAAGAAAAAGCTCAAGGTGCCGAGGCAAAAAAGATTACTAAAACCGTGGCGGTTTTGCCTAAAGGGCGCAGGGTGCATTTTAAATCCAAAGACAGTTATCTCTTGGAAATAAAGAGGTTGATTCTCACGGGTTCTTATCTGGATTTAAAGAATCAGGACGGACGTTCTGTGCAGGTGGAGAATGCGCGTATAGAATTAGGCAACCTTGCTTTTGACCCTGAGCTGGGCTTGCGCCTGGGTAAAGCTGCAGTAGAAGGCCAGATAAAAAATGCCGGGGTTGCCGAAGGCAGCCTGAAATTCTTTTATCAGAGTACTTTTAGTCACGATGCGCGTAAGGTAGAGTTTAATTTCGGGCTTAAAGAGGTGAATCTGGATGCCTTGCGTTTTATCTATGAAAACTCGTTGCCCGTAGAAATAGTCAAAGGAATACTGGATCTTACTTCAGAGACTACTTTAGATAACGATAATATCAATTCCCGCAACCAGCTTACCTTAAGCAGCCACGAATTAAAACCCAAAGACTTAACCGAGCCTGCCGATAGTTTTATGCCTTTGCCTTTTCTTTGCGGGGCCTTGAATAACATCAACCCGCTGCGCTTGGATTTTACTATTTCCGGCACTGTAGATAAGCCCGAGTTCAAAGGATTCACGCGTGCGCTTGCGGATCTCATCAAGCCGAATTTAAAGAACATCGGCCAGGCGATTAAGAGCGAAGTGGCTAAAAGGGGCATTGCAGGTGTGCTTGAAGCGGTATCCGGAAAAAAAGAAGACAAGGAGCAGGGCGTTTCTACCGGAGCAGGCAAAGAAAAAAGCAGCACGGAAAATGCGGTCAGTTCTCTGCAGTCGATATTCGGTAATAATAAGCAGGATTCCAATAAATAGCGTAAAAAATTTAGCCATTTTTTGTCTATAATCAGTTCAGTAATTCGCTATAAAATTACTCTCTAAAGTCAGATAATTTTTGCTATAATAGGATAAGGCTTATATAATTGGTAACTATGAATTGCTAGAGGTATTCCCTCGGCACATACGAGAGTGAACGAAATTATCTTTGATAAAGGGCGCGGAATAGACATCATACCCCCCTGTAGTTAGAGTAGCAAGTTTTTTGTTAAGTAAAGCGTCTAGGTCTACTGGTGGCAGCATTAGGGCTTCCATAGGAATATCCGGACGTTTTTCTTGA
>Ga0315279_10001701_pt1 | contig 35825 bp, 22 predicted proteins | sample YL17G06_20_MG_FD_203694 | JGI IMG/M metagenome (GOLD analysis project Ga0315279, IMG submission 203694) | Sediment microbial communities from Yellowstone Lake, YNP, Wyoming, USA - YL17G06_20 | ecosystem: Environmental > Aquatic > Freshwater > Lake > Sediment | place: USA: Wyoming | collected...
CCGATCTGCCGGCGCGCGACTACGTGGAGCGCATCCTCGCCGAGGGCATCGACCTCAACGCCGACGGCGAGTTCACCGAGCGGAGCGCCGTCGTCTACAACGCGGTGTGCGACCGCAGCTTGCGCTTGATGGCGGACCACCTCCGCAGGCCGGACCTCCTCGGCCTCGTGCGGAGGAACCTCGACCTCATGCTCCACCTCCTCCACGACGACGGCACGGCGGTGACGAGCATCTCCGTGCGCGAGGACCGAGGCCGGCGCATCGTCCCGCACTCCATCGCCGACTCCTTCTTCGACATGGCCCAGCGCGACGGGAACAGCGTCTGGGCGAGCGCGGCGGACCTGCTCATCTCCGGCGATCTGCGGGAGCGGTCGCTCGCATGGCCGTTCGACCCGTTCCTCGCGTGGCTGTTCGAGCCGTTCGTCACGCACCCCGAGTACCGCCGCGAAAAGCTCACACGCGCGCCGCTGCCGGACCGCTTCGTCGCCTACTACCCGACGGCGCGCATGTGGCGCGTGCGCCGCGGGTTGCTCTCGGCGACCGCGGTGGCCGGGCACACGACGCCGTTCGCCGTCCGCTACGGCGACGTGGACCTCAAGGCGGTGAAGCTGTTCGGCAGCTACATCATCGCGGCGATCTTCGCGGCGGACGAGTTCGAGCCGATCCCCGACGGCGTGCGCCTGGTCCATCGGGGCGAACTCCGGAACCTGCCCGGCTACGATCTGCCGCTCGGCCGTCTCGTTCCGGTCGGGACGTGGGCCGAGGCAGCCCGCCAGCGCGATCGATGGACGCAGCCGCCCATGGACATCATCCTCGACATCCGCGATGCTCCCGGCGGGTTCGATCTCCACGTGCGCACCGAGGGCAGCATGGATCGGATCATGTTTCAGATCGAGTGCTGCTTCGAGGGGCCCGGCGAATGGGAGACCGACGGGCAGGTCGCCATCATGGAGAACGGGCAGACGGCGATCCTCAAGGCGGGCCATGGCACGTTCCACCGCGGGCGACACGGCATCCGCATCGGCCCGGGCGCGATCACGCACCGCGTCTGGCACATGCGGAACACCGAGCCGGAGCCCGACACGTTCCGCGTCCTCGTGACGCTGGAGACTCCGGTGGACCGGCACTTGGAGGTGCGCTACGGGGCGTGGTCGCCCGCGACAGGCGAGATCGTGCCGCCGTAGGGGCGGACCCGCGAACGCGAAGCGTTCGACCGTGTTCGCCCTTCCTCCCATCGCGACGCTCCGCGTGAGTCAGCCGCCGAAGACGGACATGAGGGTGCTGAGGGTTATGGCGCTGAGCGTGGTCGTGACGAGGATGGCGCCGGCGACGAACGACGGCTTCGTATCGAACTCGGAGGCCAGGAGGCCGGCATTGACGGCGGTCGGCATACCGGCTTCGAGGAGGAGCGCGAGCCGCATGTCGCCGGTGAAGCCGAGCACCTGGGCGAGGCCGAGCCCAATGAGCGGCGCGGCGACGAGTCGCACGAGGCTGATCGCGCCGAGATGCGACCACGCGCCGCTGAGATGCACCTGCGTGAGCTGGATGCCGAGGATCACCATCGCAACAGGGATCGCCGCGTCGCCCAGCAGCACGAGCGGCCGCAGGATTGGCTCCGGCAGCACGATGCCGAAGCCGCGGAGCGCGAATGCAGCGATGAAGGCGTACACGAGGGGCAGGCGGAAGACGCTCAGGAAGGATTGCCACGGCGAACGGCGCCCCGCCGCGGCGAGGTAGACGCCGACGGTGCTCTGGATCGTGTTCGCCGCGAGGATGAACACCGCGGCGTACGACACCGCCTGCGGCCCAACGCCGAACTCGACCACCGGCAGGCCGTAGTTCGCCGCGTTCATCGTCACCACGGAGAGGAGCACCGCGTACCGGTCGAGGCGGTTGAGGCGCATGCCGCGGGCCAGAACCGCTCCGACGAGGTAGACGATCCCGCACAAGGCGAAGGTATAGACGGCGATCTTGCCCGCCTGGAGGACCGAGATCGGATTCGTGATCAGGCGGGAGAAGATGAGCGACGGCGTGAACAGGTAGAGGGCCATGTCCACGAGCGTCTTGCTCTCGGCCCTGCGGAACCTGCCGAGCGCGTATCCGAGGCCGAAGACCAGGAAGATGGGCAGGATGACCGTGACGAACGGCAGGGCGGACCTCCTGGTTGCGCGGGGACCGGGGATGGGATCGATGCCGGCAAGCGAGGCGTATAACGTGTACAAACATAACGTGGGAATGCCGGCTGTTCCGAGCCGGGGAGTGCGTTGACCCGTCCGGAGGCGGCGCGTAGTTTCAAAACTCGTCCTGCATGCGGGGCATGCGGCATCGCACGCATGCCCCGTCGCGTCACCGCCCGGGAATGAGGGGTTCATGTTCGGTCTGACGCTCGCGAACCTGCCATACCTCCTACTCGTCGTGCTGCCGATCGGGCTGATGGCCGTCACCGTGCACGAGGTTTCGCACGGCTACGTCGCATATCGGTTCGGCGATCCGACGGCGCACGACATGGGGCGGCTCACGCTCAATCCGCTCGCCCACCTCGACCCGATCGGGACGCTCATGATCTTCCTCATCGGGTTCGGCTGGGCGCGGCCGGTGCCGGTAAACCCGGCGTACTTCCGGAACCGTGGCAAGGGCATGATGTGGGTGGCGCTCGCCGGGCCGATCGCGAACATCCTCATGGCCGTGACGGCGGCGCTCCTGCTGCGGGCGGTCTTCTACCTGCCGAACGAGTACTGGCAGCCGCTCATCCGCTTCTTCCGGTTCGGCATCACGATCAACGTGGTGCTCGCCGCGTTCAACATGATCCCCATTCCGCCGCTCGACGGTTCGCGCGTCGTGGCGTTCCTCCTGCCGCCGGGCCTTGCGGCGGGCTACCAGGAGATGGAGCGGTACGGCCTCATCATCCTCTTGGCCGTGCTGTTCCTGCTCCCCTGGCTGACCGGCGTCGACATCGTCCGGATCGTGGCGTCGGCGGCGCTCAAGGCCTTCTACGCGATCATGTTCTGACGGACGCGGGCCAGTCTCCACGGCACGGCACCTCCGGCATTCCCCAAGGGCCTCTCGACGGCGCGGCGCCGGTCGCCCGGCGACCTGCCGCTCATCCGAGGCGGCCAACGACGCCGGCCCCAGGCCAGGGATAGTCGAAATCTTCTCCCTGACACGATGACGTCGCGCATTGGGAGCGCGGCTCCCAAATGCGGCACATTCGCCCGTCAGATACCCTGACGAGTTCACCATTCGTGCATACGGCTATCATAAGTGATGACCGAAGATGGCCTTGACGATACCATGCATTGTGGTATACTCTTTCTGCACGCAGCATATGGTATGAGCATTTGATCACTACCACAATATGTTGTATAGATGAGTACATCGGTACCGGAGGTACGGACACGTGGCGGCATCAGAGCAGACGAAGCACACGGCCGCGAGAGAGCGACCGAGGCAGAAGGGCGGGAACGGGAGCGCGCAGGGCATCGAGCGACCGCGCATCCCTCGGTTCTTCACGATGCCCGACGTCCATCCGTTCGACGCGATCGAGTGGGAGGTCCGCACCGCGTCGATCACGAACGAGCGGGGAGAGGTGGTGTTCGAGCAGAAGGACGTGGAGGTGCCGAAGAAGTGGTCGCAGATGGCCACGAACGTGGTGGTGTCGAAGTACTTCCGCGGGCCCCTCGGGACGGCGGAGCGCGAGACGAGCGTGCGTCAGGTGATCGCCCGCGTCGTGGAGACGATCACCGTCTGGGGATGGGACGAGGACTACTTCGCCGACGAGGACGAGCGCGACACGTTCGCGGCCGAGCTCGCGTACCTCGTCGTGAACCAGTACTCTGCGTTCAACAGCCCGGTGTGGTTCAACCTCGGCGTGCCGGGGGCCACGCCGCAGGCGTCGGCGTGCTTCATCCTGTCGGTGGCCGACACGATGGAGTCGATCCTCGACTGGTACAAGACCGAGGGGATGATCTTCAAGTACGGCTCCGGCGCCGGGGTGAACCTCTCGGAGCTTCGCTCTTCGAAGGAGGCGCTATCCGGCGGCGGGACGCCGTCCGGGCCGGTGAGCTTCATGAAGGCGGCGGACGTCTCCGCCGGCACGATCAAGTCGGGCGGCAAGACGCGCCGCGCGGCGAAGATGGTCATCCTCAACGTGGACCATCCCGACATCATCGAGTTCATCCGCTGCAAGGCCGAGGAGGAGAGGAAGGCGCACCTCCTCATCGACAATGGCTACGATCCGGGCTTCAACGTCCCCGGTGGCGCGTACGACTCGGTGTTCTTCCAAAACGCCAACCACTCCGTGCGGGTGACGGACGCCTTCATGCAGGCCGTCGAGGACGACGGCGAGTGGTGGACGAAGTACGTCACGAGCGGCAAGCGGGCACAGCGCTTCCGCGCGCGCGGCGTCATGCGGGACATCGCCGAGTCGACGTGGACCTGCGGCGATCCGGGCTTGCAGTTCCACGATACGACGAACCGCTGGAACACGTGCGCCGACACCGAGCCCATCGTCGGGAGCAACCCGTGCAGCGAGTACGTATTCCTGAACAACACGGCGTGCAACCTCTCCTCGCTCAACCTGCTGAAGTTCCGCAAGGCCGACGGCGCGTTCGACGTGGACGCCTTCCGCCGCGCGGCGGCTATCATGATCACCGCGCAGGAGATCATCGTCGGCAACGCGTCGTATCCGACGGAGCAGATCGCCGATCGGAGCTACCAGTACCGCACGCTCGGCCTCGGATACGCGAACCTCGGCGCGCTGTTGATGTCCCTCGGCATGCCGTACGACGGCGACGAGGCGCGCGCGTACGCCGCCGCGATCACCGCGATCATGACCGGGCAGGCGTACCTCACCTCGGCGGAGGTCGCCGCGCGGAAGGGGCCGTTCCCGCGCTACGGCGAGAACCGCAACTCGACGCTCCGCGTGCTCCGCATGCACCGGGACGAGGCGCTCAAGCTCGATCGCGCGCTCGTGCCGGAGGCGATGTGGGCCGCGGCGAAGGAGGTGTGGGAGGAGACCTGCCACCAGGCCGAGGCGCACGGCGTCCGCAACGCGCAGGTGACGGTGCTTGCCCCGACGGGGACGATCGCCTTCATGATGGACTGCGACACGACCGGCATCGAGCCGGACATCGCCCTCGTGAAGTACAAGAAGCTCGTCGGCGGCGGCATGCTGAAGATCGTCAACCGCACCGTGCCGATGGCGCTCCGCACCCTTGGCTACGACGAGGAGCGCACACAGCGCATCGTCGCCTACATGGACGAGCACGACACGATCGAGGGCGCGCCGGACCTCGCGCCGGAACACCTGCCCGTGTTCGACTGCGCGTTCAAGCCGCTCAACGGCGAGCGGACGATCCACCACATGGGCCACGTGCGCATGATGGCCGCGGTGCAACCGTTCCTCTCCGGCGCCATCTCGAAGACGGTCAACATGCCCGAGACGACCACGGTCGAGGAGATCGCCGATACGTACACGGCCTCGTGGAAGCTCGGTCTGAAGGCGGTCGCGATCTACCGCGACAACTGCAAGCGCACGCAGCCCTTGAGCACGAAGAAGGACGATGGCGCAAAGGAGAAGGAGAAGAGTACACCACAGGAGGTCGAGTGGAAGGCGCAGCGCCGCCGGCTGCCGAACGAGCGTCAGGCGATCACGCACAAGTTCAGCGTCGCCGGTCACGAGGGCTACATCACCGTCGGCATGTACGATGACGGCAAGGCCGGCGAGATCTTCATCACGATGTCGAAGGAAGGCTCCACAATCTCGGGGGTGATGGATGCATTTGCGACGTCGGTCTCGCTCGCGCTCCAGTATGGGGTGCCGCTCAAGGTGCTCTGCGACAAGTTCTCGCACATGCGGTTCGAGCCGTCGGGTTTCACGGGCAACAAGGACATCCCGATGGCGAAGTCGATCATGGACTACATCTTCCGGTGGCTGGCGCTGAAGTTCCTCCCGTCGGAGGAGCAACCGCCAGCGGATGACAAGAGCCTGAACGGCTTCGCGAAGATCCCGGAGAGCGCGAGCGCCGCCGCCGTGGAGGAGAGCCGTGAGCGCGCAGTCGAGGCGGCGGAGAAGGCGGTGTTCGTGCAGCAGGCCGACGCGCCGCTCTGCTTCGAGTGCGGGTCGCTGATGATCCGCAGCGGGGCGTGCTACAAGTGCCTCAACTGCGGCGCGACGAGCGGATGTTCGTAGGCAACGCGGTTGCGGTAGGGGCGGGGCTTCCCCGCCCCAGGGCGCGGGGACCGCGCCCCTACGGTGCGACGAGGGGATGTTCAAAGGCAACGCGGCCGGATGCGTCCGGCCCGAACGGTTCAGACCAGGCGGGTTGGGAGTCCCCACCCCCGACCTTCCTGCGAAGGGGGAGGCGTCGCTGGCTCCGGCGCCTCCCATATTTGTTGGTGTTGCCGTCGAGGGCGGCGCGCTGCACCTTTCTTTCTGTCCAGCCACCGTCGTCTGCTTGGGCTCCCACGGGAAGGGACCATGACGGAAGAAGCATTCGCGCTCGCCAGGCCGCCGGCGGTCGTGCCGAAGCGGAGGGCCGCGTCGAACGAGAATAAGCTGCGCGCCGAGGACCGCTCCGTCCACGACTGGTACCGATTCGTGCTCTCGTTCCCGCCGCACCTCGTCCGCGACTACGTGTCCCGGTTCGGCCTGGGCGCGCGGCATGTGGTGCTGGACCCCTTCTGCGGCACGGGTACGACGCTCGTGGAGTGTAAGAAGCTCGGCGTTGCGAGCGTGGGGATCGAATCCAACCCCATGCCCTGTTTCGCGAGCCAGGTCAAGGTCGATTGGGATGTAGAGCCGGAGGGCCTGGTCGAACACGCGAGCGCGGTCGCCCATGCGGCGTCGGCGAAGCTCGCATCCTGCGGCATCGCATCCGACGACCTGCCGCTGTTCGCCGGAAACGGCCAAACCCAGGCGAACCTTTGCACGTTGCCGCATGAGGCCGCGAAGCTGCTGCTGAGGGACTCGATCAGCCCGTTGCCGTTGCACAGGACGCTCGTACTCCTCGAAACGCTCGACGAGCATCGGGACGCGCGATTCGCTCACCATGAGCGGCTGGCCTTGGCGAGGGCGATCGTCTACGGGATCAGCAACCTTCATTTCGGGCCGGAAGTTGGCGTCGAACGGCCGAAGGCGGATGCGCCGGTCGTGGACATCTGGCTTGGCAACGTGCGCGCAATGGCCGGGGACCTGTGCGGCGTGCAGGACGCCAGCCATACGCCATCCACGGTTCATCAGGCCGATTCGCGGGACTTGAGCGCGCTTCTGGCGCCGGGTTCGGTCGATGCCGTGATCACGTCGCCGCCGTATCCGAACGAGAAGGACTACACGCGGACGACGCGGCTGGAGTCGGTCCTTCTGGGCTTCGTGCGCACGAAGCGGGACCTGCGGGCTATCAAGGCCGGACTGGTGGGGTCGAACACGCGCAGCGTGTACCGGGCCGACGCCGATGATCTGTTCGTCGCCGACCATCCGGAGATACAGCGCATTGCGGATGCCATCGAGAGGCGGAGGCTGGAGCTCGGCAAGACTTCCGGCTTCGAGCGCATGTACGCCCGGGTGACGAAGCTCTACTTCGGCGGCATGGCTCGGCACCTTGCGGACCTTCGGATGGTTCTCCGTCCCGGCGCTCAACTCGCGTACGTGGTGGGCGATCAGGCGTCGTACCTGCGCGTGATGATCCGCACCGGGCAGCTCCTGGCGGACATCGCGCGCACCCTCGGGTACGAGGTGATGGGCATCGACCTGTTCCGCACGCGCCTTGCGACGGCGACGAAGGAGCAACTGCGCGAAGAGGTCGTGCTCCTGCGCTGGCCCGGCGGAACGTAGGAAGGAGGCGGTACCGGTTCCGGGGCCTCCCATATTTGCTGGTGTTGCCGTCGAGGGCGGCGCGCTTTCGGGCCACTCCCGTCGTATGCGACCGGCGACGCCGCTTCGCGCACAACGTGCGGTCATTCTGAGGACGCTGGCCGCTCCGAAGGAGCGGCCGAGGATAGAAGAATCCCTCAGTTTCTTGGGACGAAGCCACGTCGAGCATGCGAGGTGGCGCTGCCATGAAGCAGTGGTACGTGTACATCATGGCCAGCAGGGCTCGGACGCTCTACACCGGCATGACCGGCGACCTCCTGCGTCGCGTATCCGACTGACATCGTCCATACCGCGGCCTTCGGTCCTCCGGCAGCATCCCACCGTGCCTCCCACCGCCGGGGCGATCACAGGGATCGCCCTTACATGTCCCCGTGCTGTGCCGCCGGCTCTGGTGCTTCCCACGTCGCCTCTTCTTCAAGAGACTGATGTAGCCCTTGACAAGCGTACTGGGCGTCAGTACATTCGCAACGCTAGGCAGGTGGTCCTTTTGCGCACAAATCCTTGAGGAAGGACCCTAGATGCTATCAGGGAAGGAGACATCTGAGATGGCTAAGACGTTCAAGCCAGGGCAGTTAGCTCCACGGTCTGGACAGTACGAGATCGTGGGACCTCGCGGTGGCAGGACCGGTCAGGAGAGGACTATCGTCAAGGGCGAGCCAATTCCGCCAACACCTAAGTCGGGTCAGAGGTTCATCGTTGTTGATCCGACCAAGAACAAGTCCGGGCGCAAGTGACTCGGGAAAGTACATGGACCCCATAACAGGAAAGGAGGTGAGCGGGAATGGCGAAAGGCGGAAAGACGAAAACCGTCCGGTCCGGCGGCACAGCCAGACCAAGGACGGTTTTCGTCAGGTCGCACTACAGATCCAAGCCGCGTAGGAAATAGGGGCTTGTGATTGGCCTAGGGGCGGTAGGTTTTGCTGGAAGCCGCCGCCCCTTCCCGTCATCAATATATCCCTGCAATTCTGCGAGGCGCAAGGTCTGAAGGGAATTCTTCCTGGAGTCGCCACAACAGGGAGTTGAGTCCCACCTCTAGTAGACACGGCCCTCTTCCCTCTCTCGCAACGGCAGAAGTTGCGCGCTATCTGGCGTCCCCAAGCCTGTCTTGGAGGCCCTCGCTGTCATCGGCTACGCCGCCGCCGCTCGGTCCTCAGAATGACCGCGCGTTGTAGGTGCGGCGGCGCGTCGTACTGCGGAACGGCCCGGCCGCGATGCGTCGCCGGCTCCGGTACTCGCCCGTTCCCTTCCCTCTCTTCTTCCTCCGCGTCTCTGCGTCTCTGCGGTTCCTTCTCCTTCCTCCGCCCATTGTCCCCGCGCTCCTTGCGCACCTACCGTTCATGCGTCAGCATCCCGATGCCATCGAAATCGCTTGACGTGCCCGCAAGGAGGTCGCCCATGTCGCGCACGCTCTTCCCGCTCGACCTGCCCGAACGCGAATGGACCGAGTTCGCCGCGGACGGGTTCGCCGCGCCCGTCTCAGGGCTCGTCCACCGCGGCACGAATCCGCCCGCCTGCGGCGTACCCGTCGGCGGCATCGACACCGGTTGCCTCGACATCGAGGCGAGCGGCCTCCTCGGCTACTCGACGATCTTCAACTCGCTCATCCCGCGGCGCGGGCCGATCAACGCGCCGTTCCTCGGCGTGAGCGTCGACCGGACGACGTGGGTGCTCACGACGCAGAGGCTCGCCTGGCGGGAGGGCTTCACATTCACATGGACCGACGCCGACCACGGCTGGGGGCCCGCCAAGGCGCCGCGAGCCGCGTCCGAGATCCACTACTGGGGCCACTACCCGGTCGCGGACATGGAGTTCGTGAGCGACTCCCCAGTGGGCGTTGCCCTCCGCGCATGGTCGCCGTTCATCCCCGGTGACGTGGCGGCGTCGACGCTGCCGGGCGCGGTCTTCGAGGTGCGGCTGCGGAACATGTCGGACAAACCGCAGAAGGGCGCGATCGCGATGAGTCTCCCCGGCCCGAACGAGGTGGAGGCCGGCACGACGCGCTGCACCCGGCGCGCGCTTGCCGGGCGCGTCTCGGGCGTCGCCGTCGGGACGAAGCGGGCGAACTACGTCCTCGGCGTCATCGGCGAGGAGGCGGTCCGCACCGGCGGCGACCTCGGCAGCGACGCGGGCGCGTGGGCCAACATCGAGGGGTCGCTGCCGTACGCGAAGACAAGCGCCGGGGCGAGCGTCGCCATCGACTATGCGCTCCAGCCCGGCGAGGAGCGCGTCGTCCGCTTCGTTCTCGCGTGGCACAGCCCCGTCTGGCTGGGTGGCGGCACGCCGGAAGCCGGCGGCAACGCGTACACGCACATGTACGCCGCGCGGTGGCGGAGCGCTCGCGCCGCCGCCGATCACCTGGCGCGGCACCACGAGCGGTTGCTGCGGCGCGTGCTCGCGTGGCAGGCGGCGATCTACGAGGAAACGACGCTCCCCGTCTGGTTGCGCGACGCACTCGTGAACGTGCTCTACATGATCACCGAGACGTCGGTCTGGGCGCAGGTGAAGCCGCCCGTCGGCGACTGGTGCCGGCCCGAGGACGGCGTCTTCGGCCTGTCGGAGAGCCCGCGCGGCTGCCCGCAGATCGAGTGCATCCCGTGCAGCTTCTACGGCAACTGGCCGCTCGTCTACTTCTTCCCCGAGTGCGCGCTCTCGACGCTGCGGACGTACAAGGGCTACCAGTACCCCGACGGTCAGGCGCCGTGGGTCTTCGGCGGCTGCACTGTCGGGTCGAAGCCGTACGAGGTGGCGCTCCCCTCGCGCGGCTACGCGAGCAAGCCGCAGTCGACCCTCGACGGCCCGTGCTACGCCGACATGGTGGACCGCATGTGGCGGCGCACGGGCGACGACGGCCTGCTGCGCGAGTTCTACGACTCGGTGAAGCGGAACGCGATCTTCACGATGAACCTGCGGCCCGGCTCCGGCGCGGCGGGCATCGTCAGCATGCCCACGGACAACCTCGCGCAGGACTGGTTCGAGTCGTGCGACCTCTTCGGCATCGTGCCGCACATCGGCGGCGCGCACCTGGCGCAACTGCGGATGGCGAAGCGCATGGCGGAAGCGGTCGGCGACGCGGACTTCGCCCGTCAATGCGCCGAGTGGATCGCCGAGGGCGGCGCCGTCATGGAGGAGAAGGCGTGGGCCGGCACGCACTACGCGCTGTTCAGCGAGGCGGAGACGGGCAAGTGGTCGGACATCGTCATGGGCTACATGCTGGACGGCGAGTGGATGGCGCGCATGCACGGCCTGGAGGGCGTCTTCCGCCCGGACCGCGTCACGACGACGTTAGAGACGCTCCGTAAGACGTCCTGTGCGATCACGGAGCACGGGGCCGCGACGTTCGCCGCGCCGCTCGGGGCCGACGGTCAGCCGAGGGAGATCGACCCGACGGTGTGGAGCCCCGGCTACTGGGGCACTCGCGGCGTCCATCCGCCCGGCACGTTCATGTTGGCGATGACATACATGTACTGCGGCCAGCGCGAGTTCGGCATCGAGCTCGCCCGCCGGACGGTGAACAAGATCGCCGCGCAAGGGTGGTACTGGGATTGGCCGGTCGTCATCGACGCCACGTTGCCGCGCATCGGGTTCGACTACTACCAGGACATGATGCTCTGGACGCTTCCCGCCGCTATCGCGGGCGAGGACCTCACCGGCCCGGCGCAACCCGGCGGCCTCGTGGATCGGGTGCTCGAGGCGGGCAGGTTGTAGGGACGCCGCGTCCCCAGCGGGGACGGACGTGTCGCGTCCGCGGCACGTGACCGCGCTACGAGCGGTTGCGGGATGTGGGATGTGGGAAGCGGCATGATGCGGTCGCGCCGCCTGCTCCGTGCGATCCCCCTCACGCGCACGTCTCCCGGCAGATGCGGGCCACGCGCGCTGCCATCGCCATGATGGTGAGGATCGGCGGCTTGCCGAGCGATCGGGGGAACAGCGTCGCGTCGGCGACGTAGAGGTTCGCCGGGAGCCGCGCGTCGTGGAACGGCGGGTCCTCGCGACCGGTGAGGGGAAGCGCTCCGCCGGGGTGGCCGGCGTTGAGCGTGCCGAGGAAGGCCTTCCCGGGCGGCACGCCGAGCCGGCCAAGGATCTGCGTCGAGACCGCCACGCCCTCGCCGAGGCAGGCCCGATCCGCGTCGGTGAGCTCTTTCTCCACGCCGCGCGCGGTGACACTGCCCGATTCCACATCGGCGAGCTTGATCATGAGGGCGACGATATCCCCGGCGTCGAGCCGCCAGCGCCGGTCGAAGAAGAAGCTCAGGTAGTCGAGGTACGGCGCGATGATGTACCGGTCGCGCTCGACGACGAACGGCATGGCGATCTCCCGATCGAGGCGCGCGCCCGGCCACTCGGCGGCCACGCAGAGGACCGGGTCCACGAAGAGGCGGGGCTCGCAGGTGATGCCGGAGCGATCGAGGATGGCGGGCGTGCCGAGGCCGCCGGCGGCCAGCACGACGAGGTCCGCCGGATAGAACCGGGTTCGCCATCCCTGCCGCGCGCGGATGCCGACCGCCTCGCCGCCGCGGATCACGACGCTCTCGACGGCACATCTCCGCTCGAGCTGCGCGCCACGTTCGAGGGCTACGTCGAGGAACCGGCGGCTATCCCACTTGACGCCCTGCGGACAGCCGAGGATGCACCGCCCGCAGCGGATGCAGCGCGCATAGTCTCCCATCTTGGGCAGCGGCGCGGGCTGGAGGCCCATGTCCTCGCAGATGGCGAAGAGCCGTCGCGTGATCTCCCGCCAGCGGGCCTGATGATCCGTCGTGATGGGGATTTGCCGCTCGAGCTCCCGGAACTCCGGGTCAAGGTCGATGCCGAGTGCCTTCAGGTCCGCATCGACGGGCATCGCGTTCCCCGTCGCGAGCGTGGTCGTCCCGCCGGTGCCGATGCCGTTGATGAGCACCATGCCGTCGCGCAGCTTCCGCACCCGCATCGCCGGGAAGAGGAGCCGTATGAGGCGTTCGTCCAGGAACAGGCCGGTCGTGCGGAGTCGGGCCAGCGCGGCAAGATCGCGAGAGAACGGGCGGAAGTCGCCGCCGGCCTCCAGGATCGTCACGTCGAACGCGCCTTGCAGTTCCTTCGCGGCCGTGGCGCCGCCCGCGCCGGTGCCGACGACGATCGCGCGCTTCATGGCTCCGTCTCCGGAATGTCGAGGTGTGCCCGGCAGGACTCCGCGCCGTCGGTGATGTGCCCCTGGAACACGAGCACGCCGCCGGCGGAGAGGCCCGCCGCAATCCCCTCGTCGAGCGCCGAGATGAGGCCGCATACCTCGGGCCGGTAGAACGCGCTGAAGTAGCACCGCCGGACGATCACCTCGCCGCCTTGGTCGCCGGCGAGATCGATGCCGATCTGGCGGTAGGCGATGGCGAGGGCGCGCATCACCTCGTCGCGGCTCGACACCCGCAGGCGCTCGCGAAGCGCCTCGCCCATGCGGCGGGCACCTTCGCGGAGCCGATCCCGGATCGCCTCGACATCGCGGCCGTCCTCGATGGCTCGCGTCGCCTCCGCCCGCGTGAAGGCCGCGTACGCTCGGAGGCCCTCCTCGAACGATAGGCCGCGCGACGTCGGTGCGCTCGCGCGGCCGAACGCCTCCGCCGTGACGCGGAACAGGTCCTCGAGCATCCGCCGTTTGACCCTCGGCGGCACGTACCATGCGACGACGGCGAGGCGCAGGTTCATGCGGACCTCACGATCTGTTCCCGGGCGCGCTCGACGGCGGTGCTCCGATTGAGCAGCCACACGGCCATGCCGATGAACCCATCGACGACGCCATTCGCCAGGTAGATGAGGTATGGTTGGTGGCCGATGAACAGCGCGAAGGAGAGCGCCGCGCTCGCGAGCTTGGCGTGCGCGAGGATGGTCGGGTAGGCCCGATTCTCGGGATGGAGGAACATGTGCCAGGCGAGGATCGCCACGACGTACATGTACGCGACGGCGAGGACGAGGTAGAAGCCGGCGCCGTTCGTAGGCGCCTCGCGCACGCCGAGCCGCTCCGACATGGCGTTGAAGAGCCGGATCACGTCGTTGGGAGCGAGCAGGAAGTCGAGGCCGACGGCGGCGAAGGTCACGGCCAGCACGAAGCCAACCGATCGGTACAGCGTCATCGCGTTCACCGCGGAACCTCCTTCCAACCCTCAGTCGTGGTAGATGCGCTGAAACACCGACGGCGGGCCGAACTTGACCTCCTTCATCATCCCGAGCGCCTTCTCCCGCTCCATCGGCAGTTCACCGCCCCCATGCCGCCACAGCAGGGCATGATTGCGGTTCATGAAGCAGCTCCCCGCCGATGGGAAGAGCCGCCGCATCTCGTCGTAGATGATCCGCACCGGCCTCGTCCGGATGTTTCCGAACGACATCGGCGTGAAGACGCATGGGCTGACTTCCCCGAAGGCATCCACGTAGATCATCTTGCGACCGGCGTTACAGCCGAAGTGCTCCCTGCCCTCGAAATGGCCGAGGTAGTTGACCGTCAGTCCGCCATCCCGATTGCGCCGGTCCTGGAGCGCAACGAGGGCGAGCCGCTCCTCCTCGGTGATGACGGGCTCGGGGCCTTCCTATCGACGGCTTCGCCTCGCTCAGCCACGCCTCGTGGACGCCGAGGCCCTCGAGGAAGCGGAGGAACTGCTCGACGCGCTCCGGCCGGAGCATCTCCTTGTCGAGGACGGCGGACACGCCCACGTGGAGGCCGTCGGTCTCCCGGAAGATGTCGATGGCCCGGAGGGCCGCCCGGAATGCGCCGGGGTAGCCGCGGCTGCGGTCGTGCGCGTCCTCCTCCCAATGATCGAGGCTCACGGAGACGGAGGAGAGGCCCGCGCCGCGAAGGGCCGCCGCGCGCTCCCGAGAGATGCCGATGCCGGTCGTGAACAGCTTCACCGCGCATCCGTCGGCGGCGACCTCGACGAGCAGCGGCAGGTCGGGGTCAAGGAGCGGCTCGCCGCCCGTGAAGCCGAGCCAGACGACGCCCATGCGCTGCAGGTCGCGGATGAGTTCCCGGATAGTGGCCGTGTCCATCACCTGGCCGGTCCGGCCGCGGTTGTAGCAGAAGGCGCACCGCTGCGGACAAGCGTTCGTCACGCCGATCTGGGCGTGCGACGGCCCCGCCGTCCGCTCGATGAGGTGCTCGCGCACGAAGCGCGCGTACGCCTGCGTGCCGATCGCGGGCAGGTGCGAGTGGATGATGAGCCGCCCGCTTATGTCCATGATCTGGAACCGGCTCAGGTAGCCGAGGAGGAACCGGCCGATGGACGGCTTCACCCGGAGGAGCTGCGGATGGGCGACGAGCGCCCTGGCGAGCGCGCGGTACGTCGGCACTGCCTTCATGGATATCCCTCTCGACCCTCCTGTTCCCTGCCGCGCCAGAGAGGCGCAGCCCGGGCCTCGCATAGTACGGGCGGCCGCCTCCAGGACCAATCCGACGAACTCCTGCCGCGGTGGAGACCTCCTCCCGGCGGCGTACCGTGAATACGCGGGCGCCGGCTGCGCCGGTTCCTTGAGGAGGGGAACGCGCCAGTCCATCGTTTGATCCGTGAGGGCTTCGCCATTCCCGGAGCCGCCGTCACGGCACGACGTACCAGAAGACGGCGAAGAAGTGGCAGACGCTGCCGCCGAGGACGAACAGGTGCCAGACGGCGTGATGGAAGGGGAGCCGTCGCCAGAGGTAGAAGATCGTGCCGCCGCTGTAGAGAATGCCGCCCATCACGAGCCAGAAGAGGCCGCCCGCAGGGACATGCGCCATCATCGGCCGGATCGCGATGATGACGAGCCAGCCCATGACGAGGTAGGCGATCGTCGAGACGACGTCGAGCCGCCCGACGAAGAACGCCTTGACCACGATCCCCACGAGGGCGAAGCCCCAGACGAGGCCGAAGAGCGTCCAGCCCCAGCCGCCGCGGAGGCTGACGAGGGTGAACGGCGTGTACGTCCCCGCGATGAGCAAGTAGATCGACGAGTGGTCGATGATGCGGAGCACGTGGCGGGCGCGCGGCGAACGGACGCTGTGATAGAGCGTCGATGCGGAGTAGAGGGCGACCATCATCGCGCCGTAGACGCTCACGCCGGCGATGTGCCATGCCGTGCCGCGGAGGCTCGCATAGACGACGAGCAGCACGAGACCCACGATGGCGAGGGCGATGCCGATGCCGTGGGAGACGCTGTTGGCGAGCTCTTCCCCGCGCGGGTAGACTGCCGGAGCCGTGGGCATCTGGCGCGTCACTCCGCCGGCCGGAGGATGACGTGCGCCGTCCGCCGCGGGTCGATGGCGTCGAGGAGCGCGTCGAGCCAGCCGAGGCCGTAGCGGGCGATGGACGGCACGATCGGGTAGACCCGCTCCTGCGGGTCGTCGAGCGGGTAGACCGCGTCGCCGATGCGCTGGAGACGCTCCCGCCGGGGTTGGCTCTGTCGGCGCACCTCCTGATCGAGTTTCCGCGCGAGGCGGCTCGCGATCGCCTGCGTCTTCATCCGCGCGGATAGCACCGCCGTCCGCAGGCCGGGCAGCCTCTCGCCCACGACGGCATCGACCCGGTCGTACGCCGCGTCAACGGAGCGGCGGCAGGCGTCGAGCTCCGCCCCGTAACGAGCGCGCGCCTCCTCCGCGGCAAGCCGGCCGAACCACCGGTCCACCGGCTGGAACGCGTCCGCGACGGAGGCGCCCTCCTCCTCGATGAGCCGCGCAATCTCGGGCGGGACGACCGTGAAGCTCGCCCGCGGCGCGACGAGCGGCATCGGCACGCCGTGTCGATCGTAGAGCGCCCGCGCCTGCGCCATGTACGCGATCTCGCCGGGACCCATCACGTGCATGACCGTCGGGAAGACCGTATCGGCGGTCACGGGACGGAGCAGGGCGCTCGCGCTGAACCGCTCCGGCGTCTCCTCGAGCAACCATTCCATCGCGGCCGGCAGGACCGGCTCCCGCCCTTCGTTCCAGGCGAACCCGCCATCGACGAGGTCCACGCGCCGGCGCTTGCCCGCGTCGTCATCGACGAAGACCAATGTCGCGGCCTCGCCGTGGCCGACCTGCGGCGCGTAGCCGGCGGCGCGGATTGCCTCGTCGCGCTCGGCGAGGGCGCGACGCGAGACGTGCGGATCATCGATCTCGGCGCGGAAGATCGGCGCCATGAGCCGCTTCAGGTCCTCATCGTCGGGGCTCACGAGCACGAGGCCGAACCGCCCGAGCCAGCAGGAGAGCGCGATGGCGCACGCATCGACCCACGATCGGCCCGGGCGGTACGCCTCACTGAGCACGGCGGCGACCTCCGCGCGACCGGGGCCGTCGGCGATGAGTGCCAGCGTCTCGGCGAGCCAGGGGACGATATCGGCGCCGAACCGCTGGCGGGCGACGCGTGCACCGGGCAGCGACGCCGTCCGATACCGGCACGTGCGCGGGCGGCCATCCGCGTCGGGCACGACGACGTGGTCGATCTCCGCCAGATCGTGATCGTCGCCCGCGAGCCAGAAGATCGGGACGACCGGCACGCCGAGCGCGTCGGCGAGCCGCTGTGCCTGACGGACGGCGGAGAGCGCCTTGTAGATCGTGTAGAGCGGGCCGGTGAGGAGTCCCGCCTGCTGGCCGGTGAAGACGCAGAGCGTCCCCTCGCGCGCAAGCTCGTCGATCCGCCGCGCGGCCTCGTCGGCGAGACCCCACCGCTCGTTCTGCCGCCGGAGGATCGCAGCGACCTCCGCCCGCGGATACGTGCGCCGGGCGACCGCCTGAGCGACGAGACACGGCGCGTCGCCCTCGCAATCGGCCGGGTGAGCGCCGTAGAACCGACGGGCGAACTCCGGGTCGGAGAGGTAGCGCCCCGCGATGCCGCCGTAGCTCGGCGCCTCCGGCCCTTCGAGCGCCTCCGGCGGCCGCTGCCAGCGGATCGGCGCCATCAGCGGGTCGTCCCTGCGAGGATGAGACGCGGCGACGTGGTGCCGTACGGCGCGCCGTCGGACGAGCCGTACACGTGCGCAATCGCGAGCCCGGCCTCGTCGGCCATCCGCGCGAGCTCGGGCAGCGTGTACATCCGTACCGACTCGCGGTAGACTCTTGTCCGCCCGCCGCGGCGGAGGGTGAGCGTCTTCTCGATTCGGCCGCGCGCGGCGTCCACGCGGCGCTCCTGCCGGACGACCAGCTCGCCGACCGTGCGCTCGTCGTGCGGCACGAGCGTGCGGATGACCTGGTCGCGGTTGAGGTAGTCCATCATCCAGCCGCCGCCGGGGCGCAGGCTCGCGCGGATCGTGCAGAGGACGCCGCAGTTGTCCTCGTCGGCGTCGAAGTAGCCGAAGCTCGTGAAGAAGTTGACGACGACGTCGAACGCGCCGGGGGCGACGACGCTGCGCATGTCGGCGCGGATGAGGTCCAGGGTGACGCCGGCGGCGTCGGCCTCCTTGCGCGCGCAGGCGAGCAGTTCCGCCGAGAGATCGACGCCGACGACCCGGTAGCCGCGCCGGACCATCTCGACGGCATGCCGGCCGCCGCCGCAGCAGAGGTCGAGCACGCGCGCGCCCGGCGCGGGCCGGAGCGTCCGCTCCATGAGATCGACCTGGCGGATCGCCTCGGCCGCGTCGCGATGGGCGTACACGTCGAGGTAGTCGCGGCCGAACCAGGCCTCGTACCACGGCAACGGCGGATGCTCGGTTCCCACGAGGGTCTCCCGGGGAGATGGATGCACGGGCGTACCTGCCCGAAGAGGAAAGGGTACGGCGCGGCCGGACGGCTCGCAAGGCGCGCGAGGGGGAAGGGGGTGCGCCGCGTTAGCTCACGATGCCACGCACCAGTTCATCGATGGCCGCAAGCTGCGGTGCGAGCTTCTGCCGCACATCGGAGCGCAGCCTGCCGATGCTCTTGCGGATATCCGGTGTGCCGTCCTGTAGATACTGGAGCACTCTCCGGCGGCATGCTTCACCGAGTTCCGCAAGCTCGCTGTGCACCGCGTTGCAGGCATCGTACTTCGGGATCGGGAGTTCAAGGACCTTCTTGTGAATGTGGCGTGGGCCCCAAAGCCCCCTCGCCTGCATGGGTTTGATCAGCTCATTTACGCGTGGTGAATTCAGAATGGCGCACAAGTAGCTCGCCTCGCGCACATCCTCGCATCCCGCGGAGTACGTCACGTGGTCTACAATGAATCCGTTCGTTCTCACACCCGCTACGTGTATCGTCTCAGGCTCTATCACAGTGGCGGTGGGAATTGTTCCAGATGTGTTGTAGATGACCTTGTACCCTGTCCGCGGGTCTTGGGAGGTCAGCTTCTTTCGGTAGTCAAGCCAGTCGAGGGAGGTCATCTTCGCCGCCTTCGCGGTCCGGTGCTTCACCCACTCGGCCTCCACACTGCGCAGCCAGTCCGCGAGCTTAAGGAAGCCCTGTTCACGGGCCTCAACCTGCTCCAAGATGCGACTTGCCCCCTCGCCGGTTGCCAATGGGAGCACCACAAGGCGAGGCGAGAGGTGGGCGAACGGAAGAAGATCGGCGGACAGCAGAGTGCTGAAGAGAAACCGCGGCTCGATATTGCCGTGGAGTACCACGTCCCGGTAAGGTGGCTTCGACTCCTCTATTGCCCTTGGGTCAGTCTCGATCGGTGGCAGGTCGGGGTTGAAGCCGAGAGACGACTCCTTGATCTTCACGAACCAGAAGGACCGGGGCACGATCGTCGCGCCCTGGGAGAACTGTCGCTTGTAGCAACTTTCCGCAGCCGTGGCAACCGCCGGCCCGACCGCCCAGTACGAGCGCTTCCCGCGCGTCTGCAGGGAGAACTCCACCTCTTCCACCGTGAGCGCACCCTCCGCGTCATCCAGCGATGCGTTCCGCTTCGTCAGCTTCCCGCTCAGCCTCTGGCCGCGAACTGGCCATGTCACTTTCTTGGTCTGCTCACGCCTGCCGAACACCACGCAAGCGGGGACCTTGAACAGCGGTGCCACCTGGTCACAATCCCATAGCTCCTCCCACGTGAGGTTGTCCACCGCGGTCGTGCTGAGCTTGAACTGCCGTCGCCGGAGCCTATCGTGTTGGTCCGCGCTGAAGACGCTCCTCGGCAAGACGAAGGCGATGAGCCCACCGGTCCGCAGATACAGGTCCGCCGCCCGCAGAAGGAAGAGGGCGCCGAGTTCCATGTGCGTCATCAGGTTCCCGCTCTTCGGGGAAAGGAGATCGTATTTCTTCGTGATTTGCTCCTTCAGGAACCCCTGGTAGTCCGGGTCAGCGTACCGGTACGCGAGCCACGGAGGGTTGCCGACCACGAAGTCGAACTGATGAATGAGGAACCAGGGCTTGTAGATGTTCTTGAGGATGAAGGCCCAGATGGAGTCCCTGCCCTTCTCGACCAGCGCCTTGAGGGTTCGCGTGTCCCGATAGAGCGACTTCATTGTGTCGGGGTCGCGCGGCAGGCCCGGATAGTTCACTTCCAGGAAGCTCTGAAATTGGCTCTGGGATATCTCCCTCCCTTGGTACTCCGTTGCCAACATCACGATGCATTCGACGGCTCTGTCATACGTAGCTGAGTTCCTCAAGATCGCGTCCGAGAAGTACACGGCCGACCCTTCAACGCGTACTTCGTACACCTCGCGTTCGTAGTACTCAGCAACCTTGAGAGTGGATCGCTTGGGGTTGATGCGCTCGGGCAGTTGGACCGCATTGGCCAGGTAGACGGGTATCCTGATCGCGGTTTGCCTTCGCGTGAGCAAGTCTCCCAAAGCCAGGATGTAGTTGGTTCTGGCGATGGTGACGGCAAGCGGATGAACATCCATGCCGACGATGGCCTCTTGCAGATGCGCCAGCGTACTTGCCGAGTCACCCAACCTCTTACGTATCTCCCGGATAGCCAAGTAGATGAATGTCCCCGACCCGCACGAGGGGTCGAGTATCTTGCCCCTCTGGTTGATGTCCAGCACGTGGTTCACGATCCGATGCGCCAGCCAGTCCGGTGTGTAGTACTCCCCGAGATCGTGTCGCGTCTTAGGATCGACCAGGTCCTGGTAAAGGGACTTCAGGATGTCCTCCGAGAGTTCGCGGAGGCGGTAGTTACGCAGAAGGCTGAACAGCCAGCGGACAGCGGCAACTCCCTGTCTGCGGGCCGGTTCGCGCATGAGCCAGGAGAACAAGTCCTCATCGATGTAGTTCTCTATGCCTTGCTCCCGGAAAAAACGCCCTTCGAGGATGCTGGCGATCTGGCTGTCATCAGGTGAGTCCGTGCTCTCGGTGATGCGGAGCCATGACATCAGCTTCGCTAGCGTGGCCAGGTATGTGTGACGAATGAACAACTCATCGTCGGCCACGTCGCTCCCGTACACGATCCGCAGGTACTTCTCCCAATTCTCATAGAGAATCTTGAACGAGCTCTCCGAGCGGCGTTCCTGCCACAGGGCAAGAAGCGCATGTGTTACCACCTGGAACGCATGGCTTAGGCTGCCGAAGTCCGCGACGATGGCTTCACTGGTAGGGGGAAGCGGCTCGCGCCGGCAGAAGTAGCGGTCGAGCCAGTAGAAGACCGCCGCGGCGTCGCACTGGGACCAATCGCGCCACTCGACCGTGACGAGTTCCACCTGCTCGGGCGTCACGTCCTGCGCGGCCCCGTCCGCCAGCACCGGTGTGTAGGTGACGAACCTGACGCCGTCCGTGGCGAGGGCGACATAGGGTGTTCGGTGTCCCGGCTCCTCGTTCGACCACAGGATGGCGACGTACCGACGAAGCTGATCCTCGGCTCCCGGCTGCTTCTTCGGTATAGCCGTCTCGAACTCAATGACCACGTTGCCGAACAGATTGTCCACATCGCCCCGCAGAATGCGGTCGGTGTGCCGGGCTCTTACGTACTTCTCTATGCCCGTGGCGTAGCCGTCGATGAAATCAGGCTGCAGGCCGGTGAACTCCTGCATGAGCATGGCGAAGCGATGGGACCGTGCCGCCTCCGTCTGACAGGCGTCGATCTCCCGCAGGTACTTGTCGAGAGCTTCCTGCCAGCCCGGAAGTCGTGTCTCCGCAAAGCGGGTGGGCGACTCAACGAGCTTGGATGTCTTCGCCATCGTCTCGTGGCCTCATCGAGCGGAACAGCCGCGCTGCCAACTCGAACGCAGCGGCGATACGTATGATCTTCACATCGGAGAGCCCTCGGATTCCCAAGAGCTTCTCAAGCGGCTGGTTGGCGAGGCCCGCGGCTGAACCGAAGCGCTCCAAAATCTCCCCCGCGATGTCCTGCGCCGACCTGCCTTTGACTCCCGTGGAGATGATGATCGCCAAGAGTTCCTGATCGGTCAGGCTGGCTGAGCCATGCTCCCTCAACTTCCCGCCGGGGTGCTCCCATCGACTTCCTGATGACTTGCGTTTCATCGGTCTTGCTTTCTGGCCCACTGACCGCGCAGCACGCACGGGCGGTTCCGCCTGCATCCTAACCGTTCCGATGTTCGCACGTCCGGTATCGGCGGTCAAGCCGGGCCGCCCCGGAAACCTCCCGCCGCCCCTGGTGGTCCCACACCGGTGACGGTGGCGGACGACCGTTCAATATTTCGAGCGATCTATGCTCACAGGTTCAGTTCTCCGGGGTAGGGTGCCACCACCTATATTGAGGAAGGCGGGAGGAGCCGGCGTGAGCCGTTGGCCGCTCTGGGTGTACGTATGCCTGCCGTTGGCAGGCATCTGTTCCGCCGTGTTCGCGGCGGAACCCGCACTCGCGGCGGAACAGGTTCAGCCCGATACCGCCCGCGTCGTCATCACCGGCGCGCGGCGGGTCGCGGAGGCGCGCCTGCGGGAGTGGCTGCGCGGCCCCGACGGCATGCAGCGGCTCGCCCGGGCCTACGAGGAGGCGGGCAACTGGTCGGCGACCATCACCGACTCGGCCGGGCGCGACGCCGCCGGCGATTCGATCCGCTGGGTGCACGTCGTCGAGGGACCGCAGGCGGCCGTCACGGCGGAGCCGTTCGCCGGACCAGGCGACTCGTCTCGTGCCGTCGGGGAAGTGCCACCTCGATTTCATGAGGAGCCGGCAAGCTTCGGCGCGCCCGGCGACGTCGCCGCGTGGATCGACGACTACCTCCGACGCCAGGCGAACCGCGGCCATCCCTTCGCCGCAGCGGAGCTCGTCGCCGCACGGGAGCCCGAGGCCGGCCACGTCGTCGTCGAGGCGCGCCTGACGCCAGGGCCGCTCGTGCGGATCGGAGAGGTCCGCGCGATGGGGAACACCGTCACCCGCACGGCGACGATCGCGCGCGAGCTGCGTGCGCCGTTGGGCTCGATCTATGATGAGCGGGCCGTCGAGCGGTGGAAGCGGCGCCTCGAGCGCGCCGGTTACTTCGAGACCATCGGCGAGCCGGCCCTCGTCTGGCGCGATTCGTCGCGGGGCGTCGCGGACCTCGTCATCCCGGTGACGGAGGGACGACCGAACCGTTTCGAGGGCATCGTCGGCTATCAGCCCGGCACCGATACCGAGCGCGGGCAGTTCACCGGCCTCGTGGACCTCGCCCTCGGCAACCTTTGGGGAACGGGCCGGCGCCTCGTCGCGCGATGGGAGCGGCCATTGCCCCGGTCGACGACGCTCGACCTCGGCTATCGGGAGCCGTGGATCGGCGGGTTCCCGGTCGATCTCGACGGGCGGGTCGCCGTCGAGCAGCGGCCAGGCTACGCGGTCGAGCGGATCGACGCGGGCCTCAGCGGCGAGATCCTGCCGGATTTCGTGCTCGGCGCCGGCGTCGGCCGAGAGGTCGTTCGCAGCGATTCGATCGCGCTATTGGGCGGACCGCGGTACCGCGGCTACGTCGTGAGCATCTCGGCGGACTACGACACGCGCGACAATATCCTGAACCCGGTGCGCGGCGGACGGTACAGCTTCGCGTGGCAGGCGTCGTTTCGACGGAACCGGGTTGGCGACGCGGACTTCGTCGCCCACTTCGGCGCGGACGCCTGGCCCGAGCGGGAACGAGCTTCCACCGTCCGCCTCGATCTGGAGCACTACGTGCCGGTCGGCAGCGCGTTCGTGCTCGCGGCTGGTTGGCACGGCGCACAGGCGACAGGCGCCGCGAGCGCGGCCGGCGTAAGCGCGGCGGATGGGCTACGCCTCGGCGGCGTGACGACCGTGCGCGGCTACCGGGAGGACCAGTTCATCGGCAGCCGCGTCGCATGGGGCAACCACGAGTGGCGATACCGCGTGGGGGCGGCATCGCGTCTGTTCGCGTTTCTCGATGCCGGCGCCGTCTGGTCGCGCCGGCACACCACGACGGGGACAAGGGAGGGCACATCATGGCTCGTCGGTTACGGACTCGGCCTGCGGGCCGAGACCCGCGCCGGGCTGCTCGGCGTCGACTTCGGCTGGCCGCGCGGCGAAGGGTTCGAACGTGGCAAGGTCCACGTGCGCCTGGAGAGCACATTCTGAGGTGGCGCAGCCCGGCGTAGCGACAGGCGCGGGTCCGATCGCGCCGAGAGAGCCAGATCCGGTTACCGCGGTACGCCGTAGGGGCACGGTGTCGGCGCCCCCAACGGCGGGAAGACCCCATTCCCACACGATCGGATGCGACGTCGCGTTCTCGGCACGGCGCTCGTAGGGCCGTGATCCATCACGTCCCATGAGGAAGGGGCCGGGCAGCCTCGCCCGGTCGTACGATCACCGACTTGTCTCGCAGGATTCTCCGCCCGACCTGGTCGGCCGCGGAGGTCGATTCGTGTGGAGAAAAGGCTACTCATCTGTGCATATGCAAAGAACAGTCTTCACCGAGCACCATACGGAACTTGCCCCACGGCGGTCCACGGTAGTACGATCACTTCGGTCCCGCTCTGGGGAGGCTCGTGTCGCGTTCCATCGCACCCGGCACGTGTGAGGGGGCGGTTACGGTAGTGGCGTCGGACTTCGTCCACCTGCACACCCATTCGTCCTACAGCCTGCTGGACGGGGTATCGCAGCCGAAGCGGCTCGTGCAGCGCGCCTGCGATCTCGGCCAGAAGGCGCTCGCGCTGACCGACCACGGCGCGATGTACGGTGCGGTGGAGTTCTACCAGGCGGCGAAGGAAGCCGGCATCAAACCGATCCTCGGCTGCGAGGTGTACGTCGCCGCACGGTCGCACCGCGAGAAGGACACGGCCAAGGACCGCCGTTCGCACCACCTCGTGCTGCTCGCGCGGACGAACGACGGCTACCGCAACCTCATGCAGCTCGTCACCCGCGCGCACCTCGACGGCTACTACTACAATCCCCGCGTCGATCATGAGCTGCTCCACCGCTACGGCGAAGGGCTCATCGGCCTCTCCGGCTGCCTCTCCGGCGAGATCCCGCGCGCGATCGCCGACGGCGACATGAACCGCGCCCGCACGCTCGTGCGGCTCTACCAGGGGCACTTCGGCGCGGAGAACTTCTTTCTCGAAATCCAATACCATCCGGACCTGGAGGCGCAGGAGAGGGTCAACGTCGGCGTGCTGGAGTTGGCGGAGGAGCTCGGAATCCCGGTGGTGGCGACGAACGACAGCCACTACGCGTGCATCGACGACGCCGGGGCGCAGGATGCGCTCTTGTGCATCCAGACGAATACGACGCTCAGCCAGTCGGACCGTATGTCGATGATGGGAGGCAACTACAGCATCCTCTCCGCCGACGAGATGGCGGCGTTCTTCCCCGATCAGGCCGAGGCGCTCGCGAACACGGTGCGCGTCGCCGAGCTCTGCAGCGTGGAGATCGAGCTTGGCAAGGCGCGGCTGCCGGCGTTCCCGACGCCGGAGGGACGAACGCCCGCCCGGTACCTCCGCGAGCTCTGCGAGGAAGGCCTGCAGACGCGCTACCCCATCGAGAAGCGGCCCGACGGGACGTGGGCGCTCCGGGAAGGTCACGCCGAGGAGGAGCTTCCCGTCGCCTTGCCGGCCATCCTCGAACGGCTCGACTTCGAGCTCGGCGTCATCAACGGCATGGGGTTCGACACGTACTTCCTCATCGTGTGGGACTACGTGAGCTTCGCCAAGCGCCGGGGGATCATCGTCGGACCGGGACGCGGCTCGGCCGCCGGCGCGCTCGTCACGTACAGCCTCGGCATCACCGAGCTCGATCCGCTCAAGTACGACCTCCTGTTCGAGCGCTTCCTCAACCCCGACCGCGTCTCGATGCCCGACGCCGACATCGACTTCGACGACGAGCACCGGGACGAGGTCATCGAGTACGTGCGCGAGAAGTATGGGCGCGATTGCGTCGCGAGCGTCGTCACGTTCGGGACGATGCAAGCGAAGGCGGCGCTCAAGGACGTCGGCCGGGCGATGGGGCTGACCTTCGAGGAGACGGACAAGCTCGCCAAGATGCTGCCGTCGCGGCCCGGCATCGAGTTGGCGGAGTGCCTGGAGACAGAGCCGGACTTCCGCAAGACGTGCGACGAGAACCGCATCTACCGGAAGCTCGTGGACCTGGCGATGAAGCTGGAGGGCGTCACCCGGCACACGTCGGTGCACCCGTGCGCGGTGGTCATCTCCGACCGGCCGCTCGAGAACTTCACGCCGCTCCAGTACGCGCCGCGGAGCGAGAACGTCCTCATCACCCAGTATGGTGCCCCGGCGATCGAGGCGCTGGGCCTCCTGAAGATGGACTTCCTCGGCCTTCGGAACCTCACGGTCATCAAGAGAACCGTCGAGATGATCCGCGAGAACCACGGGATCGACGTCGACGTCTACAACCTGCCGCTCGACGACCCGGAGACGTACGAGCTCCTGTCCCGCGGCGAGACGACCGCCGTCTTCCAGCTCGAATCGGCCGGCATGAAGCGCTACCTCCGGCAGCTTCGGCCGAACCGGTTCGAGGACGTCATCGCCATGGTGGCGCTCTATCGGCCGGGCCCGATGCAGTTCATCGACGAGTACTGCGCACGCAAGCACGGCCGCTCGAAGGTGAGTTACGATCACCCGCTCATGGAGGCCGCCCTCGCAAGCACGTACGGCATCACCGTCTACCAGGAACAGGTGATGCAGATGTCGCGCGACCTGGCCGGCTTCACTCGCGGCGAGGCGGACACGCTGCGCAAGGCGATGGGGAAGAAGATCGCCGCGATCATGGACAAGATGAAGGACAAGTTCGTGGCCGGTGCCACGGGCCGCGGCGTCGAGAGGCAGCTCGCGGAGAAGGTCTGGGCCGATTGGGAGCGGTTCGCGTCGTACGCCTTCAACAAGAGCCACGCCGCCTGCTACGCGTTCGTGGCCTTCCAGACCGCCTGGCTGAAGACGCACTACCCACACGAGTTCATGGCCGCCTCGCTCACCTCCGAGATGGAGCACTCGGATAGGATCATCGTCCTGATCGACGAGTGCCGGCGCATGGGCGTGCCGGTGCTGCCGCCGGACGTGAACGAGAGCACGCTCACCTTCACGGTCGGGCCCGACGGCATCCGGTTCGGCCTCCTCGCGGTGAAGAACGTCGGCGCCAACGCGATCGAGGCCATCGTCGCGGCGCGGAAGGAGGCCGGGCCGTTCGCGTCGCTCTTCGACTTCTGCCAGCGCGTGGACCTCAAGGCCATCAACAAGCGCATGATCGAGAGCCTCATCAAGGCTGGAGCGATGGACTCCTTCGGCGAGCGCGGGCAGTTGCTCGCCGGCGTCGATACGGCGATGAATTGGGCTGCGAACGAGGTCGCCATGCGGACGAGCGGGCAGACCTCGCTCTTCGATGCGGTCGCCGGGGACGAGGGGCGCGCGCCGACGGTCGCCACGGTGCCGTTGCTGCCCGCGACGGAGGCGCTGCTGGCCCCGGAACGGCTCCGGCAGGAGCGGGAGCTTCTCGGCTTCTACGTCACCGGCCATCCGCTCGACGCGTACCGCCGCGACATCACGCTCTTCTGCACCCACACGAGCGACGCGCTCGCCGAGACGGCGGGCGATACGCCGGTGCTCATGGCCGGCATCATCAGGACCATCCGCCGCATCACGACGCGGCAGCAGAAGTACATGGCCGTGCTCACCTGCGAGGACTTCGCCGGCAGCTTCGAGGTGGTGGTGTTCCCCGACGCGTTCGAGGTCTGCCGCGACAACCTTCTCGTCGAGAGCATCATCATGGTGCGGGGCAGCCGAGGCCGTGAGGAGCCGAAGGTGATCGCGGCGGAGGTGGTCCCCATCGAGAACGCCCGGCAGCGCTTCGCTCGCGCCCTCGACGTGACGGTCTCCTCGCAGCACCTCACTGACGAGGGGGTGAGCGAACTCCGGCGCATCGTGTCCGTCAATGGCGGGACGTTGCCAGTATACCTCAACGTCGCCACCCAGGCGCATGGCCGGCTGCGGTTCAAGGTCCGCGCCGGCGCGATCAACCCCACCAACGAGTTCCTCCGCCAGTTGGAGGGCCACCCGGCGGTAGAGGAGGTGCGGCTATGCCCGGCCGCGCTGGAATCTCCGACGAACGGCCACGGCCGGCGCCGCTGGGGCGAGCAGAACGGCTGGCACAACGGACAGTAGCACGGTACGAACGCGCGGATCGGCGTGCCCCTAGGCGATCATGCATGCTATCCGCTTGTTTATGCCAATGATACGTCCGCATTCATCGCGTATCCCCATTGACAACAGCGCGTATGCCGTGTACTATCGGGTACAGACATCATAAGATGTTTATCACGCGAGGCATAAGCGGAGATCGCCGTACCTCGTTCACGTCGCCGACGGCGACGCGGACGAAGCACATGCCGCTCGCGACGGCATGGATGGTGTACTCGGCACCCCAGCGCGAGGAGGCACGCGTGGTAAGACTGATCCGGCACTTCTACGTGCTCCTGCTGGGACTTGCGCCGCTCGCACAGGCCCAGGTGGTCGTGAACTACCCCGACTTCTCCTCCGTCGGCGGCCTGACGTTACTCGGAACGGCCGCTCAGGACACCAATCGCCTCCGTCTCACGCAGTCCGGCGCCGCCAACACGTGGAGCATGGCGTGGTACACGTCGAAGCTCGCCGTGGGACAGGGGTTCGAGACGGAGTTCCAGTTCCGGATCACGAATCCGACGGCCGGAGGCGCAGACGGCTTCGCCTTCGTCATCCAGGACACGTCCACGTCGCTCGTTCTCGCCGATCCGTACTACCCCCAGGGGGGATGGTTGGGGTACGTCGGGATCATCAGGAGCCTGGCGGTGGAGTTCGACACGTGGAAGAACACCCCTGACCTGGGAGATCCGAACGACGATCACGTGAGCGTCCAGACCAGGAGCGGCCCCAGTGGGAACACGGCGAACCACGGCAATTCGCTCGGCTCGACCACGGCGGTGCCGAACATGTCCGACGGGGCGGTTCACACCGTGAGAATCCGCTACCTGCCGGGCACGCTCACGGTCTTCATGGACAACATGACGACGCCGATCCTCACCGTCGCGGTGGATCTCAATACGCGGCTCGGCCTCACCGGCGGCAACGCGTGGGTGGGGTTCACCGCGGCGACGGGGTCCGCCTCGCAGAAGGCGTTCATCCTGAACTGGTCGGTGGCCCTCGGGAGCTACGCGGGCGGCACGGTCACGACGGCGACCTGGCACAAGGCCAACAGCCCGTACCACGTCACGAGCGCGGTCACGGTGCCGGCGGGCAACACGCTCACCATCGAGCCGGGCGTGGACGTGCAGTTCGACGCGGACGTGCAGTTCGTCGTGCAGGGCCGCTTGCAGGCGATCGGCACCGAGGCGGACAGCATACGGTTTGTCCCCGGTACCTCGCCGCAATGGCGTGGGCTGCGGCTTCGGGGCGGCGATAGCTCCACCGTCGCGTACGCGCGCGTCAGCGGCGGCAATGCGCGGGCCGGCACGCTCGGCGACGACAACGGTGGCGGCGTCTATGCGAAGGATGCCGGCACACGGGTGCGCCTCGATCACGTCGTCGTATCGGGCAACCAAGCGGCGGCGAACGGCGGCGGCGTGTACGTCGACGTGTCGGCCGCCGTGAGGCTCTCGTCCTGCTGGGTCCGCAACAACTCCGGCGTCCTCGGCGGCGGGCTGCACTCGAACGGCGGCCTGCTGGAACTCACGCGCTGCGTCCTCAGCGGCAACCATGCGAACAACGGCGGCGGCGGCCTGTACGTCCCCTTCGCGGGAGGACCGTACACGCTCGCCAACTGCACGCTCTACGGCAATTCCTCGCTCGGCTCCGGCGGCGGCGGAGCGCTCTTCCAGTCAGCCGTGATCGCTACGATCCGGAACTCGATTTTCTGGGCGAACACGCCGAATCAGATCGTGAACAACGGTCAGGCGAGCGTGACGTACAGCGACGTTCAAGGCGGTGGCGCCGGCACCGGCGACATCGACGCCGATCCGCTCTTCCTGAACGCCGCGGCGGGCGACTACCGCCTCGCGGCCGGCTCGCCGTGCATCGACGCGGGCGATCCGAACGACCCGCTCGACCCGGACGGCACGCGCGCGGACATGGGCGCGCTTGCGTTCGACTACCGCGTGCAGGTCCCGCCTGTATGGAGCCCGCTCGCCGATACGTCGGCCGCCGAGGGGCAGAAGCTCATCCTGACCGTGTACGCGACCGACCTGAACGCCGTCGCCGGCCAGACGCTCTCCTATGACGCGCCGACGATGCCCGCCGGCGCGACGTTCAGCCCGGATTCGCTCAGGTTCACGTGGACGCCGGGCTACGATCAGTCGGGCGAGGCGGTCGTCATCTTCTCGGTCACCGACGGGATCGCGACGGTCCTCGACACCGTGCACATCGCCGTGGCCAATACGAACCGGCCGCCGGTCGGGACGACGCCGGACCAGAACGGCTCGGAGGACGTGCTCCTGACCTTCGCCGTGACGGCAACGGACCCGGATGAGGCCACCGACGGGCAACGGTTGAGCTACGCCGCGATCGAGATGCCGTCGGGCGCGGAGTTCGACACGACCGGTCACGTGTTCTCGTGGCGCCCGGAGTTCGGTCAGATGGGCCCGCATGAGGCGCTTTTCCGCATCACCGACGGCGAGGCGATCGCGCTCGATACCGTCGCGATCACGGTCGGGAAGACGAACCGTCCGCCCGTCTGGGCCGCCCGCGCCGACACGACGGCGAGGGCAACGAAGAGGCTCACGTTCACCGTCGCCGCGTCCGATCCCGACGAGCAGGCGCTGGCGTACCAGGCGGTCGAGCTGCCGCTCTGGGCGACGTTCGACACGACGAGTTGCGCGTTCGCCTGGACGCCGACGTACGAGCAGCGCAGCGACGCCGTCGTGGTCTTCCGCGTCACCGACGGCGAGGCGGCTGCCTTCGACACCGTCGTCATCCACGTCATGATCCTCTACGGCGACGCCTCGAAGGACGGCACGGTCTCCGCCTACGACGCGGCGCTCATCCTCCGGCACGCCGTGGACCTGCCGCCGCCCGTGGACCTGCCCGAAGGCATCGATTCCGTCGCCGCCGACGTGACCGGCAACGGCGTCGTCTCCGCGTACGACGCCTCGCACGTGCTGTGGAAGGTCACTCATCCCGAGTACGAGTTCCCCGTAGAGGGCGGGATGCTGTCGAAGCCGATCGCGACCGGGCCGAGGGTGCTCTCCTGGGTCCGCGATGGCGCCGCGTGGCTGCTCGTCGCGGACGACGCGACCGGCATCGAGGCGGGTGACTTCGTCCTCGCGCTGCCGGCGGGCATTTCCGCGCATGCCGGCGGAACGGAGTACATCGCCTCGAGCCAGGAGGGCAGCGTGCTCCGCGTGGCGTTCGCCCGGATCGAGGCGGGTGAGCCGGTCCTCTTCAGGATCGAGGGCGATGCGCCTATGGAACGGGCGCCGGAGGTCCGCGGAGCCGTGCTCAACGAGGGCGGAATCCCCGTCGAGCAGGTGCTGCGGCCGACGGAGTTCGCGCTCTCCCAGAACGCGCCGAACCCGTTCAACCCACAGACGACGATCCGCTTCGAACTGCCGGAGGCAGCCCATGCGCGGCTGGCCATCTACACTACGGCCGGCCAGCTCGTGCGCACGCTCGTGGATGGCGAGGTCGCGGCGGGACCGCACGAGGTCGCCTGGGACGGCCGCGACGCGTCCGGCAGGGAGGCGTCGAGCGGCGTGTACGTCTACCGCCTCGAGCACGTGCCGATGAGCACGCACGTGGGCGCGGCCCTCGTGCGCCGGATGACGCTCGTGCGGTGATCGGCAGGAACAGCGGCGTACAGGGGTATGCGAAGGGCGGCCGCGTCGTTGTGCGATGCGGCCGCCCTTCTGTCATGTGGGTCGTGATGGTATGGACCCTATGCCTTGCGCGCCGCGAGGTACGCTTCGAGGCTCTCCTGCCACGGCGGCATGGGATCGCCGAGGGAGAGCTCGAGCATGAGGTTGCGCAGCGCGCTGTATGCCGGGCGCGGCGCGGGTCGTCCGAGCGCCGCCGTCGTCGTCGGTTCGACGCGCACGGCCGCGAACTCGGCGCACCGGCGTCCCGCCAGACGGAAGATCTCGACGGCGAAGTCGTGCCAGGAGCACTCGCCCCTGCCGGTCATGTGGTAGAGGCCGAACTGCTTCGAAAGGACGAGCGGTTCAAGCGCGTGGGCGACGTCGGTGCAGAAGGTCGGCGTGCCTACTTGATCGTTCACCACCTTCACGACGCCGCGCTCGCGGCCGAGGCGCAGCATCGTCGCGACGAAGTTGTTTCCGCCGTTTCCCACGAGCCAGGCAAGGCGGACGAGGTAGAATCGCTCGATGTGGTCGCGCACGGCGGCCTCGCCTGCGGCTTTGCTCCGCGCGTAGACGCCGAGCGGCCCGATGGAGTCGTACTCCACGTATGGCCGGCGTGCCTTCCCGTCGAAGACGAAGTCGGTAGAGAAGTGGACGAGCGTCGCGCCGGCCTCCTCGCAGGCAACGGCGAGGTTTCTCGGCCCGAGCGCGTTCGCCCGGTACGCGTCTTCGAGATGCGTCTCGGCGTCGTCCACGAAGTTGTACGCCGCGCCATTGATGACGAGATCGGGGCCCGCCTGTTCCACTGCGCGACGCACGTCGTCGAGGCGGGAGATGTCGAGCTCCGCGAACGGCAGACTGATGAGCTCGTGCCGCTCCTCCCACTGGCGGATGATCTCGCGGGCCAGCATCCCGTCCGCGCCGACGATCAACACCCTCATGCTGCGTCCTCCCATGCGCTGACCCGTGCGGTGGCCGCGTCTACTCCTCCGGCGGCGGAGGAGGAGGCGCTGGCGCGCGTCGCAGGTCCGGCCGGCCGGCCTTCAACCATGCCGCGTACCAGTAGCCCGCCACCGCCTGCGCCGACATGTCCATCCGCCGTTCCGCGATGCCGCCGAGGCGCGCCCAGAGCCGTTCGTCGTACTGCGGATCGGGCTGGCGGCGGCCATCCGGCGCGTCGATGGGCGGGCGGAACGTCGTGCGGGCCGCCGTGTCGGCCGCAAGCAGCGTGTCGATGTCGGCGTACGAGGCGAGCAGGATTCGCCAGGCGACGTCGAGCGGGTCGTACGCCCAGAATGGCACGTACGGTGCGAGCGCAGTCTTGATCTCGCCGAGATGCGGGTCGAGCATCCACCACTCGAAGCGGAAGTGGATGCCGCGATTGCCGGTGAGCTGGCCGTCGTAGTTGATGGTGGCGTGCATCGGCATGTGCGCGTCGGCGACGTAGTGCCCGAGGGCCGCCATGATCACCCAGGTGCTGTCCGACGGCCGCCGCATCGAGCGCACGAGCTTGTCGAAGTACGCCTGGATTTGCCAGGGCAGCGTGCCCATCTTCTTCACGCTATCCGCCCCAAGTGCGCGGACGGCGCCGGCGTAGTCGCGCGGCAAGTGGGAGAAGGGCGGGCCGGTCCGGTCGCCGAGTTCCAGGTCGATGAAGTGGCGCGAGCGTTCCGCCGGATCGGCCTTCCAGAGGTCCGGGTCGGGCCCATGCTCGGCGAGCGCGGCCTGCTGTTGGATCACGACGCCGCGCATGTCCGGCGGGAGGTCCGTCACCGCGGCGCCGTTGATGAGCCGGTGCGCCGCGTAGCCCCATGCGTGGCAGACCGACGAGGTGACGACGAGGCAGAGCGCAACGAAGAGGCCGAGTGGCCGCATGGTGGTTCGGTTCATGATCGCTCCCTGGTCAGATTGCCGGTGGCGCCCGACGTCGCGACCGGAGGACGGACTCCCACATGAGGTGGGCGGCCATCGCGAGAAGCAGCAGATCGAGGACGAAATGCTGCCAGAGCGTGCCGCGCGTCGCTGAAGCATCGGTGAGCGTGAAGCAGCCGCAGTTGATGTCCAGCCCGCGGGCGAGCGCCGAGCCGATCGCGGCGAGGAACACGATGGTGAGCCCGCCGACGACCGCCGCCGCGCCGGGCACGAGCGGCCGCACGAACAGCGCGGCCGCCGCCGTCACCTCGATCCACGGCAGCACGATCGCGAGGAGGTTCTCCAGCGGGACCGGCAGGAGCCGGTAGTTGTGGATGCTCCGGGCAAATTCATCCAGATATGGGATCTTCGACGCCCCGTACGCGAGGAACACCCCTGCGAGCACGCCCCGCGATATCCACAGGGCAAGCGGGCTCGCGAGCCAGCCTGCCGTCGGCTCCTCGCGCGCAGCGGTCGACCAATCCACGGGCATTCCCCTTTCGCTGTCGATTGCCCCGCCCAGCGCGTTTCCGTCACGGCTTCTCGACGGGGTACTTCGCGTTGTTCCAGCCCACCCATCCACCGAAGAACACGCGCACCTTCCTGAAACCGCGCGTGGCGAGCTCGTCGCCGAGATGCTGGCTCAGGTCGCACGACTTCCCCGCGCAGTAGACGACGACGGTGGAATCGCGGGGAAGCTGCGCGATGTCGGTCTCGTAGTACTCGATCTCCTCCCACGGGATGTTCACCGCGCCGGCGATGTGCCCCTCGTCGTACTCGTATGGCGGCCGGGCATCGACGAAGATGGCGGCCCTCCGGTCGAACAGCGCCTTCGCCTGCGGGAGCGTGATGGAGAGCGGCTTCGCCACGCCTTCGCCCGGCCGTGCGGCAGGCAGGCTCCCCAGGAGCAGCGAGTCGGACGCCGCCTCGAGCACCGTCTGCCGGGCGATCCAGGGGATGCGCCATGGGGCGAACAGGTTGGCGGCCGTCCCCAGGATCGCGCCGAGGGCGACGAGGAGGACCGCCTGACGCAGGGCACGACGCAGCATGACCAGGTTCATCCCTTCCCTCGCGGGTACGCCCCGCTGTGCGAGATTCGTCCATTCACAGTGTAGGGTGTCCGGCCCATCGGGTCAATCTACGGCGGGCGTACGCGTGGTTTCCGGAGGGTGCCAGGAACGGCCACGGCGACATATGGAACAGCCTCGCCGGCGAGGACCACGAAGCAGCGGTCACCGCGTGCGCATGCCTCGACCAACTCTTGACGGAGGAGCCGCAGCGGGTACATTGTGAGGAGCAGTAGCTCCTGGGGTCGCCCTTGTCGCGGAGGCCGGTCATGTGGCGACGTCGTCTTTCCTTCAGCGCGGCATTCCTGCTCGCGTCGCTGCCCCTCGGCGCGCGGACCGCCACAGCCGCCGACACGTGGACAACCCGCGCGCCGATGCCCACGGCGCGTAGTTTTCTCGCCGCGGCCACCATCGACGGCAAGCTCTACACCGTCGGGGGGGAGGGCACCAATGAGAGCAACCTGAACACTCTGGAGGTCTACGATCCGGCGACGAACACGTGGACGACCAGCGCCTCGATGCCCACGGCTCGGGGTTCATTGAGCGCGGTTGCCATCAACAGCAAGCTCTACGCCGTCGGAGGCTGGAACAGCACCAGCGGCTACGCGCTGAACACGCTGGAGGTCTACGATCCTGCCACGAACACGTGGGCGACCCCCGCGCCGATGCCCACGGGGCGGCATTATCTTGCCGCGGCTGCCATCGACGGCAAACTCTATGCCGTCGGAGGGCGGACCGGCAGCAGCGTCAGCGCCGTGAACACGCTGGAGGTCTACGATCCGGCGACGAACACGTGGACGGCCCGCGCGCCGATGCCCACGGCTCGGTGGGGTCTCGCCGCGGCTGTCATCGGCGGCAGACTCTACGTCGTCGGGGGGGGCTACGGGAGCTTCAGCGCCGTGAACACGCTGGAGGTCTACGATCCGGCGACGAACACATGGGCGACCCGCGCGCCGATG
>Ga0315279_10001702_pt1 | contig 35823 bp, 28 predicted proteins | sample YL17G06_20_MG_FD_203694 | JGI IMG/M metagenome (GOLD analysis project Ga0315279, IMG submission 203694) | Sediment microbial communities from Yellowstone Lake, YNP, Wyoming, USA - YL17G06_20 | ecosystem: Environmental > Aquatic > Freshwater > Lake > Sediment | place: USA: Wyoming | collected...
AAATTAAAAACTCTCCAATTTTTCTTCTTTTTGTAATAATTTTTGACCGTAATAAATTCATACACAAGTCAGTTTTTGAAATCGATTAAAAATTATAATTTTGCTGTTTTGAAGTGATTCGTAAAAAGCCCGGCTGTGCCAACTGTGCCATAAAAAGGGTCAAAATTTTGGCACAGTTGGCACAGTTCGACAAATTTGCTCAACGACGTCAAAAATCGCGCAAACGATTAACTAGACTACATTTACGGGACTCTGGAAAATTAATTTCGGTGTCGAAAAATGGTTGGAAGCGGTTTACGAAACCGCTGGCTTGCGATTTAGTCCTTAAGTCTTTTTTTGAGGTATTCGATGCGTTTTACGGGTAGGGGGTCCACGCCCGTCATCTCCGCCAGGTAATAACTGATAAAATCCCCGAGCATTATCGTCCAGAACATGCGCTCGATGCGGTTCCCGCCCTTTGGGTGAATGTCAATTATGTTTTTAAGGTCGTCCTGGATTATTTCCTTCATTATCTTCTCGCGTTTTAGATTACGGGGGTTCGTTTCCGGATCGTGCAGGAAGATAACCAGGATGTCCCGGTTAAATTTTTGTGGTCGGCCTAAACCGACGATCTCATTGTGGTTCATTTCCGGAATTACGTTTGTGTGGCAGACGATTTTCGAGTTCTCGTTGAGTTGACATCGCCAGCGGTTGGCGACCGCGGTAAAAGCGCGCGTGTCGCTGTAAATAACCGGCAGTTTTCCGACAAATCGTTTGGCTATTTTCCGTGCTGACCGGCATACGGCGGTGCTGTTCAGGCGCAAAAACCGGACTAGATTGCGCAACGCAGGCCGGGGATCGGTTCGGACCAAGCCGAAGTGGTGAAGGACGAGCGGTAACGGCGTGAACAAATAACCGAGAGCTCCCCGGGGCGGCAGCCCTGCCGGGACCTTGATCTTCAGTTCCGCGGGTTTTTGAAAAAGCTTACCTCCCGATGAAAGGATCACCCGACAGTCGACACGCGGGGCGAGCAAGCGGTAGTTGTTCAGAGTCTCTTCAGTGTTACCCGAATAACTGATGAAAATAGCCAGGGTTTTTCGACCTGCATAACCGGGAACCGGATAATCTTTGTTCGAAATAACCGGGATCTCCGGGTACAGCGCGCTGAGGATCTCCGAACTGATACCCGAACCGCCCATGCCGCAGCAAACCACCAGTTCGGATTTTATCCGGGGGACCTTGGATTTAGGGATAAAATCCAGGGCTTGATGAATTTGATCCGGTAAGGAAAAAATTATCTCTTTCACTTTATTATCTCGTCGATCCCGGGGAAATTCTTGTGTATGGCCCGGCGCAGGAAACGTTTAACTTCGGTCGCGGTCCGATAGTTGAGCGCTTCCTGGGCGATCTCCGCGCACTTGGGAGTGGAGATGGCCCGCAGGGTTAATTTCGCCTTGGGTATGGATGAGGGACTCATCGACAGCTCGTCGATCCCCAGCCCCACGAGCAGGGGGATCGCGAGGGGGTCGGAAGCTAGCTCGCCGCACAGCCCGACCCAAATATGAGCCTGGTGCCCGGCTACGATGACATCGCGGATCAGGTGCAAGACTCCGGGATGGAAATGATCGAAAAGCTTGCTTACCCGCTCGTTGCCGCGATCGACGGCCAGGGTGTATTGGGTAAGATCGTTGGACCCGATACTGAAGAAATCGACTTCGGCGGCCAGGTGGGAACTGATCAGCGCCGCCGAAGGGGTCTCGACCATGATCCCGAGCGGCAGGTTTTCGTCAAAATCAACCTTCTTTGATTTCAGTTCCTTTCTCACATCTCCGTAGATCAGCTTGATCCGTTTCATCTCCTCATAGGTCGCGACCATCGGGAACATGATCTTGATATTTTTATTGACCGACGCCCGAAGGATCGCCCGGAGCTGGATCTTGAAAAACTCGACCTCCTCCAAGCAAACCCGGATCGCGCGCCAGCCGAGGAATGGATTGGGTTCATGGTAACCGCTGAAAATTTTATCCCCACCCAAGTCGAAGGTCCGGATGATCACCGAGTTTGGTTTCATGCTTTTCGCCAGGGCCTGATAAACCCGGAACTGCTCATCTTCCGTAGGATTACCCCGGCGGGTCAGGAACAAGAATTCGGTCCGGAAAAGGCCGATCCCTTGGGCGCCGTATTTCTTGGCCTGGTTCGCCTCGGCGTAGAATTCGATATTCGCCGAAATATCGATGTGGCGACCGTCGCGGGTTTCCGGAGTCAGTTCGCAGTATGGGGAAAGGGCTTTTTCCATTTCGATGACTTTCTTTTTCGCGGTCGCGAATTGCTGGGCGCGGCTCGAGCTGGGGTTGACGATGACGACGCCGCGGTCGCCGTCGATCAGAAGGTCCTCGCCGTGGCTGACTTTCGACAACAGGCCTTCGATCCCCAATACCGCCGGAATTTCGAGCGCCCGGGCGGTGATCGCGGTATGCGAAGTCCGGCCGCCCATTTCGGTCGCGATGCCCAACACGTGCTTGGCATTGATAAGCGTCGCCTCGGACGGCGAGATGTCGTGCGCAACCAGGATCGAACCCGTGGGCGCGTCGACCACCGAGGCGTGGATCAGGCCGAGAAGATTGCGGAGCACCCGATGCCCGACGTCCCAGATGTCAGCCACCCGTTCCTTGAAGTACTGGTCCTTGCTGTCGGCGAGTTTCCGGGCGTAATTGTCGATCACCTGGTTGTAGATCCATTCCGCGTTTTTCTTCTCGTCGACGATCCGTTTTTTTACCGCATCGACGATCTCCCGATCGGTCAACATCAAGATCTGTGCGTCGAGGAACTGCCCGAAATCCTCGCCGATCTCCTGGTTGATGCGATCCTTGATTTCTACCAGTTCCTTTTTGGTCTGGTTGATCGCCTTTTCAAAACGCTCGGTCTCGTCCTTCAGGTAAACGGACAGGATGGGTGTTTGGAAAATCTGGAGCGAACGGGTTTCGTAGACAAAAACCTTACCCTGGGCGATGCCCTTCGATGCCGCGATGCCGCGCAGGATCTTTTCCTTGGGCATTAGTCCTGTCCCTCCAAGATCTTTCTCAGCGCCCCCAGGGCTTCCTTTTCGTCCTTGCCGTCGCAGATCAAAAGGATCTTGCTCCCCTTTTCGCAGGCCAGGGTCAGGATGCCCATAATGCTCTTGCCGCTAACTTCGATCCCGTCCTTGATCAGTTTAACATCGCTCGCAAATTTCTCGGCGAGCTTTACGAACCGGGACGCGGGCAAGGCATGAAGCCCGTTCTCATTGAGCACCGTTATCAGATCTTTTATCATAAGTTAAACCATGAAAATTATCGTCATAAGAAATATAACCAAAATAATGATAATAATCAATACCGCCGAGAACTTCCTGAACAGCATGATCAGGAACAAACCGGTAAGAGGCAATATCATCAGCGCCCGGAAATTAAACGGCGCCATGAGGATCAGAAAACCAAGGGCCAGGGCGCCCAGCCCCTCGCCGAGCTGCTGGGGCAGCGTTATCCGACGCGCTTTCAAGAGATAGATGACGTCCCAGCCCCGGCGGTATCCCTCGACCAGACCCGTCCCCCGGTGATACAGGTGGAGGATGTTATAAAGAACGAAGAAAAGGACCGGGCCGACCCAGCCGAATTGTATGCCGAGGATCACCCCGACCAGAAGGAGGCAGGGCCTAACCGTCTGCCAGAAAAGCTGATCGCCCACGGAGGCGAAACTTGTCTGGGCGACCGAAATAAAACGTACGATATCCTCCGCCTTCTCGCCGCGGTCGTAGGCACGGATCGTCGCGCCCACGATGTATGACGACATGTAGGGATGGGTGTTGTAAAAACCTCTATGCACCCGGTAGATATCCCGTTTCTTATCGGGGTCTTTCACGCCCCGGGATAAGTTGAACAGGAATCCCATGGCCTGCATGGAGAAAAATGACCACGAGCTCTGGATGAAAAAACTGGCCAGGAACAGTTTTATAAAACGAATAAAGCCAAGGCGCATAGCCCTCCGATCAGGACATAGACAACAGTTCGGCGTTTGGCGAACAGGTAAATGGCGTTGGCTAGCCCCATGCTGACCCCGACGATCGCCAGCAGGTCTTTGGTGTATGCCGAGAAAACCGCGGGGTAGGTTATGATACCGGCTAAAAGGAAAAAGGGCAGGAAAAGCACCACGCCCCGGAAAAAAGCCGTCGCGAGGCCGAGAAAGTGATAAAGTGCAAGCCGGTTCTCACGGCGCATGAACTGATAATACAGTTTTTCGTTGTAACGCCGGACCAATATTTCCAGGGCGCCCCCGACGATCCCGGCGACCAAACCGAAAAACGCCGCCAGGAAGATCGCGCCCTCCAAAGTATTGCCGGGACGCATGAGGAAATAAGAACCGCAGGCGACGATCCCGGCGCCCTGGGAATCGGGCGGTATGTCCCGGCCGATCGGCAACCCACCCAGAAAGATCAGTTGAAAAATGCCGCCCAAAAAAACTCCCTGCCGGATGTCGCCGTAGATCGCGCCGATTATCAAACCGGCGACGAGGGGCATGGAGATGCCGAATTCGCCGAACGCGTACTTGTCGAGAATCAGCAACGACCCAAGAAGAGTCATGGTCAGGATGGGGTGTAAATTCATAACCTGATCCGGATCACCGGCGGCCGTTCGAAAATCAATAACAGGCTGAAACCCTGGAAATTCCGTTCAAAACCGGCTTCGGATGAGGAGATCGTTTCGATGGGATAAGAGCGAAGCGCAAATTTCTCCGTAGCGGATATTTCGATGGGCCGTAAATTGTCGCCGTTGATGATGAAACGGTCTAAGCTCTCCAGGTTCTGATACTCACGCAGGTCGGCGGTTTCGCCGATCCGCAAGTGGGGATGAAAAAGGCCCAGGGGGAATTCTACGCCGAGCCGGCCGATCGATCCGGGAAAATCCTTGGCCTGATAGGATATTTCCAAATACCGCTGCTCGTGATCGACAAAACGCACGGTCTTTTCAAGCCCGGATTCCGTAGCGGGGCGGAAACGGACCGCGATCTGATGGGCATCAAGAATATCGTGGCCGGCGTAGGTGATAATATCCCCGCCGATGGCGCCGGCATAATATTCTTCGGCCCGGGGCGTACTGGTCAGGCGCCAATCGAGACTGAATCTCCGCTCGTAACGGTCGTAGACGAGATAGCGGCCGAGGTCCGACTCCTTGCTCCGGACGATCTCGTGGATCGATTGAACCCCGCCCTGGTTCGCGGCGGCCGGGATCCGGGCATGGTATTTCTCAGGCCGGCGGGCGATATAATTCAAGAGGTTCGTCAAACGTTTCCGGTCGTCGAGCTCGATGAAACTGCCGGTGGCCGGCCGCATGACTCCGAAAAAATTCCGGTCGGATAATACCAGTTCTTCTTTTCCGTCCAGATCGAAATCGGACAATCCGACATCCGGCTTGAGGTTGTAACTTTCCGCTTCGATGAGATTCTTGTAGACGGCCTCGCGCAGATGAGGTAAATACAATCCCCCGAAGATACCATGCCAATAAACGCATGAACACTGGCCGCGCCAGAGCGCCAGCTTGGCTTCTTGCTGGGTGCCGACACGTTGGGATACGTAGACCATCCTTTTTTGCATGAGGTTGGCTTCGGGATATTTGCTCAGAAAGTTCTTGAAATATCCGCCCTGGATCAGGTAATAGTATTTCTTATCCACGCTCCTTTTTAACTCGTCGTATTCGATACCGGCTTTAAGCGGCATCGACCACTCCCCCATTTCCTCGTAGGACGCGGTCGGCAGGTAAACCCGACCCGCCGGCGGTTCGCGGATCACGTCTTTAAGCAGAACGGTTTCCAGGCCGGGCTCGGATGCAAGGCGGTCGAGAAAATTCTTCAACCAGCCGTGGTTGTGTACCCAATCGTAGGTTCCGGGCCAGACGCCGAACTTCTCGCCGTCGTCCCCCAGGGTTTTCAAAACGGCATCCCGCTTGGCGGACTCATCTTTTAGAAAATCAAAGGTCTCGTTCAGTTGATGGAAAGGGATCAGGTACCTCAGCTTCATGTCGATCGGGAAGACTTTTAGGACCATGTTCTCGTCCTCGGTTATGTAATAGGAATAGAGCTCGTCCTCGTTCAGGCCCGCGAACCGGAAATGCGTATCGTCCAGCAGCGTGTACTCGATGCCCGCCTCGTGGAGCACCGGGATCAGGCTCGGCTCCCAGACCCGTTCCGTCAGCCAGGCGCCCTTGACGTCGCAGTCGAACTTCCGGACGATGTAATCCTTGAAATATTTCAACTGTTCCACCGCGTCCCTTTTGGGGATCAAAGAGAGGATCGGCTCGCCGTACGCCGAAGCCAGGACCTCGGCCTGACCGGACCGGACCGCCGTCCGCAGCAGATCACAGTACTCGGGATGGAATTTTTCCAACCATTCGCAGAGCGGCCCTGAGTTGTGGATGCCGAACTTCAATCGCGGATGATCGAGCAGGGCTTTAAGCAGGGGGTAATAGGAATGGGTGTAGGCGAATTCGAAAACCTCGTCGAAATTCCCGACCGGCTGGTGGTTGTGAATGTAGAACGCGAACCGGATCACTTGACACCCGCCAGGCTCTTGATGACGTCGATGGCCGGCGAGTTCGGCAATTGCTTGCCGACCACCTTGATCCCGCGCTGGTATAATTTGACGCAGGCCTCGATCTCATCGCCGGTCAGATAGATGTATGGGGCGATCGAGCGGGCGCCTTCCGAATAACTGAGCCCGCCGATATTTACCTCGCGTACGGTCAGGCCCTGGTCCACGAGATTATAAGCATCGACGACTTTTTCCACTACGACCATGACCCTTTTGTTCTCCGCTTCCTTGCCCAGGGTCTCGGCGCAGGTTTTCAGTTCCAGGCACGAGAATTTTATGCCCTCCGGGATCGCCAGCTGATAGGCGTTGCACGCCCACTCGTCGTGGCTGATGCGGTCCGACGCGAGAATCAAGGCCTGGATCCCGAGGGGTCGGGCCCAGCCGGCGATCACCTGGCCATGGACTAAACGGTCATCGACCCTTAAGATAAGCACCTCAGTCGAAAAATTCCCATTTTACGGACAAGCTTATATCACGCTCGGGAACGAAGAAGTCGGACACCGCGTCGTCCAGTATATTATCCACCCGCAGGACAGCGGTCAGGGTGACGAATTTAACCAGGGCCGCGGCGGAGAACACCGGACGAAGGTCCGCTTTACCGCCCGGACAACGGGGACCCAAATATCGGCCCCAGCCGGTTATTTTGAACCGCGCGCGGCCTTTTTCCGCCTGCCAATCCAGGGAAAATCCGGCATTGTATTTAGGATAGTAAAGATCCGGTTCAGCGTGGATCAAATAATTACCGGCGATCCCGGCGGTAAATCCCCAGGTCAGAGGCAATTCCAAGGTGTTTTCCAAGCCCAGAAAATCGGTTTTGGGGATATTGACCGGACGCACACCCGGCTCGGCCAGTATCCGCCGGTACTTTATATAATTTTGATAATCGTTCTTATAAAAGGAAACCCGCCAATTCTTATACCGGTAACCCGCTTCCTGAAACCATAAAACTTCAGGTACGAGGTTCGGATTACCCCAATTGGGAAAATGGGGATCCCATGCATGGGAAAATCCGCATCTTTCAATAACTGTCGGTATTCGGTATAAGCGGTTTACGTTGACGAACAAAAACAAGGAATCGAACGGATTATAGGATATTTTTAAATCCGGCGTGGGAAAGAATCCATCGCGGCCGACAAAATCCAGGTCTGCGGTCAGAATCCCTTGGAAACGTCCCCATTCCTTCGTGGCCGTAAGCCCACCCTGTATAGTATATTCAAATTGATCTATGCGCGGGGGCGAGGGTAGCACCTGGATCCGAGCGTTATTGCCTTTTATCGTGCAATGCCAGCCCAGCCGGGAAAAACTCAAGTCGTGAAGCCCACTGACGGTCGCTCCGTAAACCGCGTCGCCGGCCCGGATAGTGCTGGAATCAAAATCAAAATGGTTATAGTTGAAAAAAATATTTGTCTTTATGTCGCCCCGGCCCATAATCAGGGAAGCATCGATGAACTCGGTTTTCTGTATTTCTCCGACCGCGGAACCGTTATAAACAAGATCCACCCGGCTTTTAAAAAAATCATTCCAATAATAATCCGCGTAGAACGAGTTGGCGGTTTCGTATGCGAACCCGGTGTCGACCGCGACCCGGATCCGGCGGTACGTACCGGCCGTGTAAAAACCCATTTCGTTCGTTATCGGCCGGGTGAAGTTGATATTATAGAGCGTGGTCTTTCCGAGAACCATGAACCGGATATGCGAATATGGGCGGTTATACCGGTTGATCAGGGTATGGAGGTCGACATTGTCTCCGTTCACGGTGATCCGGTCGACGAACTGAGCCGCGAGCCGGTCAATGTTAAAATATCCCGTAAGCTGGTTGGTGAGCGGATGCGAATTGAGCGTGACCGGAATTCGATACGGCTCGCTACCCCGGCGATACAGCAAACCGCCCTTGGCCAAAAAGGGTGAAACCGCAAACGCGTCGGATAAAAAAAGGTCGTCATCGTTGACCGCGTACTCTACGAACGATCCCGGTCCCTTGGCCACCGATTCAACGATTTCCACGACCTCGGGAATTTTATATTTGGGTAGCGTATCCAGGGCCAAAGAGTCGTTTTTCAGCGAATCCATGGCACCCACCGCGGTCTTCACCGTATCCGCTTCGACCGGCGTCTGGGCTAGGAAAAAAAGTATAATGATCACCGCCTAAATTATAGCAGGAAAAGCGGATTTGTCAAGAATTGACGCGGTTTTTAGAGGGTTTTCTTTATTGTTTTTGAGGAAAAAATCGAGGCCGGTTACTCTTCGGCGGCAGTTTTGAGCACGTATACATCGGCGCTGCCCAAACCGAATGATTTCGTATAGCCGACCGCGATATAACCCTGGTCGCCGGTCTCGGCCAGCGCGAACGCTACATCATCGGCTGGGCCGCCGTAAACGGCCGACCATAACTGGTCTCCGTCCGGATTGAATTTAAGCAGGTACAGGTCGAGTCCGCCGTAACCCCAGGAGTCGGTAAAACCTGCGACCGCGATCGATCCATCCGCAAGCGCGACTACCGAGTAACCCGATTCGTTCTTATTCCCGCCATAGGTCCGGGTCCAGACCGTATCGCCGTCGGCGTTGGTTTTTATCAGGTAACAGTCAAAAGCGCCGTGGCCGAAGGATTCGGTATAACCGGTAATAACCAGGCCGTTGTCCGGGGTTTGAGCGACCGCCGCCCCCCAGTCGTTCTTGGTTCCGCCGTAAGTTTTCGACCAGAGCAGGTTTCCTGAACCGTCCACTTTGAGCAGGTAAAGGTCGCTCAGGCCGGCGCCGAATGAATTGGTCGCGCCGGCGACGACAAAACCACCGTCCGCGGTCGGGATAACGGCGTTCGCGAAATCGTTACCGGTCCCCCCGAAAGTCCGGGTCCAGACCGTGTCCCCGCGGTGATCGGTCCGGATCAGATAAACGTCCGATCCCTTGATGCCGGCGATGACGAACCCCGAATCCGGGAGGACGGCCAGGTCGTAACCCGCTTCGCCGGTGGTCCCGCCGTAGGTGCGGGTCCAGACCGTATCCCCGTCGGCGTCCGTTCTAACCAGGTATACGTCCTCGATACCGGCGCCGATCGAATTCGTGAAACCGCAGATCGCGTAACCGCCGTCCGCGGTAACCGCGACCGCGTAAGCCTGTTCATCCTTTACTCCGCCGTAAGTCGTATCCCAGAGGAGATTGCCCGCGGCGTCGATCCGGAGCAAATAAAAGTCGTTCTCGCCCGCGCCGACCGAGTGGGTATACCCGGCGACGACATAACCGCCGTCCGGTGTGACCTTGACGCTCTGTCCTTGATCGTCGCGGACCCCGCCGATCGTGCGGGTCCACAGGGTATCGATACCCGGCGTCGGAATCCGGGGGCCGCAATTTGGCAGGAACGATAAAGAAACCGTTCCGATTATAGACAGGATGAGTGGGCGGTTGCGGCTGATGAATCGACGAAAAGCAGCGCTCACGACGCCGGTTTGGCCGGTGTCTGGCCGACCATCATTTCTTCGACGAAATGGGTCGAAATATCGCCGCGGATGAATTTGTCGTTATTCAATACCTTGAGGTGAAAAGGTACGGTCGTCGTCAGCCCCTCGAGAACCACCTCCTCCAGGGCGCGCTTCATACGCGCGATCGCCTCCGTGCGGGAGCCGCCGTAACAGATCAACTTGCCGATCAGAGAATCATACTGGGCGGGGATCGTGTACCCGGCGAAGATATGGGTGTCGAAACGTACGCCGATACCTTGGGGCATGTGAAAGAAGGTGATCTTACCGGACATAGGAACGAAATTCCGGTCCGGATCTTCGGCGTTGATCCGGCATTCGATCGCGTTCCCCCGTATGCATATGTCATTTTGCTTGATGGAGAGCTTTTCGCCCTGAGCGATCTGGATCTGTTCCTTGACGATGTCCACGCCGGTGACCATCTCGGTCACCGGATGCTCGACCTGAATGCGGGTGTTCATTTCCATAAAGTAAAAATTCCGTTTCTCGTCCATCAGGAATTCGATCGTACCGGCCGATTGATACCCGATCTTCTGTATCGCATGAAATGCGGTATTGATCAGTTTTTCGCGCATCGGGGGGTCAACAATCGGCGAGGGGGACTCCTCGATGAGTTTCTGATGGCGGCGTTGGATCGAACACTCCCGCTCGCCGAGGATGACGACCGATCCGAAGGCATCACCCAGGACCTGGACCTCGATGTGCCTCGGCTTTTCGATGAATTTTTCTATATAGATCCGGTTATCGTTGAACGCGGCTTTGGCCTCGGCTTGGGCAAGGCGAAAACCGGATTCCAGTTCGTCCTCGTTCCGTGCGATGCGCATGCCCTTGCCGCCGCCGCCGGCCGCGGCCTTGAGCATGACCGGATAACCGACGCGCGCGACTATTTTTCGGATGTCTTTCAGGGAATCGATCGCGCTGTCGCTGCCCGGTATGCCCGGCACGCCCGCGTCGGCCATCGTTTTCTTGGCTTTGATCTTGTCGCCCATGGCCCGAATGTGCTCGGCCTTGGGACCGATAAAGGTTATGCCGCAGGACTCGCAGATCTCGGCGAATTCCGGGTTTTCCGATAAAAATCCGTACCCGGGGTGGATCGCCTTGGCGCCGGTGATCTCCGCGGCGCTGATGATCCGGCTGATGTTAAGATAACTCTCGCGGGCCGGAGCTGGTCCGATGCAGACTGCTTCATCGGCGAGCATCGTGTGCAGGGCCTCGGAATCGATCTGGGAGTATATGGCGACGGTCTTGAGGTTTAGTTCCTTGGCCGCCCGGATAACGCGGATCGCGATTTCTCCGCGATTAGCGATGAGGATCTTATCGAATTTCATGATCCGCTGATTTCACGGATTACCGCAAACGATACGTATGTAACTTGGGCATTTGTGTGAACCGGAGTATCGGCGGCCTTATTTTTTATCGAACGAACCCCAGCCGCGTTCCGTGCCCGATTCGATCCCGACCAAACGGAGTTTGAATTCGTCGGGATTCGATACCGCCTGGAGCGCATCGTCGTAAGCGATCAAACCGTCTTTATAAAGCCGGAATATCGACTGGTCGAAAGTCTGCATCCCGTACTGCCCGTAACCTTCCTCGACCGCGGACTGGATGAGCAGGGTTTTGACCGGATCGAGCAAATATTCCTTGATCGTCGAAGTGGAAATAAGGATTTCCACCGCCGGGATGCGGCCCTTGCCGTCGGCCCGGGGCAAAAGGCGCAGGGAAACCACCCCAACCAGGGTCGTCGCCAAAAGAACCCGGATGTGCTGGTGCTGGTGGGGCGGATAAAAAGAAATTATGCGGTTAAGCGTTTCGGCGGCGTTCAGGGTATGGAGAGTGGACATGACCAAGTGCCCGGTATCAGCGGCTTTGAGCGCGACGTCCATGGTCTCGCGGTCCCGGATTTCTCCGATCAGAATGACATCCGGATCCTGGCGGAGGATGTGGCGCAGGGCGATGGAAAACGAGATCGTATCCATGAGCACTTCGCGCTGGCAGATGATCGAACGGTTGTCGCGGAAGAGGTATTCGATCGGGTCCTCAATGGTAATGATATGGCGGGATGCGTTCTCGTTGAGGTGCTCGATCATCGCGGCGAGCGTGGTGGATTTGCCGCTGCCGGTCGTGCCGGTGCAGAGGACCAACCCACGCGGCTTCAGGGCCAGTTCCTTGATGATCAGGGGTAGATTCAACTCGTCGATGCGGCGGACCGAGATCGGGATCGAGCGCATCGCGATCGCGATGCTGCCGCGCTGAATGAATACGTTGACCCGAAAACGGCCGATTCCCCGAACGCTAATCGCGAAGTCCATTTCCTTCATGCGCTCGAAAGTCTGCTGCTGGTTCGGGGACATGATCTGGTAGGCCATGGTCTTCACCATTTCCGGGGTCAGAGACTCGCCCTTTTCGGCGATCAGCCGACCGTCAATGCGGAAGACCGGAGGCGCGCCAGCTTTCAGGTGCAAATCGGAGGATGAGACTTTGACCATCTTTTCTAATAATGTTCTTAGTTCCATGGTTTATAGGGGTTCGATCAAAAATAATTCCTGATTATATTGGACCGGTTCTTCGTTCTTGATCAGTATTTTCACGATGCGACCCGCGACGTCGGATTCGATCTCGTTCATCAACTTCATCGCTTCGACGATACAGACAACCTGGCCTGGTTTGACGATATCGCCAACCTCGACGTACGGCGACGCATCTGGAGCAGGCGCCCGGTAAAAGGTGCCGACAATGGGCGAAGTTATCGCAACCGTCGTCGGTTTTTCATTGGGTTTTACGGTTTCCTTAACGGCTGGTTTTTCCGCGGCTTCCGCCGCCGGCGTGGAAACGACCTCTCTGACGCGGGTGCCCGTCTTGCTTAAACGGATCTTATGGCCCCAGAAATCAGCTACCTCAATTTCGACGATCGTACTGGCTTCGAATATCTTAATGAGCTTTTCAATGTCTTGTATTTTCATTTTAATAACCCCGATAACCAATCTTGAAATGATTTAAAATCCTCTTCTTTCTGCTTTTTTGGCTCTTCAGCGGATTCCAGTTTGGTTTCCGCGGCCGCTGGTTGTTGTTCGACCTCCGGAGGATTCGCTGCTTCCCCGGTAGCCGGTTCCGGCTGTTTTGTTTCCGGCGTGGCTTCGATCGGAGCCGCTTCAGCCGGTTTCGTTTCTACCTTAGCTACATCGGCGGGCGGCGCGGCTGGTTCCGGAGCTTTAGGTTCGACGTCCAGCAAATCGTTAATCGACATGACATGTTCCGCCGCCGGCGCAACGGGTTCGACGATCGGAACGGCTGCGGCTGTTTCCAAAGGCGCCTCGATCAATGGTTTCGGTTCTTCCACCAGAAGGTCCGAGATTGATTGTACCTCCGCCTCCGGCTTTACGTTAGGGGGTAAGACCGGTGCTCCCTCGACGATCGCGGGCGGTTCTTCGGTCGCCAGCAGGTCGCTTAATGCGGCGATATCGGTGGTCGGTTCCTCCGGGAGTTTTTCGGGCGGCGGGGCCGGTTGTTTTTCTGTCTCGGCAGCCGGCGGTTCTTCCTTTTTCAAATCCATCGGCTCGATCTTGGGCTGCGCAGATGGTGTCTGCTGAAGCATGAAATCGGTGACGGAAGAGACAAAACCCGATTTATTCACGTCCGAATCCGCGGGTACCGCCTTTTCCGGCGGCGCGGTTTCCAGGGTTTTTTCGGCGATCCCGGACAGGGGTTGAACCGGCTTCGTTTCCGGCATTTCCGAAATAACTGCTTTCTCCACCGGCGCGGTCTTAGGTAAGACGTTAAAATCTATTTCGTGGGGTTTAATATAACTCTCAAATTGCTCCAACCCTTCAACTTTTTCCTCCCGTTTCGGTTCCGCCGGCGGCTCGTCCTTGCGGGGCGGGTTCAGTTTCTGCTTCAACTCCCGGATTTTTTCCTGGACGACGAGGTCCGTGGGGTCGGTAAATCCTAAATTCTCGTAGATCTTAAAAGCCTCGGCTAGATTACCCTGGCGTTCGTATTCCCGAGCCATGGTGATCGTAAAAAATGATTGCTTCTTATGCTGGGCTTCCAGGTTGTTCAGTTTATCCTGCGCCGTGGCGTCCGAGGGGTCGACGGCCAGAAGCCCCTTGTACGCCGCGATCTGCCCCGCTTCGTCCTTAAGAGTCTCGCAGACCTGGGCGCTCATGCGCAGGGCGAGTATGTTTTGAGGATCTAATTTAATAACTCTATTGAAAGATTCCTTGGCCTGGGTATATAATCTTTTATCGAAGTAACAGCGGCCCTGGATCAGGTGGGCCAGGGGATACTGCGGGTGATATTGGAGTCCTTGTTTTAAAACCTCGAGCGCTTCGTCGACCATGTTGCTCTTCCGGTAGGCGTCGGCCAACTGGACAAAAATCCGCGATTTGGGATCCTTGCCGTACCGTTCACTTAATTTTGCGATCTCAGAAAAATCTTGCTCAGGCATTTATCCTCCAACTATATATTTTATACATTATGGCTTCTTTGTCAAGGGCAGGGTGACGCCGAGAACGGTTTCCCGCCGTATTTGAAGGCTATTTAAGGTCGTCGATTTCCCCCGCCGGTCGATGGTACAATAAGTTTGAAGGAGTTTATCAAGACTTCGAGACGGGTGAAATAATCGGTTTTCCGTTCGCCGGGCAGGAAAAGAATGCCGTCGATGACGTGCAGGGTTTCACCCTCCATCAGGAGATACGTCCGGAACGGGCCGCCCGCGACGAGCGAATCGTTCTGCCAGACACCTTGCATGCGGATGCCCTTTAGATCATTGAACTCGATGGGTTCAACCCGGGTCAGATCTTTGAAGATATAGTCGCCGTTATAGTATTTTTTCGTCAAACTGTTCCGCAGGCTGATCGCGAAGGAATCGTTAAGGATCCCGGTTTTTTTCGTGCGGTAATAAAAAACACTCCGATCCGGGTAATGGGCGTGGATAAAAACGAATCCGTCTTTCGCGTAGCTGGAATCGATCATCCAACCGCCGTGGAGGTCGAACGTGACGCCGTATTTTTTCAAATTATCCGCGATCTTGTTATCCCGGGGTGTTTTATAATACTCGGCCTTGATGTTCCGGTAGTAATTATCCTCCAGGATCCGGGAAACCAGGGGCCGGTATTCACGGACTGCGTTCCACAGCATTTGGGGTTCGGATACGGCCAGGATCAAAACCAGTTGATTCTTTGCCCAGAGATCGTATTTCTTGAAAAGCGTGACCTGCTCCTTGAGGGTCGCCTCCCGGGCTTCGGCGTTAAGCAGTTTCTTTACGAACAGGTCGTTGAGGGAACCGTAGAGGAAGATAGTCCGGTAATTCATGAACCGTTTAAGCACAGTGTCCGCTCCGTAGATGAAAAAGAAAACCGGTTCCGGCTGCGGAAAATCGTTGAACATTTGGATGTTCGAATTGACAAGCCCCGTATCCACGACGACCGAAATAACAACGACGTCGCGGCTTTTCCCGACGCTCTCCGGTAATTTACCGCAGGCGAGGATAAAAATGAAGGTCAAAAATAAGGTCGTTCTCATTTTCATTTTTAATCGGTTAAATATATCCGAAAACGCGCGGCAAGTCAAGGTAACTAACCCCGTCACCCGATCCGGAGCAGCATTTCCCGTTCCGAAAATTGTTTAAGCCAACTCTTTATCGGACTATTCTCGGGGCGTTCCAGTTCCGGATCTTCACCCGCCAGTCCGAAGGCGTCATCCCGCGCCTGGAACAGGAGTTCCTGGTCGCTCTCCAGATCGCCAATGCGGATATCGGGCAGGCCGTGCTGGCGTTTGCCGAGAATTTCGCCCGGCCCGCGTAGTTTCATATCCATCCGGGCCAGGGCGAACCCATCGTTGTTCCGCTCGAAAAAAGTAAGCCGTTCGTAGGTCTCCGGGCTGACGAACCGGTCCAGAAATAAAAAGCAGAAAGATTTCTCGGCACCCCGGCCGATCCGACCCCGGAGCTGGTGGAGCTGGGCCAGCCCGAATCGTTCCGGATGCTGGATGATCATGACCGTCGCGTTGGGTATGTCGACGCCGACTTCGATCACGGTCGTGGAAACCAGGATTTTCACCCGCCCTTTCCGGAAATCATCCATGATTTTGATCCGATCCGCGGTCTTGAGCCGGCCGTGGATCACGCCCGCCGAGAAACCCGGCAGCATCGCCGTCACCTCCCCGTAGACTTCGGCAACGGACTTGAGGTCTACCTTCTCCGATTTCTCGATGATCGGGCAGATCACGAACGCCTGCCGTCCGGCTGCCGTCTGGTCGCGGATGAATTCGTAGACCCGCTTCTGATCCCGGTCCCGGACGATCCGGGTCGCAACCTCTCCCCGACCCGGCGGCTTATGATCCAGGGTCGAAACGTCGAGATCGCCGTATAGGGTCAAGGCCATGGTCCGCGGGATGGGCGTGGCGGACAGTACTAGAAAATCGGGGTTCAAACCCTTGTTCACGAGCGCCGCGCGCTGCATGACCCCAAAACGGTGCTGCTCGTCGATCACGGCCAACCCCAATTTTTTGAACTCGATATCCCCTTCGATCAGGGCGTGGGTACCGATCACGACCTGGGCTTCCCCGTTTTTTATTTTGCGCACCGTCTCGTCCCGCTCCTCTTTTTTTATGCTGCTCGTCAGGAGCACGGGTGCGACACCGATCGCCCTCAGGTCCGGCGCGTGGACCAGGTAATGCTGCTCGGCGAGGATTTCGGTGGGCGCCATGAACGCCGCCTGGGATCCGTTCTCGACCGCGTTCAGGACCGCACACAAAGCGACCACGGTTTTGCCGGATCCGACGTCACCCTGCAGGAGCCGGTTCATCGGCCGGGCCCGAGCCATGTCCCGGTCGATCTGCGTCCGGACTTTTTCCTGCTCGGACGTTAACCGGAAGGGAAGCCGGTCCAGAAAGGGCCGGGTCAAGGTCCCGTTCCCCGGGAGGGATATACCCGGTTCGCGGTCCAGTTTGAATTTTCGTTTGGCGACAACGAGTTCGAAGAAAAAAAACTCGTCGTAGACCAAGCGGCGCCGCGCCGCCCGGGCTATTTCCGGAGTCGCGGGGAAATGTAAATCGCGGATCGCGTCGGGCAGGTTGGGCAAACCGCGCCGTTCCCTGAGAGCTCCGGGCAAGGTCTCTGTGATCTCGCTCCCGCACCGGTCCAAGGCGGTCCGGACCGTCCGGCGGACGTCCCAAATGTTCATCCCTTCGGTCAGGGGGTAAATAGGGATGACCGCGCCGAGGGTTTTATCGTTCATATCCTCTTCGGACACGATTTCATATATCGGATTGACCAACTGCATTTGCCGGTAGTAACTGACCTTGCCGGACGCGAGTAGCCATTCGCCGGTCTTGAAACGGTCCTTCAAATCGGGACGATTGAACCAGCGGACGACGACCGATCCGGTATCGTCTTTAAGAAGCAGGCTGGTTAAGCCAGCTCGGAATCGGGTCCGGCGGTGCTCCACGATATGAATACGTCCGAGGACGGTCGTGTCGTCGTCGATTCTCAAATCCCGGATTTTATTGACCGTGGTGTAGTCGAGGTAACGCCGGGGAACCAAATAAAGCAGGTCGCGGACCGATTCCACACCGATCCGCCGGAAATAAAGAGCCCGTTTGGGCCCGATCCCCTTCACATACTGGATGGGGCTGGATAATTTTAGAAAGTTCTTATCAATCACTACTTGGCTTGCGCAAGCTGGTCCATTTCCTTGTGGAAACTATCTTGGTTGAGAGCCTTAGCCTCGGCCTCCTTGATGTTGACGAGCTTGCGTTTGACGAGATTGGCCAGGGACGCGTCAAAGGTTATCATACCCTGGTTCTGGGAGGTTTGCAAGATCGACAAAAGCTGATGGGTTTTGGATTCCCGGATCAAGTTCCTTACGCCGGCGGTGGATATCAAGATCTCGTACGCGGCGATCCGGCCCTGGCCGTCGGCCCGCTTCAACAAATTTTGGGAAATGATGCTAAGAAGGTTCAAAGAAAGCTGCATCCGGATCTGGTTCTGCTGGTGGGGCGGGAATACGTCGATGATCCGGTCCAGGGTCGATATCGAATCCGAGGTGTGGAGGGTGGCGATGACGAGGTGGCCGGTCTCGGCCGCGGTGATCGCAAGCGAGATCGTTTCCAGGTCACGCATCTCGCCGACCAGGATCACGTCCGGATCCTGCCGGAGCACGAATTTCAAGGCATTGGCAAAGGTGTGCGTGTCCCGGCCGACGTCCCGCTGGGTCACCAACGATTTCTTGTTGGGATGGATGAACTCGACCGGGTCCTCAACGGTAACGATGTGGCTGGTGTCGTTCTCGTTGCGGTGGTCGATCAACGACGCCTGGGTCGTCGATTTGCCGCAACCGGAAGGCCCGGTCACGACGACCAACCCCCGGGGTCGCATCGCTATGTCTTTCAGCACTTTCGGAAACCCAAGTTCGTCGAGGGTCGGGATTTTGGACGGGATCAGGCGGAAAACCGCGCCCGGGCTGCCCCGCTGGCGGAAAAGATTTACCCGAAAACGCGCGAGCCCCGGCAATTCAAAGGACGAATCAAGTTCGAAAGACTTTTTGTACTCTTCGATCTTATCCCGTTTCAGGATCTCCACAACGCCGGCCTCGATATCGATTTCGTTGATCGGCGGAAAATCGGGAAGGATGCTCAATTCGCCGTTGATCCGGACCGACGGCGAGGAACCGACTTTAAGGATCAGATCCGAAGCGTGAAACTGAAATTGGGCGTTTAAAAGTTCCATTAGTTTGGTCATGTCACACCCGTTTTTCGAACTCTTCGACCGATGTGCAATGCGCGAGCGCCTCTTCGTAATCGATCAAACCCTGATGGAGAAGGTTCTTTAAATACTGGTCCATCTGGATCATACCCAGCTTGGATCCGGTCTGCATGGCGGTATAAATTTGATGGGTCTTGGCCTCCCGGATCGCGCTCCGGATCGCCGGCGTACAGAGCATGATTTCGAAAGCGGCGACCCGCCCCACGCCCTCCTTTTTCCGCACCAGGGTCTCGGAAATTACCGCCTGGAGACAGGTCGAAAGCTGGAGCCGGATCTGCTGTTGCTGGGCGGGCGGAAAGACGTCGATGATCCGGTCGATGGTCTGGACCGAGTCGATCGTGTGCAGGGTGGAAAAAACGAGGTGCCCGGTTTCCGCCGCGGTGATCGCCTGGGCAATCGTCTCCAGATCGCGCATCTCGCCGACCAGGATGATATCGGGGTTCTGGCGGATCGCGCGCCGGAGAGCCTCGCCGTAAGTCAGAGTGTCCAGGCCGATCTCGCGTTGTTCGATGATCGAATTCTTGTCCCGGTGGAGGAACTCGATCGGATCCTCAATGGTGATAATGTGTTTACGCTGGGTGTTGTTTATGTATTCGATCTCCGCGGCCAGGGTCGTCGACTTGCCGCTGCCCGTAGGACCGGTGACCAGGATCAGGCCGCGGGGCAGCTCCGCGATCTTTTTGAAAACGGTCGGAAAACCCCACTCGTCGATGGAACGAATCTTCAGCGGAATGATGCGGAGTACCGCGCCGATATGACCCATATTCTTGAAACAGTTGACCCGGAACCGGGCGACGCCCGGGATCTCATAAGCCATGTCGTACTCGAGCTGCTGGAGGAATGATTCTTTCTGGAACGGTTTCATCAGCTTGTAGATCAGCATTGCCAGGTCGTCGTCGGAAAGCGGCGGGTACTCAGTGCGCTCCAGATTGCCGGAGACGCGGAAGATCGGCGGTTCGTCAAAGCGCAGGTGCAGATCCGAACCGTCGCGCAGGACCAGTTCTTCTAAGAGAACGTCCAGTTCGACCGTGGGCATGGACCCTGATTAAGGTTTCTTGAAGAAGGGGCGGAAGCCGTAGGAACCGTCGGTTATCAATTGGACGATCTTTGAAGCGTCGATCTTAATGGTATAGACCGCTAAATCTGCGAATATGCTGTCAGGTATTGGCAGAACGAGGGTCGTATCCGTCAGCGTATCGCACCAGAGGGGATTTAGTAGGTTCATCAAGCTTTCCGGCTGGGTGACGTCGGCTTGGAAAAGGGATAGGATGTATTGGTCGAAGCCGATCAATTTCGCAAAGGTAATGCTCAAAGTGTCGTTGCTAATCGTATCCGGCACCGGCGGGTAAAAAAGATGAGCCTGCGGCAGGACCAGTTTCGGGGTGATAAAATAAGTGATCTCGGCGCCCGAGATATAACCGAGGTTGTACCAGATCGTGTCGCCGGGGGTCAAAGAGCTGTCAGTGTCGTTGTAAATCATTTCCGCCGCGATCGGCGCTAAGGTATCCAAGGTCACCCAGTTCGTGGAGTCGGTTGACCGTTCGATGACCACGCCGTCACCCGAAGGCTGGACAACCCACGTCCAGGTCAGGTTGACCAGGGTCTGGGTTTTTCCACCCACCCATGGACTCTCGAATTTAACGACTTGGGTGGTATGCTTGAGGATGCAGTTCAGGTTTATATTCAATCCCGATTCGCAGGACACAAAGAAAAAACCGATCAAAATAGCAAGAAATATTTTTTTCATATGGCCTCCTTAACTATAAATATATATCTTTTTTATTGTTTGTCAACAATCACCAGTAATGCGGGGGTAAGTCGGTCCGCATTCCCCGAAAATTCGGCCGGCGTTATGCTTTCCTTATTCGTTGACTTTGCGGTTCAGGTAAATAGAATTATTAGGAAAGGAAGGCAACCATGATCATCAAACACCTCGACGAAATCCCGAAAGAAGTCCCCAAAATGGAGGGCATCAAGGATGTCACGCTCCAGTGGCTGTTTAACCGCCGGGACGGAACCAAGAATTACGCGATGCGGATCTTTGAGCTTAAACCGGGTGGGACGATCCCCCTCCACGACCATGATAACATGGAGCATGAAATTTTCATTGTCGAAGGCGAAGCGTCCGCGATAACCCCGGACCATCTAATAAAAGTACGAACCAATGATGCCCTTTTCGTGTTACCCGGTGAGCCCCACGGTTTCATCAACGATTCAAACCGGATTTTTAAATTCCTCTGCGTAATTCCGGTCGTAGAAAAGTAGGATTAGGGACAAATCCCCGCCTTTATCGGGTTGACTTTTAGATCGGGGTAGGTATAATTGAAGAGATTATATATTATAAAGGATGGGTACACTTATGAAAACGATAATATCGAAAGGTTCGTTGTCGAAAAGGGCGTCACGTATGCCCTATTCGCCGATTCGTAAGCTATCCGCGCTCGCCGATGAAACGAAGAAAAAAGGGATCAAGGTTTACCATCTCAACATCGGTCAGCCGGATATTGAAACGCCGGTCGAGGTATACGAGGCGATCCGCAAATACCAGGAAAAAGTCTTAAGCTACGGCCCGTCGGGCGGTCTTTTGGACCTCCGGGTGGCGATCGTGGAATATTATCGCAACCTCGGTCACGACATAAACCTCGACAATATCTGGATCACAACCGGCGGCAGCGAGGCGATCATCATGGCCATGATGACGGCTTGCGATCCGCGCGACGAAATAATCGTGTTCGAGCCGTTTTATACCAACTATAACGGCTTTTCCACGATGTCCAATGTCAAGCTCGTGCCGATCATGACCCGGGTGGAGAATGGTTTCCATATTCCACCTTATGAAGAGATCGAAAAAAATATCACGACCCGCACCCGCGCCCTCCTGATCAACTCCCCGAACAACCCCACGGGCACCATATTGACCGAAGAGGAAATGTACGTCATCAATAAACTTTGTAAAAAACACAATTTGTTCCTGATCTCGGACGAGGTTTATCGGGAATTTGCCTATGACGGTAAACGCCAGATCAGCGCCCTTTCCCTGCCCGACATTCAGGACCGGGTGATCCTGGTCGATTCCATCTCCAAGCGGTTTTCCGCCTGCGGCGCTCGGGTCGGATGCATTATTACCCGCAATCCTGAAGCCTTCGACGCCTTCCTGCGGTTTTGCCAGGCCCGGCTCTGTCCACCAACTCTTGAGCAAGTCGGTGCGATCGCGGCCTACAAGAACATCGATAAATACATCAAGCCGATGATCGACGAGTACGAACACCGCCGGAACGTGCTTTTTGAGTGCCTGGGAAAGGTTCCGGGCGTATTTGGCCACAAACCCGAGGGCGCGTTCTACACCGTGGTCCGCCTTCCGGTTGCGGACGCGGACCATTTCTGCCGCTGGCTAATTTCCGACTTCGAATATAACCGACAGACCGTCCTTCTAGCACCGGCCAACGGATTCTATTCGTCCTTGAAAAAAGGCCGTAACGAAGTGCGCATCGCCTACGTTCTTAAAGAACAGGACCTACGGTTGGCCGTGGAAGTGATCAAAGCCGGCCTTGCGGCCTATCCCGGTAAGAAATAACGAACGGTTATCGATCCCAAGGTTCATATCGAATGAAATTACCTACTATCGGAGCCGCGCTGGTCCGTGCGTAATGAATTTTACTCTTTATCTGGTCAAATTTCTGGCGATCCTTGCGTACCTCCTGCCCCTAAAGCTCTGCGACGCACTAATGGTCCCGGTCAGCCTTGTCTATTATTATCTTACTCCCCGGACTCGGGCCGTTATCCAGACCAATCTTAAGCATGCCCTGCACGATGAATCCCTGTCACCCCGCCGGCTCGACCGTTTTGTCCGCCAGACTTACTACAATTACGCGCGGCGGATGGTGGATTTCTACCGGCTCAATACGTTACCCCCGGCGCGGCTGGTCCAGATGGTCGAGGACATCAACGTGAATAACATCGACCGGGCCCTGACTCAAGGTAGGGGCGTGATCATGCTAACCCTCCACCTCGGGAACTGGGATTGCGCCGGCGCTTACCTGGCGGCCCGCGGTTACCCCATAAACGCCCTGGTTGAGGAGATCGATCCGGCAATACTTGAACTCCTAACCCGCCAGCGGGAAGCTACCGGCATGCGCACGTTTGCCCTGCGCAGATCCGCGTACGCCTTCCTCGATTCGATCCGCAACAACCGCGTGCTCGCCGTTGTGGGCGACCGCGACATATTGAAGAACGGAAAAAGCGTGAAATTTTTTAACGGCATCCGGAAGATACCGGCCAACCTGAGTGAGATCATCGTCCGAAAACGCATTCCCGTCACGTTTGGTTATCTGGCCTTCAATCCGAAGGGCAGCAAACGGCGTTATCGGGGGGTCGTCCATACCCCGGAATCATTTGACACGGCCGAAGCATTCGAGCGGTTCATGATCCGTAAGTTCGAGGAAACGATAAAGCGTTACCCGGATCAATGGCTCGCACTCCAACCCGAATGGTTTGATCAAACATATGAAAGTTAAAATTACCGGCAAGCTCATCCCCTGCTACCAGAGTGAACTCGCTTCGGGCTGTGACCTATACGCGGATATCAAGAAACCCGTGACCGTCCCGCCCGGCGGATTTTGCACGGTTCCCACCGGCATCCGGATCGAAATCCCGGCCGGTTACGAAGCCCAGGTTCGACCCCGAAGCGGATTGGCGAGAAAACACGGGATCGGGGTCTTGAACGCACCCGGAACCATCGACGCCGACTACCGCGGTGAGATCATGGTCATCCTTTATAACTTCGGCCGGGAACCGTTTCCGATCCGACGCCGGGACCGGATCGCTCAGTTGGTTTTCTGCCCCGTCCAGCAGGCGGATTTCCGGGTCGTGAAAAGACTGCGCCGGACCCGACGGGGACAGGGCGGATTCGGTCATTCGGGGACAAGATGAAGATCCTCATCGTGTCGGACCTTTTTTACCCCCACACCGGCGGCGTATCCGAGCATATTTTACACCTGTGGGAGAACCTCCGGGCGTTCGGCCATGACGCCAAGGTTCTCGCGCCGTCTTTTGGCCGCAACTACCCTTACGTCGACGAAAACTTCATCCGCATGGGCCGGGGGATCAAATTTCCCAAGAACAAATCATTCACGGTCATGACGGTCGGTCTGACCCTTCCCTGGTCGATCCGAAAACTCATTGTCCGGGAAAAATTCGACGTCGTCCACCTCCAGGGCGAACTGGCGCCGACCCTCCCCTATTTCGCGATCAAATACTCCACCGGCAAGAATTTCATAACCTTTCACTCCGCCCATGAGGAAAGCTTCGGTTATCAGCTCTGGGAACCGCTCCTGGAACAGTATTTCCGGAAGATCGACGGACTGATCGCCGTGTCGACCGTGGCTCGGGATTCGGTTTCCAAGTATTTCCCGGGTGAATACCGGATCATCCCGAACGGGATCGACGTCCGGCGTTTCAGCCAGGATAAGCCTCCGGTAAAGGGCCTTGAAAAATTCTCGCCCAAGATCCTCTTCGTCGGGCGCTTCGAACCGCGCAAAGGCTTGAAATACGTGCTCCAGGCTTTTCCCCGGGTCCTGGCCGCCTTCCCAAGCGCGAAGCTGGTCGTGGTCGGCCAGGGCGTGCTGGAAAAATATTACCGGCGCTACATCGAGGAACATATTAAGGACCACGTGATCTTCGCCGGTTTCGTGAGCCGCGAGGAACTGCCGAACTATTACGCCGCATGCGATATCTTTTGCTCGCCGGCCACGGGCGCGGAAAGCTTCGGCATCATCCTCCTCGAGGCGATGGCCAGCGGCAAACCCATCGTGGCCTCGGATATCCCCGGTTACCGCACGGTCATGGAAGACAACCAGGAAGGGCTTTTCTTCGAACCCTGCAATCCGGACAAACTTGCGGATAAGATAATCCATCTTTTGAACAATAAAAAATTGATGGCGCAATTGGGCGAGAATGGCCGGCGCAAGGCGCTCCGGTACGATTGGTCGATCGTCACCCAGCAGGTGTTGGATTTCTACCGGGAGGCGCTGAATAAAACTTCCTAAATTCTGGAACATCCTCCGGATCAGGGATTTTTCAATCTTCACTTTTTCCCAAACCGTCAGTCAGTACGGCGACAAGCTCGACTACCTGGCCCTGATCGCGATCATCGGCCTTTTCCCGGCGACGCGTACGCCCTTCTTGCTTGCCCAGATGATGCTGTTTATGACCCTGCCCGTGATCATTTTCGGCCCGATCGCGGGCGTGCTCGTCGACCGCTGGAATAAACAGAAAGTAATGGTCATCTGCGATTCCCTGCGCATGGTCTGCGCGGGCCTGATCCCGATCGTCTTCCTCCTGACCCGCAATATCTATCCCGTCTTCGCCATCGTTTTCTTCATGTTCCTGCTCGCCCTGTTTTTCAATACGGCGCGCAACGCCATCATTCCGAACCTGATATCAAAAAAGCGCATTCTCAAAGCGAATTCGGTGCTTAATTTAATCGGCCGGGGTGCAACCTTCCTCGGCATGGTCTCGGGCGGGATCATCATCGACTGGGGATTCTGGAAAACCGCGCTGCAGATCCAGGGCTGGGTCGTCGCTTTTATTGTTGACGCGCTGAGTTTTCTAATTTCAGCGATCATGCTTTACATCATGCGCATCCGTTTGGTCATGCCGGAACACCGGGAATCACACCTCGAAGCCCGCGGCGTTTATCTCATGATCCGCACAGGCCTGGTCAAGGTGTTCAACGAGATGAAAGAGGCGGTACACTCGATCATTCGCGAGAGAAAGATCGCGTTCGCGATCGCCGCGCTTTTCCTGGTGGTGCTCATCGCAAGTCTGGTCTGGACCCTAGGCATTTCCATCATCCAGCAGGAACACGGCTGGGGTACACGGGGGATCAGCATTGTCGCCGCGACCGGCGCCATCGGGCTTCTTTTAGGCGCGTATCTGGTCGGCATCGTCGGCCACCGCTTCGATCTCCGGATCGTCACCCTTTTCAGCTTCCTCCTGATCAGCGTCTGCATGATCGTCTTTCCGTTCATCAACCGGCTCTGGGTCTACGCCCTGCTGACCCTCGTCTGTGGCACGGTCATCTCGCCGATCTTCATCGGATCCGACACCCTGATCCATCGCTACGCCGACGAGTTTATCCGTGGCCGGATATTTTCCCTGCGTGAGTGGGTCTACAATGGCACGATGGTCGTCGGCTGCTTTTTCTTTACGTCGATTAAGATCTTCGCCAACAAGAACCTGATCTTTGTCCTTTTCGGAACCGCGGTCGTACTGTTTTGCATCGTCGGTTGGTTTTTCATCGCGAATGGTAAAAGCCCTTCAGTTCCACCGGATCGTTCCTGATCTCCAGTTTTGCGGAACCTGGAATCGGCCCGGTCAGTTCGAATCATTCTTGAGGTTTTTCCGCGATCGGAAGATCCCCGTCACCTTACCCGGTGAAAACAGAGACGGAATCGTCATAACCTTCGACGACGGTGAAAAAAATATCTACGACTACGCCTTCCCCCTCCTGAAAAAATACGGCCTTCCGGCCCTCGTCTTCCTCATCGCCGGGTATATCGGCCGGAATAACGACTGGGACATCTCACTGGCCGGACACCGGCTCAAGCATCTCACCTGGGACGAGATCCGGGAAATGCAAAAGGGAGGCGTTCGCTTCGGCAGCCACGGAATGTCGCACCGGAACCTAACCCGGCTCCACAGCGTGGAGTTAGAACAGGAAATCTTAGGATCCAAGGCGGTCCTGGAAAAAGAGATCGGACCAGTCGATGCCATCTCATATCCGTTCAACCGGATCAACCCGGAGGTTCTTGACAAAGTCCGGAAAGCCGGCTATAAATACGGGTTCGGCGGCGATGGTTCCATAGAGCTTTTGATAAAAAAGGAAGCGATATATATTACCGACACCCTGACCACAATGAAGATCAAGGTTTATGAAAAACCAAAACTCGCCTACGCTTACGAAAGGATCAAGCAGAAGGTGATCAACACTTTCACCATCGCGACGATGCTGATAAAAAAAGATACGGTATGATCGACCGTTGTCGGTCAGGAAACGCTTGGTTTTGTCTTTTTGGTTTCTCTGGTCTTTTTAGTCTTTTTGGTTTTGACTAGATAAACCAGATAGACCAGACAAACTAAATAAACCATGATATTAGGGAGGCATAATGAGTAAACTAATCATTTTTTCAATTGCGATTCTCTGTATATTATCAGGCGCCCAGGATAGCAACGCCCGGATAGACCAGGCGGTGCAATTATACGAAACCCGGCACCTTGATATCGCCAACCTGACCAAAAGTTACGATATCCTGAAAGAGCTGGTTGCGACCGATTCCCTGAATTGCCGGGCGCTCTATGAGTTTTCCAAAGTCCACTATATCTTCGGTGATAAGGCGGTGACCAAGAAAGACAAGCTCAATTATTACCAAAAGGGCGCGGAATGGGCGCGCCGCGCCATTAAGGTCAACGACCAATCGGCGCGTTCCCATTTTTGGTACATGGTTCACCTGGGCCGGATTGGTCAGACCAAAGGCGTCCTCAACTCCTTAGGTCTAGTCCCGGACATCAAGCGCGAGATCAACCGGACCCTGGAGCTCGATCCGCGGCATACCGGCGCCCTGGACGCCCGAGCCATGCTTTACTACGAACTGCCCGGTTTGTTCGGCGGCGACCTCAACAAATCCCTGACGGCCTTGAACCAAGGCATCGCGATCGATTCCAACTACACGATCCTTTACGTCGACATGGCGCGGGTTTTGATCAAGAAAAAGGATTTTGAAAAGGCACGTTGGTTTTTAAACCGGTGCTTGTCGGTTATGAATCCGACCTACCCGGCGGATTTCGCGATCGACGACAAGCCCGACGCGGAGAAGCTGCTTAAGGATATCGAAAAGAAGTAGTTAAGTAAAGCCCTCCCCCAACCGCCTTTGCGAATAAAGGTTCCAGGCGGTGGTAATCCGAATTGTTTAAGATAACCATTGACTTTTTTTATCAATAATATAAAATATAATTGTTCTGGTATTGAGGAGGAAATCATGAAATACAGCAGTTTAATATCTCTCGGATATATTATCCTGGCTAACCCGGCCTTTGCTAATGGATCCGAATTGACTATCTATAATCAAAATTTCTATTTCTTCCAAGAACGGAAGGAAATTTCCCTCCCGATAAGCGGTATAAACAGTATTGAGCTGACCGATATACCGCCCGGCATCGAGGAGGCCAGCGTTAAATTTTCATCAATTACCGACCCGAAAACCGCGGTAATCGAACAGGATTTTCGATACGATTTGGTCGATCCCGCAAAAATATGGTACAAATTGCTAAATAAAAAAATAAAAATAAAAACGACCGAGGGCGAATCATATGAAGGGTTTTTAATCAGCGGTCCCAAATGCCTGCCGACCTGGAATTATGATTATTATGACGGGGGATCTTACCGAAAAAAAACGTATGTATATACGGTGGGCACCTTGCTCATATCACAAAAACCCGGAGGCGGATCTACCGTTTCAATACCTGTAAATTCTATAAAGGAATTACCCGAACTAACGGGTGATTTTGTCATTAAACCAACCCTTTTTTGGAAAGTTTATACTGAAAAACCTGGCCATCATATGATATATTTAAGTTACTTGGCTCAAGGAATGGAATGGCAATGCGATTATAACGCGTTTATTGATAGAACCGACGAATCCATCGATCTTAATGGTTGGGTTTCAATCGATAACCATAGCGGCGTGATATATGAAGACGCTAAAGTATGCTTGATCGCGGGCGATGTTCATAAAACCGCCGGCACTAACGAGGTATCATACCAAACATTGACTGCTCGTGACATGGAAATAAAAGGCGGACGAGAGGAAAATCAATTTATTGAACAACCGATTTTCGAATATCATCAATATGACCTTCAGCGGAACGCGACTTTGCTCGACAATGAAACCAAGCAGATTGAACTCATGAATACCCCGGCGATAAAGGTGAAAAAACTCTATTATTACGATGGCGCGAGATTCACGCAGAATAACTATATGGATCACCGGGCTGAAACCTATTATGAGGCTCCCTGTAACCGTAAAATTAATGTTTTCTTGCAATTTACCAATAGCAAGGAAAATAATCTCGGCCAACCCCTGCCTTGTGGAAAGGTCCGGGTTTACAAGAAAGATGACCAAGGAATTCCGCGGTTTATCGGCGAGGATTATATCGACCATACGCCTAAAGACGAAAAAATAAAACTGTATATGGGTGACGCGTTCGACCTGGTCGGCGAAAGGATAAAAACCCAATTTAAAAATGTCCATGACGATGTTTTCCCTGATGGCTCAAAAAACACCGCTACATATGTTTATGACGAAAGCTTTAAAATAATATTACGCAACCATAAGAATACTGCAGTTGAAGTCATCGTATCCGAAAAACTGTGGCGATGGTCTAATTGGCGGATAATCGAATCCACCCATAATTTCACGAAGCAGGACGTCCGTTCGGTCGAATTCCCTATTTCGATACCCGCGAACGGGGAAACAACAGTTACTTACACGGTGAGATACTGGTGGGATTGATGAAAGGAATTTTTCTTGCTATAATTATTTTATCAGGCTGTAATCCGCCGCATAAATATGTAACCACGAATTTATTAAAGATGGATGAGTTCAACCAGGAATGCACCAGTCAGGGAATTATCAGTCGAACCATTAATTCTATAACTATTGACCAAAATGATAATTTATGGGTTGGGTCTTTTCACGGCTTCGCCCGCCTGCATGATGGTGTTTGGCGACGGAATTATTTGACCGGAACGTATGCCCGAGTCACCCGTAATAATAGCGGCGAAATTTGGATACTGAATGTACGCGGTATCAAACATATAATTAACGATTCAATCGTCGATTTTCGGACCGATTCAATTGAAATGCATTACTCGGCCATGGACAAAGACGACGAGGGCATACTTTGGTTCGCATCGCGAAAATATGGGATTTTCTCCAGTTCCGGTACTTTCTGGCATAATTTCACCGAACGGGATGGATTACCAAGCGATAAAGTCGCCAGCCTGGTTTTTGACCCGAATACAAAAACTATATGGATAGGGACAAAAAAAGGTGTGGCTTATTTTAAAAACGGCAAATGGCATCCGGATTCGATTTGGGATGAAGAAAGCCATGAAATAAAGATCGCTGGTCAGAAACCGAATTTTATTGCCAGCCATTGGAGTGCTTTTGAAGAAAGCGGGGACGGTCGTATCACCACCACCTACGATATCCGTTGTCCGCCGATTTCGGTCATTAAAATAGACTATAAAAATCGTATCTGGGTATTAACGGAAACCCAACAATTATGGTTTAAGGATAAGGGAAAATGGCATCGGCATATAATAAATAAACCCCATTTCCAAATAAATGATTTTTTTATTAACGGAACTAATGATGACCTTTTGATCGGTGGCAATGAAGGATTATATAAAGTAAGTAAAAATTCGATTGAAACCTTAATTCCAAACAAAAATATCTGCACTTTTTTTACCGACAAAAACGGGAATATATGGATCGGCACATACGATCAAGGTCTTATTCGCGTAGATCAAAAAACGAATGAGCTGACATACATAGTTCCTGAAGGAGGGTTACCTTCTAACTGTATTACCTGTATTTTCACTGACAAACAAGGAAAATTATTGATTGGCACCGATAATGGACTGACCATATATGATCAAGAAAATTGGAAAACCATTGATTTCGGGGCGCGAATATTAGACATCTGCGAAGACTTTTATTCTAATTATTATGTTCTAACATCCAGGGGCATTAAATTGATAAATCCAAACAATATCACTATAATCCCGTGCGACTTCAAGCCTCAAAATTGGCAAATGGGTGCGATCGCGATCGACAGCAAGGGACGCATTTGGGTTGGTGGAGAAGGTCTATTTATTTACGAAAAAGGAAAATGGGATAATATAGGCAAGGATACTTTACTGTCGAGTAAAAAAATCAATGCCCTTTATATTGATAAAAAAGATCGCGTATGGATAGGCACCGATAACGGGTTGGTGGTGATAAACGGCAAAGCGGGTATATGTTATACTTCCCAAAATGGCTTGGCCGGGAATAATATAACCGCCATCGAAAGCGATGCGAGGGGATATTTTTGGATTGGTACGATGAACGGTTTAAGCAAATATGATGGAAATAAATTTATCAATTCCTTCAAGGGACGCGAAATAACGGATATTAAAAGGGGCGATTACGGCGACATTTGGATAGGTATTTTTAATGGTAACTTATGGAGGATAAATATCGAAACCTACCCTCAGAAAGTTTCTTATACTCCCTACCCATCAGATACAGCAATCTTCCAAGTTCAAAAATTGGCTATTGATAAACAAGGTAATGTCTGGACAGGAAATATGTTCTTCGGCATTAAAAAATTAATTTTCAGTTATCGGGCGCAAAAACAAAAGATCAACAATCCAGCTGCATTAGCCCAAAAACCCGAAACTCCGCCTTCATCGGAATACGAATTGACCGGGAAAGATATTGAGGGCGGCGAATGGGCTACATTATATCATGATTTCTGCCGAACTAACTCATCACTCAGCCGTAAAATAAAACCACCCTTTTTAATTAATTGGAAAATTGATGTCGGGCCGAATTCCTTTTTTGACATTCCCGTTTCAACCCCCGTTCTTTGTAATGGAAGACTTTTTATTAACGATCATGATGGTCACTTATATTGTATTGATGCTGCAACCGGTAATAAATTATGGAATATATCCGTTGGCTCAGGAAATAAAAATTACTCAATTCCTATGCTGGCAATAAATGATAGAATATTAATACAAGGCGACGATAATAATTTATTGCTTTTGGATCAAAATAATGGCAAAATAATCAGCGAACTGAACATTACCTTGACCGGAATGATAAAAAAAGAAGGCGAAATTTACGGTGTCAATCGAGATGGAGTCAGTATTATTGATTTTAAAGACATGAAGATCACAAAAACCATGCCCATAAAGGATTGCCTTTATATATCGGCCAATGACAAATATTATATCATATCCGCTTTAAGGGCCTTTTATATCTACGATTATAATAATAAAAAAATATGGGAACAGGCTTTTGATAATATAAACCGGAGATTATACCCCGCAATATATAAAAATTATTTTTTCTGCGTTTCATCAGATATTATTTGCCATAATTTAGAAAACGGAAAAATCTTATGGAAATACAAATTAGGATGGAAAGCATATTCCCAACCCACTTGTTGGAGCGGGAAAATATATATCCAATATGCGCCGGACACCGAAACCGTTAAGATCTTATGCCTGAATGCTGATGACGGAAATTTTATTTGGGAGAAAATACTTGATCGGCCATCCGGTTTATCGGCCCGCTTTTGCGGTTACTTTCCCGTTGTCGCCGCAAACGGTCTAATATATGCCGTAGCCACTCCGACACTATTCGCCCTCGATGCAGAAAACGGTAATATTATATGGCAAAGCAAACTCGGTGAAAACATGCTAGCCCCTATGGTAGTTGGTAACGAGATGATATTCGTGACTGGCTTAGGTAAAATGTATGCGCTTAAATCCCTGGCTCCCGGCGAGTATACACCGGTGGCCATCGAGACCGAAACCACAATCGATACTGCAAAAGTTCTGGTTGAAATCGAGAACGATATCAATGGAATAAAAGCAAGCTCAACCCCGGAAATTAAAGCCGGAATTGAGGAATATAATAAATTGGCTTTTAAAAATCACCGGGAATATGGGGAATGGATAAAATGCCATGAAATTATGGGTTTATTGGCGTCCCAAAACCAAATTCCTGTAATAATTTATTTTATCCAAAAGGAAGCAATTGAATCATGGACAATCGGATGCACCGAAAACGTTGTGGAAACAACGCTGAAATCCAATCTCCAAGAACGGATTAATTTTTCGACCGCCATGTATCCTGAACTCATCCGCTGCATAAAACAGGAAATAAACCCCACGCTAAAAAAGAAATGCGTTTATCTCCTTGGTTATGTTTCCGATAAAAGGGCGGTGGATTACCTTGAAAAATTACTTAATGATCCTTCGGTTAAAAATGAGGCCATCGAAGCTTTATGTATTCAAAAAAATGAAAAGTCATTCCACGTCTTGGCTGATTTTTTTGATGATGAAAGTAATTCTAAATATTGGCAAAAAGCCGTTAGTCAAATACGAAATTACAAATTAGACGACCGGATGATTCCCTTAATGAATAAATTGATAAAAAACGAATGGTCGGACAGTCTGACGAAAGTATATGCTCTACAGGTAATAAATAAGATCGATGAGTTAAAAATGACCAAACAATCCCCGAGCTCGATTCAAGCCGTTCCGATATCACAGCCGCCTTTAAATCCCGACGCTTTAAATGATTCGGAGTTGGTAAATATTGTCATTGAAAACATTAAAAGAGAGGATTACCCCAGGGTTTTTGAATATTCGATAATTGGGATTAAGCGTTTCCCGAATGATAAAAAATTTGTGTACTGTAAGGGGATTGCGGCTTATTTCATGGGAGAAGTGAATTTGGGAATCGAAACCATGATTGATCTGATCGAAAAAAATCCCGATTACCCGTCCGATGATAATCTTAAAAAAATACTGCTCGACGACGCTATTAAACGGCCCAAATATAGCGCAAAAGCCGATTTAATAAAAAGTTATTTTTATATTAAATAATCGTCTTCCCACTAATTATATATTTTGGGGGAACCGGCGCTGAATATTGACAGTTGTTAACAAAATCTTTCCACCAAAGAAAGTAGGGATATTAATAGAATATTATTTCAGGATTATTGCCTTTTCAGTTCTGGTTCGGCCGCCGTTCTCCAGCCGGACGAAGTAGACACCGGCCGGAACAACACGAGTGTTTTCATCCTGCAAATCCCAGGATAGAATCGATGCACGATTCACGATGCATGATTCAAGATTACCGGAAAAATCTTTTATCAACCTACCCGTTATATCGTAGATCTTTACGGATAAATTCTTATTCATGCATCCTGCATCCTGAATCATGAATCGTATGTTTAGGCAGCTTCGTACCGGATTGGGGTACACTTCGAATGTGATAAATTCCGCCTTCCCTTCCGTCCGCTCGGTGATCCCGGTCATCCCAAACCAACGCAGGAAAACGTCAAGCAGGTTTTTACGGGAAACATATCCGGTCCAAACGGGTTTGTGCACCGCTTCCAGTCCGAAACCAAGATAGATCACTTTATAATCGTGGACCGGGTCGTGATACCAGATGCCGCTGGCGTTCGTCAGCGTCGTGTCGTAGTATAAAAATTCGTGACTCAAGCTGTCCGACGCGATCACGTCCCGCGAATACTGGTTGGCTGCTCCGCTCGGGCCGGTCGTAAAAACCTTGCCGCAGGCCTGACCCAGGGAATCCTGGAGATCGGGAAAACACTTTAGGATGGCGATCGAATCGCTGACCAGCCGGGCGTGCATCCGGTCGCGGTAAAAAGGTGTACCGGATAATTCCTCGCCGATATTCTGGCCGGTTATAAGGAGCCGGCCTCCTTGATCGAGAAAAAGCGCCAGGCTTTCCTGTTCGGCCGGCGTGACATTGGCAACCTTACTCCGGCCCGTGAACCAGATGATTACGGGGTTGCGGAATTCTCCAGCACGTCCGGCCGGGAATATCCCTTGTCTGGCAGGAACCCAAAGTTTGTAGGTGTAGTTCAGGGAATCGAGGGGCACCGTGTAATAATTCGCGTAGCGGGCTAGCGTGTCGCGGTTGATGATCGCCAGATCGGCCGGCGCAAGGTGAAAATGCAAATCGCTGATGGAATCGGGTGTTACCCGCACCCCTTCCCGGACCGGATCCGGATAGGGGATTTCCGTGCGCATGACCGCGCGGTACAGGGAGTCGATCAGCCCGACCGCGAAGGCGCCGGTGGTCGAATCGGTCCGGCAGCTGTCGAACCAAACCTGACCCGTGTCCGCGGCGAACTGGAAATAGACATGCGCCTTGATCCCGCGGTTGGAAAGCGTATCGTACACGTCGCCCAACGCGTTGCGCAACGGACGGATATATATGTTATTTTGAAGGGTGTCGTTGGCCGGCCGCTCGTCACTGGGATGAAAGCTCGCGGCCGTAAAAAGAAAATTCCCGGAGTCGATCGGCACCCAAGGAACCGGGAATGATATCGTATCCTCATCACCGACACTAAAGTTGACCACGGTGTCGGCGTTAAGCGGACCCCGGAGGCTGACCTGCACGTTGCTGATCGGAGACAGTCCGTAATTGGCGGCCACGGTTCGGATATGAAGCGAATCGCCGGCCAGGAAATAAGGTCGGCGGCCGCGGCCGGCAAGTCCGTTAATTCCCGCGTCAAAATTCCGGATCGAATCCAGCAGGCCCTCGAAGCCCATGAAGAACATGTAGTTCGATACCCAGGAATGGTCCTGGAACTGGGTCCAACCGCGGGTCGGAGGCACGCCGCCGTCGTCGTCGTAATCCTGGACCAGCAGGCTGTCGGTAAGCGCGTGGTGGTAGTTCAGGTAAAGGCCGTTACCGGTGATGCGGCCGGAATAATTATAGGCGTTGGCGTACCAGATGTTCCACGAGTTGTTCCAGGTCCCGCCCGGTTGGAAATATTTCATGTAGGGCAGGTAGGTTGAAAGCCAGGAAATTCCGGCCGCGGTATCGGCGTCAAATATGGACCGGCACAGGCCCCAGACGCAGGTCCCGCCCGACATCGCCCAGATCTCGTTGTTCAGGTTCGAATCCGGAGCTGCTTCCAGCCAGTTCCTTACCCGGATCCCATAAGCCAGGGCCGTGTCCTTGAACGCCTGATCATTGACGCTCCGGCCATATTGGTAAAGCATGCCCGCGGCCAGACCGGTCGTTTTAGGATGGAGCTGACGGTAGTAGGGATCGCTGACTATGAAAGACAGAGGGTGGTTGATCATATAGTGGGCGCAGGTATCGGCATAC
>Ga0315279_10001703_pt1 | contig 35814 bp, 27 predicted proteins | sample YL17G06_20_MG_FD_203694 | JGI IMG/M metagenome (GOLD analysis project Ga0315279, IMG submission 203694) | Sediment microbial communities from Yellowstone Lake, YNP, Wyoming, USA - YL17G06_20 | ecosystem: Environmental > Aquatic > Freshwater > Lake > Sediment | place: USA: Wyoming | collected...
TACCGGCGATTGAGCAAAGACTATGAGTCGCTGCCTGTCAGTAGTGAAGCCATGATTGAATTGGCGATGATTAACTTGATGATCCATCGACTTTAACCTGGTTGATCGGGCTTTTAATACACTTTCTAAGAAATCTAAGCACGGCTTTGCTTTCCTTGAGCAGTTGCAGGGAACCAGACCAATTCACCTCTTCGCCATGAACTATCCGACTTCGGTATTCGTAAAGCTTTGACCATATGGTCTCTTCCGCCGCTGCACCGAAATGCTCCCTGTAGTTGAGGTCTCTGTCAAAACGCTTCCTCAGCAAAGGCATCTTGGTTCTAATCTGGTGGCTCAATGAATCCGCAGACTCTGTCAGTTTTGGCGAGTGTGTGACCAAAGACTCAATGATCGAAAACAGGGCGATGGTAAGCAATTCAGAGTTTCGCGGGAGCGACTTGAGATCCCGCAATTTAGAGAGCGCCTGATTAATGTGCTTGTGCTCTGGACAGATGTTCTTTACCAGATGATAGTTTTTCGAGATTTCGCCTAACTCATCGGCATTCATTAGAGTTGCAGGCCTGTAACTTTCAGGACTATCGAAGAAACTGAACAGAGAAGGCGCGTGCCACCCATATCCCTCCGCCGCGGTCCCCAGAAAACTCTTTCCAAAGACAGTGAACCCAAGTTCCAGATCGTGCTCCAGCAGTGATGCGGCTGACGCTACGTTCTCCAGTTCCAGATTTGAACCCGCGAATGAAATAATCCAGTACCTCCACCTGTCCTCGGGCAACGGTTCACGTCGGTAACTGAACGATGCTATCGTCTTTCCAGGCACCTCTATAATATCTGTCTCATAAGGAGGTGGAAAGAGAAGTGCGCTTGGTCCATATGGTCTGAATAAGGTCAGCAGCTTCTTTATCATGGCAATCTGCTCTGAATCAGCTTTCTCAAAGAAGTGCCCCGGTGCAACTTCTACGGGAAGCTCTCCCCTGACGTCGATCAAATTCAACACGAATGTGAATGATTCTCCTTTCTGATTACCCACAAGTGCACTATTGTCCGATTCCATTTAGCAAGTCCAAGCCATTTCAGGCAACCATCGTGCTGATATTCCCCTGCGTCACCTCTGAAATCTCCGGTTAAAAAACCACCTCTCTGGTATCGAAAACAGGGCCATCCTCGCAGCAGAGCTTGTAAATGGTCTCAGTCGAGCTGGTGACTCTGCATTGGACTGCACAGCTCTGGCAGACGCCGAAGCCGCAGGCCATTCGCTGTTCCATGCTTATCTGGCAGTCGATTCTCCTTTGGTAAGCAATTTGAGAGACTTTTGCCAGCATCGCTTCAGGGCCGCAGGCATAAATAATAGTGGTCTGCGGCAAGGGGCGGCTCTCTTCAAGCCACTGTGCCAGGCAGTCAGTGACCAGTCCGGCAAAACCGGCAGAGCCGTCGTCGGTGGCTACCAGCGATTTTATGCCATATCTGGCAAATTCCGGAAGCGAAAAGCCCAGCTCCTGCGATATCGCATCCAGCCGCCCTTCAAAGGGCAGCTCGCTTGCCGACTTGGCACCCGCAAAGGCAGTCACCGTAATCTGAGGGTAATTAGCGGTAAGGAACTTTGCCAGATGCTGCAAAGGCGGCACTCCCATACCTCCGCTGATCAGGACAGCCGTTTTCTTGCCGGCAGGCACCGAAAAGCCATTTCCCAAAGGCCCGATCACGCTTATCGAGTCACCCGGTGACAATGTCGTCACCCGCAAAGTAGCAGGGCCAAGGACGCGGTAGAGGACTTCGGCGACAGTTTTATCTGCCCGGCTGGTGACATCGGCGAAACTAAATGGCCTTCGCAGCAGAATCTCTCGCCGGGCAGAGTCGGCTAAATCCTCGGGTATTGTCTCAGCCGGCGGCAGGGCGGCAGTAGAAAGGTCCAACTGGGCGAACTGCCCCGGCCTGAACTTGGCGAACGCTGCAGCGCCCGCGCCGGAAAACTCCAATGCCAGGCGGTAAAACTGCTGCCCTATCTGCTTATTCGCTCTGACAACTGCCGAAAAAATGCCTCTATTCGCCGTAATCAACCACCTTACCAAAAGTTTAAAGAAAATTCTAATTTCTAAGCACTAAATCCTAAACAATGTCCAAAATTCGAATTTCAAATGTCCAAAATCTTTTTCGTTTCCATAGGTTTGAGTTTTGCTCATTTGGCTCCTTCGACTCTGCTCAGGACAGGTTTGTTTAGGATTTAGACATTAGGATTTCGGATTTCCGCGAAGCGGGGTCACCTTACCAGAAGATGATGTAAAGAGTTATGGTAACTGCTATAACCGCAGCGCCCAGCCATACAACCGATGGCGTCGGCCTCATGTCGAACTCTTTTCTGACCGGCAATACCTTTGGTTCGGCAAGCGGCTTGATGTACGTCATAACTGCCATCACCAGCAAAATTATCCCGAATGTTATTGCCATCCTGTTCAAAAATGCAATCTGGCTGAATTGCCAGTGCAAGAAGCCGTAAATCGGCACGGTCAAAAGCAAGCCCGTGACCCCAGCCATCGGCGGCGCCTTTTTGAAAATCATCCCGAAGACAAACACCGCTAAAATACCCGGCGAGATGTAACCCTGAAATTCCTGGATGTAGGTAAAGATGCCCATAAACCGCGGGTCGCCCAGTTTTGGAGCTATTATCATCCCCATCATTGCGAACAGCAGGGTGGTAACTCGACCGGTCCAGATAAGAGTCTTATGAGATGCGTCGGGCTTTAGATGCCGTTTGAATAAGTCCATCGTGAAAATGGTCGAGGCGGAATTCAGCATCGATGCCAATGAGCTGATAACAGCTCCGCTTATGGCAGCAAAGATAAACGCCTTAAACCCGGGCCCTATCAGGTTCCGTATCAATAGCGGATATGCCGCATCAGTACCGCTTTTGCCGGTCATTTGGCCACCGTACAGTTGCAGAGACATAATCCCAGGAAAGATAATGATGAACGGAATCGTCAACTTCAGCGCCGCTGCGAAAATAACGCCGAGCTGGCCCTGTTTGAGCGTTTTGGCCGCAAGCGTCCTCTGCGTAATGTATTGATTTAGCCCCCAGTAATAGAAATTCGGAATCCATAGACCAACCACCAGAGCCGTCCAGGGCAGCACCGTATGGTCGCGGGGCAGGATCATGTGCAGCTTGTCGGCATTGTGCTCGAAGAAGCTCCGCACGCCGATCGCCTTGAATCCCAGTACCATTGTCAATGCTCCGCCGGCAATCAAAGCCGATCCCTGGAAAAGGTCCGCCCATGCCACAGCTTTTAGTCCGCCCCACATTGTATATAGGGCCGCGATAGCTCCTATCACCAGAACCCCATACAGTAAATGTCTTGGGTTGCCCAAATCTCCGAATAATGTCTGTAGCGTCAATCCTCCCGAATAAATCACCGCCGCGATGGTAACTCCTATGTATATTACCATCGTATAGAAAGCCATTATCGCCCGTGCGGTCGGATTGTAGCGGTACTCGAGGTACTCAGGAATGGTAAAAATCCCGCTCTGCAAAAACTTCGGCAGGAAGAATATCGCCACAAATACTAGCGTAATTGCAGCTATCCATTCGTAGCTGGCAACCGCCAGTCCCGCAATCCCTGCCCCCTGGCCGGCCATACCTACAAAGTGCTCGGTAGAGATATTGGCCGCTATCAAGGAAAGACCAATAAAGGGCCAGGAAAGCCCGCGACTGGCAAGAAAGAAATCCTCGCTGGTCTCCTCCCGTCGGCTTTTGTACATGCTTACGCCGACCACGACAGCGAAAAATGCTGCAAACACCCCGATATCAAGAATGGTCAGCCCCATAACAGGTTCCTTTCCGTTGTTTATCCCTTAATCATATCGGCTGGACTGTGTCAAACAGCTCTGGCTTTACTTATCTTGCAGGGCTTCAAGTGTATCCATTACGACTGGAATGTGCGTGTAGGCCGGTCCTCCGCCCATCATCACGGCCACCGAAGCGGCTTCCAGAATCTGCTGCTTGGTTGCCCCGGCATCGAGACTCTTCTGCACGTGCGCCCTGATGCAGGGCTTACACCGCTGAGCCACGCCGATGCCCAGAGCAATAAGCTCCTTTTCCCTTACCGATAGGTCGCCTTCCTGCATAACTTTGCCGAATAGCGCACCAAAGCCGGCAACCGTATCCGGAATCTGCTGTTTCATTTTCGCCACATCGTTCTTGAATTTCTCAAAAAACTCTTTGCATTCACCTGCCATGATTAACCTCTTTATATCGAGTGTTTCGTTTAGCCGTCGCCGGTACGGCGATGGCAAATGTTCATAAAAGCCTCGCCTAAGGCATCTATTATATCCGTAGCAATCAAGCTGACCTGGCCAAGTTTTCTTGCGGCGATGTCACCAGCCAAGCCGTGTACATAAACGCCCAGAACGGCGGCGTCAAAATTGCTCAATCCCTGGCCCATAAGTGCAGTTATAACGCCCGTCAAGACATCACCGGCCCCGGCTGTCGCCATTCCAGGATTGCCCGTTTTGTTGACATAGACTTTGTGCCCATCTGTAACTACTGTCCCTACCCCTTTTAGCACAACGATAGTTTTGCTCCGCTGAGCAAATTGCGCTGCCTGTTGCTGGCGGTCGCGCGGCAATTGTTCTCGCAGCAGACCCGACCAGAGCCTTCTCATTTCGCCCGGATGCGGCGTCAGGATAACTTCCGCCCTTAGCCTGCTTGGCCAGCTTTTTAGAGCGCTGAGATTATTCAGCCCATCGCCGTCTATGACTAAACGCAGTTGCTCCTGCTCAACGAGTGTCTGGACAATTAGACGAAGGGACGTGCTGACGCCGACGCCTGGACCAAACGCTACGGCGTCATTTTCGCTAACCGCACTGAGAATGGCGTTGATTGCCTTCGCGGAGATTCGCCCGTCTGCATCTTCAGCCAGCGGTATGGTCGTGTACGATGGCTCAATTGAGGCGACAATCGGCAGGGCACTTTTAGCTGTTGCCACGCGCACCAGTCCGGCGCCTGCCCGCAGAGCGGCCCTACCCGCCAGAGCGGCAGCCCCGCTCATGCCGACGCTGCCGGCTACGATGCAGACCTTGCCGAAATCGCCCTTGTGGCCGTCAACCGGCCTGGGCTTCAGCTTGGGAATCCTTTCTATTATCTGCATACAGACTCGTTTCGTGCGGTATATTACAAGAAATGCAGGATATAGTCAATCCTGTCCTCGCAGAAGCGGGGAATCGAGTGTGGCAATTCGTTAAACCTGGGTGCACATCGAGATTGTGCGTAGAATTTGCAGCAAGTCTTGCAGAAACGATGTGTCATTTCGACCGAAGGCTCACCTTTGGTGGGCCGAAGCGGAGAAATCTGCTCTGAAGGCAGACCTCTCCACTGCGCCCTTCGGGCTTCGGTCGAGGTGACAAGGGATGGTTCTACTTCCGCTTTCAACGGATTACATATTCTGGTTAGGTTATTTCCCCACGCCGATACGCTGATAATTTTCAGAATCCGCCGTCGTCATTCCGAACGCAGTGAGGAATCCATTAAAATTCATCAGATTTCTCGACTCGACCGGCTTTAGACGGACTTCACTCGAAATGACCGCTGTTCTTTTCTATGGAGTGAAAACCCATCGGAAGACCGTAAAAATTCTTGTTGATGGGATCGGAAGGTATATAATGATGTTTGTTCCGCAGCCGTCTTATACGGTTTGAAAAACCTTGCTCAGCATCTTATGCGGATCAATCTAATCAATGCTATGCATACACGAACCTATGCTAATCGAGAGGGATCCAGGAACCGATTGGCGTGACCTTCAGCAGAGGGTTGCCGCAATTCTCCAAGAATCTGGTTTCATTGTTGAGATCGCTCGATCATTGAAGACAGCACGAGGAACTGTCGAAATTGATGTTTACGCAACAGATCCAAAGACGACTCCCACGGCCATCTATTTGTGTGAATGCAAGCGGTGGGCTTCCAATGTACCGCAAGCTGAAGTACAAACCTTCCGTACGATTATGGAGGACAGTGGTGCTCATTTTGGACTCTTCATTTCGGCTCGTGGCTTTCAGAAAGGTGCATATGATGTGATTCAGCACACGAATATTCAACTCCTTAAATGGACGCAATTCCAGGAAATTTTTCTTGAACGCTGGCGCAAGAGGTATTGAATTCCAACGTTCAGATCAGTGGCTCACTCTCTCATCGACTATATCGAGCCGATAAATAGTGATCCAGCACGGGCAAGTCGTGGCGAACCTCTTCAACCGGCTGAGGCAGTCGGTTTGTTAGGTCTCCACATGTTTGGATCTCCATTTAATGGTCTAGCAGAGTTAATTCTTGGTCGAACCGAACCTGTTGCTGCAGCGATTGTAGAACATCGAGATCGGTATCGGAAGTATTTGCCGCAGCCAATTGCAAACGCTCAATGTCTTCGGGACCTATTGGAAGCCATCATTGTGTTCGCAAGGAACCGGCAACAGCATGGCTGAAACGCATGGCGTTAGCGGGTTTGCCAAGATTCATCAGGGCGGAGCCTGCCGCAGCCTGATGTGAGGCAGGGATAATATCGCACCTATCACCATTGTGGCGTGTTTGCCAGCAAGGCGCGAATAACGCATCACGGTATTCCTATTTACACCAACCAGACGCCCTGTTTTACGCACTCCACAGCCTTCGGAAATATGCACAAGCAATGAAATGGCCTTTTTCTTCTCAAGCTTCATACGGAACAGCGGAGTGCCTTTTTGTTCGGAAAATCGCTCCTTGCATGTTCGGCAATATAGTAGCCGGATATGGTTATTTTTGCCGAATCTTCCGCACACTGACAAATTATTTGCGTTGCGTTTTCCATAATCGGCACATTTTTTATTCTGGCAACAGAATTTTGAAAGGGCTTGCATTGTCTTGTCTGCTGAGTTTAACCGTTTACGGGACAACCACTTGTCCCTCATTCAGGATATCGGCAAAGACAAGCAAAATATTCAATCATGTTAAGACACAAGGAAAACTCGCTTTAAGTAAAATACTTGACCCTCTGTGTTCTCTGTGACCTCTGTGGCTGGTTGTTTTTTTACTTATTTTGTTCGTAAAAGACCATAGTCGGCGAGCCGCCAAAGCTTATGCCCATCCAGGCGGCTTCATCTATTTCATCTTGAGTGAAGCCCTTTTTGCGGGCGTTTTTCAGGTGCATCTTCAGGCAAGGCTCACACCGCATAGCGACCGAAAGTGCAATAGCAATAGCCTGCTTGGTATATGCATCCAGGCCGTGCGGCGAACTGGCGGTGCTAAGAAAATCCTTGAACTTGGCCTCAACTTCGGCTGTCCCAGAAGCCTCAGCAGTGCCAGATTGGGCAGAGGCCACAGCATCGGCGCAGCAGGGCACTTCTTCGTTGCTCGTTGCCCGTCGCTCGTCGCTCGTGAATCGTCCATCGTCTCTCGTCCCTCGTCGATCGTCTGTCGTGCCTGGTGAGGGTACTTCGCGGCTGCCGGTAGTGCCGAGGAGAACTTGTCCAGAACCCTTTCCAAGGACTTTGCCGATAACTGCTGCGGCAGAAATGCCCTCACGATGCAGGGCTTTCAAGAATTTCTCGGCAGAACTTTCAGCAATCGCAATCAATAGTCCTCCGGAGGTCTGTGCATCATAGCATATATCGACCATTTCCTCGGGCAGAGAGTTCGTCGCTACTACGCGCTGGCCACAGGATTCCTTGTTTCGCTCAATAGCACCGGGCAGTATCCCTGCTGCGGCGTATTCAAGCACTCCGGCAAGCAGGGGGATATCATCCCAGACTACCTCGACATCAACGCCGCTGGATAAAACCATTTCAGTTAGGTGGCCCATCAAGCCGAAGCCGGTCACGTCGGTACAGGCGTGAGCGTCAAACTCAACCATCAACCTTGCCGCTTCTTTATTAAGTGTGGTCATCGATTCGGCAGCCGCCTCGACACTGTCCGGCGTAGCCCTGCCAATCTGGGCGGCAAAATTTGTGATTCCAGTGCCCAACGGTTTAGTCAGGATAAGAACATCGCTTGGCCGTGCGGCGGCATTGGTGATGATCTTGTCCTTATCTATTAAGCCTGTAACGGCAAAGCCCGCTTTGATTTCGGCGTCATCAATGCTATGGCCGCCGATGATGGCAACGCCCGCTTCCTTCATCTTGTCGATGCCGCCGCAGAGTATCTCGTACATCACCTTATCAGGAATCTTGCGCGCGGGAAATCCAATAATGGAAAGGGCGGTCATGGGCGTTCCGCCCATAGCGTAAATGTCACTTACCGAGTTGGCCGCCGCCACCTGGCCGAAGGTATACGGGTCATCGACCGACGGCGTAAATACATCGACCGTTTGCACAAGGGCCTTGCCGTCGCCCATATCGTAAATTCCGGCATCATCCCCGGCAGGCACGCCCACCAGCACCCGCGGATCGTCGATAACAGGCAAATCCTTGAGCACTCCCTTGAGAAACGCCTGGTCTATCTTTGAGGCACAGCCGGCCTTTTCTACGAGTTTGGTCAATTGAATCCTTTCTTGCCCGGCGATGGGGCTGGCCAGACGCTCACCGGCACACGTGCAGATGTTCTGCCGCCTGAACAGGTCGCAAGGACACGGCTGCTTGGGATTGCAAATGCAGTGCCCAAGTCGCATTGATCGCTGCATGACCCTTTTTCGTCTTTCTGTATCTATCATATCGAGTACCATTTGTCATCCAGTTTCCTCTCAAAGGGCCCCAGGTCGATATCAATTTGGACCTGGTATTTGCCCTTGAAGTCGCTTGGCACTCGCCACGAGTACCGGCAGACGCCGCCTCAGCCATAGGCGAAGTTACCGGCGGAAAGAACCTTTCCAGACTCGTCAACAATCTTCACAGCAGGAGCAGCAGGCTGCTTGCCATCCGTGGTTACTTGCCGAACGCCGTACTGCTCGCCTGCCTGGCCAAGGATGGATAGACCTATCGACACGTCCGAATCACTTCGCTGAATAGTGGGCTTAATCAGCAGCGGCGGGCCAAGCCGGAGAAGCGTTGTCTGGCGATTTCTAACCTTGATTTGTGCCAGATTTCCCCAAGGCCCGGTCGTGTCGAGCTGCCAGGTGCCGCCATTTTCATTCTTGATTATTTTCAACCGCCACGGCCTGTGTGCTCGGGCGGGCACTGCGATGGGAGTGGTCCCCGAGTTTACGTTCGCCTTATTTAGCCAGCCGCTGCGAAGCTGCAAAGAAGCGATGGCGCCGCCGGCATCAACCTTAATGTAGCCTTTCCGCTGCGTGTAGAAATAAAATGCAACAAGAGCTACGGCAATGATACCGATGCTGATCCAGATATCTTTCTTTTTCATAGAAATGCCTTTCTAATCGCATCTTTTATCAGGATCGTGATTATCTGTCAATGTGCCAAGTCTTATCTTGCTGGACCTCGATGGGTCCGAGATGGGTCTGCACCTCCACTCTGTACTTTCCTCTGCCTCCGCCTGCTGCGTAGCCCTCTCCTTCGTAGCTTGCTGGTACTCGCCACGAGTACTGGCAGAGGCCGCCTCAGCCATACTTGAACCGGCCAGAATGAACAACCTGCTCAGAGCCGTTTATGATCTTGAACTCCGGCTCGGGTACTGTTGTTCCATTTCTCGTTCCGCCGGGAATATACAATTCGCCTGCCTGCCCTTCAAGATAGAATCCCACCAGGGCATTTTCGCCGCTCCTCTCCATAGAAGTCCTGATCCGAAATGGGGGACCAATTCTGAATGACGTAGACTCACCGGGCCCGATCTCGAAGTCGCCAAGTTTCCCTGTTCCAGCCTTGCTGGTCTTGAAAGTCCATCGATTTCCGGCAGAATCTGTCTCGGTTAGCTCCAAAGACACCACTGCGTATCTGCCGGCAGGCAATCGCCACTGTCCCTCGGAGCCGCTCAGCCGCTGACGAGCGGCGTCCGACCACAGGCTCAACTGAACTTCCTCGCCTCCGACATCAAGCACCCCAAACGCCGGCTCGGCCCGTCTGAACTCCACCGTACCGCCATCCTCGGCAACATGAATACTGTAGTAATCCTGGTTTACTCTGACCAGCCGACTGAGCGGCATAATCTCCGAATCGCCGGGTTCACCGTAGTTGAATTTCGAGTTGCCATTGAGGTCTATCGCAAATACATCGCACGCCGCCTGTCGGCTGTTTTCGGCCGGCGGCACAAACAATTTATTGTATCTGCCGTCGAAATCAGAGTCGACGATAGCTATGCGATAAGCTTTGCCGTCCAGAACGACCTGACCCTCACGGTAGAACGCCGGATAAAATACAAGCCAGCGGCCATCGGAGCACTGGGTATGGAACGCCCCTGCTCCGGCTCGAACGTCGCCTTGCGCCGTCCACACGGGGCCAAATTGATACGTGTTAGTAAGCCGGAACATACTCAGCCAGGTGCCGACATATTCCTTCTCATCAGATAGTAACCCATCGCCATTCGTGTCCAAATAGAGCTTTATTGGTCTCCAACCACGAGTTGAGCGATAGGTTACGCCTGGCATATTTCTGTCGCCCACGCGGACCAAGAAGTACACTGGTTCTTCGGGTGCGTCGGCCGGTACTTCCCGCAAGTCCGCCGGCCTGGCCAGAGTCGTATCCCGCCGTTGAAGCGCGAGGTATCCCGTCCAGTCGACTCCCATTGCAGGCATGGATCTCAGCTCGGCTTTGGCCACAAGCGGACCCACTGAATCGGGCTCTGACGTCCCCGTTGCTCGTCGCTCCCTCTGCATTCTTAGCAGGCTCTGGTAAGCTGTCTGGTTTCTGCCGCCGGAGAAGGGGACCAAACTCTGGTCGCGACGGCCAACTTGTGCGATGGGTATCCCCCTTTCGGCACAAAGCAAGACCACCAGAGATATGGCTGTGCCATACGCCCAGAGATATGGCTGTTGTACTGCCATAGTTAGCATTATAGACGCTGCCAGGACTGCTCTGTTACAGGTTTTTTCTATTTTTGCCGAGAGGAATGTGCCCGGCGGTTTACCGCCAAGTCTGCAGAACACGCCGAGATTTTTGGTTTGGTGTTGTACTTTAGTTGCGGCGCCTGTAAAATAGGGGCATGGGAAAGCAAGAAAGCCAAGTACTGCGAAAACTGCCCTCCGTGGATGTCCTTTTGAAAGTGCCTGAACTGCAGAGGTATCTCGAGCAGGTGGGCAGAGAAGTAGTGGTCAGTTCAATCCGCGAAGCAGTTGACGAAATTCGAAATCTTCTTCTCGAAAGTTCATCGTTGATTGTTCATGGTTCATCGATGAACAAAGAACAAGGAACAATGAACATAATTGACGAGGATACAATTCGTCAGAAGATCGTGGCCAGTGCGGAGCTGCGCATCAAAGCGATTGTGAGGCCGTACTATCGCAAGGTCATTAACGCAACGGGCATCATTTTACATACCGGGCTGGGGCGTGCGGTTCTGCCGGCACAGGCGCTTCGGCAGATCCAGAACGAGCTTTCGGGATATTCGCTGCTCCAAGTGGATATAGAGACCGGCAAACGGTCAAAGCGTGATGAATGCATAGAGCGGCTTCTGCGGCAACTGACGGGCGCCGAGACCGCCGCCGTTGTCAACAATAATGCCGCTGCTACCGCCATCGTATTGAATACCGTCGGCAAAGGCAGAGAGGTAATCGTCTCTCGCGGCCAATTGGTTGAGATTGGCGGCTCATTCCGCCTGCCGGAGGTTATGGCTTTTAGCGGGGCTAAACTTGTCGAGGTCGGCACTACCAACAAGACACATCCACACGATTATGTCAACGCCGTTACTGAGAATACCGCTGCGATTCTACGTGTGCATCCGAGCAATTACAGGATTCAGGGATTTACTTCGGAAGTCCCGCTTGAAGAGCTTGTTGAAATCGCGCACGAGCACGGGCTTATTATGATAGATGACGTTGGGGCAGGGGCGCTTATTGATTTTTCGCAATTCGGGTTTGAGCCTGAGCCGACGTTGCCCGAATCCATCCGCAAGGGAGCCGACATCGTCACCTGCAGTGCCGATAAGCTTATAGGCGCTTCTCAGGCAGGAATTATCCTGGGTAGAGCCAAACTGATTGACGCGATACGCAAGAATCAATTCGCCAGGATTGTCCGGGCGGGAAAACTTACTCTCGCAGCTCTGGAGGCGACCTTGAAACTTTTCCTGGATGAAAGCATTGCTCTGCGCGAAGTTCCGACTCTGCAAATGCTCAGGCGAAGCTTGTCCGAAGTCACTAACCAGGCAGAACGCATAGCCTCGCAGCTACGCCAGAGAATTTCCAAGGCGGCTGTTACGACTGCCCCGGGTTTTTCGCAGATGGGAAGCGGCTCTTTGCCTACCCAGGAACTTGCCACAATGCTTGTTGCATTACAGCCAAAAAAAATCAGCGCAGAGCAATTAGCCAGCCGGCTTCGGCACTATAGTACACCTATTTTTGCGCGAATTCAAAACGACCAGGTTCTTATCGACCCGCGCACCCTCCGCCAAGGCGACGAAGAAGTACTGGTTGAGGCGCTCGTTGAGGCTCTTGGCCGGTCAGACTAAAGTTTATGCCCATAGCACAGAAGAACATCACGCTCGGCACAGCAGGCCACATCGACCACGGAAAGACGGCGCTCGTAAAACTGCTCACAGGATGCGACACCGACCGGCTCAAGATTGAGAAGGAACGCGGAATGTCCATTGAGCTCGGTTTTGCGCCGTGTATGTTTGCCGAGATGGAAGTGGGCATTGTTGATGTCCCCGGCCACGAGAATTTCATAAAGACAATGGTTGCAGGTGCAACCGGTATCGATGGCGTGATTCTGGTTATCGCCGCCGATGATGGCGTGATGCAGCAGACGCACGAACATCTGGATATACTCACGCTGCTGGGCGTCAAACACGGCATTGTAGCTCTGACTAAGGTTGATTGCGTCCCACCGGAGCGTATCGGGATTGTCACCGACCAGATCAAGAAATTCCTTGCCGGTACATTTCTTCAGGATGCTCCGATTCTTCCCGTGTCGAGCGTAACCGGCGAGGGTTTCGATAGTTTTTACGAAGGGCTGAAGCATTTGGTCGAGGGCATCGAGCCGAAAAGCAGCGATGGAGTATTTCGGCTGCCGGTCGAGAGGGCATTTTCAGTAAAAGGCTACGGCACAGTTTTAGCAGGCATCCCGGTCGCAGGCTCAGCTAAAATCGGCGACGACGTGGTCCTTTTCCCTCACGGCGCGAAAGGCCGGATAAAAGCCATCCAGGTTTACAAGAGGAATAGCCAGACCGCTATGGTCGGCCAGTGTGCCGCGCTCAACGTGCCGCAGTGGGACTACAAGACCATCAGCCGGGGCAACACGGTGACATTGGCTGAATACTTTTCGCTCCAGCAGTGGTACTTGTGTGAGCTTAATCTTTTGCCTCACAGCAGAAAGAGCCTCAGGAATGGAGCGGATGTAAAATTCCACACCGGCACATCCGAAGTAGTCGCCACGCTGTACCTGCTGCAGGGCAATATCGCTGCCGCCGGGCAAAAATGCCTGGTTCAAATCAGACTAAGTGAGCCTATCGTCGCAGGGCCGGGCGACCGTTTCATATTGCGGACACTCGCACCCGTGCAGACGGTCGGCGGAGGAATAGTCGTAGAAGCAACCCCAGAGAAGCTCCGGCGAAACCAGCCGGAAACGATTCAAGACGCGCAGGCCCATGCAAAGGCGGTGCTCAATCGCAGAGATTTCGTTGAATACGCCATAAAAACCGCTGAGACTGTTGCCGCAACTGAAGCTGAAGTCTCGCTTCGCACGAAGCTGCCGCCGGGATTATTGACGCCAATCGTTACCGAGCTTATAGGCCAGAATAAGATACTGGAGCTGGATAGGAAACTATACATCCACGCGGACACGCTCGCAGATGTTCAGCAGCGATTGCTAAACGCGGTTGGTGACTTTCACCGCAGCAGCCCAGCAATCCCCGGAATAGCTGCTGCTCAGCTTTACGAAAAGTCGGGCCTGCGAAAGGATATTTTCGACGGCGCGCTCAAGCTTCTGATCTCTGGGGGCAAACTGGTAGAGAGAAAGCATCGACTTGCTCTGCCCGAACACCAGGAGATGTTCAGTGACACCGAACAGAAACTGCTGCAGGCGGTCGAGACGCTTTTTAGAAGCAGGCTGTTCGACCCGCCCAGCAGGGCGGAGATTGTCGAACATACTAGAGCCGATGCGGAACAAGTGGACAGAATTCTTCGGATAATGCTGGAGCAGGAGCGTCTCATTCGGGTCGAGAGCGATTTGCTTTTCCACGCTGAGGCCGTTGAGCGTGCTCGGGGTATTCTTGTATCCTTCATCGAAAAGCAAGGCAGCCTTGAGAGCGTGAAGTTCAAGTATCTTCTTGATACCAGCAGGAAATTCGCGATTCCACTACTGGATTACTTCGACCGGATTCGTGTCACTCGCTCCGTAGGCCGGACCCGGTATCTGGCAAAGTAGCTCATCGTTCATTGTTCGTTGTTCATCGATGAACCATGAACCCAAAACTATGAACCTTTATATTCTTGCAGGAGATAGAAAATGCGTTTCGGGAAAATAGCTGCGACTTTTCTTGGCGTGGCCATTGCCACTATGGTGGCGATGACCATACTTCGGCCTGGCTGAGGCAGTCCTATTGCAGTCCTTGGAGGACTGTTGACAATGGCCTGTTTTCCGCTGGCTCTGGGATTTGGCATCGCCGGAATCGCCGCCGATCGCTGCAAGGTGCTGGCGATCATTATGACCACGATTGCGGGCGGTTTAGTGCTCTTATATGTGTGCGCGATAGCGGCCCGTATGTTTGCCAGCGCGTGACGTCACGGACTATCCGGCGACAGATATCCTTTGGGCGCGACGAAGAACTTGTAGCCACCGACGTCACTGAAAAAGATTCTGTCCCGATTAGCGGTAAGCCACTGCTGCCACTGCTCCGCGCCGCCGAAGGATTCATTCGTGTAACGAGTCAGCAGACCCCGGGCGGCATCCGCGTGCGTCTGGTCTTGCAAAAGGCCAATGAGTCGTTCGAGGGTATCGACACTGCGGTTGGAATCCAGACCCAGCAACTTAAGCTCGCTATCGATGCGAAATACTTTGTCTCGATAGATCAGTTCAAAATCGTTTTTGTAATACTGCGCCAATCCGTTCGGATCCCCTTGATACTTTTCCATCAGGTCCGAGGAGAACGTGGCGGAGAAGAAGTCCTTATTCTTTATCCGGTTGATCAAGGCCGCGAGCCGCAGGGCGTCCAGTCGGTGACTTGACCTGGTTCGGACCAAGGGGGCTTTGCCGTCGAACTGCCGGATGTAGCATATACAATTAAGGAAGAATTTCTTGCCGGCCTCGGTCATTTTTGAAGGCGGAGCCGAATAACCCCACTGCAGGAAATTGCCGTGTCGGCCCACACCCACAGCACCGTATTCTTTGCCGTGATTAAAACCCCGCGCCAGAACTTCAGCATCCGGAGAGTCACTGAATCCATAAGAGCGGGCGACAACGCTGCCGGAGGTTTTGCCCGTGTTCTGCACGCGCCATACCTTCATCTTATCGGGCAGTTTATCGTCACCCAAATGGCAGTCGCGGTAGTTCGCAGGCGTGTCCCGCTGTTCGAACTCCGGCTCAACTTTGAAAGGCTTCTGGTAAACCTCGTGATCAAGCAGCTCAGCATGAGCCGCGTCTCCCATGCAGTTTCACAAGTATCCCGTTTTAAGGGAAAGACTGCCGCAGATAAAAGCGCCTGGAACGCCCATAGTGACGGTGGCACGCGAGTACTCACGAGAGATACTTGGCCGGGGAGCACTAAAGCCTACGCCGTCATAATCAAGAATAACAACGTCAAAACCGCTGGCTTGGTCTTCTTTGAAGGCCTTGTAGTCGGTGGTCCCGACCTCTAGAAAATGCTTGGCGAGGAATTCTGTGAAATCTTTTGCCCGCTCGGTGTTCGGCACACCGGCATATAAAATCCGCAGGTCAATTTTCTCTGCGGTATCGGGCTCATAGACGCGGTCCGCTGCCGGCACAGGTCTTGTTGTCCCGGTAGAAGGCTCCTGTCTGGCACCCTGGGGCGGCTCTTTCTTTCTGCATCCGAAAGCAGAAATCATCACAAGGATGCAGCTCATCGTCAAGACTTGATAAGCTGATTTACCTTTCAGGGTGTTTTTGCCAAGCATACGATACTCCTGAGTCAATTTGACATTCGATAGACAAATTGTAGAAAAATTTGGGCCTCTGGTCAACCTGGATATTGAAAAAAGCCCAAAGAATATGTAACATTGTTTTCCAAACACACGTCTTAATGTGTGTGATAAGTATGGGAGACTGCACAAATGAAAAGTGAAAACCATATCTGGCTTATCGGTGTTATTGCCGTCACAATCCTGACATCGGCAGCTCATCCGCAGGATGTTCAATGGCTACAGTACCGCTCGGCCAGCGAAGCATCGTCAGTTATCAGGGATATCGGTCTGCAGATGTTGCCCGCTGCCAGCGAGAAGCCGGCAGGCGTAAAGCTGCCGGCGTTCTCCGGCTCCGGGCAGGTCTTCGCCAAATGGTCGACGCCTATGGTCGAAGCCGGCTACCTGTGGATAGCGGTCGATGCCAGAAACAAATTGTTCATTGACTCAAATGGAAACGGGCATCTGGATGACGAGACCGCCATAGACGCTTACCGCAGCGAGCAAGACTCTTCCTTCTTTGGGCCTGTGAAAGTCGTTTTTCAAGGGCAGGATGGCCCCGTCACATACCACCTGAATATTCAGTTCTACGACCGTCGCGAGGGCAGACAACTGTACGTAAGGACAGCAGGCTGGTACGAAGGCGCCATCACGCTGAACGGGCAAAAGAAACAGTGTATGCTCATCGACTACAACGCAAACGGCGCATTTAATGACCGCTCCGTGAACTTTGACCAGTGCGACCGTATCCAGATTGGCGGAACAGACGCCCAGGAAACTCGTTTTGTCGGCAATTACATCGAAGCTGACGGGACGCTGTACAGCTCCGAGATCGCGCGCGATGGGGCATACGTGAAATTCACAAAGGCGGAAGGCGTGAAGTTCGGCAGTGTTCGGCTACCCGAATCTGTCACTGAGTTCGCAGCGGGCGGAGAAAACGGGCTATTTATTCGCAAGCCGGAGAAAGGCCGGTGCACCCTGCCGGCGGGCAGATATCGCATCGAGCACTGGACCATCCAGCGTCAAGATGACAAAGACGCCGAGTGGAAACTGCAAGGCATGTACTTTGCTGACACGGGCCTTTTTGATGTCACTGAGGCGCAGGCGGCTCAACTTTCGATTGGTGAGCCAATAGTCTGCGCTCTGCAGGCAGACCAAAGGGAGCCTGGGACTTATTACTTCCGTCAGGACCTGAAAGGCAAACTTGGCGAGCGCATAGAGCTGACCCGCAACAATGCCCGTCCACAGCCACCAAAGGTGCACATCAAGAGCAAAGACGGAGAATACGACCGTACCTTCACCTTCGAATATGGCTGAGGCGGCACCTGTTCGCTCTCGTGGCGAGAGCCTAAAAACGTGAAAGGCCCGTTTATCGCAACGGTTGACATCGGCAGCCCCTTCAAGATGACAAGCGAGCCGTACACTATGGCGGGACCGCCGGCTATCGAGCCGAAGATTATAGGCAAACGAAATCTCTGGCCGATTGCCATCGCTGTGCTATGTATAGCGATCGCCTACGTGGTCTTTGTCTCCGTACGTAAGAGTAAGACACAGTAACCGCCTAACCGTTCAGCACCCATCCCTCGCGGTAGGTCTTGCGGATGTACGGGTCGGCTTCCGGGCAGTTGGTTGCCTTGAGGTTCTTGGCGTCCCATTCGAGTTTCTTGCCCACTCGATAGGCAACCAGAGCCAGCAGATTGTGCTCGATCAGTGCGCCGGAGTAGTCAAAGTTGCACAGCGTTGGCTTACCCGTCTTGCAGGCGATAATCCACTCCTCGTGGTGGCCGGGCGACGGCGGAATCAAATCATCGGGCTTGGGCGAATTGTAGTGAGTCATATCACCTTTAAGCATAAGGATTCGCCAGTCATAGTCGGCCAGCAGCCAGCCTTGGTCTCCGGTAAACAGGACGCCCTTAAATAATTCGTCCCGGCTAAAGACCTTCGATGGCAGGCCGGGCTTTTTCCCGCCGTCATACCAGTAGACCTTGACGGCCGGACGCCAGTCGTTGGCCGGATGGTCCCACTCAGCCGTAAGCCAATCCGGGCACATGCCTATATTGGCGGGTGCTCCCGCGGCTTCGCAGGTTGTGGGAAATCGCAGGTCGAGCGCCCAGTACGCCATATCCATCATGTGGCTGCCCATATCGCCAATCTGGCCGCTGCCGAAGTCCCAGAAGGGGTTCCACGTCAGGCAGCCACCGAGGTATTTAGGATTGTACGGGTGAAAAGGAGCCGGACCAATCCACAAGTCCCAGTGAATGTTTTCGGGCACAGGCGTAACTTCGCGCAGATAGCTGCCGCCTTCGGGGGTTCGGCTGCACCAGACGCGGGCTTCTTTCACCGTGCCTATCGCGCCACCCCGGATCAATTCGACCATCCGCCGGTAATTATCCGAGGCATGTATCTGCGTGCCCATCTGCGTTGCCAGTTTTTGCTTGTTTTTTAGATATGTCTCGCGGACCACGTGCGCCTCGTGCACCGAATTGGCAAGCGGCTTCTCACAATAGACGTGCTTGCCGCGGTTCATTGCCCAGACGTTGACGAAGGCATGTGTGTGGTCGGTTGTGGAACACACAACCGCCTCGATATCCTTCTGGTCGAGGCACTTTCGCCAGTCGATGTAGGTTTTGGCGTTGGGGAATTGCTTTGCGGCGCCGGCCAGATTTTTCTCATTCAAGTCGCATAGGGCGACGATATTCTCGCCCTTGACGCTGTCCATATTGCCGCCGCCTCGCCCGCCAACGCCGATAACAGCGACGTTGAGCTTTTCACTTGGCGACCGCCCGGCCTTGAGGATGCCCGACTTGAGCACTGTGACACCCGCTCCAATTATAGCGCTTCTTTTGAGGAATGTCCGACGATTGATCTGAGGATTCATTGGCTACCTCCCGCACTAACAGTTACCAAAGTTATTGAAGATTTGATTTCAGTCATAACGACAGAGTATAAATGAAAACGGGACCGGGTTCAAGATATTATAGCCAGCAAAAGCGATACGATAATTGATACGACGCCGACCGTTGCTACCAGGACCGTCCAGGATTTAATTCCTTCTGTTTCGGTCAAACCCGCCATCTTGACGAATACCCAGAACCCGCTATCATTCATCCAGGAACAAATCATTGCGCCGCCTCCTATGGCGGTCGCTAATAAGGCCGGATGATAACCCAGAGCCTTAGTTGATGGAATCATTGCCGCGACCATTGCTGAGGCCGTTATCATCGCGACAGTGCTTGAACCCTGTGCTGTCTTCATAACTGAAGCGATGAATGCCCCCAGTACCAGCAGTAACAAGCCGCTTGCCTGTTGGCTGCCCTTAGCCTGGAAAAGGCTTTCAATAGCGGGGCCTATCTGTGCAGCTTTGAGCATCGCACCAAAGGCGCCACCTGCCGCAGTAATGAGAATAATTATGCCGCCGCTCATCAGGGACACTTCAACGATTTCCGCCAACTGGGCGTTCGTCAGCTTGCGCTTGCTTTTGAGCATCCAGAGGGCAATTGCGGTCGATATGAGCATTGCCAGGTTTACGTTGCCTAAGACCGCAGTTATTCCTGCCACACGGCTTAAAAGTGATCTTTCAGCCGCACCTTTGGCGATGACGTTGACAATCGTGTTGCTCGAAACCAGCACGACCGGCAGGGCAATCGGCAGCAGTGACAGCGACAGGGAGGGCAATTGTTGGTCTTGGAGTGGTTCAGGCTCAGGTAATCCACCGCCCATCGGTCGCATCGGTATTTTCAACCAGCGGTCGAGCCAGCCCGCAAGGAACAGGCCGACAATTGAGGCTGGAAGCGCCACCGCTGCGCCTATCAAAATCATAGCTCCGAGGTCGATGCCAAGATTATCAGCCGCCACGAGCGGCCCCGGAGTTGGCGGAACAAGACAGTGGGTGGCGACGCCGCCGGCACAAATCGCCAGGGCATATTTCAGGTAATGCTTCTTCGTTCGCCTGTGCATAGAGCGCGCTAACGGTAAAAGCAGGTAGAACACTGTGTCGAAGAAAATGGGTATGGATAACACGTATCCGCTGGCCATAAGGGCCGTAGCGCCCTGTCTTTCGCCTAGCAGTGAAAGAAAAGCGCGAACGACTTTATCTGCGGCTCCGCTATCCATCATGCACCTGCCGATAACTACGGCCAGGGCAATTACAATCCCGATGTTGCCGGCTGTTTTTCCGAATTCGTCGGCCACTCGGCTGATTTTCGTAGATAGCTCCCCAGGGGCCAGCAGACTAACCACCACCGCCGCGATAATCAGCGCGACAAAGGCGTTCATTTTCAGCCGAGTGATCATGACTACGACAGTCAGTATGCCAATGACAAGAATTACCAGTGGATGCAAAGCGAACATGGTTCGTTGTCCATTGTTCATTGTTCGTTGTTCATCGAAAAACCGTGAACAATGAACTCTGAACTCACCGACTCCTTACAAGCTCTCCAGGTATTTTTGACCGAGCATCGCGGCTCCCTTCATAGATGACTGCTCGTCAAGGACGTATTGGCAGTCCCTCATCCACCTTGCTTTTGCCAGGACGAGCGCCGGACTTACCGCTCCGCCGGTCACGTGTATCGTATCACCAAGCAAAACGCTCTTTTGGATTTCCTCCAGGTGTGCCTTCTGATACTCGCACAGGCCTCTGACAATTGCAGCCAGTAACTCTTCACGGGTAGTTTGTTGGTTCAGTCCCAATAGCTGTGCTTTTAGCGGCTCCTGAGAATAACGCGAGCCCATAAGATAAGGCACATAAGTCACGCTGCTTGCACAATCAATCCACCTGTCAATCGCCTGTGGAAGGAATCGGCTGTAAAACTCATCGGCACTTAATTCGCTGCAAAACACGTTTTTGAACCAGTCCAGTGCGCTTCCTCCGGCATTCATAACGTGCAACGTCAGCCATCTATCGGGGACAACGTGCGCCCGGATGTTGTAATTGCGGGACGGCAGCGGCCTATTAAGACAGACCAGCGTGATTTCGCAAGTGCCGTTTACGTTGATGATGTCCCCTGGCTCATTGATGCCGACCGAATAAGCTGCCAGCACAGCATCGTTTCCGCCAATCAGGACCGCAGGCTCTTTGTCAAAACCGAGCTCTCCGGTAAGCGAACCTGAGACTCGACCAATACTTTGATGAGCTGGTATGATTGGGGGCAAGCGACCAAGCGAAATGTTAAACGCCTGGGCTATATCTTCATTCCAGGTGAAATCGTTGCGCACGGTGTTGTACAGGGCGGTCAGAGACGCGGATGAAGGGTCTATGGCATAAGCCCCGGTTAGCCAGTGTGCGAAATATGTATTGGAGTGACCAAATATGTAGGTCTTATCAAAAACGTCCGGCAAATTCTCCTTGATCCAGAGAATGCTGGCAAGTGAGCAGCCGCCGGCAACGGGCATATTGCCCGTAGTTTTCAAGAGATTCTCTATGCCGACTGTCTCTATTATGGATTGTGCCTGTTTGCGCGAGCGCTGGTCAAGCATCAAAATGGCAGGATAGAGCGCCTCGCCGTTCTTATCCATGGCTGTCAAACCAGGCGTGGTTCCAGAAAGCGAAACCACGTCAACATCGCCAGTTATCTCAGCCAGCGCCCGGCACCCGGCGATGAAGGCTTTTCTCCATTTATCCTGTTCAATGTCTCCATATAAGCCATCATTGTAGATATTCACCCGGTATGCCTGGGAGGATTGGTCCAGCAGCGTAAGCGTCTTCTCAACGATTCGGAATACGCCCAGCTTCATACTGGTTGTCCCGATATCAACTGCCAGGATCACTGCACTACTGACTCTATCTGATTTCCGAGTTTGGCTCATTTGCGCTCGATATGAAGCCTTCGCTTACCATTTTATCCCGGATCCGTTGGGCATCCGTATCAGATACGGGCTTGAGCGGGTGACGTGGTTCACCCCCTCTGAATCCGGCCAAGTCCATAGCAGCCTTAACGCCCGCGACGCCCCACGCCCCAGAGATGGCCTGATTAAGCCGAGCCAGTCTGAAATGAAGCTGCCTGGCTTCGTCGTATCTGCCTTGTGTGAATAGCCCATACAATTCACAGCAGGGCTCTGGCAGGATGTTGGCAAGAGAAAGCACACCACCTGCGGCTCCGAGATGCAGAGCAGGATAAAAGAAATTAGCAGAGCCGGCAAGGACATGAAAATCTTCAGCCGGATCGAGGCACACGAGGAATTTTGCCGGCCCAGAAGGCGAAGAGTCTTTTATGGCAATTATATTGGGATGCCGCGACAGCTCAAGAACCGTTTGGGGCGGTATCTCTACTCCGCCGGCAAAGCCCGGGGCATTGTAAAGCACTACCGGAATATCAACCGAGTCGGCTATTCGCTCGTAGTAATCCCGCAAAGTCGGCCCATCCATACGCTTTGCGAAGTAGTGCGGGGTCAGGATGCTCACACAGTCAAAGCCCATCTTGGAGGCTGCCCTTGACTTCTCGATGGTCTGCCTCGTGGATTCGCAGCCAGTTCCAACCATAACCACCTTCCGCCCTTTCTCCTGGGCGAATACCTCCAGAACCTGGGTCTGCTCTTTGTCGGACAGACTCTTGGATTCACCGTTTGAACCGAGTGCCAAGTACCCAGTCAAGCTAGTCTGGCTGAGCTTTCGCAAGTTGAACCTCAGGTCTTCAAGCGCAACTTCATCGCAGCGAAGCGGCGTTACCACCGGGGCGAAGACGCCCGTGAGTTTCTCTCTATTTTGTCCCATACTGTCACCCTTAGCCTCTCGTCCCTCGTCTCTCGTCTCTCGTCCCTCGTCCGGGGATGGAAGATGGACGATGGAAGATGGACGTGCCGGCTTTTAGCGTTTCAATGATTGCATCGACATCGAACACACAGCCGCCCCACGTGCCTCCGCTGATACCCTGCATGGCAGACCACAGACGTGTGTCCGCTGGAAGATTCGGATGCGGCGCCAGGTCGTGACGCAATGGCCGCCCGGCCAATATTCGACTGCCTAGTTCAGCACTTCTTTGCTCCGGCGGAGCGCTAACATCTCCAATCAGGTCTACACTGCCCTGTAAGCGATTGCCATCAATGATAATCTGAATAATGTCACCATCCAGCACTTTTCCTATCGGACCTCCGGCTAAGGCCTCCGGCGTAACGTGCCCGATACACGGGCCGGTACTAACGCCGCTGAATCGCCCATCCGTAATGACCGCTACCTGTTTTCCCCACGATAGGTGCTTTAGCGCGCCCGTCACTTGCAGGATTTCTTCCATCCCGCTTCCCATTGGTCCGGCACAAATCAGGACAATCACGTCACCAGGCTCGATAATGTTTCTCTTTATGGCCTGTACGGCGGCTCGCTCGCCAATAAACACGCGGGCGGGACCGACCCTGCGATAAACCCCATCCGGTCCAACTAGTGACGGATCGATGGCGGTGCTCTTGACAACGGAGCCACCCGGCACCAGATTGCCCTGTGGCAACGTAATAGTACCGGCCAGGCCTTGCTGCCGCGCCCTGTCAGGACTCATAATGACTTCATCCGGATCGATGCCATCCTGCTTGTATAGAATCTCGCGCAGTCTTTTGCGCCGCTCGGATTGTTCCCACCACTCAAGAATTCCGCCTAAAGTTTCGCCCGACACTGTCATCACATCCAACGCCAGAAGATTCCGTGCCCTCAAGTGGAGCATCACTTCAGGCACTGCCCCCGCGAGGAAGACCCGCACGGTCGGATGTCCCACAGGTCCGTTGGGCAGCACATCCACAAGGCGCTGCGCCTGCCGATTAACCACTCTCCAATCCTCGACGGTAGGGCGGCTCAATCCTGCTGCGTATGCAATTGCCGGAAGATGCAGCAGCAGGTTTGTCGAGCCGCCAAAGGCTGCGTGAACAACCATCGCGTTACGCAAGGCTGCATCGGTGAGTATATCCCTCATCGCAGAACCTCGTTCGTGCAGCCGGACGACCGCCCTGGCTGAGCGGCGTGCCATATCAAGCCATATCGGTTGTCCCGAGGGTGCAAGGGCCGCGTGCGGTAGGCTCATGCCCAATGCCTCGGCAACAACCTGCGACGTGGCGGCGGTTCCAAGAAACTGACAGCCGCCGCCCGCGCTGGCGCACGCACGACAGATCATCTGCTTGGCATATTCAAATGTCGCCTGGCCGTGCGCAAAACGTGCGCCTATAGATTGAACCGTGCCCAGGTCCTCCCCCTCGGTGGCTGGAAGTGTGACGCCGCCCGGCACTACTACCGATGGCAACTCGCGCATGGCTGCCAGAGCCATCATCATCGCGGGTAAGCCCTTATCGCAGGTGGCGATGCCAAGCACTCCGTTGCAGCCCGGCAGACTACGGATGAGGCGGCGAAAAACTGTCGCCGCGTCATTACGATATGCCAGACTATCCATCATACCGGGCGTGCCTTGCGTCCGTCCGTCACAGGGGTCGGTGCAGAAGCCCGCAAATGGAATGCAGCCAAACTTCTGGAGTTCCTGCGCCGCAGCCTGCATCAAAAGTCCAAGCTCCCAGTGCCCGACATGGTAGCCCAGCGCTATCGGCGTGCCGTTAGGTGTGCGGATTCCTCCTTGCGTACTGAGCAGGAGGAATTGCCTGTCACTTAGCCTGGCCGGGTCCCACCCCATTGCTATATTCTGACTCATAGCGAAGATATCGCCGCTGGGGGCATCTCGGAGAACATCCTCTGTCAGCGGCAGGGGGCCTTCTGCGCCCGGCGCATGGGTAGTAATGTTATATATGCTGTCATCACCACTGCCTAAGATGTCCTCAGCGGGTATCATACCGATAATCTATCCCGGACAAAGACGGCGGTCAAGAGCCCCTGCGTCTGCCCCCGTGTCTTCTGTTGAAGACATAAACGGAGGGCACCGGGCGTAAGAAACTTGCATAAGGAGGTTGAATCTATAGAATCGCACTGTGTTGCCAAAAACTCGACAGAGAAATTTGCCTAAATACGGAGACAATATATGGTGATGCGAAATCTATTTATAATTGGAGTGACACTTATCTCGTGGTTGGCAGTTAGTGGTTCGTGTTTCGGCTCTCCATTCACGGTTCCCGATTCACGATTGCCGATTCAGCAGGCGGATGACTCAAGCGTCTGGGTTCAACTACCCGCTGAGGTGCTCAGAGACAAAATTCGTGGCGGCTTGCTCGGGCAAATGCTCGGCAACCTCAATGGCCTTGAGCATGAGATGAAATACATCAATGAGCCTGGAAATGTCCAGAAATATGTGCCGGGGCTGCCCGAAGGGGCTCAGACTGACGATGACACAGACCTGGACTGGGTTTATATCATTGCGATGCAGCGGCACAACGCGATCATGCTTTCGCCCGACCTTATTGTGCGGTTGTGGAAAGAACACATTAACAAGCGTATCTGGTGCGCAAATCAATACGCACGCCAGCTTATGGATATCGGCTTTGAGCCGCCCTTGACCGGCAGCATCGCGTTCAACCCGTGGGCGGATTTCAATATCTCCGGGCAATTTGTTTGCGAGTGCTTCGGCCTATTGGCGCCGTGTATGCCGCAAACCGCAGCGAGAATCGCCCTGAACTATACGCGCGTCGCTATTGATGCTGAGCCTGCACAAACCACGCAGTTATTCACCGCGATGATAGCAACCGCCTTTATGACGGACGATATTGATGTGATTCTCGATGCCGGCCTGAAAGCAGTCGACCCCAACTGCGCTATCCGCGAAATTGTTGGCGATGTGCGAAGCTGGCATCAACTGCATCCTGCAGATTGGCGCACAACGCGCCGGCTCGTAAAAGAAAAGTACAGTCGTCATAATGGCGGCATGCGCGACAGAAACGGATATGAGCTCAACACCGCCTCCACCATCGCTGCTCTACTTTATGGCGGGGCAGAGTTCGTCAAGACGCTGACGACCGCTTTTAACTTTGGCTGGGACGCCGACAACAACGCCGCAACCGCCGGCACAATAGCCGGCGTCATCAAGGGCTACCGCTGGATAATGAAGCAGGACTGGACTATTGTAGATCGTTATCGTAACACGACCCGCGATGGTATGCCAACCGATGAAACCATCACCAGTTTTGCCGACCGGATCATTGACCTTGCTGAGCAGGTGATTGTAGAGCAGGGGGGGCAAAGACAGACCGTTAGCGGCCGGATCGTCTATCGCATACGCTCACAACAGCCGGCCAATGTACTGCCGCTGTCAAACCTTGCCGAAGGGATTGCACGCTTGCGCGGCGAGATGAAATCTAAGCTCAAAAAGACCATAATCAATGCAGGTGACGGCCAAGAACTCGCCTTTGCGGCATATTCAGCAATCTGCCTCGATTTGGCGCAGAGTTTCAAGCAAGAATACCCTGAAAAATGGGCTAATGCTGTCGGTGCGCTCAAGCGTTACCCCAAAGTCGTGCAGGTGTTATTTTTTCACAGCCCGTGTCCGGCGGGCGAACGACTTCGTCAGAAAGCCGTTGCCGCGGGGCTATCTGAGCCTGCCGAGAGGACCAAAATTTGGTAGAATGACCAAGCGGGCCGGACGCGACCCAATACTGTTTTTCAGGTGCCATAATTGACAGGAAAGCAGTCTTGTGGTATATTATGTATCAGCACCCGCAGCGGTAGGGATGCGCTTCAGCCCATGTCGGCTATGGCCATCTTCTTACCAAAGTTGGGGCGCGGAGGATACGAAAATGATATCGGCAAAAAATTCACCAATTGTGTGGACAATCCCTTTACTGATCGCGGTTTGCCTTATCACGATACCTGCCCAGGCCAAATACGGCGGCGGCAGCGGGACGGCGGACGACCCGTACCAGATCGCCACGGCAGCGGATCTGATCGCCCTCGGCGAGGATCCCAATGATTACGACAAGCACTTCAAGTTGGTAGGCGACATCGACCTGGCGGGCCATGTCTTCGACAAAGCGGTCATTAGCCCTTTCACCGGCGTCTTTGACGGCAATGCTCACACAATCTCGCATCTGACAATCAATCGTGGTTTGTTCGGCCAGATGTCTGGGGAGGTCAAAGACCTAGGTGTGGTGCATGTCAACATAATCGGTTCAGGTGACCGTGTCGGCGGGATGGTGGGGAGCAACCGCGGTGCTCTGAGCCGGTGCTACAGTACCGGTGTGGTCAGCGGAACTGGTTCGAATGTCGGCGGCCTCGTGGGCGAGAACAACGGGGGCAGCATCGCCGCGAGCTATACCACCTGCACGGTAAGCGGTAGGAACTATGTCGGCGGGCTGGTCGGGCGCAACGGTGGCAACGTGACGGGCTGCTACAGCAGCGGTGCGGTCAGTGGCACCGGATATAATTCTGTCGGCGGCCTGGTGGGAAGCAACGACCTGGGAGGCAGCATCGCCACGAGCGACAGCGCCGGCTCGGTCAGTGCAACCGGTTCGGGTGTCGGCGGCCTGGTGGGGTCAAACTGGGGTAATGTGACGCAGTGCTATAGCACCGGTGCCGTTAGCAGCGAGTCGAATGTCGGCGGGCTGGTGGGGCAAAACAGCGGTACTGTGGAGCAGTGCTGCAACAGGGGTGCGGTCACTGGAACCGGATATAATGTCGGCGGTCTTGTGGGCTGGAGCGATGGCAGCATCGCCACGAGCTACAACACCGGCACGGTCAGTGGCGAGGACTGGGTCGGCGGCCTCGTGGGGGACAACAGGGGCAGCATCACGAGGAGCTACAGCACCGGTGCGGTCACCGGCGACTGGGGTGTCGGTGGCCTCGTGGGCGGGGACGATGGCCCCATCACAGCGAGCTACAGCACCGGACCCGTCACCGGGGACTGGGGTGTCGGCGGCCTCGTGGGCAGGAACGATGGCCCCATCACAGCGAGCTACAGCAGCGGACCCGTCAGTGGCAAGACCCTTGCCGGTGGGCTGGTGGCGAGGAACTACGGCACTGCCTTGTACAGCGTGTGGGATATGAAGACCTCGGGTCTATCGAGAAGTGCCGGCGGAGTGGGCTTAACGACAGCCGAGATGATGGACCCCTATATGCTCGGCCTGAACGGCTTTGCCAACGATCCGAACTGGATCCTTGATGCCGGCCGAGATTATCCCAGGTTGGCCTGGCAGGGTACGCCGGGAGAAATCATCCCCGAACCTGATATTAACTGGCTGGAAGGGTGCGGAACGGCTGAAGACCCGTATCGGATTGACACAGCCGAGCAACTGATTTTCTTGGGGCGGGCGAGTGCCCTCTGCGACAGCTATTTTGTCCTCAGTGCCGACATCGATCTTGACCCCAATCTGCCAAGCAGACAGCACTTCGGGCAGGCGGTCATTCTAAGTTTCACTGGGGTCTTTGACGGCAATGGCCACACAATCTCTCACCTGACAATCGACGGTGAGAACTATCTTGGATTGTTTGGCAGATTGGAATCTGGGGCCAAGGTAAGGAACCTCGCCGTAGTCGATGTCAACATAAGCGGGTCAGGGGACTATGTCGGCGGGCTGGTCGGATGCAGCTACGGTCCTCTGACTCACTGCTACAGCACGGGTTCGGTCAGTGGCACCGGATACTGTGTCGGCGGGCTGGTGGGGAGCAACGCCGGGACTGTGACCAACTGTTACAGCACCTGCACGGTGAGTGGCACCTACGCGGTCGGCGGCCTGGTGGGAACTGGTTCCCCTGCGCAGGTCATGCACAGCGTCTGGGATATAGAGACCTCCGGGCTGCTGATAAGTGCCGGTGGAGTCGGCTTAACTACAGCCGAGATGATGGACCCATACATGCTCGGCCTGAACGGCTTTGCCAACGATCCCAACTGGGTCCTGGATGCTGCCCGCGACTATCCGCGATTAGTTCGCCAAGGGACGCCCGGAGAAATCATCCCCGAGCCGCATATTGACTGGCTCGAAGGACAGGGGACGCCGGAAGGGCCCTATCGAATTGACACAGCCGACCAACTGATCCTGCTGACCAGGGTGAGTATCCTTTGGGACAAGCATTTCGTGCTTGCTGCAGATATCGATATGGACCCAGATTTGGTGAAGGGTCATATTTTCGCGCAGGCGGTAATTCCGACTTTTACTGGTGTGTTTGATGGCAATGGCCACACGATCTTGAACCTGACGATCACGGGTAAGAGCTATTTGGGCTTGTTTGGCCAACTTGGGTCTGAGGCCGAGGTCAAGGATTTGGGCATAGTTGATGTTAACATACCCGGTTCGGGCTCCTATGTTGGCGGCCTCGTGGGATTCAACCGCGGTACTGTGAACCGGTGCTACAGCACTGGCGCGGTAAGTGGAGGTGACGAGGTCGGCGGGCTGCTGGGGAGCAACGAATTCGGGGGTGCTGTGACCGGCTCCTACAGCACCGCTGTGGTCACTGGCACTATGTATGTCGGCGGGCTGGTGGGGGAAAACAGCGGTACTGTGGAGCAGTGCTGCAACAGGGGTGCGGTCACTGGAACCAGATATAATGTCGGCGGTCTCGTGGGGGACAACGCTGGCGATGTGACCGAGTGCTACAACGCGGGTGTCGTCATTGGCGCTGATGACCGTGTCGGCGGACTGGTGGGCCGGAACTCCGACGGTAGTGTGACTCAGTCCTACAACACCGGAGTGGTCATTGGCATGGGTTCGTCTGTCGGTGGGGTGGTGGGATACAACGAATCCGGCGATGTGACGCAGTGCTACAGCACCGGTGCGGTCATTGGCACCGGGTCGTATGTCGGCGGCCTCGTGGGCTGGAACGATGGCACCATCACCACGAGCTACAGCACCGGTGCGGTCAACGGCAAGTCGTATTCTGCCGGCGGGCTCGTGGGATCCAACTCCGGTCCTGTGACTCTCTGCTACAGCACGGGTGCGGCCAGCGGGACTTCGTCTCTCGGCGGTCTCGTGGGATCCAACTCCGGTCCTGTGACTCTCTGCTACAGCACGGGTGCGGTCAGCGGCACGGGAGGGTCTGTCGGCGGCCTCGTGGGATCCAACGGGGGCAGCATCACGGCCAGTTACAACACCGGTACGGTCAGTGGCAATTCTTCTGTCGGCGGGCTGGTGGGATCCAACTCTTATGGTGGTAGCATCACCAGGAGCTACACCAGCGGGCCGGTCACTGGCACTGGTCAGCTCTCCTATTCTGTCGGCGGGCTCGTGGGCGAGAACGACGGTGCCATCGCTACAAGCTACAGCACCGGTGTGGTTAGCGCGAGTTCGTCGGTCGGTGGCCTGGTGGGGAGGAACGAGTCTGGCACTGTGGCCAATTGTTGCACCACGGGTGCGGTCAGCGGAACTTCGTATGTCGGCGGCCTTGTGGGCCGCCACTGGTACGGCAGCATCACCACCAGCTACAGCACCGGTGCGGTCACTGGCACTGACTCTGTCGGCGGCCTGGTAGGGGGGTTGAACACGGGGCGTTGGGGTCAACCAGGGGTTGTGAGCAACTGCTTCTGGGATACCGAGACCTCCGGCCAGGCCACGAGTGCCGGCGGCACGGGCAAGACAACGGCCGGGATGCAGACGGCCAGCACATTCCTTGATGCGGGCTGGGACTTCGTGGGCAAAATGAACAATGGCACAGAATATATCTGGGCTATCTGCGAGGGTAGAGACTACCCGCACTTAGCCTGGGAGTTCGTCATGGGGGATTTCGACGCTGATGCCGATACCGACTTTGCTGACTTCTGCATCTTTGCTGAACATTGGCTTGCAGCCGACGGCAGCTTCTGGTGCGGCGCCGGCGGAACTGACCTTACCAATGACGGCAAAGTCGACTTTGATGATTTCAGATATCTGGCCGAGAATTGGCTGGCAATAAGGTAGGCCTTTTGGTATGCAGAGCATACCCTACCGTTGACGGTAGAACTTACCGCGGAGAACGCTGAGAGCGCAGAGGAAAGATCGAAATTCAAATTCTCAGCGTGCTCCGCGCCCTCGGCGGTAAAAAACTTCCTCGACTTTGCGGCGTTGGCCGAGAATTGGCTGACAGACCTGTCACCATAAACCGCCAGCGAGGGTTACAAAACAAATTAGCCACAGAGGACCCGGAGGTCACAGACACCTGTCTTGCGCGCAGTCGAGAGATAAAAAGAATAACTGCTCTGAGTGCTCTGTGCTCTCCCTCGACGTTGCTCAGGACGGCGTCTGTGGCAAAAAAGCGAAGTTATCTAACCCGTGTCCATCCGTGTTAATCCGTGTCTAATAGAAGATTTTCCTTTACGGCCAACTTCTTTTCGGATATAATATGCCCGTAAGTAATGGATTAGAATCGAAATGCCAGAACGAGAGAATACAAGAGACAGGACACAGGAGACAGAAGCTTGCCCTGAGCGGTCGAAGGAACAGTAGGCAGAAGAGAGAATTAGAAAAAGATGGAAGATCGGTATTTTAGGCAAGATAAGGCTGATCTACCAAGTTTTTTTGCAAAACAAAGCCAATTTGCCAAAAGCGCAAACGAACGTATCCTTCTGTTTTAGAAGGGCTTATGAAGAAAATGACGCCTGGGCAGTCCCAAAAAACAAAGCCAAACAAAGCCAATTTTACATTTTTACCGCGGAGAACGCTGAGAGCACGGAGGAAAGATCGAAATTGAAATTCTCAGCGTGCTCCGCGCCCTCGGCGGTAAAAAACTTCCTCGACCTTGCGGCGTTGGCCGAGAATTGGCTGACAGACCTGTCACCATAAACCGCTACAGAGGGTCAAAAAGAAGATAGCCACAGAGGCCACAGAGATAAGAAAATAGAATAATTGCTCTGAGCAAAAAAATTGGTATGCAGAGCATACCCTACCGCTTTCAGTTTTGAGTTGTGAGTGTTGAGTTTTGAGCTGATGAAATCCGCTAACTCAAAACTAAAAACTCAAAACTAAGGACTTACTCGTGCCGCAACGATTCAATTGGGTCCATATTGGCGGCGCGATAGGCTGGATACAAGCCGGAGAACAGGCCCACCATCGCGCTAATACCAAAGGCCAGCACCAATGAACTGCCTGTGATAATGGTTGGCATACGGCTGAAACGAGTTACCAGAAATGGTATAGAAGAGCCTAAGATAATCCCTAAGATGCCTCCAACGAGCGTCAAAAGCAGCGTTTCCGAGAGGAATTGAACCATAATATCCGCTTTTCTGGCACCCAGAGCCCGGCGAATGCCAATCTCACGCGTTCGCTCACTGACGGTTGCCAGCATAATATTCATAATTCCTATGCCACCAACCAACAGTGAAATCGTTGCGATTGATCCCAGGACGATGCTGAAAATAAGCTTGGTACGCTTGGCCTGCCGCAACAGCTCCAGCGGGATAACGATACGATAGTCCTTCTTCTCTTTATGAAGGCGCATCAGCAAAGTATCCAGAATATCACGTGCCTGCAATACTTGTTCGGTCGATTGAACCTTGACGGTGATCTTCTGCAACTGCACTCTTTCCACACTTTGCTTGCCCCCGGTGAAGGCAGCGCTCAGCTCGCTGAATCGGGATTTGGCGGTTGACAAAGGTATATATACGTTGCCGGTAGCACCACTATCGGAGCCCGTTGCCACCTGCATAGCTTTATCTAAATCACTCTGTCTACCCCTCAGAGGCGGCGCCCCAGCTACGCCCACGACCCGGTAAGAATTGCCCTGGATACTAACGTCTTTGCCTACCGGCTCTTCAAACGCGAATAGGGCTCTGACGAGCTGCTCATCGACCACGCATACACTCTGCTGCTGATGAAGGTCAATACTGCTCAAAAATCGCCCATGAACCACGTGAACAGGCGAAATCTCCGTGTACCATGGGATAGTACCTATGATTTTTATCGCAACCTTGCTTTTAAGATAACGTGCCTCCTGGTCTATCTCGCGGATGGGTACGACGACCTCAACATTGGGCACGGTGTTATGGATTGATTCGGCATCTTTATAGGTCAGGCCGTAGCTCCGCACCTCCTGCGTCTGGCCGGTGTCGGCTCGCTCCTTAGGCGGCTGAACTGTTTCAATAATCAGATTCGTGCTGCCGAGTCTGGCTATGGCTTCTTGCGCCTCCCGGCTGGCACCTTCACCTATCGCCAGCATAGCAATCACCGAACAAACGCCAAAGATGATGCCTAATGCTGTCAATGTCGAACGCAGCCGATGCATCCAGAGGCTTTTAAGACCCAACTTGACCGTTCTTTTTATGCCGAACCAACGCATAGTGACTAACGCTTCCGGTTGTATTTTTGTCGCTCTATCTGCCCGTCGAGAAGATATATGGTTTTTTCAGCTTTTTTAGCTATATTGGGATCATGGGTAACGATAACGAGAGTTCTGCCCCGCTTATGTAGATCGCCGAGGATTTTCATAATCTCCAGGCCGCTTTCCGAATCAAGATTGCCGGTTGGCTCATCAGCCAAAATGATCCGCGGGTCGTTCGCCATAGCGCGGGCAATAGCCACTCGCTGCTGTTCACCGCCGCTCAGCTCGGCAGGGCGATGCCGCATTCTATCTCCCAGCCCCACCATTTTAGCCAACTCCTTTGCACGGTCAGCACTACCACGTTCGGAAAAGCCCTGGTAATACATCGGCACTTCAATGTTCTCAACCGCGTTAAGTTGTGCAATCAGATTGTACGACTGAAAGATAAATCCGATTTGTGAGCCGCGTATCATCGACAGGCCATTATCATCAAGATTAGAAACGTCCTGACCTGCAAGTTGATACGTGCCGCGTGTCGGCCTGTCAAGACAGCCTAAAACGTTAAGCAGTGTGGATTTGCCTGAGCCGCTTGGGCCCATAATCGCTACGTACTCACCCTGCTCAATGCTCAAACTCACGTCACGAAGAACAAACAGTTCAGACGAGCCGATCTTATAAGCCTTGCACAGATTCTCAAGAGCAACTATCGCCATACCACAGTGGGAACTAAAAGCTTAAAGCTCAAAAGGTAAAAGTGCGGAGTTCAACAGCTTTCACTTTTACGCTTTAAGTTTTACGTTTTGGTTAGCCCTTTGCCCTATTTTTTCGTCTTCTCCGATGCGGTCCATCTCGGCGGATTAAGCATAACTTTCTCGCCCTCGGTTAGTCCGCTTTTAATCTCGACGAAGTTGTCGTTAAATAACCCGGTTTCGACCTCACGCTGCTGGGGCGTGCTGCTTGCCACAACATAGCACACCTTTTTCTCCTCCACCGTAACAACCGATTGTATCGGCACATGAAGCACGTCATGCAGTTCATCAATAATCACTTCAACCTTTCCCGTCATGCCGGTCTTGAGAAAGTCGTGCGTTCCATCAATGCTCACATCCGTCGCGTAGACTTTAAGGTCTGGATTCAGCCAGTTCTCCTGATCAGCTAATGGTGCTTTTTTCAACACCTTGCCGGTAAAGGTCTTATCTGGAAATGCCGCAATCGTTATCTTGGTCGGCTGATTCGGCTCAATTTTATCAATCCACGTTTCGTGAACCTTGATCTCCACCTTCATTTTGGAGGCATCGGGTATAGTTATGATCTTCTGACCTTCGTTTATTTCCGCTCCCTGCTCGATTTTGCCCCTCGACCAGTACTCTTGCGTGCTCGACCAGTAGACTACCTCCCCTGGTGCAGGTGCCTTAATCACGCAAGCGACAATCTGGTCTTTCAACTTTTGTAGACGCTCCTTCTGAAGCGCGAATGTAGCCTCGGCGCTGGATAGCTTGGCCCGAGCCTGTGCTATCTGTGAACGGGCCTTAGCCTGGGTTCGCTCCAATTCACGTTTGGCCTCATTGTAGTCGCTCAGCAGCTTCTCGGTCTGTTTGGCGAACTCATAACGCTTGAATAGGTCCAAAGCAATCTCTTCTTTCTGCTTCTCGAACTCGAGGCGCTGCTTCTCCAACGTGTCTCTTCTCAATTCGGTTTCCGCCACATATTGTTTCTTGTAGAGTTTTTCGGTCCATTCTAATGTGCTGACGGCTTTTTCTAGGTTTGCCGCCGCCAACGTGATCCTGCCGTTTAGCTCTCGGAGCTTCTGCAAAGCCTCGCCCCCCAAGTTGGGATCGTCAAGGAACAATACTATATCGACGATTAAATTTGGATCTGAGGTTGCTCTCTGAACCATCCTTAGAGCAACTGCCTCCCCAAGGTATTTGTTAAAATCCATCAGTGCGAATTTCACCTTCAGGTTGGCTGCGGAAACATCGCTCTCATTTTGTTTTAGCTGAATCCGATATGCCTCATTCGCATCGGCATAGCTTGCCTCGACAGTAGCCAAATCAATCCCTCTTTGCCCCAACTGCTCCTTCAACTTTGATGAATCCAGTTCGGCCAGGACCTTGCCATTATTTACATCTTCGGCAGTTATAACCGTACCTTCTGGCACAATGTTGACTATGGACACCCGCCCTTCCACTTTGGATTTGATATCTTCGGATTTAACTGCCTTTATGCTGCCGCTTTCGGTCACGCTGATGGTCAGATCGCCGCGCTTTACCGTGAATAGCCCCGTGCTGGGATCTGATCCAGCAGAGGCACTTCGCTTATGGCGCCAAAATACAAAACCACCGATACCCCCAACTACAGCCACGAAAATCAAAATCCAGAGAAAACGTCTGGCCAGCTTCATTTTATCAGCTCTCCCAATATGTTTTCTATGTGCCTAACCTGCATTCATTTATATCTATTGGGCAAGAAACTCAAAACTAAAAACCATTGAAATTATTTGGGCGTAACTTGTCTCCCGCTATCCTGTTTTCCTGTATAAGCGACGGATGAACTGGCGGCAGGGATACAGCTTGCGTGTGGTGGTATTCATACGATAGCACTGAAATGCATCCCAATCGCCAT
>Ga0315279_10001704_pt1 | contig 35795 bp, 38 predicted proteins | sample YL17G06_20_MG_FD_203694 | JGI IMG/M metagenome (GOLD analysis project Ga0315279, IMG submission 203694) | Sediment microbial communities from Yellowstone Lake, YNP, Wyoming, USA - YL17G06_20 | ecosystem: Environmental > Aquatic > Freshwater > Lake > Sediment | place: USA: Wyoming | collected...
TTCGCGCATTGCGAAGGTTTCGCGCCTGCTGCATCCCGTAGGACTGGAGCCCTTGTCTCAGTGCTCCTCTGGGGGCGCCAACTCCCATTGCCCCCACCGATTATCGGCTTGGTGGGCCTTTACCCCACCAACTACCTAATCGGAAGCAGTCTCATCCTAAGGCAGACATGATTGCATTTCACCACGCTGTTTGGGCTATGAAGCCTTCCAGCATCCATAACCTATGTGGTATTAGCCTCAGTTTCCCGAGGTTATCCCCCTCCTTAGGGCAGATTGACTACTCGCTACTCAGCCGTATGCCACCCCTCCTAGCAGAAGGGGTAGACTTGCATGGCTTAGTCGGATTCTGATAGCAGTACCCTCCAGCAGGATCAACTGGAGTTTAAGCACACTTTCTTCCGCAAGTATAGGCGAAAAAACACCACTATCGCTCACTTATCCTGTTCTTGAAGCCCGAGTCAAATCCAAACTAACTTGGATTTCCATCGAGATTACGTACTGTAGAAAAAGGGTATATTTCACAGCACGAAGTAGAAATTCGCGCTCCATTTACGCCGGAGTCTACAGCATCCGCACGGCGAAGGAAGATTATGCACTCCCGTATTTAAATACCTTACGGTATAACCTCCGTCGAGAGATTCCTAGAACCTCCGCATGAATTAGGGATTTTGCCCTTTATAAGCTTGCCCATGGATCCGGGATAAATCTTAACTACCACATTCAGAAAAAGCAGGTCAGGAATTAAAGTTTTCCGATTAGCAGGTATTTGAATTCTTCCCCTCTGCTGCACCTGTATGCCCCGTATAATGCATAGAGCGATAGCAGGGAGTAGACGACAAGTTCTAGTTGTCGTATAAAGGTTGCGTCAACTCTCTGCACTATGCCATTAGAGGATTCATTGAGCAGAATTATGAACTCTGCACCAAATGAAATGCTCATTATGAGGAGCAGTGCAGCTACCTGGTAGTATGCTGCCTGTTGGGACTGCCGCTCTGAATATTTTGAATGCTTGAGGGTCTTCCAGATAAGGAAAGGAAAAATGAAAGAATAGCGGAATAGGAATCCGATGAGTATGCTGGCATGCGCAAGCACGGAAATTTCAAGCGAGCGCTTATCAACCATCCTCTCAGCTACAGGTAATCCTTCAGGATTTCAACAGCCTTTTCAGGCTTCGTGACTTTCACTGCAAACAGACCTTTGTTATTCTCCTTCCTCATGAAGAGGACGCTCCTTATGTTTATGCCAGCCTCTGCAAGAGTCAGCGCAACCTTTGCGAGCTCCCCTGGGTGGTCCTCGATCTTTAGGAGTATCACATCAGAACCCGTCACCTTGAAGCCTGCCTCCTCCAGCAGCTTCATCGCTTCCTTCTCTCTGGATGCAACTAAATGGATCATCGCATCCTTACCGATAGTCTCAACTGAAACAGAATCTATGTTTATGCTGTTGCAAGCCAGAATTTTTGATATATGAGCCAGAAGACCCACCTTGTCCCTAGCAACAATTATTAGTTCCCTCATTGTTTCACCAAAGCAGATTTGTGAGGGGGAGTTTATAAAATATGCGGAGAAAGCCCCAGGCGAGGATTGAACTCGCGGCCTTTTGCTTACCATGCAAACGCTCTACCACTGAGCTACTGGGGCGTTAAGTACTATTTCTAAAAACATATTTAAAAAATGAATGTAGAAGTTAGGACTAACCTCTAATATTCTACTGGAAAGTTACCCCTCCAGAAGGTTTATAAAGCAAAAATTTGCGAGTATAATGCACTACGGCTGGGCAAGCCGGAAGTAACGCCTGCAATTCCTTTGGGAAAGAGATGTTGCAGAAGCAACGTCAATGAAGCAGGAACTATACGCCATGAAACAGGGGCTGGAATCACACAAAAATGTGTGAGGATGCCACAATGATAGTTTCTTCTCTCCCAGGTCCTATGGAGATGAGGTATATCGGTGTATTGGATAGTTTTGTAATTTCAGAAACATAAGCTCTGAGTTCCTGGGGAAGAGACTCATAACCATTCTTTACTGCTTCTTCCGCATTGAAGTCGTTCCATCCTTTCATCTCCTTGTAGACAGGCTTGCATCGCGAGAGAAGCTCGCATGACGGAGGAATGTCCTCAAGAACTTTCTTGTCAATTGTGTAGGCAGTGCAGATTTTCACTTTCTCAAGCCCTGCGAGAACATCAAGCTTTGTTATTGCAAGCCAGTTTATGCCATTCACTCTGCATGCATACTTCAGGGCAGGCATGTCCAGCCATCCAACTCTTCTGGGTCTTCCAGTCGTTACGCCGAACTCGGCTCCCTTCTTCCTCAGGTACTCACCAGTCTCATCCAGAAGTTCTGTTGGCAAGGGCCCTTCACCAACTCTGGAAACATATGCCTTTGCGAGTCCCACCACAGTATCTATTTTTGTCGGGCCTACGCCCGCCCCAGTGCATGCGGCACCTGCAATTACATTGCAGGAAGTTCCAACGGGATACATGCCATGGTCGATGTCAAGCATAGTTCCCTGTGTTCCTTCAAACAGAACCTTTTTTCCTTCGTCTATCGCCTTGTTCAAAGAAAGGTTTACATCCCCAACACAGCTCTTTAGTTTTGCCCCGTAGGCAGCATATTCCTCTATGAGTTGTTCTTTTGTGAAATCAAACTTGCCCCCGTATACCTGAATCTGCTTCTCTTTGAGCTTGAACAGGTGTTCAATTTTCTCTTTGAGCATCTCTTTATTGACAATATCGCACATCCTGAGTCCGAATCTTCCTGCCTTGTCCTCGTAGCATGGACCTATGCCTCTCTTTGTTGTCCCCGCCTTCATCTTTCCCTTGAACTGTTCCTCAGCCTCATCCAGGGTTCTATGGTACGGGAATATGACATGGGCGCGCTCGCTTATTGACAGTTTGGGAGTGATGTCATCTTTTTTGAGAAGTTCAATCTCTTCCAAAAGAACTTTTGGGTCAACCACAACTCCATTGCCTATGATAAGCTGTTTCCCCCTCACTGCCCCGCAAGGCATGAGATGAAATGCGTATTTCTTTCCTTTCACAACAACGGTATGGCCGGCATTGTTGCCTCCGCTGAACCTCACAACTATGTCCGCTTTGCCAGCAAAATAGTCCACAACCTTTCCTTTACCCTCATCACCCCATTGGGAACCCACTATCACAACGCATGTCATGAGAAGCACCTCTGCAAGCAATATAAATTATCCCCTTTAAATTAAAATAGTGGTGGTTGTTTGAGGTTTCCTCCGATAATGCGGAATTTGAAAAGAGGCCCGCAGGTTGTGCTGCCAAAAGACTTCGGCATGGTTGCGGCATTCACAGGGATTGGGAAGAAAAGTGTTGTAGTCGATGCAGGGACGGGAAGCGGGTTTCTTGCAATAGCTCTCGGCAATATCGCAAAGAGTGTTGTTACCTACGAGAGGAGGGAGGAATTCGCGAAGCTTGCTGAGAGGAATATCAAGGCAAGCGGATTGAGAAATGTGAAAATAAAAAGTAAGGATATTTTCAAGGGGATAAGCGAGAGGGATTTGGATTTGGTGACGCTTGACTTTGCTGATTCCGAGAAGGTTGTGAAGCATGCTAGGAAAGCATTGAAAGAAGGTGGCTATGTTGTGGGCTTCCTCCCAAACATGGAGCAGGTGAGGGATTTTGTCAGGGAGCTGGAAAAGAATAAATTTTCTGAAGTATTCACGATGGAATGCATCACGCGTGAGATTCTTGTGAGGGAATCAGGAATGAGGCCAGAGAACATGGGGCTGATGCATACCGTGTATCTGACTTTTGGAAGGAAATAGTCAGAGAAGCTTCTTCTCATGGACATTCTCGTAGATCGGTCCTTTGGGAGTCAGCGTGCTTTTCTTGAGAATAACCCTGTCAACGATGCAGTCTCCAATTTCAGTTTCGGCATTCTCCTCCAGGAATTCCGCCAGCTTGGTTTTATCCTTCAGGAATTTCACTCTTGCGAGAGTTATATGCGGGGAGAAATCCTCTTTCTTGAAACCAAGCTTTGAAAGCTCTCCTCCGAGCTGCTCATGGATTTCTCTAAGCTCAGGTGCCTCTGCGGCCACCCAGATGACGCGTATGTAATTGTTACTCGGGAACGCCCCGACTCCTTTGCAGACAAGCTCGAACTTCTTGCAGTTTATCTTGTTCATTGCCTGCATAACTCTTTCCTTCATATGTTCGTCTATCTCCCCCAGAAAATACATGGTGAGATGCAGGTTCTCCTTTTCGACAAGCTTCACCCCGTCAACGGCGAGCTGCTTCTGCAACTCAGCCATCTTTTCCCTCAACTCAGCGCTTGTCTCGATTGCAATGAAAACTCGCATATGTATTTTAAATGAAAGCTAAGTATAAGAGTTTTATGATTGTGATTGGGGTTGCCGGGATGAGAGCTGCCGGCAAGAGCATAGTTAACGAAGTCGCCAAGGAGCTCGGGGTCAGTTCAATGGAGATGAGGAGCATAGTTATCGGGATGATGAAGGAGGGGGGAATTGAGGTAACCAACAGGAGTTTAAGGGAGTTCGCTGACGAGCTTAGGAAGAAGGAAGGTTACGACATCGTCGCCAAGATGACCATAAAGAGAGTAAAGGATATGAAAGGCAAGGCAATTGTGGTGAATGGCATAAGAGGTTACGAGGAGCTCAAGAGATTCAAGGAGGCATTCGGGGACAGTTTCGTTCTCGTAGGCATGTTCGCCCCCCAGGAGATGAGGTTCGACAGGGTGATGAAGAGAAACCTGCCTGAGGATCCTAAGAGCTGGGAGGAGTTCGTATGGGCTGATGGGAAGGAGCTGGACTGGGGAGTTGCTGATTCTTTTGCATTCTCGGATTATATGATTGTCAACGCTGGGGAAAAGGAGGATACTAGGGATAAGGTGAAAGCGCTCATGAAAAAAATTCTCAAAAAGAGATAGATTTTTATTAAACTGCTGAGATATTTCCGTGGTTAGCATGAGAGGACCAGTATTTGTGCTCTTCATTCTTATGGTGGCAGCGAATGCTGCATACCTCAATATCAAGGAGCCCGTCCCTTACGAGGGGAGGCTCGAGAATGACACTATTTTTATAGGTACTGCAGGCCCCGGACAGACTGTGTATCTGGTTGCAGAAAGGGCAACCATAGATGCCACTGGCGAGAAGATAAACTATGTGGGATGGGACACGCTGGTAATTGAGGATGTGCCTCAGGGCTGGATTGCAGAGGATAGCCCCTTGTATGAGACTCCTATGAAGACAAAGATAAGGATAGCTGCTGATGCAGCCGAGGGGGAGTATACTTTCAAGGCGAAAGCAGTTGATGAAGGCAACTATGACGGTCTTGGCAATCTCACGATAAACGTTAAGGTTACGGTAAGCAAGGAAGTTTTCAGCATAGATGTTAGCCCCTATGAAGTTGAAGCCGGGGTAGGGCAGCCTGCAGTATACTATGTGAACATAGAGAACGCAGGGGCTGCCAGCGATACATTCAGGATAACCTCAACTGGTGTTCCTGCATGGACGTTCAAGAAGGAGGTTCTTGTCCCGCATGCAATTGATGTCACATCACCGGCTAGGAAAAGCGTCACTTATGAAGTTGTGAGTGAGGAGGAAAATAGGATAGATATGACTCTGAACGTCACCTCACTCTCCAGCGACCAGATAAGTAAGGGGCTGAGGATTGTGCTGGTAGCAGAGCCATCCCTAATTTCCGATTACAAGGCAACCGGCCATGGGCTGCTTGTATCGCCGCTTATAGAGAGCCCCATATATTCCCTCATAGCTTTCTTCTCAAAACTTCTTCTTTAGGTAGAGTCAATGGAAAAACGCATTTTGAAAAATAAAAGAAGTAGCGAGAGCATTCAAATGGCTAGCAGAGAGGTTGCAGGGCTTGTTCTCCAAGGGAAAATAAAAAACAGTGTTGAGTTGTGGAAGGCGAAAGTAAGGGCGAGCGAGATGTATGGAATTGCTGGGGTTGTGAAGAATTCCAGTATACTCCGAGAAATATCTGCTGGAAAGAGGACTGGGAGGATAGCCGAGCTGCTGAGGATAAGGCCCATGAGGACTATCTCTGGAGTCAATGTTATAGCCGTCATGACCAAAGGGGAATGCCCTGGGAAGTGCATCTACTGCCCGAGAGGGGAGAACGCCCCAAAGAGCTACACGGGAAGGGAGCCTGCTGCAATGAGAGCTATACAGAATGATTATGATCCATCCAGACAGGTGGACTCAAGGGTAAGACAGTTGGAGGAGATAGGGCATAGGGTGAGCAAGTGCGAGCTCATAGTAATGGGCGGAACATTCAACTCCATGCCCCGGAAGTACCAGGAGTGGTTTATCAAGAGATGTTTTGATGCGATGAATGGATTTGAGTCAAAAAACCTTGAGGAAGCCCAGCATGCAAATGAGAGAGCGCAAAGGAGAGTTGTTGGTCTGACTGTAGAGACGAGGCCTGACTGGGCCGGTGAGAAGGAAGTTGATGAGCTGCTCCGCTATGGAGCCACGAGGATTGAGCTTGGCGTGCAGACCCTTGATGATAAGGTTTACAAAAAAGTGAACAGAGGGCACGGAGTGAAAGAGGTTGTTGAAGCCACTAGAGTGTGCAAGGATTCGCTTCTCAAAGTTTTATATCACATGATGCCCGGCCTTTTTGCTAGCAGGGATGAAGATGTTAAGAGTTTCAGAACCCTTTTTGAGGATGAAAGGTTCAGGCCAGACATGCTGAAGATATACCCCTGCCTTGTCATGGAGGGAACGAAGCTGTATGATTTGTGGAAGAAGGGTGAATTCAAACCCTATTCCGCCGAGGAAGCAACTGAAGTTATTGCAGATGCTATGAAGTTTGTGCCCAGATATGTGCGGGTGATGAGGGTGCAGAGGGATATACCTTCATACCTAATTGTGGATGGAGTTAAGAAGAGCAATCTGAGGCAGATGATTGAGCAGAAGCTCATAGGAGATGGGAGGAAATGCCAATGCATACGCTGCAGGGAGATAGGATACAGAATTTCGAAAGATGGGATAAAACCGAATTTGAAGAGTGTGAAACTGAACAGGATTGACTATGACGCATCTGGAGGGAAGGAGATTTTCCTGAGCTTTGATGAGATGAGGCACGATGCGCTTCTGGGTTTTCTCAGGCTGAGGATCCCTTCTGAAAAAGAGCATAGAAAAGAGCTGAAGGATGCAGGTGGCGTAAGGGAGCTCCATGTCTACGGGGAGATGCTGCCTGTTGGTGAGAAGAGGGCGAGAGAATTCCAGCACATGGGGTTCGGCAGCAGGCTTCTTGAGGAAGCCGAAAGGATAGCAGAGGAGGAGTTTGACTGCAGGAAGCTTGCCGTGATAAGCGGTATTGGCGCAAAGGAGTACTACCTCAAGCTAGGGTATAAGAGAGATGGTCCCTACGTATCAAAAGGATTAAATTGCAAGAAGTAGAGAGGTAGTGCATGGTGGTGTTATGTATTCCAAGGAAATTCAAAAGAAATTGAAGGATCTGGAACTTGAGATAGGGGATAGTGCGAGAGTCAAGAGAGGGGACCAGGTCTACGAAGGAATCCTCATGCCGAAGCAGGAGCTGGGCGATCCAGATGCAATCGTGATAAAACTTTCAAATGGTTATTCGTTGGGATTGAAATTCAGGGGGAGCGAACTTGAGAAACTTGAAGGTCACAAGAGAATAGGCTTCAAAAGCAGTGAAGAGAAAGTGAAGCGCATTGCTGGAAAGCCGCTTATTTCAATAATAAGCACCGGCGGGACTGTTGCCTCGAGAGTTGATTATGCGACTGGAGGAGTGGATGCGTCATACAGAACATCTGATATCGTTAAAACGGTTCCTGAGTTGGGAGAATTTAACATCGATTCAAAATTTCTTTTTGAGATTATGAGCGAGAATATGACTCCTGAACACTGGAAGGAGATGGCTAAAGCGGTTTACAAGGAGTTGAAGACGGATACAAGCGGAATTGTCGTTACTCACGGAACGGACACGATGCACTTCTCAACAGCCGCATTGAGCTTCATGCTCAAGGATTTGAACAAGCCAGTTGTTTTCACAGGATCCCAGAGGTCCAGCGACAGGGGCTCAAGCGACTCTTTCATAAATATGATTTGTTCAGCCAATTTCGCATCGAAGGGTGATGTTGCCGAGGTATCGCTTGTTATGCACGGCTCCTCAAACGATGATTTCTGTTATGCGCACAGGGGGACGAAGGTTAGAAAATTGCATACTTCAAAAAGAGATGCATTCAAGAGCGTGAATGATGAGCCTCTTGCCAAAATATTCCCTGATGGCAGGATTGAGATGACCAATGGTAATTACAGGAAGCGATGCGATGGCGAGGTCTCCCTTGATGACAAGCTTGAGGAGAAAGTGGCGTTGATTAAGGCTTACCCTGGGATGGACCCGGGGATATTTGACTTCTACATTGGTAAGAAGTTCAAGGGATTCGTGATTGAGGGAACAGGCTTGGGGCATGTTCCAACCGCAGTAGAGGGGCGTTCCGTAATACCGAAAATAAGGGAAGCAACGAAAGCAGGGATACCTGTCTGCATAACTTCGCAGTGCCTATTCGGCAGGGTTCATGATTTCGTCTACGCGAACCTTAGGAAGGAGTTTGAGGCAGGTGCCGTGTTCTGCGGTGATATGCTCCCGGAAGTAGCCTATGTCAAGCTGATGCATGTATTGGCCCACAGCAAGGATTTGGAGGAAATCAAGAAGCTGATGCTGACGAATGTTGCTGGGGAGCTCAATGAGAGGACTCCGGTGTTTGAGTGAAATGCGGCATTGAAATTCATCAGAGGCTTGCAACAGAAAAAAAGCTTTTCTGCGGCTGTTCTGCGCAGCCAAGCGAGGAGAAGCCTATTGCAACTGTTGAGAGGATGCAGAGGGCAGTTGCAGGAGAGCTCGGTGATGTTGATTTGGCTGCATTGCATGAGTATTCCCGCGGCAGGAAATACCGCTACCAGATATTCCCTCAAACCACCTGCCTTGTCGAGTTGGATGAGGAACCTCCGCACAGCATGAATGGTGAGGCGCTTGAAATTGCAGTTGAGGTATGCCTGCTCCTCAATTCAAAAGTTGTTGATGAAGTTGAAGTGATGAGAAAGACCGTGATAGACGGCAGCAATACTTCCGGATTTCAGAGAACTTCCATAATCGGGCTGGGAGGTTTCATAGAGACAAGCAAAGGAAGGGTTGGCATAGAGGCGATATGCCTTGAGGAGGAAAGCTCGGGCATAGTTGGCGAGAAAGCCGGGGAGATAACCTACAGGCTTGACAGGCTTGGAATTCCTCTTGTTGAAATAGCAACTTCCCCCGGTATCAAGGATGCAAAGCACGCAAGAGAGGTTGCGGAGAAGCTCGGCATGATTCTGAGGGCAACAGGAAAAGTGCAGAGAGGCATAGGGACAATAAGGCAGGATATAAACATCTCGGTTCCTGAAGGTGCCAGAGTTGAGGTGAAAGGCGCCCAGGAGCTTGGCCTGATAGAAACGATAGTTGACAAAGAAGTGAGGAGGCAGGAGAAACTCGTCAAAATAAAGGGCGAACTTGAAAAGAGGTTCGGCAAGAAAAGGTTCGGGAAGCCTGCCGTGGTGGAAGTTACCGAAATTTTCAAGAATTCTGCTTCAAAGCTGCTGAGAAAGGAATGCGTGCTTGCAATGAAGCTGGAGAAGTTTGCTGGGCTGCTTGGGGATGAGCTTTATGAAAACAGAAGGCTGGGAACCGAATTCAGCGATTATGCAGTCGCCAAGGCAGGAGTTGGCGGGATAATACACAGCGACGAGAAGCTTGAGAAATATCTTATAAGCGGAGAGGAAGCAGGGGCAGTCAGGAAGAAGTTGGGCGCACCTGCAGATGACGCATTTGTGATAGTTGCAGGTGAAAGGAAAACCTGCGAGAAAGCCCTTGAAGCGGTGTATGAGAGAGTTATGCAGACTTTTGAAGGACCCCAGAATGAGGTGAGAAAAGTACTGCCCGATGGAGGGACTTCTTACATGAGGCCGATGCCTGGCAGCGCAAGGCTTTATCCAGAAACTGATGTTCCGCCAATTGAGATAAGCAGAAAATTGGTTGAAGGGATAAAACTGCCGGAAATGCCCGAGGAGAGGAAGGCAAGACTCATGAAAATTCTTAACGAAGAGCTGGCAGAGAAGATAATGCTGTCTGAGAATTATCCGCTGTTTGAGAAAGTTGTTGGAGAATTGAAGGTTGAGCCGAAGTTTGTTGCAACGACTCTGGAGGAGACCCTTGTCAGCCTAAGGAGGGAGGGCGTTCCTGTTGAGAAGCTGAATGAGAACAAGCTCATGGAGCTTTTCATCGAGTACAAATGCGGAAAGTTCGTAAAAGCTGCAATTCCTGAGATTTTGAGACGTGTTTCCAAAAACACCGGTGAGAGTATTTCAAGCGCTGTGGAAAAGCTCAAGCTCGAGAAAGTGGGTGAGGTCGAGCTCAGAAAAATTGTTGAGGAAAAGAAGAAAGCAGGAGTTTCCAGTAAAACTCTTATTCAGGAAATAATGAGGGAGCACAGGCTGAGGGTTGATGCTGAAGAGCTGTCAAAAGTTATATAGTTCACTTCACCGCCTTCAGAAACTCTTTTGTTGCCTTAGAATTTAGTTCAGTGTAAGGCAGGATTTTTCAGTGCAATTAGCGAAGTGTATAATAGAAAAGTTAATATACTTGCGCGCATTATGGTTAGATTATGTTATTGACTATACTTTGATAGGTGGTTTGGATGGGAAAGGGACAGGCGGCCATTGAATATCTGATTATACTTGCGGTGGTTGTCATAATTGCCCTCATTGTCATTGGTGTTATTGGTGGATTCCCAGGCATGACGAGAGGTGTGAGTGAGAGGGATTCTGCTGCATACTGGGCTAGTGCGGATGTTGGCATAACGAGGTATTACATGTCTGCGACACTAAACAAGACACAGCTGGTTGTGAGAAATAATAGGTTGTTCCAGATAAACCTGACTAACATAACTTTGGATGGGGGTGGCAGTCTGAACTACACTACTGGAGTGGGTATATCCCCCGGTTCGGCAATTGTCGTGAACTTTACTAATGTTGCAGGTTGCGCTACAGCTGGACAGGTGGATTCCAACATTATAGTTATAACCTACAAGGACGCAACCTATGGTACGGCATACACATTCACTGGTGAGAAACCGCTTGTTGGAACCTGCCAGACGTAGATTTAAATTGCGAAAAATCAGCTATGAAGAAGGAATTTAGACCGTTAGGTTAACGCCCCATGGGAGTTGACTTTTTGGTTAATAAATTCCTATGTATGAATTGTAATAATGTTTATACAAAATTTCTAGTCATAACATCTGATTCTTGGTATCATGCTTTCTACATGACTTAGCAGTCCAACTAAAACAATAGAAAAAATCTTATAATTTATGGAAACATTAGTAACTAATGGAAATTGTAAATTTAGTTCCTGTCCTACGATTTACCGCTTTTGGTTTCCTTCTTAGCAGGGATTTCAAGTGTGTTGGGGGAACTTTTGGTATTTTGATAAAAAAAGCAAAGTTTTGCTACCTTTGTGTAGCATTCGGCTTTTCTGCAGGTGGAGGATTACTTAACTGCCTTCAGGAATTCAACTGCCATATTCCTAATCTCATCAGTGCTCTTTATCCCTCTCCAGGGGTCATCAGGTTGCACAATGTTGACTACAACAATGTCGGCTCCATTGAAGACTGCGCTCTGGGCCTCCCGTAGATCAACTCCTCCAGCTGCGGATATAATCACATCATACTTGCTCTTCACCCTTCGTATATGTCTGTATTCAATCATATTGCCCTTCACAGTCTCCTCGTCCCTTCCCATGTGTATCTCAACAACATCGGGCCTCTCTTTAAGGCGCAGCAGGGCTCTAAGTGGGTCGTCAACGTTAATCATATCGATAACTGAGATGAGGTTGTACTGCTTGCAAGTCTTGATGAACAGGTCAATTGTCTCCTTTGTTGCAGCCCCTAGGACAGTTGCCCCTCCAGCTCCGGCAGCGGCCACTTCCTGAACTTCTTCCAGAGCGCCGTCCATTGTCTTTATATCTGCAATTATGGGACCGGACCACATGCTGGCTATGTGCTGTATGCCGTCCTGCCCCTCCCTCTTTATGAAAGGAGTTCCAGCTTCTATGAGTATCCTCTCATTGAAAGGGATCCGCGGGAGCATCCTATCCACATCTCTCACAGTATCATTGAACGCTATCTGCAAGTAGCGTTTGCGTCTGTCTAGCATACAACCAACTGGGACTACTTTATCTTCTCCAGAAAGCTCTTCAGCTCAGTTGGGAGGAACAGCACTATTTTCTCTGAAGGGTCTGCTGCTATTTCTGTAATTGTCTGCAGTGTCCTCAGCTGTAGCGCTCCATCGCTCTTTGAGAGGTTTGCAGCTGCCTTCATAAGATTGGTAGATGCCTGGAGCTCTCCCAGAGACTTTATCACCGTTGCCCTCCTATCCCTCTCTGCCTCTGCCTGCTTTGCCATCGCCCTTTTCATCTCTGCAGGCAGCTCTATCTCCTGTATCTTTATGGATGATATGTCAACCCCCCACTCTGATGTCTCCGTATCCACTATCTTCTTTATCTCGTCTGCTATCTGCTCCCTCTGGGTTAGAACGACATCCAGCTCGCTGTTTCCCACAACGTCCCTTAAAGCAGTCTGCGTGTACTGTGAAACGGCAAATTTATAATCCTCTATTTTAATCACAGCGTCCTCCGGCTTCTCCACCTTGAAGTAAACAACCGTGTTCGCCATGACTGGAACGTTATCTTTCGTCATTATCTCCTGCTTCGGCACATCTGTTGTGGTTATCCTCATGTCGACTATTCTCATTTCCTGAATGATGGGGAATATGAATGTGACGCCCGGCCCTCTTATCCCGCCGTACTTTCCAAGTGTGAAAACCACTCCTCGTTGGTACTCGTAGATTACTTTGACAGCTGTCAAAGCAAGAATTACTATGACAAATATGCCGCCGCATATCCATTCAAATGCCATGGTTGAAATAATAGGATTTAGCATATTAAAAGTTATCGTGTGACATAGAAGTATAAGATTTCACGCCCCCACGGGGATTCGGACCCCGGACTCCGGCTCCGCAAGCCAGTGTTTTATCCAGGCTAGACTATGGGGGCATTTAGAATAGGGTTATTATATTTTACCCTGCAAAACAAATTAAAGGTGATGTGTACGCTTAAAATTTGCAGCTCATGCGGAAAGCAAGCCAGAGTATATGCCGAGTTTCCCTGCCCTCATTGCGGGGAAGGGGTTATAGTAAGGTGCCCGCACTGCAGGGAGACCACCAATACGTACAGATGCGGCAAGTGCGGAAAAGTGGGGCCGTAGGAGGTTTTTGAATGGGAAGCGTTGCAGTAACAGCGAAAGTGTTTCCTGAAAGCCCTGAAGCGCTTGAGAAGGTCAAAAATTCGATTCAGAAGGAGATAAAACCTTACAAACTCGATGAGGAGGAAGTGGCTTTCGGCATGAAGGCATTGAGAGTGACTATTATCGTTAAGGACTCCAGCGGGGGAAGCGATATAGAGGAGAAGCTTAAGAAGATAGAGGGGGTCAGCGAGGTGCAGGTAGAGGAAGTTACCCTCATCTAGTCCTCAGCCATGCTCTTTACTTTTTCAAGATTTCTCTTTATTCTCTCCCAGTGAGAGCCCTCCCAGAAGACTTTCTTGCACTTCTTGCACATCCAGAATGCTTCGTGCTTGGAGAGCACCTCTGGCGGAACCTTGCTTTTCACATCCTTCTTTCCAGCTTCCTTCAGCATGCCGTTGCACAGCGGGCACAGCACCTTTGAAGGGGCATCAGAAACATCCAATTTAAATCTTTTTATGAGAAGCACCAGTTGCTCCTCCGTGCTCTTTCTCGGCATGAGGAAGACGCTCAGGCCCTGCTTCCTTGCCCTCCTGCAGAGCTCAGAATCCATTGTGAGAAGAACCTTGTCATGCTTCTTTGTGAATTTTATTATCTCGTCATCGTCTATGGAATCGGGATAGAGTGTCTCAACACCAAGAAGCCTGAGCCACCTGGCAAGTTTCTTCAGCATCTCATCGGCAACGAACATACAGTATTTTAGTAGTGCATATAAAATAAATATGTGATAGAGAGCATCTCCTTGCATAACTGGAAATCACATGAGGATACCCATTTCAGGTTCGGAAAGGGAACCAACATACTTGTAGGCCCGATGGGAAGTGGCAAGAGCACTGTGCTCGACGCATTATGCTTCGCTCTTTTCGGAAGTTTTCCTGCACTGCAGCACAAGCGCATCAAGCTTTCTGAAATCATAATGAACAGGCCCGCGAAGAAGGATGAGGCATGGGTGAAGGTTGAGTTCACCTGGCAGGGCAGCAGGTATGAGGTTGAGAGGAGTATAAGCAGCGAAGGGAGTTCCGAGGCAAGGGTGAGCAGGGAGGGAAAACTGATTCAGGGGCCTCAGCCGCAGAGGGTGACTGAGGAGGTTGAGAGGCTTCTCAAGATAGATTATGAGCTGTTTGCAAGGGCAGTGTATTCCGAGCAGAACAGGATGGATTATTTCCTGATGCTTGGGAAAGGGGAGAGGAAGAAGGAGATTGACGAGCTGCTCGGGATAAGCAAATTCGAAGTGATGAGGAGCAACATAAGCACTGTGCTGAACAGGATAAAGGGGATGAGGGAGGACAAGGGGGCACTTCTCGGGAGCGCGGATATTGAGAAACTCAGGAAGGATGAGGAGCTTGTTGCAACTGAGTTGAAAAAACTTGATGAGGGAGCATCGGCATTGCTCACCAAGGCAAAGGAAGCCGGCACAAAGAGAAAGGATGCGGAGCATGTTCTTTCCAGGATGATTGCAGTTGAGAAATTTTATATGGAGCTCAGCGAGAGAAAAGGCGCCGTAGAACGCACCGTAGAGAACTTGGAGAGAGAGGTCGCGGGCAAGATTGGAGGGATAGCGCCTGCAGACATAGAGAGAGCAAGCGAGGATGAGCTTGCGAAACTTGAGAACAAACTGGCGGATGGAAAGAAAGTCGTTGACAGTTATACGAAGGAAGTCGGCTCTGCGCATGAGAGGATTAGGGCAATTGGTGAGGAGGTTGCTGAGAGAAGCGCGCTGGAGAAAAATGCTGCGGAGTTTGGGAAAAATTCCAGCGAGCTGGAGAAGGAAAGGAGGGGGCAGGAGAAGGAATTGAATGGGGCGAGAGGGGAGATCGAATGCTCAAAGCGCAGAGTCTGCGAGCTGGACGAGGTTATCGGAGAGTTGGGCAAGGAGCTAACCAAATGCCCGGTATGCGAAACTCCTCTTGGGGAGGAGAAGAGAGGAGAACTGCTGGGAAGGAGAAAGAACGAGAGGAAGGCAGAGCTTGAGAAGATAGAGGGTTTTGGAAAGGTTGCTGTTGAGAAAGAGAAATTGTTGGATGAAATTGCCGGGAAGGTGAAGGCTCTTGACTCGATAAACGAGAGGTTAAAGAAGCTCAGGGGCGCAGCTGAGCTGGAGAAATCCAATTCTTCACTGTGTGAAACTGAGGAGAAACTCAGGGAGATTGCGGAAAAGGTCAGGGGTTTCGAGACTGAAAGGGAAAAATTGAAATCTTCTCTTGAAATCAAAAAATCGAGAATGCACATAGAGAAGCTCAAGGAGGAAGGTGCGGAGGTTGCAAAGAAATTGAATGAGGTGAAGTTTGACAGAGCAGCCTTGGATGCCAAGAGGGTTGAGGTAAGGGAGTTGAGCGTTGAGGAGAGGGGACTGCTGGAGAGAGTGGATGGCATGAGGAATGAGATGAGAAGGGTTGAGGAGCTCATCAAGGAAAAAAAGAGCGAGAGGGAGAAGTACGAGAAACTTGAGGAAGAGATCAAGAGGTATGGTGCTTTATACGAGAACTTGACGGTATTCCAGAATTCCGTAATGGAGACGCAGGCAGAACTGAGGGGAGAACTCATCGGTGCAATAAATTCCGCAATGAAAGAGATGTGGACTACGATATACCCGTACAGAGATTATCAGGATGTGAGGTTGAACGCAAGTGAAGATGATTATGAGCTTCAGCTCAAGACTGGAGGGGACTGGGTGAGCGTAGACGGAATTGCAAGCGGAGGGGAGAGGTCCAGCGCCAGCATTGCCATGAGGATGGCATTCGCAATGGTGCTCGTGCCAAATCTCAGCTGGTTGATACTGGATGAACCGACTCACAACCTGGATGAGGAGGGGATGAGGGCACTTGGGAAAGTTTTGAATGAATACATCCCGAGAATAGTGGAGCAAGTTTTTGTTATCACCCACGATGACAGCCTCAAGGATGCCGCAAGCGCAATGATATACCACCTGTGGAGGGACAAGAAGGATAACGGGCCAACACGGGTGGAAAGCGCAAATGTTTTAAATACTGCCCTCCCAATAAATACCAGGTAAGTTTGGCGACAGTTGGTGACGTAGAATGGAGGAAAATATTGAAAATGCGCAGATCGAACTGCTTAAAAACTCGGGATTACTCTCAGAATTCGTGCGCAACAGTGGCGGTAACTGGAGCCAAGCTGAACTTGAGAACCTGCTGTCACGGATAAGGGAACAGAATATTACAATTCATCCCGATAAGGTTGGTGCAATGCTGGAGGCTGAGAGAATTGCCCTCAGCCAAAAAGCTGTGGGAAGCAATGAGGGCGAGCAAGCAGTCAACTTTGACAATCTGGGGTTGAGGAAGAAGAGGGAATTTTTGGAGAAGGAGCTCAAGATGAGGATAAGGTGAGAATTTGATTATAACCGTTGCATCGGGAAAGGGCGGGGTTGGGAAGAGCAGCTTTGTTGCGAACCTAGGACTCTGCCTGAGCGACTTTGGGGTAGACACGCTCATAGTTGATGGCAACCTTAGCAACGGCGATCTTTCCTGCATCCTAGGTCCTCCGTTCCCAGAGCGCGCAATACAGGATATATTCTCTGATGGAGTTACTTTTGACGATCTTGTCTTCACCCATCCTGCAGGAGTGAAGATGATAGCATCAAGCCTCTCCGCGGATGACATAGAGGCAATAACACCGCAGAATTTGTGGGGAGTGCGCACACAGCTAAGCAAGGCTGCGGACATAGTCCTGGTGGATGCGCCAGGCACCCTTGGAGCTAACACTCTTGAAACCCTCAAGATAGCAGATAGGGTGATACTCGTAACAACCCCCGAAGTGACTTCATTCTCCAACACGCTGAAGACTAAGATGATTGCTGACAAGAATGGAGTTGAGATTTTCGGAACTGTTCTGAACAAAGTTAGGAAGAATGAGAAGAGAGTGAGGAGAATAGCAAAGGAGTGGCTGGGAACGCCCCTCCTCTGCAGCCTGCCCTATGACAACAACGTGATAAAGTCTTCCGAGTATGGAAGGGCAGTGCTGAGGCACAAGCCGAGAAGCGCATATAGTATTGGGATAAGAAAGTTCGGGGCTAAGCTCGCGAACGTCACTTACAAGGTTGGAAAGAGAAGGTCAAAGCGTAAGTGATTTTAATTCACTGGCTGCTTTTTCAGGTGGCATGGTGTTGATTATTATACCGCTCCCCAGCTCAAAGCCCGCAAGCTTTGTGACCCTGGGGCATATCTCGATGTGGAAGTGGAAGTCCTCCCCGGACGGAGCTATGTGCAGGTAGTAGTTATATGGCGGATTTTTCAGAAGTTTGCCAAGCTTTCCGAGAATTGTTTTCAGCCCATCGGCAAGGGAGTTCTTCTCATCATTGGTGAGTTGGGTTATGTTTGCAACGTGCCTCTTTGGAAGCAGCCAGGACTCGAACGGGAATCTTGACGCGAATGGGGCGAAGCATGCGAAATTGTCGTTCTCGAAAATTTTCCTGTCAGATTCCATTTCCATTGTTATTATATCGCAGAATATGCATCTCTCTGTCTTGTTGAAATACTTCTTGTAGGCAGTCAGCTCTTCCTCCACGAGGGTTGGAATTCTTTGGAGGGCTATCAGCTGGCTGTGCTCATGCGAAATGGATGTTCCTGCCTCCTCACCATGATTTTTGAAGATGAGCACATACCCTATCCCATCTATCTTGCTTATATCATCTATCCTGCTGCAGTACATATCTATGACTTCCCTTATAGCGCCTACTGGAAGGTCCTGGAGGTTTTTGTTGTGCTGATTCATTTCAACTATGACCTCATGCCTGCCAAAGGCCTGAGGAAATTCCAGTGAAGTCGCTGGATACATGTTCTCGAAGCCCCTCACAGTCCAGCCATGCGGCCCTTTTATGCTTAAAATTTCTTTAGGAGTGAGATGCTCATTGCCGGGGCAGAACGCGCATACTCCTTCCTTTGCCTCGCACTCTTTCTGTATGAAATCGTGCGGCCTCTTTCCCCTGTTCCCCGCAATGAGTACCCATCTGTCAAGCAGGCAATCTTTCCTAAGCTCGTTCATTCGAACACCTCATATGAATGCTTCAACATCAGCCTTCTTCTTTTGCCTCAGCTCCTCAAACTTCCTTGCAAGAACGTCTATCTCCTCTCCTTTTGTTGATTTCTTTGACTTCCTGCTCCTTATCTTCACGAAAACAGGGAAGTTCACAGCCTCCCCGATTAGCAGGGCCTCCCCGACTCTCAAAGTGCTTATGCTTTTCAGCATCGATTCATCAAGGGCCTCGCACCCTTCCCCTATGTGCTTTATATCATAGGGGTTGGTCACCCTCATTATTATATGGGTATTCGCCTGCGACAGGGCAGTGGTGCTCAGCTGCACAGGCCTCTGGCTTATGAGCCCTATTGATGCACCGAACTTCCTGCCCTCCCTTGCTATCTTCTCCACTATGCTCTTGGAGAGCATATCCTGCTTGGATGCCTTCTCCTTTGCAAAGTTGTGGGATTCCTCAATGAGCAGTATGAACGGCGGTATCCTGCCCTTCTTCCTTGCAGTGAAGAGTTTCCTTGCGAAGTATGCGACCAGAAGCTGCTTCTTCCTCATGTTGTCTATATTGCTCAGGTCAATCACGGAAAGCCGGCCGGGCTGGGCGAGCTCATAAACGCTCGGGTTGTCGCCCTTCGAGAATATCCTGAGAGCTTTCAGGGACGAGAGGGTTGCAAGCAGAGGGGCTTTTGTCGTCTCCTTCATGCTGCTGCTCCCAACCTTCTCAACCAGATCATCCAAATCGAAAAGCTCGTTCTTGCTCTTCTTCTCCTGCCTCAGTGCCAGCAGCACACTGTCTATATCCCTCTTCTGCGCAGAGCTTAGCTGAGGCAGGAACTCCCCGAGTATCTGCGGGGATACCTTGCCCAAACCTATGCGTATTTTCCTGCCCTCAAAGACTGTTGTCTTGGAGCTGTATTCGGGTGAGCTCTTGAAGCCCGTGTATTCCCCGTGAACATCAACAACCACAACGGCAACCCTGCCCTGCTCGGGCTTCCTCTCAAGCAACTCCTCGATCAGAACGCTTGTGAGGTATGATTTTCCTGCGCCGCTCATGGCAAGAATTGCGAAATGCTTCTGCAGCAGCCTGTTGAGGCTTACCTTCACATCAATCTTGTGGTTCTCCAGCTGGCCGAGCAGCATTCCGTTTTCATCAAACCCAAGTATTCCCTTGAGAAGCTTATCATCCGCTATGCTCACTTTAGCTCCCGGCGCTGCCGGGAATGTACTCCTCAGGAGATGCCCCTCGCTGTAAACCCCGAGAACCCGCACATTTGCCACTATGTACTCCCAGTCTGTTGTAGGAAAATTCTTTGAGAGGGACTCCCCTCCTCTCTCGTACTCCGCAATGCTCTCCGCCCTCTCGAAATACCTGTTGGCGCGGGTTATGTCGGTCACCGCGCCTATGAGCAGCCCCTCTTCAGTCTCGGATTGCACGAAATGCCCCTTCCTCACCTTGTTGTTGCTCACAACGAATGAGAAGTCCGTCGTTGAAGGACCTTCAAGGGTGGATATTACTGTGCCGAGTTCCATCGAATCACTTTTGTAATTCGGGTATTTAAATGCTTACAGGGAGTAACTTTCCAACTATAGTTATAATAGTGTCCAAGAAAATGATGGACCAAACCATCGCAGAGAGCGCTACCGTAATAAAGAAGGAGATGAAGAACGAAAGTACAGCTGTAAATTTGCCAAACTCATTGGTCTCTTTGATTATTAGAATCACGAGCAATAGTGCGTATATGAAGGCTACGGCATTGCCCAAAAACGCAAGCGGGATTCCGATGCCGTAGGGTATTACTATCGCTGCTAGTGAAAAAACAAAAATTGGCAGCACCGCGAGCATTGCATAGGAAAGCAGGCATGCTTGCTGGGCAAAAGTGCCTCTTCCTCCGAGCAGTTTGGCAGGCGCGAATAGGATGAGTGACTGCACTAACCAATAAATGACGAATACCCCGTACCACAAAAAGGTAGATACAAGAAAATTAACTATGAAGGAGGTTGACGAAAGCTGCGATATCCCCGCGGATACACTCTGCAGGCCTGCGCCTCCGGATGTCATTGGCACTATGAACACCAGCAAAGCAAATACCACTGCGAGTCTGACCAATGCTATTATCATGTAGACGATGGTGATGTTTGCGACTCCAGTAAAAAGAGATGCGTTTTGCATCAGCCTCCTTATCGTCCTCACTGGCTCCAGGTATAACGAATTTATTGCTTGGTACTGACTGGGCATGTCCTGATTTCGGTACATATCCTCAGGGCTCATGCCCATGAGTACTGCTTCGGGGGAAATGAGCGCCTTGCCGCATGCGGGGCAGCGGCCATTTGAGGATAGAGTGCAGTCTCCGCAGTAGAATAGGTTGCACTTCTCGCACATTGCAACAGCATCCTTTTCCCGATGCTTGAAACATCTCATACCATCATCTGAATGGCCTGCTATCCCTTCTTAGGGGGAGGAAAGAAACTCTCCTTCCTGCCCTGAGCAACAGGTTCCTGCACGCCCTCTCCAGCTCACTCCGGTCCATTGCAGCCCTCATGTCTGCCTCAATCAATATTGCCGGATAGGCGTATTTCTGGTTTATTGTGGAGAGGGAGTATATTAAAGATGATACCTCCCCTGCATCCCTGGATGTTTTGAGGAATTCCACCCGGAGGGGCCTGTCATCCTTGACCGGCTTTATATAGAACGTACGAATGAAAGGGCTCCACTCGCCCAAATCTTTCAGTACATGATGCTCTTTCTCTGCGTTGGAGTAGTGGAACTCGAAAGTCCTCTCGCCGGCATTGAGGAGGAAATGAAGAAAAGAGGTGTCATGGGATGTCGCAAGAACGCCCTTCTGATGCGTTGGCAGGGTCTTCTCAATAATCTCTATGAACCTCTTGCCCCTGCTGTCCTTTATAACCCCTATGAGCTGGCATTCCTTCTCCTTGCATGTGGAATAGAGTCTTTTGTAATCTTCCAGAAGTTTGTTGTAGAGAGGCCTCACCGGAGAATCCTCTGAAGGCTTGTCTGAAATCTGCGGCACTATCGAGCCATCAAGCATAATGTAATCGGGCTTGTGCTTCTCGACAGTTTCATAGGCAACTTCAATTTCTTTTCTGAGCCTTATGAGCGATTTGTGCCAGGTGAACTCATGCGAGTCAAGCGCAGTCAGGGCATCGGGCTCAGCATCCGGAATTCTTGACGGGTAGTATAAATGCGATGCCCTTTTGGAGTTCTTGTAGTCGAATATTACGGAGAGAGCCCTTGTCAGGACAAGGTCGAATCCATGGAACTCCTGCGCAGCAAGACCGCCATCAACCGCGGCAACCCTGCAGTTCAGCTCCAGAGGCTCAACTTTGTGTACGAGGTTCTTCTCAAGTGCCTCGGGGTATACCTCCCTGTTCTCCTCCCTGATTTTTTGGGCGAGTTCAGAGCGCTTCTCCTCAAGAGCTTTTATGTTGTCTATCAGCTCTGCAAGCTTCTCGTGCATAAGTTTAATTAATTAAATATTGAATTTATAAAGCAGATTGAAATGAAGCAGGTCATAGTTGTAAGGAACGATTTGAAGCTCGGGAAGGGGAAGCTTGCTGCGCATGTCTCCCACGCCTCGCTGGCAGGCTATAGGCTTGTCAAGGAGAAGGAGCCTGAAATTATCGAGGAGTGGGAGAGGGAGGGGGAGAAGAAGATAGTTGTGAAGGTGGACGGGGAGAGGGAGCTTTTCGAGCTTTATGAAAAGATAAAGAAGGAGATTCCCTGCGTGATAATAAAGGATGCTGGCCTCACGCAAATTGCCCCTGGAACGGTTACCTGCTTAGTCATAGGACCTTGGAAGGATGAGGAAGTTGATAAATTCACGAAAGATTTGAAGCTTCTTTAGCGGATGAATTCCAGCCAGTCATAGTATTTCTCATCCTTTCCTCTCAGCACATCGAAGAACTTGGATTGCAGCTTGTGCGTTATCGGGCCTCTCCTCCCGTCGCCTATCACTCTGCCATCCACTTCGACTATTGGAGTCATTTCAGCTGCTGTTCCCGTGAAGAAGGCCTCATCAGCTATGTAGAGTTCCTCCCGGGGTATATCCCTTATTATGGTCTCGATTCCCATATCCCTTGCGATTCTCATTATGGAGTCCCTCGTGATTCCGACTAGTATGCCTGCGTGCACCGGAGGGGTGATAAGTTTTCCTTGCCTCACTATGAATACGTTTTCTCCAGGTCCTTCGGCAATGTATCCGCTTATGTTCTGCAGTATCGCCTCGTCATAGCCCGCGTCTATGGCTTCAATCTTTGCAAGCAGCGAATTCGCATAGTTTCCTGCACACTTTGCCTGAGTTGGAACTATGAGCGGGTTTATCCTGCACCAGGAGGATATTTTTGCCCTCACCCCCTTCTCAACTTTATCTCCGAAATATCTTCCCCAGGGGACAGGTATTATCGCAACATTCACCTTCAGACCTTCTGGATCAAGCCCAAGGTGCCCAGGCCCATAGAAGAGGATAGGCCGTATGTAGCATTCCTTCACATTGTTGACCCTCATCAGGTCCAGGGTTGCTTTCCTGAGCTCTTCCTTGGAGTATGGAATTTTCATGCAGTACGACTTCGCGCTGTTGAAGAACCTGCAGAGATGCTCCCTCAGCCTGAAAACTGCAGGCCCTTTTTCAGTATTGTAGCACCTCATCCCTTCAAAGATTGCATTTCCGTAGTGCAGCGAGTGGGTAAGCACGTGAATTTTTGCATCCTCGAATTTTACAAACTTGCCGTTCATCCATATTTTGGGGAAATTCTTCACAGCATCACCGAGTATTTATAAATTGGTGGATGTTTATAACGATTGGGTATTATGGGATGGCAGGAGACTTTTGAAAAGATTGCAAGCGAGCTGATGAAAGACCCCACTCACGACTTTGAGCACGCCAAGAGGGTCTGCTCAATTGCGATACACCTGGCAAGGGAGGAGAAGGCAGACGAGGATGTTGTGAAGGCTGCTGCCCTGCTGCACGATGTCGGCTATTCCCTTGACGAGAAGGGGCATGAGAAAAAGAGCTTGGAGATAGCCGAGAGCCTGCTGGGCATGACCGATTTCCCCCAGGGGAAAAGGGACAAGGTTCTGGAGTGCGTTAGGACTCACAGGTTCAGCGGTGGAGAAGAAGCATTGAGCTTGGAGGCGAAGATACTGCAGGATGCGGACAGGCTGGATGCAATTGGCGCTGTGGGAATTGCCCGCTGCTTCCTATGGAGCGGCGAGCACAGGAAAGTCCTGAAAGATGCAGTGAAGCATTTTGACGAGAAGCTCCTTAAGCTGAAGGATATTATGAATACCGAGAGCGGCAGGAGAATGGCCGAGGAGAGGCATAGGTTTATGCTCGAATTTCTCGAGAAGCTTGAGGATGAGAGTAACTGGACTACTCCTCAAAGTTCTTCCACAGGGCCCTCTTGTCGTTGATGAGCTCCTTTGCAACTGTCAGCAGCTGGGTGCTGATCCTCAGAGCCTCATCAGGGGAGAGTTTTATTGCCTGGGCGCTCACCGAGTTCATTATCCTCAGGGTTATGAGCCCATCCCTTGGGAATCCGTTTGCCATCTGCGGACTCTCGCTCTCCAGTCTCAGGGCATTCCTGTGGCTCTCGCCCTTATCGCCCTTCCACCAATGAACAATTTCTTCTTCTATGGGCATATGGTCGCCGATTAGAGAGAGGCTTGTCTCGTTTATAAAGGCTGGGGAGGGGTAACTTTCCAGGTGGATCATCAGCGCGGATTCCGGTAATAGTCGTGGATTGTTCAGCGCGCGCTGCAACTAGATTCAGCTTCCGGCAGCAACTTTTGCCAGAAACTTTACACCGGACCTCTCCAAATCCGCGAAGAGCGGGTTAACCCTCCATCTCTCCATGAGCTCGTTCGCCTCATTCTCCTTCCTCGCAACAAATACGACTTCCTTTATGTTGTTGCCCTTGTTCAGGTGGGCAACTGCATATATTAAAGAGATTTTTGAATTCAGAGAGTTGTCATCAGTAACTGCAAAATACTCGCCAAGCTCGGCTCCGACCGCCTTTTGCAAGTCCACATTCGTCCTCCCAATCGCAATTCCTTTAGGCGCTTGGGATTTGAGAAGCTCGCCCTCAATCTTTTGGTTTGGGATTTCTATTTTATTGGGCATTTTCGCATTGTGGGCTACAACGACCCTTGCGATACCTGTCTCGAAATTGACAACAACTCCCACCACACTCCTGTTCCGGTTCGCATCCACAAGCTTCTGGACCTGCTCTTTTACATGCTGGTCCGGCTCCGGTATGCTCATGAAGTCCCCCTCGCTAACACCCAGCTTGCTGAGGTCATGGCCCCTCTCGCGCAGCCAGCCGAGAATCTCCTCCGCGTGCTCGCCGAGCTTGTGGGCTCCGCACGCATCGTGCCCGATGACAATCACGTCCGCTTTCTTTGCAAGCTCGGGCTTTGCCACCGCGCCTGCATTAACAACCATGCCGCCAAAATTCCCGACAGATTTGCCCAGTATTCCCTCATTCAGCTTACCCTTGCCAATCGCCTGCACTTCTTCGCTTGAGAAAACCCCTTTCAATAAATCGGGTTTGTTGCCTGCCAGCAAAACAAGAAAAATTGAATCAGCTGAGCCGGTCTTATTCAGCCTGCTGTCTGAGCATGCGAAAACACTTACCTTTGACTTTTCTTTTATGACCTTCTCGGCATCAAAGCCTTTCTTGATTTTCACCAGAATCACTTCCTCTTTTATAAGTTCTTCCTTCATCCTCTGCTCAGGAATCTTCAGTTGCGGAGGCGGTTCAGATGTAGAGCCGCCACTTTTTGCCCAGACCATACGTGGATTTTGTCTTTTGTCATATTTAAAATAATGTTTTGGTTGTGTATTTGAAAAAATCTCTCATCAGCCTAATGCGCGCGCAAAGCCCTGTAATAGTCGCACAGCTTGTTCAGCACGCATGCCTCATGATTCGGTTTCTGGGCCTTGCATATTTTCCTTCCGTGAATTATGAAGTTTATGTGAAGGGTTTTCTTCTCCCCATCCGGAACCAGCTTGTTCATCAACTCATGTGCCTTCTCCGGGCTCATCTTCTGGGGTATTATCCCGAGCCTCTTTGCTACCCTCAGGTTGTGGGTGTCAAGCGGCATCAGGGGCTTGTTGAAGCGGAAGAGAAGCAGCACTGCGGCAGTCTTCGGACCTATGCCCTTCATTGTACGCAGGAACTCCATTGATTCATCAGTGAGCATCTTTCCCAGAAAATCAAGCTCCAGCTTACCCCTTCTCTTCTTTATCTCTCCAAGCACGTGCTTTATCCTCCTCGCCTTTATGCCTGGAAGACCTCCGGAGTGGATAACCCTCTGTATGCTCCTCGCATCAGCTTTCAGAACCTGCTCCCAGGTTGGAAATTCTTTCTTGAGCTTCAGGAACGCTCTCGCAGAATTTCTATCATTGGTATTCTGCGACAGGATTGTCTCGACAAGCGTGTCCAGCGGATCTCCGGTATCGCTGAAGTTGTGCTCTCCGTATTCTTTCCTGAGAAGCTTGATCACTCTCTTTATTTTCTCCTCTTTTTTCACAATTTATTTTAAGGAGAACAATATAAAGTAGTTAACATGAAGAAGGTCGGTGTCTGTTTGGTCTGCGGCAAGGAGCTGGCAAGCTTCACCTGCAGGCTGTGCGGAGCTGCAGTTGGATCTGCATGCTATGACGCTGCCAGCGGAGTTTGCATACGCTGCCGAAGTGGGAGGATGGCGGATAGATGAGCTGGATTCGCTTTCCAAGAGACTGCCAACCCTGTGGATTCAGCGTTTTCTCTTGAGCAGCCTGGTATCTATATAGTAGAGCACAACCCCGAAAAGAAGCACTGCAGTTGCCATGGGCCATATGTCCGGAAGCAGTGAAAGTGCAAGCGCTGCAAAGGTTATGATTCCAAGAATTGGCGGTATCGGGTAGAAGGGTATCCTGAAGGGCGGCCTTGTCCTCTCGTTCACCTTAATGGCGGCGTAGTTGACAAGAATGTGACTCACTATTACCAGGAAAGTTGCGAGCGCAACAACTTCCTTAAGGTTGCCCACAAAAGCAAGGGCAGTCATCGGTATGCCTGCGAGAAGTATGGAGATGTAGGGAGTCATAAATCTGGGATGAATTTTGTTCACAACATTAGGGAGCTGGCGGTTCCTGGACATTGAGTAGAAAATCCTTGAGACCGAGAGTATGATTATGTGCAGCACGGTTGCCGTTGCGAATATTGCTCCCAAGGAAACCAGCCATGCCGCCGTTTCATTGCCTGTCACATTCATCACGTCTGCAAGCGGGGAGCCGGATGAGGACAGCTCTTTGTAATCCACAACTCCTACTGCTACGAAGCCAACCAACAGGTAGAGCACTGCGGATAGGGCAAGTGAGATTAGTATGGATCGGGGAAGGGTCTTCTCAGGATTTACGACTTCCTCCGAGATTGTTGCGATGTTGCAGTAACCCAGGTAGGCGAACATCATCAGGGCAGCCCCGCTGATAACTCCTGACATGCCGTTTGGGAGAAGATTGGAGAAGTTGGACAGTTTTATGTGGGGCGCTGCGAGCACGATGAAGAGCAGCAGTATCGCAACCTTCAGTATCACAAGGACGTCATTCGCTATTTTTGACTGCCTTGCGCCAATCAGGTTGACCAATGTGAAGAGCAGGCATGTTCCAACAGCAAGCAGGTTGGCAGGGAAGGACATGAGGAAGGCGAGGTAGTCCGCAAGGCCGAGGCTCACGGCTGCTCCCCCGACTATGCTCCCGAATATGAGCATCCAGCCTGTCATAAATCCGAGAAATGGCGACAGGACCTTGAAAGAGTACTCATATGCTCCGCCCTCCTCTGGTATTACCGAGCAGAGCTCTGCGAAGCTCAATGCTGTGAATAGCGATACCACCCCTGCAATGATTACTGAATATACCACTCCTGGGCCTGCCATGCCAGCTGCTATTCCGACTATTACAAATATTCCCGCGCCGATTATGGCGCCCAGGCCCATCGATACTGCGTCGAAAAGGTTCAGCGTCCTCCTGAGCCTAACTGGTCTTCCCATCATATTGTTAGGTGGTGCATCCAACTATATAAAATACCTAGTTTTGGGTGGTATAGCTGGGTTGCATGAGGAATTGAATGCCGGAATACTTTCGGGTATAGATACCTCTCTGGAAACAGACCGATTCGTAGGTTTTAAATATCGAAAATGAGCAATTGTAGTGGTGATGTTTATGGCAGTGAAAGTGAAGGAAAATAAGCCTGTTGAGAAAGTGCCAATTCAAGAGCTGATCGACGATGCACGCAGGGTGGGACAAGTCCGCAAGAAAGAATGGGAAGAGAAGTTTGAAGGGGTTAATGCGGGTAGAAAAAGGCGCTTGAAGGAGGAGGAAGATTACCAGAAGCAGATGCAACAGAACAGGAAGCATTCAGAAGAGAAGTTCGGATATCCAAGGAAGAAATAAGCGTTCAATCGTAAGCAGACAGAACGCAACAAACGGAGGGAGGAGGGGGAACGGTAAGTTCCTCTCCGGCATTTCTCGATAAAAACTGGCTTTGGAAACGCATTGTAAACTAATCCTTCAGCTTCTCCAGAATGTCAATTGCCGCTTTTTTATCAAGATGCCTGTTGTTGTTTCCGCACTGCGGGTCAAGGATGCAGGAGGGGCAGCCCCTTGCACATCGGCAATTCCTGAGCCTTGAGAGCGCCATGCGCTCAACCCTCTCAAACTTGTCAAAAATAATCTTCGACAAGCCGGCGCCATTGGGAGTGGAGTCGTAGACATACATCCTCCCTGCGGGGTAGCTCACACCGCCAAGCTCTGCAGGGTCTGCTCCCGTAAGGGCAGGCATCATTGCAATTGAGACATGCTCCACGGCATGCAGGCCCGAGGGAAAATCATCTGTGCTGAAAGCAATCTCCTCTGGAAAGTCAAACCACACTGCAAGGGTGTCAAACTCGTACTGCAAAGGTTCTCGCAGGGGAATCCTGTCGCTTATCGTGTCGCGTAAATAATCCTTCAGCACGTATCCGTATACCTCATCCGAGATGTGCACTTTTCCGTATGAGAGCTGCCCTCCAAGGGATTCACGCTCGCCGAGCAGCTCAATCACTTCAGCTTCCCTGTTGCGCAATGCAACTGTATACTCGGATGTTTCATACCCGAGCCTGCGGACAAACGCAGTCCTCCTTTCCACGTCAAGCTTCTCGGAGACGTATTTCTCCCCTCCATGCAGGTAGATTGCTCCTGGGAAGAGCTCGCTGTATGCCATCCCCTCCTCCCTCTCCCCGATGAATTTTTCCTTCCCGGAATCGTATATGCGGATGGACATGCCAGCGCTTCTTATGCTCATCCCCCTCATCTGGCGCAATGCCTTCCTTGTTGGAATCCAGTCTCCCGCGAACTCCTTGCACAGTCCTTCCTCTTTCAATTGGGAGAAGAGCTGCCCGCCCATTGGAAAGGCAAGGATTTCTTCAATGCCGGCAGGGTAATCGCGCATGAGGGAGAGCAGATGAGGCTTCAGGATGGATTCATTTTCGGGGTTGATGTAGCAGCTCTCAGGCTCTCCGTTCAGGTATTCCTTGGGATTCTCGAAGTAGTACTGGTCAAGCGGGTTGTCGCGCGCTATGAAGACTGCGTTTGCCTCCTTTCCCCTCCTGCCTGCCCTGCCGATTCTCTGGCGGACGCGCGTGACAGTCCCTGGAAAGCCTGCGAGGATGACCGAGTCGACCGCTCCGATGTCCATTCCCAGCTCCAGCGCAGACGTGGTGACAAGCGCGTCTGTTGCGCCTGACCTGAACTCCTGCTCCAGCTTCTTCCTCTCATCCTTCTCCAAGCCTGCCCTGTAGATTTTTATTCCTTGCAGGTTTGTCTCTCTTGCGATTATGCCTATCCTTTCGACAACCGAGTGGCTGTTGCCGAATATCAGCAGCTTTCTCCCGTTTCCCATGAGCTGCCTTGCCGCTTTCAGTGCAAGTGCGGTATAGCTCTCCCTGACTCCGTCTGAAAGGTTTGGGTTCAGGAGGGTGTGCTTCACTGCGCTTCTCGGGGCGTAGCGCGCATCAACAATGGAGAAAGGAAGGCCGGTTAGCTGCTCGGAGAATTCAAGCGCATTCCCGACAGTTGCAGAGCAGCAGATGAACTGCAGTTTCTTTTTGGAGTATTTTGAATGCACCCTTCTGAGACGTTTTATTATGTTTGAGGAGTGGCTTCCGAAAGTCCCTGTGTATGTGTGTATCTCGTCAATCACGACATATTTCAGGGAGGAGAGGAATTTCCTGAAGAGATGGGAGTTCATGAGGATGAAATGCAGCATGTCCATGTTGGTTATGAGCACGTGGGGCAATTCTTTTCTGATCCTCTCGCGCATGTGCGCAGCCGTATCGCCGTCATAGACCTCGCTCTTCACGCCAAGCAGTGCGAATTCCCTGAAGCGCGCAAGCTGGTCCCTTGAGAGCGCTTTTGTCGGGTAGATGACAATACTTCTCTCACCCTGAAGTGCAGCTTCAATTATCGGGATGAGATAGATTTCGCTTTTCCCGGAAGCGGTTGGCGCTGTCACAACGACATTTTTCCCTCTCCTCACATTATCTATCCCTTCTGCCTGGTGCTTGTACAGCTTTTCAATTCCTCTTGCCTGCAGCACTCCCATTATCTCCTTTGGAACTTCAACCTCTCCAAAATGTGCAGAGCCCCCTTTCTCAAGGAACTCCTTCATTTCTGCATCTAGGGAAAGCATCAGTTATATTTTGCAGGAAACTAATAAACAGCCTTCGTTCGGTAGCATCAGCAGAGAAGGTGAATTATATTAAGATTGCTTAGAGGAATACGCTTATCTGATTTATAACCCCACAAAATCCTTAGCGGTTTTTCCCCTTGGGAATGCAGTCCCGTTCTTTGCTGAGACTGGAAGTTGGTACTCCTCGGAAAGCCTGAGAAGCTCGCTCATGTCTATGAACTTGTCAACAGACAGCACGGGGTATTGGCCTATAGGTAATGGCAGTTTCTTAATAGCAAACTCCTGAAACTGCAGAGTGCCGGAGCGCATCACCCTTATGTCCACTTTCCCAGCTTTCAATGCATCCCTTGCAGCTTTTGGCAGCATATCAAGCCCTCATAAGATTTTCAATTCCCTGTGCGACTTTCTCAAGGACCTCAACTGGCGGCAGGGCGGTGCTCCTCAGGTGGTTGCCAAGCCCAAAGCCGCTTCCCTTTGTGACCCAGACATGCTCCTTTCTCAACAGCTCGGTGCAGAACTCGTCATCATCCTTGAACTTCGTCCTGCTCAGGTCGATTTTTGGGAATAGGTAGAATGCGCCTTTTGCCTTCTGGCAGCTCACTCCGTCTATTTCATTAAGCCTCTTCTGCATGAACTCGGCCCTCTCCCTTATGTTCTTCACCATGTATCTGAGGAATCTCTGGTGCGCTTTGACATTCCTCAGGGCTTCTATGCCCGCAACCTGCGCGGGAGTGCTTGCCGACAGCCTCATTGTCGCAAGGTTGCCAAATCCTTCCCTCAGCTTCTTTGAGCCCTCGTCTTCCTCAGGGATAATCGCCCACCCGATCCTGAAGCCGCTCGCTCCCCAGTTCTTTGAGAGGCCGTTCGTTATCATATGCGGAACTCCTTTCGCAACCTCTCCGATGCACGTCATCTTCTCCTTGACAAGAATCATCTCGTCATATATCTCGTCTGAGACTACCAGCAGGTCATTGTTCTTTGCAACCTCCACCACGTCCTCCAGGTCCTTCCTGCTGCACATCGAGCCTGTCGGGTTGCTCGGGTTTGTGACGAGTATGAACTTCAAATCCACTCCCTCATTCCTCGCCTTCTTTATCTTCCCCTCCAGATCCTCCTTCGAAGGCGCCCAGCCCTCCTCCTCATTCAAGGTGCTGAGCACAACAGTGCCGCCAAAGAGCTTTAGTGTCGATGCATAGAGGGGATAGTATGGATTGAATACCACGGCACCCCTTCCTTTTTCGATGAGGGACTCCACAAGGAACACGAGGGCTTCGCTCACGCCCTGCGTGGCAAATATTCTTGAGGGGTTGATGTCCAGGTTGTAAAGCCTTTTGTATCTCTTCGCAATTTCATCAAGGAATTCAAAATCGCCAGGGGAACGCGAGTAGGAAGCCTTGCCATCCTTCAGGGCTTTGCAGTAAGCTTTCACGATATATTTTGCAGGGCCAAGATAGGGAACGGGGTCTCCTATGTTTGCGTTGTATATCTCAACGCCGCTTTTCTTTATCTCCTCGGCTAGGGGATAGAGCTTCCTTATCGGATGATGGGCGTGCTCCATCCTCTGGGCTAGAGTATCGCTCTTGAATGACATACGCACCAACCGATTTAGTTAAGAAATGCAACATATTATAAGAGTATAGCATGGCGTATTCAACAGTTGACGAATGGGAATGGGCAGTAATAAAAATGTTTTTTACGGAATATAACTGGAGCTGGCGAAATGGCGAAGTTTGAGTCTGATTACAAGACAACCGAGGACATAAAAGTTCCCGAAGCCCTCGTAGACCAGGTCATAGGGCAGGAGAGGGCTGTTGAGATAATAAAGAAAGCCGCAAAGCAGAGGAGAAACATCCTGCTAATGGGCTCTCCCGGAACCGGCAAGTCCATGCTGGCCCAGGCCATGGCTGAGCTCATGCCTGCAGAAGAGCTTGAGGACGTGCTGATTTACCCCAACCCTCTTGATGAGAACATGCCTCTCGTGAGGGTTGTCAAAACTTACCCGAAGGAGAGAAAGCTTCCTCCGGGTGCTCCGGACATAGGTGAGGGAAGAAGGATAATCGGGGAGACAAGGGCGAACAGGATGGTCGGAGGTGGCGGCATATCGCCTTCCTTCCTCATCCTCAGCATTCTTGTTATCGCTCTTCTCTATCTTTCATTCTCAGGCTTCGTGGAGGGGGACAACAAGTGGGTGATAGCAGCAGCTGTACTCGGGTTGTTCGTGTTTGGCGCAGCCATAGTGCTTGCATCCGGCGTCTCGAGAAGAATGGGCGGGTTTGAGAACAACGAGCCCAAGCTTGTAGTGGACAACTCCGGCAGGAAGAATGCCCCGTTTGTTGATGCGACAGGCGCGAAGGCAGGTGCCCTGTTTGGGGACGTCCGCCACGACCCTTTGCAGTCCGGCGGACTCGGCACGCCAGCGCACCTGAGGGTTGAGGCAGGCGCAATACACAGGAGCAACAAGGGAGTCCTTTTCGTTGATGAGGTTTCATCTCTGGGGCCGAGGTCGCAGCAGGAGCTGCTCACAGCAATGCAGGAGAAGAAATACTCCATAACGGGGCAGAGCGAGCTCAGCAGCGGGGCGATTGTCAAAACGCAACCTGTTCCTGCGGATTTCGTGCTTGTTGCTGCGGGGAATCTTATTGACATGCAGAAGATGCATCCGGCTCTGCGTTCCAGGATAAGGGGTTATGGTTATGAGATATACATGGACGACACGATGCCCGACCATGGGGAGAACAGGGTGAAGCTCGTGAGGTTTGTCGCCCAGGAAGTTAAGAAGGATGGCAAGATACCCCATTTCACAAGGGAAGCTGTTGAGGAGATTGTTGAGGAAGCACGAAGGAAATCCGGGAGGAAGAGGAGGCTGAGCCTGAGGTTCAGGGAGCTTGGCGGCCTGGTGAGGGCTGCGGGCGACGTGGCAATAGAGGAAGGCGCGAAGTATGTTGATCTGGGGCATGTGGTTAAGGCAAAGACTGTTGCCAGGACTCTTGAGCAGCAGGTCTCCCAGCAGGTAATAGACTTGAGGAAGGATTACAGGGTGTTCATGAACAGAGGATACTCCATTGGAAAGGTGAATGGGTTGGCGGTGATGGGAGACGGTTCCTCCGGGATAATAATGCCCATAGTTGCTGAGGTCACCCCGGCATCATCAAAGAGCGAGGGGAAACTCATCGCAACCGGGAAGCTGGGCAAGATAGCCAAGGAAGCGGTGGAGAATGTGAGTGCAATAATAAAGAAGCACATTGGCAAGGATGTATCGCAGTATGACATGCATGTGCAGTTCCTGCAAACCTACGAGGGAGTGGAGGGGGACAGCGCCAGCATATCGATAGCAGTTTCGGTGATATCCGCGATGGAGGGAGTCGCGGTTGACCAGAGCACGGCAATGACTGGCTCACTGAGCGTGAGAGGGGAGGTCCTGCCTGTCGGCGGGATAACTCCCAAGATAGAGGCAGCCATAGATGCTGGTATGAGGAGAGTCATAATCCCGGAAGCAAACAGGGAGGATGTCTATCTAGGCAAGGAAAAAAGAGGCAGGATAAAGATAATCCCGGTCAACAACATTATAGACGTTCTGCAGCAGAGCCTCAAAAGCGGCAGCAGGAAGGATAAGTTGCTGGAGAAGATGGAAGGGATGAAAAAATAGCTACTTTATGAGAACCCTTTCGCCCACGTCTGAAATTCTGTCAAAGTCAAAATCCAGCTTATGCCCGAAAGGAGTCTGGACAAGTATAAGGCCCTTCTTTCTGTCAACCCCGACTATCTTGCCTATGTAGGCGCCAAGCTCTGTGAGCACTTCCTTGTTCTCGAGTTTCATTGAGGTGAGAACGTTCATCTTCATCCATTCTAGTATCTTGAGGGACAGGAAGGCGACTATCACGCTCGCAACGAGGGTTGCAACAAAGTCGGAGAAGTATACCTCCGCAAGTATCCACTGGCTTGCCACAGCGAACACCGCCCACAATATGAACACGCTTGCCCCGTACATGCCGTATTTCATCACTGCATATTTCTTCTTCTCATGGAGCAGGTCTACAATTCTTCCCAGCAGCACAAGAGTGAATACCCAGGGAAGCAGCAGCAGCATCCTGAGCAGGACAAATGCTCCGAGCTTCAGGGTCTCGGGGGTCACTGGCGCTTTTACCACGAATTCTTGGTAGCCAAGCACAATTGAGATTATAAAGAGGGGCAAAGCCGAGAGGTAGACTATAAAGCTTAGCTTCTCGACTGAGAAGCGGAAATCCGAGAATGAGCGTATGATGTTCTCTTCAATTCCAAAACCCTTGAGCAGCAGGTACAGTCCTACAACGATTCCGACCAGCTTCCAATCATACCCAAGAAACTCGCTTATTATGAGCATGAGTATGAGCAATGCAGGGATGCCCCATATGATTCTGGCGTAATGGGGTTCCTTGAGCTTCTCAAGAAGCACGAAGTAGGTCTTCTCCAGCTCCTTGGCCTGCTTCATCACAACTAATTTTACCGAGTCTATCTTGACCCTTGACTGGATTACGGGTATCATCTGCTCATCGCTTGCCCCATCCGAGACGAGAACGCAGGAGTCTGCATGGAAATTTCTAAGCACGCTATCAAGCTGCTTGGTTATCTCCCTGTCCGCGAAATATCCCAAACTCTTGTCTCCTGTGAGAGTGACGATTTCGGCATTGTCTTCCTTTGATATTGAGTCGTATATCCTCACAGCCTCGAACATTGTATTTGCATCTGCTTCCTCAGGGTCTTTCAGAATAAGCTTCGTGGCAGCCTCTATGTTTGCCTCCTTCCCGGTTATGGGGCCTCCTATTCTCACCTTCTCGTATAGGTCGTTGTCCCTGTCGATACACAGTACTAGTACCCTTTTTTTCGCCATATGGCCACTCAAAAGATATAAGGGAGGGGGTATTATAATATTTGCCCGCCCCATGCTTGCTGACGAGAAATAATTAAGCCGGCATTATAGGTAGTTATCAGAACGATATTTGCTTGACTAAATGATAGATTTAAAAATAACTCACGTAATAATGATAGTTAGTAATGATTATAACGAGGTGATTGGGATGAAAAGAGGTCAGGCGGCTATTGAGTATCTGATCATACTTGCAGTGGTTGTCATAATTGCCCTTATCGTCATAGGTGTCATAGGAGGATTCCCAGGCATGACAAGAGGTATCAGTGAGAGGGATTCTGCTGCATACTGGACTAGTGCGGATGTTGGCATAACAAGGTATTTCGTGTCTGCGACAGCAAACAAGACACAGCTGGTTGTGAGGAACAACAGGCTATTCGCAATAAACTTTACCGGCATATCGCTTGATTCCGGAGTCAATGTGCTAAATTACACAACGGGTGTACTCATCGCGCCAGGCTCGGCAGTTGTTGTGAACCTGACAGTTGCAGGCTGTCCAGCTGCTACCCAGTCATATTCCAGGAATATCAACATGTCGTACAATGACGCAACCTACAGTGTCGTATATACATTCATTGGTGAGAAACCGCTTGTTGGAACCTGCCAGACTTAGAGTTTTGATTTTTTATTTTCTTTTTAATTTTTACAACTCTTAGCACAAGCTATTTAAAGATTTAATGAGAAAAGAATCTACTCATTTTTAGATGGTAACTATGGGAGAATTCACCACACCAGGAAAACTGCTTGGTACAGAGGAGGAGTTCATTTGCGGAGAGTGCGTATACGGCGATGAGGGGAAACTCCATGCACTCTGC
>Ga0315279_10001705_pt1 | contig 35791 bp, 19 predicted proteins | sample YL17G06_20_MG_FD_203694 | JGI IMG/M metagenome (GOLD analysis project Ga0315279, IMG submission 203694) | Sediment microbial communities from Yellowstone Lake, YNP, Wyoming, USA - YL17G06_20 | ecosystem: Environmental > Aquatic > Freshwater > Lake > Sediment | place: USA: Wyoming | collected...
GGACATCGTGAAATGCCGATGCTGGCTGCAATATTAAAGCGAAATGTTGACACTAAGGAGGCCGTAGCTTAAACTATGAAACTGTCCCCGACCGCGTGAATTCCAACGACAAGCGGGACAACTTCTCCGAATTCCCGAAGCACCTTTCGGTATTTCCACCAATCGGTATCGGACGCATTGAGTACTGTAGGTCTTGACCTGCTTGCTAAGGCAACTGCAACAAATTTTCGGTCCTTTGTATGAAAGCCCCTCAGTCTGTTGTCAGTTGGGAATTCCTGAAAGTTATCCTGATGGTCAGGCTTGGGTGTGATTTTGACCTGTTCGACATGATCTACGTTTGCTTGGTTATCCCATACCCATTTGAAAAACATGTCTCCTGTTCCTGGTTGGCCTGACGGGGATAGATTACGCCTATATTCGTCGAGGATCCTATAACCATCATCTATTGCCACGCGGCCTTTATCAACGATGTTACGCAGATTATCTATACAGGCACCTACGCAACGCTGGTCAGCAATGTGATTAGCTCTACCGTTAGCAACAATAGCCACATTTGTGTCGACAACTACTGTGTTCGTCAAAGCTGTTCTCCCTGCCGTTTAATTCCCGCTTTTGCGGTTGCAGCTATCTCTCCAAAGCTGTCTCCGAAGAAGTCCTTCGGCCAGTTAGTAATATTCCCAAGAAGATCAAGTTCTAACGGTTTCAATTGTGAGACTCCGTGTTTGATGTCGCAAAAATACAATGCTATGTCATCTTTTGAGAATTGCTCTTCAGCGATACGTCGTTGTAGTCGCCTCAACAAATGCTCGCTGTGGCTTTCCAAGATTATCTGGATCTTTCTGGTCTTTATAGCGTCAATGAACACATCAGCCAAACCAGATTGTGCGGAGGGGTGTAAATGAATTTCTGGTTGTTCAAGGAGAACTATCGACCTTTTGGGCGAGTAATAGCATAGTACAAGGACAGGCAGTATTTGGGAAACACCAAAACCGACATCAGTGATGCGCACAGAAGCACCTCCTGGATTTTTTTGAACCCAGACTTCGTAGAGGTTGCTATTTTGAGTTATCGGCTTGACATGGAACTCGTGGATCAAACCCAATTGCTTCAGCCAATATGCAACGTATTCTTCGAGCGTAAGCTTTGGCCGTCCTTTGCCCCTGGAGATCTTTGTTTGACCAGACGCGAGGAGGGCATCAATGGCCTTTTCACCTCGTTGTCCGACATCGTCAGGCTTGGCGCCAGCCCATGTATATTGATGCCTTGGGTTTTCTCTCAGAGGTCTAAGGTAATATATATGATGAAACATTCTTTCGTATACAAACTGGAGGTTCCAGAGAAAGCCTGCATTCTGATAATGAGATGTAACCTCATGAGGGAACCCATGAAACTTGTTCGGTGGTGGAAGAGGCCATGCCCTGCCGCGGATTCGAGTGAATTTGAATTTGCCAGATTTAGCAAATAACTTGTACTTTCCTAGTGTTTCTGGTTTATGTTCCATGCCGACCTCGTCATCTTCCAGTCTGTACTTTAAGTAGTTTACACGCAGCTTGCCTCCCGTGTTGCTTGCGACTTCTGCTTTGAACTCTATCTCGTGCCCCTCAAGATAGACTTTGCTCGCTTCTCCCATATGAACAGAGATTTTCAAAGGGCTGGGTAAGAGCCATTTCATCGCCCAGCTTAGGGCCGAGGATTGTTCTCTGCCATGAATAACGTCCCCAAAGGTGCCAAGTGCTACTAAATTGCCCTCCTCTCCGAAGTTGAGCACTTGTGAGAAATCGGTAGACTCTACGGTCTGTTTGAGCATCAAAAGGAACTGCAATATGCTTGTTTTGCCCGAGCTATTGGTCCCAAAAAGACCCGTTATCGGAGCAAAGCGCATGTCTTTAATTTCCTGCCATGACTTGAAGTTTCTAAAACTCAACTCTTTCAGCATTGTGTGTCTCCTCGAAAGATTATCTTGTTGGAATTTGGTTTATACCTGTAGCTTTTGTAGGTTCTCCAATAAGAAGCTTGCATGGAGTCAGGACCTTGTTATCCAACGGCTCCAAGAGATATAAGGTTTACCTTATCTGTTTCTTCAATTCCTCCGCCTTCTGGATAAGCTCCTCTCTGGTTGGTTGTTGCAGGGGGGGAAGTTCAAAGGTCCATTCGTAAGAATCGACGGTTCTTTTGGGATTCAGCAAGGCAAAGAAATCGAACGGAAACTTGTCATACCAGGGGCCTTTTAACGGGCGGTGGGTCTTTAGCGTTTGAAAGCCCTCCTTACTTATCCTGACGTCATAATCGCCATACCAGTTAAATGGGACCGTGACAGGAGACTCGCCTATTTCCTCATCATTCAGGACGACCAGCGCACCCTGCGGCTTTGTATTGATTGTCAGCCGGCGTTCCACGCAGCCAACAAGAATCACACTGGCGGTCAAGCTAACTACTAACAGAATCAGTTTATTGTATCTTACCATACCCCGGACCCTTTACGTCAAACTGCGAAGCAATAAATCGTAAATCGACAATCGACAATCATCAATCCTTCTTGGGCCCTACCAGCTCGATAATGTTGCCGTCCGGGTCTTTCAAGAGAGTTAGATAATTGTTGCCTCCGCCTAATTGGTAGGGCTCCTTGACCGGAACGACGCTGGCTTTTTTAGCTCGCTCGACTGCGGCATTAGTATCCGACACAGATATAGTCAGGTAGCGGAAGCCCAGTGTCGAATGGATGAATTGGTTGTCGATTTTTTTCCCTGGCGCATCAGGGAGCTGCATAAGCTTGACTTTGGTGGCGGTCTGCTCATCGCCGAGGACGAACACCTTTACGTGGAAGGCCTTGGAGTCCGTCAGGCCGGAATCGCGGCCCATTTCCTTTGTGACGTCAAAGCCGGGCACCTCGGTGAAGCCCAGTGCGTCTTTATAGAACTTTGCCGCCTTTTCCACGTTGCTCACCACAATTCCGATGTCGATTGTGGTTCTGGCAAAGTCGCCTTTTGCCCCACCTGTGGCTGCATAGACGCCGAGGAACAAAGAAGCGACCACAATGGCGATAATTAGAACGAATAATTTATGTTTTCTCATAGCGATTCTCCTAAAATCACCTAACAAATGGTTAGTTGGAAATTATAACGGAAGCGAGAAAAAAGCAAAAGCCCAAAGTTGAGTTTCTCGCGCACATTTTATCAGGTAAGTTAACCCTATGCACGAGCAATTTGGACCCTACCTGTGGCAGATAACCGAGCGTCATTTGCGTTCACTTATATTGCGTTCTGCTGTGGTCAACCAGGCCTGGTTGATGGTCACGCCCCAGCCAGGGCCGTCAGGAATAGCGACCTTCCCATCGTGCACCTCCGGTAAAGGATGGTATAAGTCTTTGGTCCAGTCGGTCGGCTCGATAGAAAATTCCATATAAGGCCCGGCGTTGGGTATTGCGCCAAGTAGATGCAGCGTGAAGATAGTTACCATTGATAAGTTGGCCGAATGCGGCACGCAGGGTAGATTTGCCTCGGCGGCCATTGCAGCCACCCGCAGCGCCCGCGTTAGGCCCCCGACATAGCAGACATCCGGCTGGACAATATCGACAGCGTGCATACTTATCATTCGCCGCCACTGGGCCAGGTTGTTATCCTGTTCGCCTCCGGCCACAGGGACTTTTAAGGCGGCTGCCACTTTAGCCGTCCATTCCAGTTCCCAATAAGGACAAGGTTCTTCAAAATGGCAGACAGCGTTATCTTCGAGTATCTTTCCGACCTCTATCGCCTTAACCGGCGTGTAGCAACTGTTTCCGTCCACCAGCAGCGACACCTTATCGCCGATGGCCTTGCGGACGGCGGGGACGAGCGACTCGGTTCGCCCGGGCCACTGGTCCTGGTCGTGGCCACATACCTTGCCGATGCGAATCTTGAATGCTCGAAAGCCCTTGTCATCTCGCAGGTGCGCCAGTCTGTCTGCTTCGTCGGCTGGCGTGATGTCACGCCGCATACTTGAGCCATACGTGGGTATTGGTCGGGGCTTGCCTCCCAGAAGTTCGCAGATGTTTTTGTTTTCGCGCTTGCCGCGGAGGTCCCACAGGGCGGTATCCAGGCCGGCCAGCGCCCGGCAGATGTATGACCACGGGAACTTGTAATTGGCCTCGATGCACTGGTCCGCGATAGCATCGATATCAGCCGGGTCTTTGCCGAGGGCGTGCGAAGCAATTTGTCGATGCAGGACCGTCGCTGAGATGTCAGCGTTAAATGGAGCGAGCTGACCGTAACCTTCCGCTCCCGCATCGGTGCGGACGCGAACGATGCACACAGTTTCGTTGGCGAAGGTCTCGATACTTACAATCTTCTGGCCGGTCGGCTTATTGCGCGCCTGACCTTTGTCATCCTTATCAATTGTTTCGGCGAAAGACGCTCTTTGCAGTTTCAACAGCTGGCCTGACGCTACGCCTAATGCGGCGGCCTTAAGAAAGTTGCGGCGACTATTTTTCATTGGTTATTCTCCTGTTTTTAGTTGTTTCTTTTTTGCTCGGATTGATGTCGTTTCAGGCACCAAGTATATCCGACAATACAGCTTGAATCAAATAAAACATCTTAGCCAGATAGGTAAAATGTTTGACACTATTAGCGAAGGAGGTTAACTTATTCCCCGAACCGGAAATTCGTTTTTGGTGGTGCTATTATTATGAAAATTTCACTGAACTGGCTAAGGGAGTATGTCGAAACCGCTCTTTCCATTGAAGAGGTTGCAGAAATTTTGAGCGACCTGGGGCTTCCTTATGAGGGGATTGAATACCTCGATGACGATGCCGTAATTGATGTGGAAGTAACGACCAACCGCGGTGACTGCCTAAGCTACATCGGTATTGCCCGTGAGCTGGCTGCTGCGACCGGCGGGCAATTAAAGTTGCCGGAAGTTAAGCTGGCGGAAGCCGACAAGCATGTTGCGGAATTTGCCTCCGTCGAAATACTTGAGCCGGATTTGTGCGGCCGATATACCGCTCGCATTATTGAGGGGGTGAGGGTTGGGCCGTCGCCCGATTGGCTCAGGAGGCGGCTCGAAGCGGTCGGGCTGCGGAGCGTCAATAATGTGGTCGATGCGACAAACTATGCGATGATGGAAACGGGCCAGCCGCCGCACGCCTTTGATTATGTCAGAATCGCCGACGGCAAAATAATAGTAAGAAAGGCCGTCTCAGGCGAAAGAATAACCAGTATCGACGGCACAAAGTGCGCTCTCAATACTGATATGCTGGTTATTGCCGACCCTCGCGGGCCTGTGGCCGTAGCCGGCGTTATGGGCGGGCTGGATACCGAGGTCAGCGAAAGCACAACGACAATCCTTCTGGAGGATGCCGGCTTTGACCCCGTCAGCGTCCGCACAACCTCCCGCCGGCTGGGTTTACCATCGGAGGCGGCATTTCGATTTGAACGAACTGTAGATATTGAGATGGTGGACTGGGCCTCTAAAAGAACCGCGCAGTTGATAACAATGGTAGCAGGCGGCAAAGCAGCCAGAGGCGTGGTTGACATTTATCCCAAAAAGCCGGCCCAGAAGGAAGCGACACTACGGCTTTCGCGTTTGAATAAGTTGCTTGGCATTGAGGTCTCCTGTGAAGAAGTGGTAAGAATTCTGTCGGCCTTGGGTTTTAAGCCATGCCTTAAAAATGGTTTGGTAGCTTGCGTGGTGCCTTCGTGGCGGCGGAGCGACGTCTATCGTGAGGTTGACCTGATTGAAGAAGTCGCACGCGTGTATGGCTATAATAACATACCGACGGAGCGCAAAATCAAAATCGAAGTGGTGTCCCTCGATACCCGTCAGAAATTAGTGTGGGCGCTCGGGACATATCTGAACGGCTGTGGTTTTTATGAAACGATTAATGTAAGTTTTGTTGACGATTCCGTAGCCGAACTTTTTACAGAGGGGAACATCAAAGAGCATCTGGCGGTAACCGATATATCGAGAAAAGGCGCTAATCTGCTTCGCCAGAGTCTTTTGGGTTCTCTGCTTGGCGTCCTGAAGACAAACCTTAACGTTGGAAACACCCCCTGCAGGATATTTGAGATTGCCGATACCTTTGTGCCGACCGGCAAAAAGGGTGCTCTGCCTGTTGAGGAAGCTAAATTGGCTCTGGTGTGCGATAGCGGCTTGACTGACCTGCGAGGCGTAATTGAAGGGCTTGTAAAAACTATCGATAGAGATGCCCAAATACTTTTTACACCGGCCAACCTTATCTGGGCGCAGGCCGGTGCCCAAATCGTTGTAAATGGCAAGGCAATCGGCACCGCCGGAATTGTCTCCAAAACCGTTAGAGAGAAATTTGATTTCAAAGACCTTTCGCCTGTCGCTGCGGAACTGGATTTGCAATCTCTTTTATCTTTGCATAAAGGCGCCGTGAAAGTCAGACCCATTCCAAGATTTCCGGCAATCCAGCGTGACCTTTCCATTGTTGTGGATGAGGGAATTCAGTGGGCCGATATCCTCGATGCGGTCAAGAAGAAGGCGACCGTCGAACTTGAAGACATTTGGTTTGTCGGGATATACCGGGGCAAAGGCATCCCATCGGGCAAAGAGAGTGTTACGCTGTCGCTGCGATTCAGAGACGAAGACGGCACTCTGACTCACGAAACCGTTGACCGTTTCCAGGCCGACATTGTCGAAGGGCTCAATAAGTCTGTCGGGGCCGAGCTGAGAACCTTGTGATGCAGTTTGTATTTAGAAACAATCTTGTTCTGTTGAAAACGTATAAAAACTGTCATTCTGAACGAAGCACAGCGAAGTGAAGAATCTCTTCCCGGTCGAAGATTAACGATTTCTTGCCTCGCCTATACCTAAGTCCAGTGGCACCTGTCGGTTTTCCAGTGGAGCATTTTGAATTTTGCCTTATAACTTTGCGTTTTGCATTTTCACCCGCCAGACGTGCGGCGGGTTAATTTTTGATATTTCTGTCCCCTATCTCTCCTCCAGCCAATGCTCTGCAAGTTCAGACAAATCATACAAATTAACTATGCCATCCTCATTCAGGTCTGGAGACGGTTTTGGTTTTGGAGTTAAAATGAAAGCAGAAGTGCGAATTACGTATGTGGCTCCTACCCATCCTGTGTAAGTGACTCCAGTACCAACAATCTGGCCCTTATTGTTTATGTCGGTAGCTTTGTCTAAAGATAAAAATGGAGAATTTTCTGTAAGAAAGTCATCTAGATTTATCACTTGTTTATTTTGATATAAAATCGCCTTTGTCTTATAGTCAATATAACCTTCTGGATAAATAAAAGAAATGTAATCAGCAGTTCCAACTACTTGTCCTTTATCATTAATAGCATAGAATATGCTGCGCTCTGGTCCTAATTCTTTTACTTTTCCATTTTCGTCCCAGACACAGCCATAAAATCTGTATGAAAAAGGAACGTATACATATTCTGTAACACCACCAACAATTTGGTTTTTATTGTTGATATCATAAGGATAAATCTCGTGGCTGCTTGGGATGTTATTAGGATCAAAAACAGGACATTCGAGCTTAATTACCACTCCATTTCTTAGAACAAATGCTTCCAATGCTGTTGCTTCATATACCAGACCGGCAATGACTGTATTATCATTAATAGCAAGAAGCTTGGTCCATTTAGTAGGAATAAGCTCGATTTTTTGTCCGCCACTGTATAAATATTTTTCCCCAACAACTTCTCCTTTATTGTTCATAGCACTTCCATAAAAGTCGAGCTGTATTTTTTCTCCGAGTTTATAAATAAGGCTTTGGTGGTCAACCCCATACGTAAACAAGATATCGCCCAAATCATTAATGGCGACAGCCCATATCTCAGAATAGTCTGTTAAGTTGCCATTTTTATAGAAAAAAGATTTTGGTGGTGGTGGCGGTTTCATTGGGCACGGTTGTCCAATAGGAATATAACCTGACATTCCAATCAATTCTCCGGAGTTGTTAATACTAATGGCTTCATTAAAAGGAAAATTAGGCAATTTTATTTCAGTTACCTCATACTCCAAATCTGATGTTGTTTCAGCTCTTGCTTCTCTCGCCATTCCGCCCATCAAAGCTATTGTTGTTAAACCCACACAAGCAGCTTTCTTTATTCCATTAATTTTTTCCAAGCTCATTTTATCTCTCCTCGAGCCAATGCAAAGCCACGAAGACAAAGTCTTTGAAATCAACCTTGCAGTCGCCGTTTATGTCGCCGGCCACAATTACCTCGCAAATCGGCTCACCAAAATATGATTTACTTGTCTCGGTTGTTCCGCCATAAGCACCCATATTGATTATGCCACCGTTGGGAAATGGCTCAAGACCAACCGGAGTTGCCGGGTCGCCGGCATCAATACACGGACTTATCACTTCGTCCTTCGTCCATCGTCCCTCGTTTGCATTCCACCGACCCGCTTGCGATTTGAGATGATAATCACCGCTAATCCAGGTGTCGTCACCAGGATTTTCGGGCGTGCCGTTTTGGTCCCAATAGCCCGGGTCAGCAAAGCAAGGGTCTGCGGCGATGTTGCCGGTGCCTGTGCCGGACCAATACTCGATGCAGGTATGTGCAGGGGTGGAGCAGTTTTTGAGTTGCTCATTCAAGCCGGGGCCGTTGTGCCAGATTATACAGTTGGAGATGCCGCCGGCGCAATTGAAAAGGGCGCTGCCGTTGGGGGCCCCATTGCCCACGATGGTGCAGTTGGTGATGGTGCCATTGCAGGATGCCAGGGCGCCGCCATATATAGATAAGTTGCCCATAATGAGGTTATTACGAATTGTGCCGTTACAGGAGGTAAGGGCAGCACCGGCATACCAGCGATTGTAGGAAATGATGTTGTGCTGGATAAGTCCGTCGCAGTCCATGAGGCCGCCGCCGAAGCCGGCGTAATTGTTTTTGATGATGTTGTGCTGGATAAGCCCGTCGCAGTCGAGTATTCCGCCACCTGCGCCGTAGGAGCCGGGCATGCCATAGCCAACACCTCTATTAGCTACGATGATGTTATTCTGGACCGTTGCTTTGGTGCCATTGCCGTAGATGCCGCCGCCCTCGGGTGCTTTGCCGTGGGTGATTGTAAAGCCGCTGAGCACACAACTGCTGGTCTCGGCTCCTGAAAAAGTCACCACGGAATTGACGTCATTACCGTCGATAATAGTGTTTCCAACGACATCTTCGTCTGCAGGGTCGGTGCTTCTGAGCGTGATATTATTGCCGCGAAGGTTGGTGTTTTCTGTGTATGTGCCCGGCTGGACAATCACTGTGCAGCCATTGGCCGCAGTATTTATTCCCTTTTGAATCGTCCGGAAAGGGTTGTTCTCACTGCCGTCACCGGTGAAGTCGTTACCGTCAGTTGATACATAGAGTGTGGTTGGCACAAGCGACACTAAAAGCTCGGCTGGGCCGTATATCGGCGCTGTGTGAGTCTGAAAGCTCATTTCCAATTGGCGGCCGTTGACCGAATATTCCTGGGGGATATTCCTTAGCCAGACACCGGCAACGGCGAAGCCCGCAGGAATCTGGATTTTGACTGTGACCGTTGTTGCAGTGCCTCTATCCAGAATAAAGGGGGAAAAGTAGATAAATTCTCCCAGTCTTTTGATAAGGCCGTGTTCGTATTGGACCTTTAGAATTCCTCCTGAGTGCGGGAAAGGACCGAGCCATCCGAGCACCGGAATCACCGGAAATTCCGGCAGGATTGAAGGAATAGTTCTACTGCTCCATTGGTGCGACAGCGGAGTGCCATTCATCCAGCCGGATATGTTGTTCGCATCAGGCGGCACTGGGAACTCTATTTTCTCCAGAAAACTTACAATATAGGTAAAGGTGTAATCACCTGAGAACGTGGCGCGAAGCACGCCGTTATATGGCTGGATTTTGATATCGACCTGCTCAAAGGGCATTTCTACGAGCGGCGGTGGTATTGCAGCTGCAAGGGCATTCATTGCCAAAATTATGGCCAACGCAGCAATTAGGTTTCGACGTTCCATTTTTGCTCCCCTTTCGGATTTTATGACGAATGAGCTATAACTGCACAGGTTACGGTTCTGTGCCTGGTTTTTGCAATTGTGTAATCCTGAGTTTTAGAGGCAGGGCTGATATAAATGAAGGACGAATAAGATATGATGGCAACCAAAAATTATAATAAAATTTAAGCCTGCCTCTTTACGTTACATAATATAATTATATCACAGTGTGCCGCAATTTTGCAAGAACTTTCCGAGTTTTCGCCAATTTTTGCCGGCCTTTCCACCACAAATCTGCACGCAGTGCGTTTTACTTGTCTCGCATAGCGGTGTTTGGTTGCTTAACTGAAATTTGGGTGCAGAGAGAATCGCTAAAAGGCCGAAGATTTAATTGTGAAACTTGGCGGCATAATTGCACGCTTGAGTTTGGCGGTATTTTCTTGACTTTAGGGCTGCGATTTGATATAAAATATAGTTGCAGGCTTACCCCTGCGGTGTGCGTATTTGAAAGCTTGTATTTGAAAAAACCGATACCCCTACTGAGGGAAATCAGGCCTCGATGACTCGAAAATGCCTACTCGATAGGACTTTTGGACACGAGCAACGATTACCCACCTGGAAGTAATGGGTTTTATTCAAACGCTTTCTTACGGCATCTGCGGGGGAGGGCCTTGCAACTGTTAAAAAAGGCCTGTCTCGGCAGGCCTTTTTCTTTTAGTCCCCATTAGGAATTTATCGAAATTGCCGATTGGGCTGAAGATAAGGATTATATGGGGTAGGAATCAGAATCGAATATGCTCTGTTGAAACCTTGCGCTCGTTGTCATTGCGAGGCCCGAAGGGCCGTGGCAATCTCCTGCCCGACAGGCAGAAAGAGCCGCCTAAACGTTTGAGATTGCTTCGCTTCGCTCGAAATGACAATCCTTGACCCAATGTTTTCAACAGAGCAACTCGAATGCTCAAAAGGGGTAAGGCAACGGATAGGGCTTATATAACTAATGCCCGATTGTTATAAAACCCAATGCAAACACTTGTGCCCTGTTATACCAATTGCATTTAATAATAGCGCCTCACTGTCATTGCGAGGCCACCTAAGGTGGCCGTGGCAATCTCAAAAACAAACGGTAAAGAGATTGCTTCGCTCCGCTCGCAATGACATCCATCAGCGCAGTAAATAAACACAATTGGTATTACATCTGCTTTGAGGAGTTGTCATGCTGAATCGAAGGTGAAGCATCTGGCTTCCGTGGGCGAGATTCTTCGCTTCGCTCAGAATGACATCCATCGTTCGACCTGTAACAGACCGCTATTATAGCCGGGTGCACTTTATGTTTGTAAGACCGCAAGCGTCGTTATCTCTACTAAGGCCGACTGGGCCTCCCTCTTGTCACCTCGACCGAGGCCGTTAGGCCGAGTGGAGAGGTCTGCTTTCAAAATAGATTCCTCCGCTTCAGCCCACCAGAGGTGCGCCTACTGTCGGAATGACCTGTGGTTTCCATCCGGGTTGTGCCTAATTTCACCTACAATCTCGAATTGCACCCATTATAGATGTTCGAATAACAACAATATGGACAATTTGGAAAGTGCTTCAGCCCCTATTAAGCTGACGATAAAAGTTACAATCGCCCTCGCGCCTTTTATATTGCACGATACCACGTATGCTTTATACATTAACGCGACTGTCCAGACCGTCATAATAACGGTCACGAGGAGGGCAAAGATAAATATCAACATATCTGTATAACTCATAGTGACTGATGCAGCCATGGAAGTGAATCTGGATAATAGATATATCCCAAATCTCTCGGTCGCCTTCGGTAGCATTACAATGGAAGTAATCAGGTATGGCCAGCGAGATAGTGCCTGTGTCCCGAAAACGTCTATAATTCTCAACGAAGAAGTCGATACTATTAAACCAAAGAAAAAAAACGGCATTGCTATAGACATCCAATTTATTATGCCTTCGGCAAGGAAAAGCCATAGTGGGGCTTCCAGACCTTTGTGAACATCGAGGACGCCATCGAAATGAGTATTGCCGAGAAACCCGAATAGTGCACTTATTAACATAATCCCTAAGCCCAGGAACAAGGCCTGATATCCAGCCACAAAACTAAAAGGATTAAACAGCCATTGACTGATGCTTCTTCGGGGCAGGGTTTTAGTGTTATTAACAATTTCGTTCACGGGTTTTCCTTTCCATTATTATCTTCAGGGTTTTCCGTTTTTTTGAGGCGTTCGATAATCTCATCGAGGCGATTACGCACTGTCGGATAACTCAGCCGCAATAGCCGGGCCATCTCCTTCAATGAGCCGCTCGATTTGATAAATTCGAGTATAAACGACTGGTCGTCGGGCGACAGTCTCGTCAGCACCGGCAATTCATATTCGCCCTGGATTTCAGTGTTACAATGCGTACAAATTAAGCTCTTGGCCTTTAGTTGGCTATTGCACGCCGGACATGCGGTTGGTAGTAGTTTCATAAATCTGCTCCATATTTACTTTTCAGCGGCGGTTTGGGGCGGACCAAAAAATAAGCCGGCTATTTGCTCTTTGTCATTGAAAACGACCTTGGTATCAAGAACCGACTTCTCAAACTGGCAGGTCACGAATACCGCGTTGTATCCGAGTATTTTCTCTTCTCGAACACCTCTTTGTTCTACAAAAGCCCCGGCCTGGACAATTAATGATTCCCATACTTGCTTTAGATTTTCTGCCGGCAGTACCTGTTTCATAGTGCTGTCGAAATTCTCCACAGCTTTTTCATAATTTCCGTTTGCGAGATTTTTCACCAAGTTCTTTGCTTGAGTTTCAATTCGCGTGGGCATAATTCCCAGTTCATAAACAGCTTTCTTCGCAAGCTCAACGTTGCTGCCGACAAATTCCACAACCAAACTGTTGAATTGCAGGCAGAAGGCAGGGTCTGCTTTCATTTTAAGAATATTGTTGTTAATCTTCCCTGCTTCTTCAGGTGTTGCGCAATCAAAGACGTTGACCTGGAACCGCTTTCCCTGCACCGAGAAAATTGTGTTCGATAATTTTTTAATTCGACTGCCAAGCTTCTTCCCGACAGCATCAGTTTGTTCAGGTGAAGCTATAAAAGAGTTTTCAACCTGCCAGCCCGTGGGAATCTTCCTGATTAGCTTCCTTGCAACGCTGTCCAGCCGAGCCAGTTCAAGACCCAGCGCTCGGCGGGCTTGTATCGCAAGCTTGACATCGTTGCACTGAGCAAACTCTACCACTAAATCCTTATCTCTCAGTGCATAGTCAGCAACGCCATTGTGCGATTGCAATACGGCCTTATAAATTTTCTCTGTCTGCTCATTCGTAGGACATTGGATGACATTCACCTGTAGTTGCTGCCCTTTGAATGAGATAATCGTATTAGTGAGCTTGTTGATTTCACCGCCGAGATTGTGGCTGATAACTTGCGTCTGCTCCTTTGATACTACGATGGACTTCTCAACCTTCCAACCCTCAGGAAGGTTCTTAAACATCTGCTCATTACCATTGGCTTTTGCTTGAAGTCCTGCTGTCAATGCAATTAACCCCAGCCATAACCCAATACCAGTTGTCCCTACAATTCTTCTTACCATTTAAACACCCCTTTTTTTATTTGTTCATATATCAATATTTGTTTTCTCAAAAACCAACATCATAAAATGCAGTTATAATTTGATTATATTAAACTATGGTTTAATATTGTCAAGTAAAAAATTGATTTTTTCAATTATTTTTTTGAGGTAAGCGAGAAACAAGGTCAAAAGTTTCTTTGCTGACTGGTAATTGAGCTGTTTTTATGGATTATATCGAATTTTTGTGCTGTAAAGGGGCAAAAATATCGGACGCTCGAAACTTACCGAACACTGTGCCTCTCCTGCCTTTGGGCTTAAGCTACAGAATGGATTTGTCGATTAAATAAAAGCTGGGCGCTCGTTTTTACGCCCGAATCATTAGTATTTGGTATGTAAGGACTTACCCGCCAGAGGCGGGTGGAGAAGCAAAAATGCCAACAGTGCACAGTTTCACGGTTCTGCCGGCACTGCCTGATTCCCTAAAGGGCCTCGAAACCATTGCCAAAAATATGTTTTGGTCATGGAACCCCGAGTTCGTTGAGCTATTCAGACGCGTTGACAGCAATTTATGGGCGGCTTGTGGGCATAACACCATCAAACTTCTCGGCAGTGTCTCCCAGGCAAAATTAGATGCGCTCGCTGAAAATCAAGGCTTCCTGTGCGAACTGCAGCGGGCCGTTGAGAAGCTCAAATACTACCTTGAGAGGCCGACCTGGTTTGAAAAGGTCTGTGCTAAATGCTCCGAGCCGGTTATTGCATATTTCAGTGCCGAGTTTGGGATTCACGAGAGCCTGCCTATTTATGCCGGTGGCCTGGGGATACTGGCAGGCGACCACTTAAAAAGCGCTTCCGACCTCGGCGTGCCATTAGTTGGCGTCGGTCTTTTGTATCAGAAAGGTTATTTCCGCCAGTATTTGAATATCGATGGCTGGCAGCAAGAGGTTTACATTGAGAACGATGTTTACAATATGCCTATCGAGCTGGTTCGTAAAGAAAGCGGCAGGCCGTTGACCATCAGCGTCGAATATCCGGAGAGATGTGTCCTGGCCCAGATATGGTGCGCTTCCATCGGCAGGACAAAATTGTATCTGCTCGATACCAACATACCTGCCAATTCACCGGCAGACCGTATGATTACCAGCAGTCTCTATGGCGGCGACCGTGAGCTGCGAATCCGTCAGGAGATTATGCTGGGTATAGGCGGCTTAAAGGCGCTGGCAGCTATGGGTATCCCACCCACAGTCTGCCATATGAATGAAGGGCACGCCGCTTTTATGGCGCTGGAGCGAATCCGGGAATTGCGAAGCACAACCAATATGAGCTTCGATGAGGCCCTCGAAGCTACTAGGGCGGGCAATGTCTTTACGATACACACACCTGTTAAGGCCGGCCTCGATGAATTCCGGGTCGGACTGATGGATAAATATTTTGGCACCTATTTCCCCTATCTGGGAATAAACAGGAAGCGGTTCTTAGGACTGGGCAGAATATTTCCTGACGACGACACGGAGTCATTCAAAATGCCGATTCTGGCGTTACGGCTGAGCAGCTATGCCAACGGCGTAAGTGAGCTGCACGGAGAAGTGTCACGCCAGATGTGGGCAAGCCTCTGGCCGGGTCTGCCTGTCAATGAGGTCCCCATAATATCTATTACGAATGGCATCCACGTCAAAAACTGGCTCTCGGAGGAGATGAGCAGCTTATATGGAAGATACCTCGGTCCGAATTGGTCTGAAGAAGCACTCGATAAATCGGTCTGGAACAATGTGGACCAGGTCCCTGACGAGGAGCTGTGGCGGGCGCATCAGCGATGCAAAGAGCAGATGGTTGTTTTTGCGCGTAACCGGCTTAAGGCACAAATGCAGCGCCGCGGCACTTACCATACGGAGTTGAATCGCGCCGAGGAGGTCCTCGACCCGGAGGCACTGACAATCGGTTTTGCCAGAAGATTTGCCAGCTACAAAAGGGCCAACCTGTTGCTTAAGGACCCCCAGCGACTCATAAAGCTGCTGACTAACCCGCAGCGTCCTGTTCAGATTATTTTCGCCGGCAAGGCTCACCCAAGCGACACGGAAGGCAAGGACATCATACGTCAGGTTGTTCACTTCGCCAACGAGGCGGAGGTCAGACGCCGGGTAGTATTTATCGAAGATTATGATATTGATGTGGCCAGATTCCTGGTCCGCGGTGTTGACCTCTGGCTCAATACTCCTCGCAGACCGATGGAGGCCAGCGGCACAAGTGGAATGAAGGCTGCCGTTAACGGCGTGCTGAATATGAGCACCCTCGATGGCTGGTGGTGCGAGGGTTACACGCCTGAAGGCGGCTGGGCTATAGGCGCTGGTGAAGCCTATAAGGATGCCGACTATCAGGATGCGGTTGAGGTCCAGGCGATTTATAACCTGCTGGAGAATGAGGTTATACCGCTGTTTTACACTCGCACAGCCGACAATTTACCGCGTGCCTGGATACACAGAGTAAAAAATTCTATCAAATGGATAGCACCACGCTTTAATACTCACCGAATGGTTGCTGAGTACACGCGAAGGTTTTACAATCCGGCTATGGCCAGATGGCGATATTTGACCGCGGATTCTATGGCCAGAGCCAGAGAGCTTGCGAAATGGAAGGATGGGCTCAGACAGCTCTGGCCTGAGTTTGCTGTTAAGGATGTGGTAATGGAAGTTACCAATGGTGAAGCTAACGTGCCGCTAAATCCAAAACAGCCTCAGCTCAACGTCGGCTCGCGATTGACCGTCAAGGCGCTGGTTAAGCTCGGCAAGGTTAACCCGAACGATGTTTCGGTTGAGCTTTACCATGGTCCTGTGGACAGTTGGGATAATATCAGCGATGGCTCGGCTGTGAAAATGGATTACAAAGAACAATCGAACCATGATGGTGAACACTGGTTTGTCGGCTCAATGAATTGCAGGGTGACAGGTCAGCACGGCACAGCGCTGAGGATCTTGCCCAGACACCCTGACCTGGTTGACCCTTATGAAATGGGCCTGATTCTGTGGGAAACGACCGCTGAAAAACCTGATGCCAATCTCGCAGATCGCCAATAGCCGGCCGCATCACAAATACCAATTATAGGTAGCGACATCTGCTCTACCGGCCCTCTTGCTCGTTCAGAAGCTCGTATGCCTCCTTGGCGGTTGCGGCTTTTTCGAGTTTTTCTTTGAATCCTTCGTTAAGCATCAGTTTGCTTATTCTGGCCAGCGCCTGGATATGAGGTCCGGTCTGCTCGGCAGGCGAGACCAGCAGAATGATTATTGTTACCGGCTTTCCGTCGATACTTTCAAAATCGATGGGCTGATGCGAGATTCCTATCGCCATAACCAGTTCGCTGACGGCTTTGCATTTGCCGTGCGGGATTGCGACTCGGCCGCCTATTCCGGTGCTTCGTGTTTGTTCACGCGCCAGGACCGCTTGTAAAACAACATCTTTATCGAGCAGCAATCTGTTGGCGTCAAGCAAATCGACCAGTTCGGTTATTGCAGGTTTCTTTTCTCTGCTTTCCACTGGCACTTTGATACAGTTCGGTCGCAATATTTGTGTTAGAATCATATTTATTAGGACCTATATGCAACAGTTCCTTCCAGGCCGTAAGTAAAAACGATAATTATATTGAGTGCCGTTTAATTTTGCAAGAACTTTTACGGGAAATTTCGCACTAAATTCACACTTTTGATGCACAGTGGATGGCACTTCGCTCGCAGGGGCCGCCCGGACTTTGCTCTTTACACCCCAATCGTGCAGGGATACAATGACATCCGGTTTAGTCAGTAACTGACTTGTCCGTGTAACCACAAGCCACGAAGGATATATGGTTATGAAAAGGATAAAGATTTACGACACGACCCTTCGCGATGGAATGCAGGCCGAAGGCGTCAGCTTTTCTCTGGATGACAAGCTCTCAATCGCCAGGTGCCTCGATGAGCTCGGGGTTGATTACATCGAAGGCGGCTATCCAGCCGCTAACCCAAAGGAGATACAGTTCTTTCAGGAAGCATCTAAACTGGACTTGAAGAGCTCAAAAATCGTAGCGTTCGGCAGCACCCGCAGAGCCGACTCCAGCGTCGCGGATGACCCCTTGCTCAATGCAATCCTTGCCGCTAAAACGCAGGCGGCTACCCTGGTCGGCAAAAGCTGGGACCTGCACGTAAAGGATGTGCTCGGCTGCTCGCTCGACCAGAACCTCGCTATCTGTGCCGAGTCCGTTGAGTATCTCAAAAAGCACGGACTGGAGGCCATTTTTGACGCCGAACATTTCTACGATGGCTACAGGGACAATCCCGAATATGCGATGAAGGTTCTTGCTGCCGCTGCTGAGGCCGGCGCCGATGCGCTGGTGCTTTGCGATACTAACGGCGGCTCTCTGCCGGACCAGGTATATGAGGTCACAAAAACGGTCTGTGAAAAGTTTGGTTCGATGGTAATCGGCATTCACACCCATAATGATACCGACTGTGCCACCGCCAATACGCTTGCTGCCGTGCGAGCCGGTGCACGCCACGTCCAGGGCACGATAAACGGCCTGGGTGAGCGATGCGGCAACGCAAATCTGTGCGTAGTTATACCAGACCTTGCATTTAAAATGGGCTTTGAAGTCATCAGCCCTGAGAAAATCAAAACCCTCACGGAAGTATCTCGCTATGTTTTTGAGATAGGTAATCTCACGCCCGTTATGAATATGCCTTATGTCGGCGAAAGCGCCTTCGCCCACAAAGGCGGCCTGCACGTGGATGGCCTCCGCAAAAGCAAACGAACCTACGAGCACATCACTCCGGAGCTTGTCGGCAACGAGCGCCGCTTCCTCATATCAGAATTGAGCGGCAGGTCAACTATTTTAGCCGAGCTTGAAAAAGCACAGATAGCCCAGGATAAAAAATTGGCCGCCAAAATACTTACCCGCGTGCAGGAGCTTGAGAGCCAGGGTTATCAATTCGAGGCCGCTGATGCCAGCTTTGACCTCCTGGTCAAAAAGATTATGGGCACATATCAGCCGTTTTTTGACCTCATCAAATATCATATCAACGTTGAAAAGCGCGCATCAGGTGACATTGTCACTGAGGCGACGGTCAAGCTCCGGGTTGACGACAGGACCGAGCTTGTGGTCGGCGAAGGTGATGGCCCGGTCAACGCACTTGATGCTGCGTTGCGAAAGTCGCTGGAGACCTTTTATCCGAGTATCAAGGATGTCCGCTTGATTGATTATAAGGTCAGGGTCGTTAATGCCGGCGCAGGGACCGCTGCCCGTGTGCGCGTAATAATCCAGTCGCGGGACAAAAATTCGATATGGGGCACGGTCGGCTGCTCCGAGAACGTCATCGAGGCCTCCTGGCAAGCCCTCGTTGACAGCGTCGAATACAAACTTCAGAAAGATACCCCGCGTCATTCTGAGCGAAGCGAAGAATCTCATATTTAGCCCCCAGTTTCACTGGGGGTCTGTCATTCCGAGCGCAGTCGAGGAATCTATTGAAGGATTGTCATTCCCGCGAAGGCGGGAATCCATTTTAGTAGGGTAGGCCTTGCCCCGCCAACTCCTTATTGTTTAGAAATTTGGTAGGGTGTGCTCCGCATATCAAGTCTCTGTCATTCCCGTGAAAACGGGAATCCATTTTTCAAATTGTAGGGTGGGGCTTGCCCCACCAAATCTTTATTGGTTAGCCCCGAAATTTATTTTGGGGTTTTCTTTTCGTTTAGCCATTGCCGGCAAGCCTGCCCTGAGCTTGCCGAAGGGGCGACGCAATACGCACTCTGCACGCCTGTCCTGGGTGCAGCCGAAGGAGCGCAATACAAAAAATCCTGCCTGCCCACCGAAGCTAACAGGCGAAGGCGGGGCGATGACCGGACTTGTCCGCCGCAGGCGTGATTTTATCCGCCGTAGCTTTAGCGTAGGTGGACTCGCCCCGAAGCTTGCCCGCCTCCGGCGGGGGGCTACCATCGGCCTGGAATTGACTGGCCCTCTATCGTGCCGTTAGTTCTGTAGCGGAAAAGGGCCTGCCGTGGGAAGGATAGATGACTCTTGCTCCGCGTTCTCGGAGCTTCCGCCAGCTTTCATACACGGTGTTTATGTCCTCGATGTAAATCGGCCTGTGGCCAACCCCGGTCCACCGCAGGAAATTCATCGCAGCATCGCCGACAAAGGCGCTTCCATCAGAAAGTAAAACTGAAATAGAATCTCTTGTATGACCAGGCGTATGCAAGATGACCCCGTCAATACCAGCTCCTTTTAGAAGGGTGTCATTATCGCCCTCGATTACAAAGTCTCTCTCTGTTAGTGTCATCGGCGGAAACTTGAACTCTTTATGAAACAATGTATAGAGCGTGAAGACTATCTTGATGCGCCGATTGACTGGTTTGACAGTTTCTTCCGACTCACCCTGCTTTAAGGGAGATACTGCATTGCGGTGAGCTATCACTTGACATCTTGTAGAGCGAACCAGCTCTGCCGCAAAACCGGCGTGGTCGTCATGATGATGGGTCAGCAACAGGTACTTTATATCCGAGATCGCTATCCCCAAGTTAGCAAGCTTCCTCTCAAATCGCTGGTAGTACTTAGGGTAATCAGTGTCAATCAGCAAGTAGCCACCGGTACACTTCAATAGATAGCACTGAGTCCAACCCAGTTTCAAGCTGTGGACGGTATGGCTACTCGTGTTGTTCATGGTGTTAAAAGTCCTTCGAATAAAAACCCATACAACAGACGCAGGGTAGATGTTGCCCTACCGATTTCGTATTGTAACATATCCCGCGCATAAGGAAAGGGCCAGCTTGTTTCCAAGCTGGCCCTCATAATCCTGGCGATGACCTACTCTCGCCCCGAAGGACTACCATCGGCCTGACGGGCTTAGCTTCTGAGTTCGGAATGGGATCAGGCGTTTCCCCGCCAGTATGGTCACCAGGAAGTTCGTTATCCCGACATAAGTCGGGACAAATTCAAAAAAATATGCAGATGCGGTTACGGGCATTAACTTTGATAAGGCGCGCAACCAATCAATCAATGATTGATATGGTCAAGTAATCGAGCGTTAGTACCGGTTAGCTGAAGCGATTTCTCGCCTTACACATCCGGCCTATCAACCTGATGGTCTATCAGGGCTCTTCAGTCACCCGAAGGTGACATGGAATCCTTATCTTGGAGGGGGCTTCCCACTTAGATGCTTTCAGCGGTTATCCTTTCCCGACATAGCTACCCGGCGGTGCCCCTAGCGGGACAGCCGGTACACCAGCGGTCAGTGCTTCCTAATCCTCTCGTACTAAGGAAACATTTCCTCAAGATTCCTGCGCCCACAGCAGATAGGGACCGACCTGGCTCACGCCGGTCTGAACCCAGCTCGCGTACCGCTTTAATGGGCGAACAGCCCAACCCTTGGGACCGCCTTCAGCCCCAGGATGCGATGGGCCGACATCGAGGTGCCAAACCTCCCCGCCGCTATGAACGCTCGGGGGAGATAAGCCTGTTATCCCCGGAGTACCTTTTATCTGTTGAGCGATGACCCTTCCACACGGAAACACCGGATCATTAGGTCCTGCTTTCACACCTGCTCGACATATAAGTCTCGCAGTTGAGCACACTTATGCCCTTACGCTCTAAGCGTGATTGCCAACCACGCTGAGTGTGCCTTTGAACTCCTCCGTTACTTTTTAGGAGGAGACCGCCCCAGTCAAACTGCCCACCTAGCACTGTTCTGCGCCCGGATTCACGGGCCGCAGTTAGGTGACTAACATAGCAAGGGTGGTATTTCAACGGTGGCTCTGCCCCGACCGGAATCGGGACTTCATAGCCTCCCACCTATCCTACGCAAGATATGTCAGGCATCAATACCAGGCTACAGTAAAGGTTCACGGGGTCTTTCCGTCTTGCTGCGGGTATGCGGTATCTTCACCGCAAGTACAGTTTCACCGAGTCCGTCCTTGAGACAGGGCTCCAGTCGTTATACCGTTCATGCACGTCGGAACTTACCCGACAAGGAACTTCGCTACCTTAGGACCGTCATAGTTACGGCCGCCGTTTACCGGGGCTTCAGTTATGAGCTTCTCCGCCCGAAGGCGAATGACCCTTCCCCTTAACCTTCCGGCACCGAGCAGGCATCATTCTCTATACATCCACTTTACGTGTTAGCAGAGAACTGTGTTTTTGGTAAACAGTCGCCAGAGCCAATTCCTGCGTCCTCAGCATGCACTTAATCGAAACTAAGCGCATCTGGAGGAACCCCTTATTGCGAACTTACGGGGTCATATTGCCTAGTTCCTTAAGGACGGTTTTCTCGAGCGCCTTAGGATATTCTCCTCGCCTACCTGTGTCAGTTTTAGTACGGATATGCACCGTCGTCCTGTTTGAGGTTTTTCTCGACAATGACTTGGGCTGCTCAGGCATCTTAAATCGGCCCTTGCGGTCCTTTGGCACCTTTATGTCGGCGGATTTGCCTACCGACGGCGCCGCGGGCACGATAGCCACAACTAGTCGGCTTCCAGCCGTTGTCACTGCGTCACCCCCACAGTTCAAACCTTCGGTACATAGTGCAGGAATATTAACCTGCTGTCCATCGTCTACGCCTTTCGGCCTCGACTAAGGTCCCGACTAACCCTGGGCGGATTTACCTTCCCCAGGAAACCTTAGGCTTTCGGCGAACAGGATTCTCACCTGTTTTATCGTTACTCGTACCGGCATAATCACTTGCTGCCGCTCCACCGCTCGTTTCCGTACGGCTTCTACGCTGGCAGCAACGCTCTCCTACCGCCCGCAGGCAGGCGAACCTGCCCGCAGACCCGCAGCTTCGGTATCTTGCTTATTCCCGTTCATTGTCGGCGCCAAACCACTCGGCCAGTAAGCTATTACGCACTTTTTAAATGGTGGCTGCTTCTAAGCCAACATCCTGGCTGTCACAGTGATTCGACTTCCTTTTGAACTTAGCAAAATTTTGGGACCTTAGCTGGCGGTCAGGGCTGTTTCCCTTTTGACCATGGACCTTATCGCTCACAGTCTGACTCCCGAGATAGTCTTTACGGTATTCGGAGTTTGGTTGGGGTAGACAGGCTGGTGGCCCTCTATCCCCATTCAGTAGCTCTACCCCCGTAAAGTAGTTACTCAAGGCTAGCCCAAAAGCTATTTCGGAGAGAACGAGATATCCCCAGGTTTGATTAGACTTTTACTCCTCCCCACAGCTCATCCCATAACTTTTCAACGTTAACGGGTTCGGTCCTCCTCCCGATTTTACTCGGGATTCAACCAGGCCATGGGTAGATCACCTGGATTCGCGTCTACCACCTGCGACTTGTACGCCCTATTAGGACTCGCTTTCGCTACGGCTACACAGCTTAACTGTTTAACCTTGCCACAGACGGTAACTCGCCGGTTCATTATGCAAAAGGCACGCGGTCACCCATTTCCGCCCGAAAGCGGACATAGGGCTTCCACAGCTTGTAGGTGTATGGTTTCAGGTACTTTTGACTCCCCTAATAGGGGTACTTTTCATCGTTCGATCGCCCTACTTGTGCACTATCGGTCGTCGAGTAGTATTTAGCCTTGGAGGGTGGTCCCCCCAGCTTCGCACAGAGTTCCACGAGCTCCGTGCTACTCTGGAACGCCGGCAATAACGCAGGGCTTTCGCTTTCGCGTACAGGACTATCACCTTCTATGGTTCCGCTTTCCAGCGGATTTCGCTTGCGATGCCTTTGTAACTGCTTACCGGCGCCCACAACCCCAGAAAGCAAGCTCTCTGGTTTGGGCTATTCCGTTTTCGCTCGCCGCTACTAACGGAGTCTCGGTTGATTTCTTTTCCTGCAGGTAATAAGATGTTTCAGTTCCCTGCGTTCGCTTCGACCGGCCTATGCATTCAGCCGGTGATGACAGGAACTGGTTGCCCAGTCCTGACGGGTTGCCCCATTCGGAAATCCCGGGATTAACGGTTGTTCGGCACCTGCCCCGGGCTTATCGCAGCCTACCACGTCCTTCTTCGCCTCTCGACACCTAGACATCCCCCATACACCCTTAGTAACTTGACCATATCAATCTTTGATTGAACAGGTTGGTGTCTTACCTAAGTTATGCGCTCATAATCCAACGAAAAGGTTCGTTGGGGAATTATCCCGCGCATCTGCATATTAACTTGTCAAAGAACACTACAATGGAGACGACCGGGGTCGAACCGGCAACCTCCGGCTTGCAAAGCCGGCGCTCTCCCAATTGAGCTACGTCCCCGGGACCCGCTTCGCGGGAAATCCTAAATTCTAATTCCTAAATCCTAAACATTAGAATTTAGTGTTTAGAGATTAGGATTTCCTTCGGCTATTTGCCGAAGGAAATGGGCCCGGGAAGAGTCGAACTTCCGACCTCACGCTTATCAGGCGTGCGCTCTAACCAACTGAGCTACGAGCCCTAATATATTGTAGATTTCAAATTGTTGATTGATGATTGTAAAACCTAAGGCCTTGCTGCAACCACCCGCCTTCCGGCGGAGCCAATCGCAAATCTACAATCTGCAATCCCAAATTTTCTTTGGGCCCGTAAGTATATCTGTAAACTTAACAAAGAGCAATAAAAAAACCGCTGCTCAAACTGCCAGCGGTTTTATAAACGGACAAAAACCTGTCCATCAGCAGTTCATAGCAAGAACTTATGCATTAACAAAATTTTCTTCAAAACCCTGACCTCGACCTTTCCTTATTGGCTGTTATACGCTCCAGCCAACACATTAGAACATAGAGTCTATTATGATATCGACATATAGTCAAGCACTTTTTCCAAAGAATTTTTTATTTTTGCCCCTTAATATAACAATACTGCAAATTCCAATAATTGTTCGGCTATTTATATAGCTGTCCGCATTTTCGCCTCTTTTCTCTAAATCAAGACAGAGGCGCATTTTATGAACACTACCTCTCGGCACAGACCTGTTCTGCTGAAAAGGCCAACCGTCATTTCGACCGGAGTCCCGATTTATCGGGACGAAGTGGAGAAATCTATTAAAAAAACTGACCCGTCCCGCTTGCCCTGCTGTTTAGCTCAAGCAGGAAACTCGCCCTTGGCGGATGCCGGGTTCTCTTTATTACTTCGAAATTCCTTGTTCGTTATTCGATATTCCCTCCGTCATTGCGAGCGACTTGTCCGCCGTCCTGTCCTCCGTAGCATTAGCGAAGGAGGAAGCTTTGTCGAAGGCGGAAGCGAAGCAATCTACTCATTAACTCAACAACTAACAAAACGCTTTTCACTTAGGCCATAGTATTTTGCTGATAAATGCCTTAATTGGCCCAAGCCACCCCAAGTAATAAAGAATTGCAAGGAACGCCGCAACAGAGCCAATAATAGTGCCTATCTTTTTTATCTTCGGGTGCTTATGAATAGAGGCATGATTTCCAGTCTGTAGATTCTCCAGTTGTTGAATGTTCCCCAATATGCCCTTAAAGCTCTCTATGTTGATAATTTTCGCAGGAGTAGTATTCGGCTCTGTTTCCGCTGGCTTTTCGGCATCAGATTCATTTCGAAAAATAGCAGCTATATCGCCAAATTTCATATCTTTACAATCTGCAAATCTAATGCTGCTGTTGCTTATTTTTAGTAATTTTGCTTTCACTTCAGACCATTGCGGATTGTCCGGCGTCCACCCAGGCACTTTCTTTCTTATTGTAGTGATTTCATCCGGTGTTGCCTCGTACCAAACTTTATCCTCTTGAAATATGCGTTCTTGATCTGTCCAATACGGATGGTTTGGAACGATAAATATATCAACTGCTAATGACATATCCAGAGGAGCACGACAATTAGAACACCTGCCGTTACTTAAAGACTCGTTAGTGCCGTGTATCTTATGATAGTGCCATCCATCCGGCAGCCGAATAAGGTGAGTGTTCTGGCCGCAATTGCAAGGAATAGTTTTTTCCTCTCGTAGCGTTGTGTTTTGAGAATGACGATTGTTGCTCATTTTTCACCTGCCTTTTCTGCGTAATCAGCCCAGGCACGGCAGCGTCGGCGGAAATCTGACAGCCAAGTCGCAAGGCTAGGGCATCAATAAATATCCGAGTATATACATCTACTATATACATAATGAATCCTTCTTATGAATAGCGTTTTTCAGCGTAATCGCGAACTTCGGCCTTTAGATTTTCTATTTTCTCAGGAGTATCGTCAGGCCCAATAACGATATTAAAACTCCTTTCCTTGTAAGATACTTTATCAAAATAATATCCAGTAACACCGCGCTTGGCCTTGGCCCATTTTCGAAATAGCAATGCTGTCTTGACTTCAGGGTCAAGTCCGGCACAACGAATGTCCACCTGTATAGAAATAGGATGCTCACGGTCTTTTTTCATCCACCCATCAAGAACATTGAGGCTGAAAAGAACAGAAAAATCCCAGGCCAAGAATCGACTGGTTCTCCCCTGCCAATTCGCCAGCTCATACATCGCGTCAATGATGGGCCTCGACGGGATTAGCTCCCTCAAAATGATAGAACGATTTGTCCCTGTCAAGTCAACCAAGTGGTCTAAATTCTTTAACCCCTGTCCACTAAGTCTTACTGCCACTGTTTCTTCTCTATCAGCCATCTTTTTCATCCTCGATTTAACTTTATTTTCTTTGCCTTTCAAATTATACGCTTTTCAAACGGACGTTAAACAAAAATTAGACGGCCATTTCGTCAAGGAAACGCAATCCTTTGTAAATACGGAAGTTACAGGCGATAATATTTTTCAGAATCTCCGATTTTTATTTCGCCTCTGATAAGGCCAAATCAGGTTTGTGCGCACGCAGCAAAAAAATAACGGCTCGTCAGTAACACAATCTTACGTGTCTTATTATGCAAAAGAGGACGGGGCATAGCTTTTTCCCCAAAAAACTCGCTGGTTTTGCACCGTTGATTATACGCACTGCATATCTCTCTGGAAGGACCCGTATAAGCGATATTTCGCCCTGTTTTTCATTGACTTTTGTCAGTAAGAGTATATAATCATTGTAACATTGCGCAACAAGGAACACTCAGTAACCAACAAAATTTAAGGAGGTATTCAACTGAGAAGCAGAAAAATCACAATCTGGGTGATGGTAATGGTCTTGATGGTTTTTTGCCTCGGTCTGCCAAAAGCACAGGCGACACTCGTGCTGAACAATGGTGGAATAAACATACTCAATTTCGGTCTTGGCGACAGTGTGTCGGTCCAAAATAGTCCCTCGGGCGAACCAACTACACTCAATCTTGTGACAGGTGGGTACATAAACCCCTGGTTGGATGTCTGTGGCAGCAGTCGGGCAAACATCTCCGGCGGGGTGATAGGCAGCGATTTGTCTGCTCTGGGAAGCAGTCAGGTAAACATCTCCGGCGGGGTGATAAGCAACTATTTATATGCCTATAACAGCAGCCAAGTAAGCATCTCTGGCGGGTCGATATGCTGGGAGTTGTATGCCCGTGACTTCAGTCAGGTAAGCATCTCCAGCGGTTCGATAGGCCGGGGGTTGTTTGCTAATAACAGCAGTCAGGTAAACATTTCTGGCGGGTCGATAAGCCAGGGTTTGCATGCCCAGAACGACAGTCAGTTAAGCATCGCCGGCGGGGTGATAAGCGGCTATTTGCGGGCCTATGACTACAGTCAAGTAAATATCGAGGGCAGCGGGTTCAACTACCCCTATGGGACTATTACAGGCCTTGGTCTTCTTACCGGCATCCTGGCTAATGGAGACCCAATTAATATCCCTTTTGTTCTCAGCAACGATGCCAGAATCGTTCTTATTCCACCGCCGCCGACTTTTACGTTAACAATAGATGTTGACCCAAACGATGCTGGCATCGACACCATCACGCCGAGTGTTGGTACTCACGATTATGCGGGGCGGGTTAATATAAATGCACAACAATTTGCAAAATGCCCGGATGTGTATGTCTTTGACCACTGGGAAGGAGATGTGAACGACCCGAATTCAGCCAATACGACAGTATTTATGGATACTGACAAGACCGTAACAGCGGTATTCGTTGATGGCCGGCAGTGCGGCGATGAATGTCATCCGTATCCCGTAGGCGACCTCGATAAAGATTGTGAAGTTACCTTCGGCGACTTCGCTTTATTTGCGTCTCACTGGCTGGACTGCACGAAGCCCGAGTGCGATTAGGACACTACTCGGCTTTGATGCGGTGATGGTGAGAAGAAAGCGATAATTGCTTTACAAGTCGAGAAATATGGATTCCGCATTCCCGGCCAACTTAATTTTATCTCAAAAAGACCGTGTAAATCTGTGCTTGTCCGCCGCAGGCGGACCAATCCGTGCCTTTTTTGTTTTGAATTTTGTATTTTGGTCATTTGAGTTTGTTTAGGATTTAGAGTTTAGAATTTCGGATTTTCTCTGGTTACTCATCTACTCCCAAAAGTCAAGAAGTGCAAAAAAATGGTTCAAAAACGGTACATTTTGGTACATTTTTGCTCAAAACGCGCGCATTTTTGATAAAAAAGTGCAAAAAAACGCAAAAAAACGCTCATTTTTACCCTCATTTTTAGCCCAAAAACACATAAGTCTTATAACATCACCCTTTTTACTATCGCCAACCACCCCATTTTTTAAAATTTCTCTCAAAAACCCCTATTTCTTAACTTTTTTTTCTTTTTTCTTCTGTTTTTCTGTCTTCTGTCTTCCGTCCTCTGTCTTCTCAATTCTCCCTTTTTCCTTTTTACCTTAGTTGATTCTGACTGATACTTTCAATCGCCGCTCAGCATTTTTGAATCATTGCCTTGCTGGATTAATCCGCCAGACGTATGGCGGATTAACCCGCATGTCCGTCAGGCCGAAAATTACACACCCCCCAATCCGCAGTTGCCTTTTTGACCTGTATTTGCAACGGTGGTATAATATTCGCCGGCTTTACGGAATGTAAAGCTGTGAGCAATGAACTACGAACAATGAGCTAAAAACAATTAAAGGAGTTAAAAAGATGATTTGCAAGAAGGTCATTTTTGGTTTGGTTCTTGTGGCGGTGACGTCGGCGGCAGCTTTGGCCGACGTAAGATTGCCGGCAGTTATAGGTGACAATATGGTGCTGCAGCAGGGCGTAAAAGTCCCGATATGGGGCTGGGCCGAGCCGAATGCGCAGATTATGGTCAGCGTCAGCTGGCACAGTATGCGGTGGGGAGTTACCGCCGACAAGGATGGCAAATGGGTCTTCAAGATGAATTCCCCCGCACCCGGCGGGCCTTATGAAATGACAATCACGGGTAATAATACCGTAACGATAAAGAATATCCTGGTTGGCGAGGTCTGGGTCTGTTCCGGCCAATCCAATATGGAATTCTCCGTAGGTGCAATGCAAGGATGGAAGACCGGAGTGTTTGATGTTGGACAGGAAATCGCAGCGGCTGATTATCCAAAAATTCGCCTCTTCACCGTTCAGAAAATGGTGGCGGATACGCCGCAATCTGACTGTGTGGGTGATTGGCAGTTATGCAGTCCCCAGACAGTTCGAGGGTTTTCAGCGGTGGCCTATTATTTTGGCAGAGAATTGCACCAAAAGTTTAACGTGCCGGTCGGGCTTATTCATACCAGTTGGGGAGGAACTCCTGCCGAGGCCTGGACAAGCACCAGGGTATTAAAGACGCTGGCAGATTACAAGGGCGTGATAGAAGATATGGAGCAGGCACGAGCAAATCCGGAGCCATCTCAAAAGAAATTCGAGCAGCAAATGGTGGAATGGCAAAAGAAAATCGACATATCGGGACCTAATGGAAAGGGCTGCGCGGATGTCAATTACGATGACAGCGGCTGGGAGCAAATGGAATTGCCACAGTATTGGGAGCAGGCCGGCCTGGCAGACTTTGACGGCATGGTCTGGTTCAGAAAAGATATTGAGATTCCGCAATCCTGGGCGGGGAAAGAGTTGATTCTTGAGCTTGGCCCGATTGATGATATGGATGTAACCTGGGTCAACGGAATTCGAGTCGGGGGCTTTGAAACGCCCGGCCACTGGCAAGCTGCTCGCAAGTATAAAATTGCTCCGACTGTAATAAGACCCGGGCGGAATGTAATTGCGGTCAGGGTGCTCGATACCGGCGGCGGTGGGGGGATTTATGGCAGCCCAGAACAAATGAAAATAGGACCAGCCGAAGCAGCGGGCGAAGCGGCTATTTCGCTGGCCGGTCGGTGGCAATACAAGAAGAGCTATGATTTGAAGTCGATGCCGCCCCAGCCGAGGCCGCCTCTGTTCGTAAATAATCCGAACACACCGGCATCGCTTTATAACGGAATGCTCGCTCCCTTAATTCCTTACGGCATTCAAGGGGCAATATGGTACCAGGGCGAGTCGAACGCGGGCAGGGCTTATCAGTATCGCCGGCTTTTCCCTGCGATGATTCAGAACTGGCGTGACGATTGGGGCGAGGGGGATTTTCCTTTCCTTTTCGTGCAGTTGGCTAATTTTATGGCAGCCAAGCCAGACCCATCCGATAGTGAATGGGCAGAGCTGCGCGAGGCGCAGATGATGACATTGGCCCTGCCGAATACGGGAATGGCGGTAATTATTGACATTGGCGACGCTAACGACATACACCCGAAGAATAAGCAGGATGTCGGCAAGCGTCTGGCATTGTGGGCTTTGGCCAAAACCTACGGCAAAGAGATGGTTTACTCCGGCCCTATCTACAAATCTATGAAGGTCGAGGGCCGTAATATAGTCCTGCATTTTGACCACGTTGGCGGGGGACTTGTGGCTAAGGAAGGTGAGCCATCGAAAAGTTTCGCTGTTGCCGGAGCGGACCGCAAATTTGTTTGGGCCGATGCAAGGATTGACGGTGACACCGTCGTGGTCAGCGGCGACAAGGTTCCCGAACCTGTTGCGGTGCGTTATGCCTGGGCAGATAACCCCGTATGCAATCTCTACAATAAGGAAGGTCTGCCGGCTTCCCCATTCCGCACGGATGATTGGTCCGGTGTCACAGTTGACAGAAAATAAGACGAGCGAATTAGTCCTTCCCGGCTACGGGGCGGCTCGGATGCTCTCATACCCGATGAGGCAATCTCCTGCGAGAAAGGGTCGATGTAACTACCCCCCAAATAGGTGGTTGCGAGCTTAACCTGCCCGCCCCCAGCAGGTTGTGGCTTATGTCATTGACAGGGCACAGCGATTTTACCTTCAAAAGCCCTATAATCTTTGGGCGGCAATCTGCCGCAAAAGCATTGACTCCGTTGTGCCGATATGCTACAATAAACAAGAGAAAAAATTGGCCTTTAGGGCCTATAAATTACAAGGTCAAAACTGTCATCGATAGCATAAGTTTAGGAGACAACAAGGTGTCCATATCTACGAAAATCTCGCTGCTCGCTTTGGCATTAACGGTATGTCTGGCCGGTCCTGTAGGGGCCGGCCCTATTGTAGGCGACCTGGACGGAAACTGGAGGGTCGATTGGGAGGACGTAGCGAATTTTGCCGGCCAGTGGCTGGCTCCCTCCGGCAGTGCGGCTGACTTTGATGGTGTTAATGGCGTAAACCTGTCCGATTTTACCATACTGGCCCGGAACTGGCGTAAGGAAAAGGGAAGGTTAGTCATCAGTGAGTTCATGGCAGTGAATGATAGTAACCTCCCGGACCCGGAGGACCCAACCAAGTTCTGGGACTGGATCGAGATATACAATCCGTCAGATTTGAACGTCAACCTGAATGGCTGGTATCTGAAGTATCAAGCGGTTGGCGACAGCACGAAGGAGTGGCAATTCCCTTCTGTTGACCTCGACCCCGGTGAGTTTCTGGTCGTCTTCGCTTCCGAGAAAAACAAGCGTGACCCAGCCAAACCCTTGCACACTAATTTCAAGCTAAGGGGCTCCGGAGGATACCTGGGGCTGCTGACAGATGACGGTGTTACTGTTTCCCATGAATATGCGCCGCTGTATCCGGAGCAGATAGGTAACATCTCGTATGGCCTGCCGCAGGATGCCACGACGCTCGTCCCCACGGGTGCGACTGCTTTCTATCTTGTGCCCACTATTAGTGACTCAGGTAAGCCCTGGACCCTCGTCGGTTTCGATGACCATCTGTGGGATACCGGAAAGACGCCTATGAGTTTAGCCAGTGCCCTCGAGACGGGCCAGGACATTGGCGGCCCAGCGGCAACGGGTTCACACTCGCTTAACAATGGGGTTTATACAATAAAAGGTGACGGCCAGGATATCTGGGACTATGCTGACCAATTTTACTATGTATATGCCCCTCTGAAAGGCGATGGCGAGCTGACGGTTCGTGTCATCAGTATGGATAACACAGACCCCTGGGCGAAGGCCGGTGTGATGATTCGCGAGACGCTCAACGCCGACTCAAAGCACGCGATGACCGTGGTAACCGCTGTCAACGGGACAGATTTCCAGTGGCGTACGAATACTAGCGGGACATCAAGCAACGCGGGTCCAACCGCCCACCAGGCGCCCTATTGGGTCCGCATAAATCGCAGCGGCAGCACGTTTACCGGTTATGTTTCACCTGACGGCAATAGCTGGACACAGCAAGGCACCACAACCGTCACAATGGCAGATGATACTTACATAGGACTGTGTGTCACGTCACACGTGGGTGGCACCTTGTGCACAGCCGTCTTTGACAATGTCAAGATTAGCAGTCAAGTTGCCAGTGCTTTGAAGCAAAAAATGCTCGGCATTAATGCCTCGCTATGGACGCGGATTAAATTCAATCTCGAAGAGGGACAGGCCGGTTTATTTGATAGATTGACGTTGCGGGTCAAATACGAGGACGGCTTTGTAGCCTACCTCAATGGCCAGCAGGTCGCACGCCGCAACGCTCCGGCTTCTCCGCAGTGGAATTCGACAGCCGACTCCAATCGTCCAAACGACCAGTCATTGACTTTCGAGTCGATTAACATCACGGCCTACAAGAGCATTCTGCAAACCGGCACAAACGTGCTGGCAGTCCAGGCCGTGAACGACAACAAGAACGATGAGCAGTTCCTGATTTTGCCCCAGTTGGTAACCTCCGTTGATTCGAGTATCCCGGAGTACTTTGCTACAGCCACGCCTGAAACATTCAACATTCGGGGTGCGAAAGGTGTTTTGGACGAAGTCTCATTTAGTCATGAGCGTGGTTTTTATGATAGTTCGTTTTATTTGATGCTGTGCACGGATGACCCGAATGCTGCAATCCGTTACACAGTCGATGGCTCACGGCCTACAGCAGTGCACGGCCTAATCTATAATCCTGCCTCGCGGCCGTTGATTAATAAGACTACCTGTGTCCGCGCCGTCGCGGTCAAACCGGGCTATCTGGATTCAAAGGTCGGGGCGCACACTTATATTTTCCTAAGCAACGTGATAACGCAGTCGCCTAACGGCGAAGTGCCTGGCCCCAACTGGCCCACAGGCAATGTTAACGGACAAATCATTGATTACGGTATGGACCCCCAAGTGGTTAACGACTCGCGTTACAAAAATCTTATGTATGATGCAATGTTGGCGATTCCCACTATCTCGCTGGTAACCGACCTCGCCAACCTCTTCGACCCCTCAACTGGCATTTATGTCCACGCGGACCAACGTAGCCGGGCATGGGAACGACCCACGTCCGTGGAGTTGATTAACCCCGATGGCAGTGAGGGCTTTCAGATTGACGGAGGTCTACGGATGCGAGGTGGTTACAGCCGATGGGGTGACAATCCCAAACACGCGTTCCGCCTATTCTTCAGGGACGAATACGGCCAGGACACCCTGAAGTTCCCGCTGTTCGGAGATGAAGGTGTCGATGAGTTCCGATGCGTTGACCTGCGGACCAGCATGAACTACGCCTGGAGTTTTGACCCTTATAGTGGAAATAACCCCCCGGAAAACACGTTTGTTCGCGATGAATTCTCTCGCGATTTACAAGGGGCTGAAGGTGCGCCTTATACACGGAGCCGTTATTGTCATTTATACATTAACGGCCAGTACTGGGGCCTTTTTGAGACACAGGAGCGCCCCGAGGCCTCGTATGCCGAATCGTATTTAGGCGGAAATGCGGACGACTACGACGTTATCAAGGTGGTGTATGGGTCATACACTATTGAAGCCACGGACGGCACTCTCGATGCGTACCAGCGACTGCATAACGCGGCCACAGCAGGGTTTGCCACAAACGAGGCCTACTACAGGGTTCAGGGCCTGAATCCTGACGGCACGCGCAATCCCGCTTACGAACGACTGGTCGATATCGACAATTTAATCGACTATATGCTCAACACCTTCTACGTGGGAGACTGTGACGGGCCGATTTCTAACTTCCTCGGTAACAACCGCCCCAACAACTTTTACGCCATTTACAATCGTAACAGCCCCGATGGCTTCAAATACTTCAGACACGATGCCGAGCACACATTGGGCACCCTCGACTGGTGCTATGACCGGACCGGACCATTTCCCGCTGGCCAGCAGTTCGGGGACTTCAATCCGCAATGGCTCCACCAGCAGCTTGTTGCACATCCTGATTATCGCATTCGCGTGGCCGACCGGGCACACAAGTACCTCTTAAATAATGGAGTGATGACTCCCGCTGCGGTCGTGGCCTGCATCCATAAGTGGGCTGACCAGATTGATTTGGCTATTATCGGCGAGTCGGCGAGGTGGGGGGATGCCAAAACGCATCCGCCTCTTAACAGGAACGACCACTGGCTGCCTGCTGTCAACTGGATAATTAACAATCACTTACCGTCTCGCGCCGACATTGTGCTTGGCCAGCTTAAGTCCAAGGGCTGGTATCCTAATGTTCAGGCGCCCACGTTCAGCTCTCCGGGTGGACATGTCCCCAGCGGCTTTCAACTATCTATGACAGCGCCGGCAGGTGTGATTTACTACACTCTCGATGGCACAGACCCGCGGCTGCCGGCCTCGCAGTCGTCAGCAGGCGGTCTCGTGACCCTTGTGCCTGAAAATGCTGCCAAGCGAGTCCTCGTGCCGAGTGTTGCTAACGGCGGTAGCCTGCTCAGTAATACCCTCCCTCAGTTTGACGTTACCTATTATAAGGCAAACATCACCGTGAATAACCTGGCTGCTGCTAAGACGGTTATCAGAACCCCGGCTTATCAGACTACCGTCGTCACGGAGAAGGCATCGGTAATCAACTATTTTAACACGGGGGACCTTGGCCACTTCGATAATGACAATCCCTTCCCCGGCACTGTCATTAACAACGATGTGGATGACTTTGTGATTAAAGCTACCGGCAAGGTCTTCATACCCTCGACAGGAAATTGGACATTCGGCGTCAGCAGCGACGACGGCTTTGAGCTGAAATTGACTAAGGGCGCCACTACCTTCACATGTTCCTACCCCAACACACGGTCTCCGGGAGACACCTTCGGTGCCTTCAACATCACAACAACGGGAGTATATGATGTGAACCTGGTGTTCTTCGAGCAAGGCGGCGGTTCGGAACTCGAGCTTTTTGCCGCAAAAGGCAACATCTCTCCGTTTAACTCCACAGACTTCCATCTCGTTGGTGACGTAGCTGGTGGCGGATTGCAGTTGGGTGATAACAACGTCTGGTTTACCAGCTATTTCAGTGAGACAACCTGGACTAACGGAACCGGCGGTGTCGGCTACGAAAGAGACCCGATGAGCAGCACGAGCTATACAAGCTTTATCGATGTCAACGTCGGAACTGCAATGTACAACAAAAACGGCACCTGCTACATTCGTATCCCGTTCACTACAAACACCACTGAATTTACCGATATGGTCCTGAAGGTGCGGTATGATGATGGATTCATTGCATATCTCAACGGCACCAAAGTCGCCACACGCAATTTCACTGGAACGCCGGTCTGGACCTCCCTTGCAGACATCAGCCGTGAAGCCAATGTGCAGGACTACGACGAATACATCAACATTTCCGAGTTCATCAAGACATTAAGGCAGGGTAGCAACGTCCTGGCCATCCACGGCTTAAACGCCCCTCTAACCAGCAGCGATTTTATTATCTGCGTCGAATTAGTTGCCGGTCAGATTAGCCAGGGTGACATCGCGCCGACTGCGACTCAATACACCGGGCTGGTCACGTTGAATAGTAGCACTGATGTGAAGGCACGTGTGCTGGATGGCAAATGGAGTGCGCTTAACGAGGCGGTGTTTGCTATCGGGCCGGTAGCGGAGAATCTGCGGATTACCGAGATTATGTTCCATCCGGCTGATACTAACGACCCCAACGACCCGAATGAAGAATTCATCGAGCTGCAAAATATCGGGCCGCAAACCCTTAATCTAAACCTGGTAAAATTCACAAAGGGAATCGACTGGACCTTCCCGCCTATAGACCTTGCAGCAGGCGAGTTTGTGGTAGTAGTCAAAA
>Ga0315279_10001707_pt1 | contig 35781 bp, 27 predicted proteins | sample YL17G06_20_MG_FD_203694 | JGI IMG/M metagenome (GOLD analysis project Ga0315279, IMG submission 203694) | Sediment microbial communities from Yellowstone Lake, YNP, Wyoming, USA - YL17G06_20 | ecosystem: Environmental > Aquatic > Freshwater > Lake > Sediment | place: USA: Wyoming | collected...
CCTGAGACGTCCCCATCGCCCCCTCATCCCGCGTTCGCTTCGCTCACGTCGGCCTTCTCCCCACAGGGGAGAAGGTACAGTTACGGTCATGCACACGTCCTGCTTGTTGCGTAACGATTTGCGTGTTCGTTGCCAAGCCTCTACCGTACAATAGTCTGGCCTTAGGGGAAGAAGGACTGAGCGTCACTGGCCGGGAGAGCCCGAATGCGTACGCAGTCGCGGAGCGCTCCGCACGTTCCGAAAAACGGAATGCCTGGTGCGGATGGTCTTCTTCAGCGAGGCGGCGCTGTGGCGAGCGATTCAGGCATATGCCGGGCATTACCAGCACTAACGCAACCATCAAGGACTCGGGAATCCGCTGATTGAGCGTGAGCCTGCCGTCAAGGGACCCAGCGAGCCGGTAAAATGCCGGGAGCGCCTCGGCGGCCTGCTGCGCTACTACTACTGGGAAACTGGCGGGTGGCACTGAAAGCGCCGCGCGCTATCAGTGTCCCGATTTATCGGGATTTCAACGCCGAACAGACGAGTTTGTTGGCAGACTGGCCATGGTCGTGAATGGACGCCGCAACTGAGCGGAGCGTGGCGGTGCAAGGTCCTCTTGTTAGCGATAGCCAGCGCGCGCGGGGAAGGCGCAGCATTGGACGTTGAAATCGCGCTGCGCGCGACCCCGCTTGCCGCCTGAAGGCGTCAATCGCGGCCACCCAGTGCATATCTATGCCACCCGCGTATGGAAGGCAATCAAGGGGAGCCACCATTTCAATTTACCCCTGTTCTGAGAATAAGGGGTCGCTGCCCCTCCCCGCAAACCTTTGCAGTCAACGCACTTGGAACCACAGACCACCTCATTTGAGATAACCATGAAAATCCCTCGGTTTTCTCCTTGACATCCTGCCAGTATTATCATATTATAAGTATGCAGGACCGTCATCTTTACGGGCGTGCCGCCACCTGGCGGGGCGGCCGTGGCAAGCGCAACCAGGGGAACCGCAGATAAACGCGGAAGGGATGTGGATGGTGGGTCGTGTGTCGTGGATGGAAAGTGCTACGTGGCATGTGGCAGGAGGCCGGTGGAATTTCCCGCCTGCCACCCACTGTCCACCACCTACCACCTGCTCTTTGCTCTGCGTCCTCTGCGGTGAATGAGTGGTTGGAGGTCCAGGATAGCTGCGCAGCCGCGGACTCACGCTTCGTCGCGGTCTTCGCCATCCCGGTCTTTCACGCCGACACGCGCCTACTACCTTCAGGTTGCCCTCCTTCGGGGTTCAACCTGAAACCTGATACCTGAAACCTGAAACGGTGTTATTGCTTGGTTCATGGCCCCCGCCAGATGGTTCCAGGTTTCAAGTTTCAGGTTTCAAGTGTTGGTACTGCCGCGTCTTCCCTAGAACTTGAAACCAGAAACCAGAAAGCTGAAACCTTAGTTCCTATTCGCGCCAACCATCTTCCGCACCGTCACATTTCACGCTTTCCTACTCAGTGTTCCAGTCAATTTCCTGTAACCGTTCAGTCCGAGCCGCGACCGTAAGGGAGCGGGGGCTTCCGCTTGCTGACGCGCGCGGCTCGGACACTGAACGGTTACAATTTCCTCATAAGAGGGATAAACTACGCCTTACTCAATGTCCTTCTCTTCATCTGGCACCTGGGCAAGTACGCGGCGGGTTTCGTTTGGCTGCTCATGCAACCCAAGGTCGCGCTGGCGGCCGAGAATCTCGCTTTGCGCAGCCGCTCCTCATTTGATCTCCAGCACTCGCACCGCCCCGGCGGGCACGACGCAGGTGATCACGCCATCCTTGATCTCGAAGCGATCACTCTCGCACAGCCGGTCGCGAACTTCCTTTACGGGGACTTTGCAGGCGATCGTGACCACCCGGTTCTCGCGAAAATCGGTCGGAAAGATGCCCTGCTGTGGTTTGATCTGACCGGCTGAGTTCAACAGCGTGAGCATCCAGCCGCTGCGGGTCTTGTTAAGCGACCATTCCACATCGCCGCGCACCTCCAGCGGCAGCAGGCCGCGCGTGCCGTGAGCGATCAGTCGCGCGAGCACCGGGATGGGCTGCCGATCGATGCCCAGAGTGTACGGTACGGAGACAAAGACCAGCCGGCCCTTGCCGCGATCATAGGCCGCGCAGATCGGCTTTCCGTCGGCGCTTGTGGCCAGCGGCTTTCCACCCTGAAGCGAGCGATAGCGGAAGCGCTGGCACGGTTCGACGCCGCCGTTCAGCCAACTATAGCCCTCGCACTCGCCGGCTTCAGCCATGGGCGGCAACTCGAGCGCCGCGGTGCCGGGGCCTTGAAGCTGGCCATCGGCCACCACGAGGGTGCCGCCATCTCCGATGTATGCTTTAAGCCGCTGTGCCTCGGCCGGAGTGATCTCAATGTCGCCGCCGACGAAGACGATCGGGTACGTGTCGATGGTGGTCCACAGCTTTGCGTCGGGATAGGCGCAGATCACGTCGAAGATATCGCCGAAGGCGCCGTGGAGGTACGTTTCATTGAGCGCGTTGATGGGCTTCTCGCTTTCGGGCCCGATTGGATGGTACGCCGTCCAGAACAGCCCCTGCATGGCCTGGTCGTGCAGTGTGAGTTTGGCCGCAGGCGCTTTGTTATCAAAAGAACGCGGGGTGAAACCCGCCGGATCCCACCAATGCGCGCAATCCACGAGAATGGCAGCCGGCGTAAACGCGACGCCGCGATCAAACTTCTGTTCGGGCGCAGTCAGACGCAGGAATCGGTCCACCAGTTTTCCCTTCGGCGAAAGCTGCAGGCCCCAGTTGCCGGCAGCGCTGGTGCCGCCGGGAGTCCAGAATTCGTCAAAGCCCTGCTCATGGTAGAACAGTGAGGCGCCGGCCATGTACTGATACCAGACGTCGAACTTGTACCAGGTCATGCCCGCGCCGGAATAAACCGAGTAGTAGTTGTCGAAGATGTTTTGCGGTTTGGTGTACCAATGCGTCTCACCGGAGAAGATCGTCGAGCCATCGCCGAAGTTGCAGGAACGATATGCCGCCGTCTTGCGGCCATGCTGGCGAGCCGCTCCACGCAGAAACGCGCTGCGCATGCCCAACATGGACGAGGTCATGGCCGAAGATTCGTAGCCGACCGTCTCAGCGCCCCATAAGAAGCACTGATTGTACCAAATGATGCCGCCCGCCGAGAGGCACGGGATCGTGTCTGCGTACGGGTTGGGGATTCTGCCGAGTTCGTCGCCGAAGACCGTCTGGTATTTCTTTCGGTTTGCTTCCATGTAGATCGCGCCGAGCGCCTGCAAATACTGGCGTCGCGAAGAAATGCCTTCAAGTTGCGCGGCCCCTTTCGGACTTTGGTCGAAATAGCCGAGGCTTTCGCCTGCGATACCGCCGACGTAGCGGTCCTTGTACTTCTCAAAAAACGCGGCTTTGCCCGCGGGCGTCAGCGGGCGGTCGGCAATGTAGTTGAGCAGGTTTCCGAAAAGCCGGTTGGGATCGGCATCGAGCCATTTCGCGAATGCCTCCGCAACTCCCGGCGCTTGACCTTGCACGCCTAGCACGTGCGGTCCCACGCCATGGAACAGCGGGACGATGCGTGGATCAGAAAAGATCGGGACGTCTGTCTGGCCGGCGTACTTTTTCTGGAACAGCTCCAGCGCTCTGGGCGGCAGGTTGTGCGGGTAAAGCACTGCATTAGGGTCGCCGCGAATCCATCCCGCCGGCTGCGTCTTCGTGACCTTCTTCGGTTTCCCTTTATCGTCTTTCTCCTCGGCTGTGACGGTCTCCGTGGGCGAAACGTTCCACAGATAGATAAAGCCGGGCTTGAAGGTCCTTGGCATCCATGCCGGCGCGGCGTCGAAGGCGCCAGTCTTTCTCGCGAGCGGTTCCAGGCCAGGCGGGATGCCTTTGGCGCGGTAGCTTTCCAGCAACTGCCACGTGCTGTGCTTCGGGCGGTCTTTAATGAGAGGCCGGTAACTGCCGTCGGTCGTCAGCACCACGCAATCGAGCTGCCGGTAACCTTTCTCTGGGAAAGCGGCAAGCAGCCAGACCGTCGCGGCGCCTTTCTTCAGCGGCGCATCGTGGCCTTCCCACCCGAACGCGCCGTCCCAGTAAAGTTTGCCTTCATTGTCCTCTTCGATGATCGGCTTCCCGCCCCAGGTCGCGGTCCACGGCGCGGCGCCGGCCTGCTCGATCTTCACCTGAAACCGGTCGCTGATCTCGCGGTTGTCACGGTAGCGAACCCAAACGTGATACGTGCCCTCGCGCGGGATTTCGCTCTCGTTCTTCACGACAGCTTTGTCTTCGCCAGGCGCGCAGGCGATCGACAGAAAGCCGCTCTCGCCGCCTTGGTTCCATTCCATGGCCCAACCCGGGCCGGAAAGCCCCCAGAAGCCCGTCGGCTTGTCGGTCCGCCGCATGGGCCAGCAGTAGCCCTGCACGCCATCAAAGTGCTCGGCCTCGATCCAGATCGACTCTTCGCCGCTGTGGGTCAGCGTGCTTAGCAGCAGCGCCCAGAAGATCCCGTACGTCACGCATGATGAGACGTGCATTGTTGTGCCCCCAGAAGTTTTCCGGTTCGATGACCAGTGCCCGCTGGCCCTCGAAGGGCCGTTCGTCTTCGCCCCGCCCCGGCAGCATGGCAAATGGCCAAACCAGCGACCAGCAAGCCCGCCGCGATCATCTTTCCAAATCGTTCATCCTTCATCGTTTATCGCTCATTCTTCATCCTTCAATGGGCCTGCCAGGTCTTCCATACTTTCAGCGAGCGCTCGAGATAGTCCCGTGCGTCGCCGGGGATGCCGTAGCACATCAGTCCGATCGGCCCACGGTAGCCGATCTCGCGGAGCGTGGACAGAAGTTGAGGGTTGTCAAAGTCGCCGAGGTCCAGCGGCTGAATCAGCCCGTTGGTCCAAGTCTTCGAGCCGAGCTTCGCGCCGTTGAGCGTTACCGCGAAGATCTTCGCGGCGTTTTCCCTTAGGACCGGCCGATAGTCTTTCTGCCCGTCCACCATCAGCCAGTGGCACAGATTGAAGTTGACGCCCACCTGCGGATGGCCAGTCTTCTTCACCACGTCGAGGGCTTGCAGGATGCTCGCGGCCCAGTCGCCCGTGTGGTGATAGATGGAAATCCGCAGGCCGGACTGCGCAGCCAGGCCGCCGAGTTGGCGGAGGGCTTTGACCGCCGGGTCCATGCCCCGCGGATCGCCCGGCGGCAATCCCTGCAAGAGCACGCAGATCGTCACCGGCCGGCCCTTGAGCTTGCGGATGGCCTCTGGCACTTCGGGCTTGTAAGGGCGGGCCTCCTGATCCAAGTGGACTACGACCCAAAAGAGAAAGACCTTCAAGTCCGCCTCATCCAGAGCGCGGAGGTTCTTATCGAGGTCCTCGCCAAGCCATAGCTCGTAGCCCGCGCCGTCGAAGCCGAGTTCGCGGAGCATGCGGGCCTGCTCGGGAATCGAGCGGTGTTTCGAATCGGCGACATCCATGCAGAATCCGTACAGCTTGGGGGCCCAAGTGGTCTGGCCGGCCTGGACCGGAGGCCAGTCGGTCTCGGCCCCGAATGAAGCTGCTGGGACGAGAGTGCCGAGCAGCGCTGCTGCAATCACCCCAAATCCCGCGGTCCTCTTCACGGGATTTGCGGTCTCCTTCACGGATTTTTCTTCGCCCATGTTTCTGTAACTCCTTAAAAATGTGGCAAAAAGGCGGAAAACTGGCGGATTTCTGTCGAAAACCACCAACTTTTTGGTCCGAAACTGGGAACTTTCTGGTCCGAAACTGGCACCTTTCTGGTGAAAACTGTGGTGCATTCTGCAACAGTACCGCGGTTGGAAACCACGTAACGCACAGAGTGCACAGAGGAACTGCCGAATGGGGTAGGCGGCAGACAGTAGGTAGTAGGTAGTAGGTAGTAGGTGGTAGGTAGTAGGTATACTGGCCGCAGTTGAAATCCCGGCTTTTTCTGCCTCCGGTTCGCGGCTTTAGGCATTGGGGGCACACGGTGAGGAGGCAAAGCCTAATGCCCAAAGCCACCTTCTTGGGAGAAAACCCAAGAATCAAGCCGCGCTTAGTATAGCAGGCAGCAGGCAGTAGGGACACGGCAACTTCCCCACCAGATACTACCCACCACCTACCACCTACTACATACCGCCTACCGCCCACCACCCACCACCCACCACCCACCACCCACCACCCACCACCCACCACCTACCACCTACTGCCTACGTCAGTTCCCCCGCGCCCTCTGCGTTGAGCGGCCCCGGTCACTCTCCCTTGTTCGAAATCGTGATTGTCTCGCCTTGTTTGGCTTCCTTGGATTTCTTGACGCCCTCGAAAGTGTAATCAATCTTAAGCTTCTTAGCGGCGCCATTGGCCGGGTCGCCAAAGTTGTCGGTGCTGGCATCCACGGTAAGGGCGTTATCGTAAACCACGGCTTGCACTTTGGCTGTGACGTCCGTTGAGGCACCATTGGGCAGATCGCCGTAGACGGCTTTTATGATCAGGAGCTTGGTGGTCTTGGCCGAGATGGTGAGTGTTTCGTTCTCGGCGACGGTCTGTTCCATCTTCTGGCCAAACAGAGTGTATTCGATTTTCAGCTTCTTGACAATTCCCTCGGCCGGATCGCCGAAGTTGTCGTTGGTGGCGTCAACCGTCAGTCCATCCGGATCTACCATCCCTTTGACCTTCGCGGTTACGTCCTTAGAGGCGCCGGCAGGCAGATCGCCGTAGACCGCCTTGACGATAACCAGCTTGGCCGGTTCCTTGGCCGGCTTCTCTTCCGCGCGGACCGCCAGGGAGGCCCCGGCAACCAATGCGGCCAGCGCACCACAGGCTATTTTCAGGATGTTTCGTTGGCTTTTCATGGCTCCCCTCCTTAGATCGGGTGATCGGGCCATCGAGCCATCGGGTGAAGTAACGGCAACAGCGAAGCTATTCATTCACCCGATCCCCCGATGACCTGATCACCCGATCCCCCGATGACCCGATCACCCGATCACCCGATCACTTCGCTCCCAGACTTCTGAACCACCGGACGCTTTTGAGAGTATTGGCTTCGCCCTTTGTCTCCAGCGACATAACGCCGTCCCACTTCCTGGCCTTCAGGAGCGCGACGATCTGGCGGATGTTGTCGGCGTTGATGCCCTGCCCGACGTGGACCTCGCTGGCGGCGATGCCGGTTTCCTTGCCGATGTTGGCTTTGAGTTCCGGCGCCACGTCCTTGACGTGGAAATGCCTGATCCACGGCAGCAATTCCTTGACCATCGCCACCGGGTCCTGGCCGGCTATGAAGGTGTTGCCGGTGTCGAAGTTGACGCCCAGCAGCGGATCGTCAATCTCCTGCATCAGCTTGAGCATCAGCTTCCGATTGGTCGTCAGCGGGCCATGCGGCTCAATGTTTATGCCCACGCCGTGAGTGCGCGCCACCGCCAGGGCCTCGCGAAGATGATACGCCGCGCGCTTGAAGACTTCCCGAAGCGTCATGCCCTTGGGGACTTCCGCGCCGTCCGTGGTCGCGATATACGGGCAGCCTATGGCGGCAGCCAGGCGGACCCCGTAGATCATGTAGGGAATGGACTGCCAGCGGTGCAGCGCGTAATGGCAGTCGAGCTGGCTGACCTTCAGCCCATAGCTTTTCAGCTCGCGTCTCAGCGCCGCCGCGTCGCAGTTCAAAGAGATGGCCGGCGAGAAACCGAGTCCCTCGAAGAAGTCCTCGCCGTTGACCGTGTTTATCTCGACGATGCCGCAGCCGTTCTTGCGGCACCAGTTGAAGACGTAGCTGATGCTGCGGTCCTCATGCCTGAAGTTGTCGCTGGCAATCCCCAACCTAACCATTTGTTCTTCCCTCCTGAGAAAATGCACTGAGTGTTGAGCGTGGCCAGGAAAAGGCTACTCACTGCGTAGCCTTTTGGGCCGCCATCTGGCCTGACTACGGCACCGGCTTGAGCCCCGCCGACCACGCTGTGCCGCGCCGGATCAACTCCGCCGCGCCCGCGTTCCTGTAAGCTTGCGCATCATGTCCCAGTACGGTGTGGAAGACCCGGCCCTTGCCGTAGTTCAGCACGAAGGCCATGGGGTAGTCCTTCTTGTCCACCTTGCTCGTCGCGACTGCCAGCACGGTCACCGGCGCGTCCCCCGCCAGACATGTGTACAACTCGTCCGTGATCTCGAAAGGCTGCAAGCCTTCAGTTATCGGATGCTTCATCTCGGTCATGCGCACCTGGAACTTACCGTAAGGATCGTGCGGGCGCAGATTGCGGTCGTAAACTCGTCCCGCCATTTTGGGGAACTCCGGCCAGGGCGTGACATCCTGGAAAGCCCCACACGCGAAGTGGACCATCACCATCCCGTGTCCGCCTTCCACGAAAGCCTTGAGGTTGGCGCGAGCTTGCTCGCCAGGATCGGCCCTCTGGTAGTTCATGAAGTGAATCACCAGCGCGGCATAGCCGCTGATCTCCGGCGAACACAGAATCCTCGGGTCCTCAGCCACGTCCACCCGCAGGCGTTTGTCCTTATTGAGTTCCGCCGCCAGCGCCGGACACGTTTCCTTCCACTTGTGGCCGGGGTAATCGTCCCCCGTGACAATCAGGATGTTCGTCGTCCGCCCGGCGTCGGCCTGGCCCTTCTTGATCTCGACGGGCGCATTAGCCGCCGTTTGTGGCGCAGGCTGTCCAGCCTGCGGAGACGATGGCAGGCTGACAGCCTGCTCCACTTGCGGCACTTCTTTGGCACTCCCTTCCGCGCCCTCCCATAACCAGATCTCGCTTACGACAGCGTTGTTGGGGCCGTCCTGCCGGAACGCGATGCGCAACGACCCATCCTTATAGAGGCTTGGGTGTACGGGAAGAGTGAACTCGGCAGCCGGTTCCTGTGCGTCCTTGAAGTTCGGCAGCTTGGTGGATTTCAGGACGTTCTTGAAATCCCCCCCTTTACCCGGCGCGAGCCAAACCGACTGCACGCGGCCGTTGCCGTCAAAATCCCACCAGGTGAAGCCGAGTTGATAAGCCTTCTTGGCGTCCAGGCCGCTGGCCTCAAAAGGCACCTCGCCAGCGTCATACCAGACCGTGCCGAATCGGAAATGCGCCGCGCGATCAGCGCCCGGCCAGAAATGGGCCCGGGCTTTGCCCACTTTCAGAGTCGGCTGGTCCGGGGCGCCATCCCCGGCATCCGCACCGCAATCCAGGTAGCAGACGAGATGGAAGCCCGGCGGCGCGCGCCCGGCCAGGGCTTTCTTAAACTCGGCGCTGCGCTTCTCGTCGTGTTTCAGAGCGGTACCTTCATCCACTTCAGGCCTGTTGGATGTCTCCAGGATTGAGTTCAACTGGCCGGCGAGAGACTTATCAGCGTTGGCGGCGAGCAGTTTATCCACGGCCTCTCGGGCCGCGGCCGGATTGGCGCGAGCCAGTCCGCCGGCGATCTTCAGGGCAGCGATTCTCGCTTCGGCCTGGACCGCTGCGTCGCCGAGCATTGAGCTGGCCACTTGCAGGGCGCCGGCTTCGGGAACGTCGGCCAGGCCGGCGAGGAGCATCTTCTTCGCCTCGGGCGTAACGGCTGCCTGCTGGACCTGTTGCAGCAGCCGCAGTTGTTCCGCGGGCTCGCCCTTGGTTGAGCGCGCCAGGCGCAGGTAGCCCCGCAACGCCAGCACGCGGTGCGTGTTCTCGGGCGCTTCCTTTATGAGCTTCAGCAAGTCCTCAACCGGCGCTTCGTCGGACCAGTCGGCCAGGGCGCGCACCGCGGCGTCCCGCACCGTCGGGTCGCCGTCAGCCAAACAGCCGCGCACGGAGGCCAGAGCTTCCGCGCCGCCCAAGCCTCGCAGCACGCGCAGCAACAACGCTTTCGTCGCCGGCTTGGCGTTCGCGAGCGCGTTCTTCACGGGCGTCACACGCGCCGCCAGATCAGGCAGCCGGCCGGCCACCGCGAGCAGCGCCTTTTCGGCAGGCTCATCCGGCACGGCGCCGCTTAACACGATCTGGATCAGTTCTGGAAAGCCCAACGGCGCCCCGATCACGGTCATGGCTTCAACCGCGGCAAGGCGCACGGACGGGTCACCATCGCGCCCGGCTTGCAGCAACATTGGCGTGGCGTCAGTGATGCGGCGGTCAGCCGCAACGCGGATGAGCGCCGTGCGGACCGCCGGTGCGCCCTTTTCAGCGCCGGCAAGGATGGCTTTGTCCACGCCCTCCCCGGCCAGCCGTGCCAGGCTCGTGCGCGCGACGCCCGCCACAGCGCCTTGCGATCCCGCGATGCGGGCAAGCGGTTCCACGGACGAGGAGTCGCCCAGCTTTCCCAATGCCCTGACGGCCGCGATGCGGACGGCTTCATCCTGAGCTTCCAGCAGTCCTGCCACTGAGTCGCGCGCTGACTTGTCGCCGCGTTCGCCCAGGGCGTCAACCAGCGCCGCCAGCGCCGGGCCGCTCAGCTTGGCGAGTAGGCCTGTCATGGCGGCGGTGGCCGCCGGTCCCGGAATTTGCGGGAGCAGACTTGTGGCGGCGGCCTGCAAGGCCGCATCTTGCGAATTCAATGCCTCCAACACTGCGGGCAACGCCTCGGCGCGCCGCACCTTGACCAGTCCGCGCAGAGCGGCGGCGCGGGCCGGCGGAGGATAGCCCTTTCGCCAAAGGTGTTCGTAGATTCTCGCGGCCTCAGCGTCGTCGCCGGAGGCAACCAGGTGCTCGGCGCATTCCAGCAACGAATCATACATGACCAGGGCATCACGGAAATGGAGTTCCTCTTCCTTGATCATAAGCGCCGACGCGGCCATCGGGGTGCCGATCTTCGAGAGCGCCTGCGCAGCTTTGGTGGCCACGCTGGCGTTTTCCTTTGCCAGGAGTTCGCTGAGCGCGGACGTGACTTTCGCATCGCGCCTGATGCCCAGCGAATTGATAATGCCAATCTGCGCTGGGCCCTCCAACCGCTTCAGCCCGTCGCGCAACGCGGCCAGTGAGGCCTCGCCGGGGATGGCTTGCAGCGTTCCGCGTGCCATCTCGACCGTCTTTGGGTCGTCCAACATCTTGGCGAGCAGCGGGACCTGAGCATCCGATCCGACAAGCTGAAGCTGCTGGCAGCAGAACAGCTTGGCGCCCTCGCTCGTGTGCGCGTCCGCGAGTAGACCAGCGAGCCGCCCCGCGATCTTGGCCTTCTCCTGCGGATCGTTGGTCGCCTTGCCGACGATGCGCTCCAGCGCGCGCAGCGGCTTGGCTTCGCGCCCATAGTCGTAATCCTTCAACTGCGCGAAGGCTGCGTCAACCTGCGCTGAGTTTTCGCCCCCCACCGCGGCAGCGCTGACCAGCACAAGGGCCACAGTGGCCAGCCCTCTAGCTGCACACTTACAGTCTTTTATTTTCATGGCCCGCTCCCGTACTTTTTCCTTCTTACTTTTTCCCTTTTACTCTTTGTTTTAGATCGTCCACGGCACCCGCATCGGCCGGCTGAGCATCCGGTTAGCCTCATCGTCGTTCACGAAGCGCTGCGCGGCCCAATCCCACTGGACCTTGCGCTCCAGGCGCGTGGCCACGTCGGAAACTATGGCGAGGCAGTTCCCGCTATGGCCGACTTCCACCGGCGCGGAGGGGTCTTTGCGGCTGCGCACGCAATCGAAGAAGCACTGGTGGTGATCGTAGGCTTCGTAGAGGTGTTCTTCTTCGGGCCTGAGTTTTACCTTGAGCAGCGTCGCCGGTTCAGCCGAAATGCCCGAGCGGTTCACGAAAACCCAGCCCTTGTCGCCGCTGAACTTCACGCCGTGACGGCCTTGGGTGTCATCCGTGTAGATAGTGTGAATGCCGTCGGCCGTGTCGAGCTCGACCTTCCAGGTAATGGAGGTATTGGCCGGTCCGTCCGCGGGGAAAACCGCCGCTCCCTGTACCGCCAGCGGCTTGGTACACAGGCTCGGCGCGCCCCACTGGGCCACGTCCAGATAATGGATGCCCCAGGACTGAATCCAGCCGAGGCAGTAATCGAGCATGAAGTACCAGTTGAACGAGCACTTTTGGTCGTCGTAGGGCGTGTAGGGCGCCGGGCCGAGCCACATCTCGTAATCAATTCCCGGGGGCACGGGTTTGGGCGCCGCGTTCGGCAGCGCGCGTCCGCCCGGCACGGAGACGTGGATCGTGTGCAGCTTGCCGATGTACTGATTGCGCACCAGTTCGCAGGCTTGGCGGAAGATGCCCCACGAGCGCTGCTGCATGCCGATCTGCACGACGCGTCCGTAGCGGCGCACGGTGTCGCAGACGGCCAGGCCTTCGGCGTGGCTTAGCGTCATGGCCTTCTCGCAATAGACGTCCTTTCCAGCCTTGACCGCGGCGATCAATTGCAGGGCATGCCAGTTTTCGGGCGAAGCGATGAAGACCGCGTCAATCCCGGGCAGGGCGAGCAGTTCGCGGAAGTCGCTGGAGGAACCGCAGCCCTTGTATGTGCCCGCGCCGGCCTTTTGCGCGTAATGGTCCTCGACGTGTTTCTTCGCGCCGTCGCGCTTGGCCTGCTGCGGGTCGCAGACAGCCAGCACCTGGCAATCGCCGCGCCCCAAGCAGGTATTCAGGTGATCCCCGCCCCGGCCGCCGGCGCCAATGACGCCGATGCCGAAGCGGTCGCTGGGCGCCGTGCCGGCGAAGATGCGGCCTGGCAGGATGTACGGCGCAGCCGCGGCTGCCACCGCGCCTCCCAGGAACTCCCTGCGCGTAACCCGGCTTGACTTGGCGGAACCTGCGAGAGTCCTCATGGCGGCATTCCTTTTTAAGAAGCCCCTGATGAGTCAGTAGCGTATCCTGCCTGCCAGCGTAGTGCCAATCAAACTTTGGGGCCATGCACTATCGAAATTCCGGCGCGAAGCGGTACGATTTCTCTATCGGTTCGCAGTTGCTGTGAGCGACGAAAATGACAGGAGGTTCGGCCATGAGCGCTGATCATGAACATCGAGTGTGCACGTACCGTGAGGCTGAGGCCGCCATCAAGGCCCATGATGTGATCTACGTGAACGATTGCTTCTGCCGGGGTCCGGCCAAGGAAGGCAAGGCCAAGTGGGCCTACTGCGGCCATCCGGTTCGCACCTGCATGGGGTTCCAGGAGCCGAAGGACGCCAAGTACGAAGTTGAGGAGATCAACCAGGCCCGGGCGCTGGGGATGATGGAGGAATGGAAGAGGAACGGACTGCCGTTCCGCTTCATGGAAAACGAAGAATGGCTCTGCTTCTGCTGCCCCTGTGGTTGCGGCTGGTTTCGGGGCGAGGATGGAGAACGCCAGCAGGACCCGTGCAAGAAGAGCCGGTTCATCCAGCACACCAACCAGGAGGCCTGCGATGACTGCGGTGTCTGCGTGAAGGTGTGTGCATGGGGGGCGCGGGAACTGAAAGGCAGCCGGCTGGCCGTGGACCAGGCGAAATGTTACGGCTGCTCGGCCTGTGAGTTTGCCTGCCCGACTGACGCCGTGAGCATGGCGCCGCGCCCGGAAGGCACTCAAACGATGAACGATGAATGAATGCGATTTGCTTATTGACACGCTTGTGCCAATCCGCTATCTTCTGTGCTGCTATTGAGAATGAGTCTCATTAGCAGGAAAGCGGCCGCTCTTCGCCGCGGTCCGGCCCTGGCGTTCGTCAAAGGCGGAAATGCATAACCTCGCTCAGCTCAAGCCCGGCCAATGCGCCACGGTCAAGGTCGTCACAGGAGAGGGCTCAGCCCTCTACCAGCGCCTGTTGGAGATGGGCCTGTACGAAGGCGCCGAAGTGCGCGTGGTGCGCTTCGCCCCTCTGGGAGACCCGATGGAGATAGTGCTGCACGGGTACAATCTTTCGCTGCGCAAGGCCGAGGCCGCCAAGGTGAAGGTGGAGGTGCGCGGATGAGCGTTGCCGTTCTGGCCGCAACACCGCCAGCACCCCCGCCGCCGAAGGCTGCTGAATCCGCTGTTTATACAGTGGCCGTCGTCGGCCAGCCAAATACCGGCAAGTCTACTCTCTTCAACGCGCTCACGGGCCTGCGCCAGCGCGTCGGCAACTACCCCGGCGTCACCGTGGAGCGCAAGACGGGCAGGGCGCGGCTGGACGAGAACTGCTGGGTCGAGCTGATTGATCTGCCCGGCACTTACAGCCTGGCGGCGCGCAGCCCGGACGAGATGATCGCGGTGGACGTGCTCCTGGGCCAGCAGGCCGGGGTGCCGCGCCCGGATGCGATCCTGGCGATAGTGGACGCCAGCACCCCGGAGCGCAACTTCTACCTGCTCTCGCAGCTCTGTGAACTCGGCCTGCCGCTCGTGGTTGCGCTCAACATGACCGACCTGGCCGAACGCAAGGGCCTGTTCATTGATGCGCGGAAACTCTCCGCCGTCCTGGGGACGCCGGTCGTCGCCATTTGCGCGCACAAGGGAACGGGGCTGGAGGAACTGCGCGACTCGCTCCTGCAAGTTCTCCGCCACAAGCGCCCCCCAACCGGCGCGCGGCCCGAATTCCCAGTTTCAATGCAGACGGAAGCCTCCGGGCTGCACGATGAACTGCTCCTGCACGCAGGGAAACTGGGACGACAGGTGAGCCGCGTCGAGGCCTTCCGCGTTCTGGTGGACAAGGGCGGCTGGGCCGAACTGCGGCTCCAAGGCGCGATTGGCAACGGCTTCCACCAGGGCCTTGAGGCGCGCCGGCGGCGGGCCAGCCGGATTCCTCTGCCGGCTGAGGAAGTGCGCGCGCGCTATGGCTGGGCCAAGCGCGTGCTTGAGGGCGTGCTCACGCGGCCCGCGCAGCCGCGCCACAACCCCTCAGAACGCATTGACAGGGTGCTGACGCACCGCTATCTCGGCTCTATCATCCTGGCCGCTTTCATGCTGCTGCTCTTCCAGTCCATTTTCTGCTGGGCTAGGCCCGCGATGGAACTGATCAGCCGCGCGTTCGCAGCCCTGGCCGCCGGCGTGGAACAGCACCTGGCTGACGGCGCGCTGAAGAGCCTGCTCTGCCACGGCGTGCTTGGCGGCGTCGGCGGAGTGCTGGTGTTCCTCCCACAGATTTGCATTCTGTTCTTCTTCATTGCCGTGCTGGAAGACTGCGGTTACATGGCGCGCGCGGCCTTCCTGATGGACAGACTGCTGGCGTGCGTGGGACTCTCAGGCAAGTCCTTCATCCCCATGCTTTCAAGCTTTGCCTGCGGCGTTCCCGCGGTGATGGCCACGCGCACCATCGAGAGCCCGCGCGACCGGCTGGCCACGATACTCATCACGCCCCTGATGAGTTGCTCGGCGCGCCTCCCCGTCTACACCATGATGATCGCGGCATTCATCCCCGCCACCACCTACGCAGGCGGGTGGCTGTCGCTGCGCGGCTTGACGCTTTTCGCCATGTACAGTTTGGGGCCGCTGCTGGCCGCGCCTTTGGCTTGGCTGCTTAAGAAAACGGTGCTCCGGGGCGAGGCCCCGCCGTTCCTCTTTGAGCTGCCCTCGTACAAGATTCCGGACTGGAAGGGCGTGGCTTTGCGCGTTTATGACCGCGGCAAGGCATTCGTTGTGCGCGCGGGCACGATCATCCTGGCGGTCAGCATCGTGGTCTGGGCGCTCTCCTACTTTCCGCATCCGGCGGAGATAGCCGCTCAGGCCGCCGCGGCGCGCGCCGAACTGGAGCGCGACGGCACGCTTTCGGACGAGAAACGGGCTGGCCTGCTGGAGTCCTTGAATCAGGCCGAGAAGGGCGACTATCTGCGGCAGAGCTACTTCGGCAGAATGGGCCGCGTCGTGGAGCCTGTTTTCAAACCCCTCGGCTGGGACTGGCGCATCTCCATGGCAGCCCTGGCCTCTTTCCCGGCGCGCGAAGTCGTCGTCGCGACGCTGGACACCATCTTCGACTCGGGCCAACCCCTCACCCTGCCCTCTCCCCAGGGGGGAGAGGGCAGGGTGGGGGGGGCGGGCGGCCACTACGCCTCTTTGCGTCACGTAACCTGGACCGGCTCGGACCGGCTGCTGTTCACCGTTCCGGTGGCGCTCTCGATAATGGTCTTCTTCGCGCTCTGCATGCAATGCGCGGCGACATTGGCGGTCATCCGCCGCGAGACTAACTCGATGCGCTGGCCGCTCTTCTCATTCGCCTCGATGACCGCGCTGGCTTATGTGGCGGCGCTGGCGACTTATCAAGCAGCCACCTGGCTGGGATGTTAGGTATGTCGAACTGGCAGAATATGCTTGTCATCGTGATCGTCGCCTTGGCCGGCCTAGTGCTGTGCAGGGCACTGTGGCGTTCGCTCCGGACGTTCCAGCAGTCGGACAAAGGGGGCGGTTGTCCTCCGGGCTGTTCCTGTGCGAGGAAAGGCCGCGGCGCTCCGTAGCGCCGACGGTACATTCACGAATTCCAGTAACCGTTGAGTGCCCTTGAAGTAGGTGTCAGCAAGGCGCGAGCGATGAGACGGATGGGAGGAATGGGAAGAATGGGACCAATGGGACCAATGGAACAGCTCCCTTGCGGCCGCGGGGCGGACTGAACGGTTACGAATTCTTCAAAACTTGCTTTACAACTCACCCCCCCACCGTAGAAGAGTATGGCTGTGGGGGTTGACTCCCTTTAACCTTTTCGGCGCCATGGAATAGAGGAGGATTACTGGATGGCTCGCGTTGTTACTTCGCCTTGTGTCGGCGTGCGTGACACGGCTTGCATGAAGGTCTGCCCGGTGAATTGCTTTTATGATGTGGCTCTTTCGGAACTGGGGCTTAGTCCCAAGCCCGAGAAGCCCGATGTCACCAAGATGCTGATCATCAGCCCGGACGAGTGCATTGATTGCGGGCAGTGCGAGCCGGAGTGCCCGGTAAACGCCGTCTTCGCCATGGAAGAGGTGCCCGAGCAGGATAAGAAGTTCATTGAGATCAACAAGAATTGGTTCGCGGGCAAGGACCAGTCCAGGATCGAAGCCCACAAGATCATGCCATGAACTCAGGTTTCAAGTTTCAGGTTTCAAGTTGCAGGTTGACGCCGCGCTCTCGGGCAACTTGAAACCTGAGACTGAAAACATGAAACCCTTTTCGCCCGATCACCCGATTTTTCAGTGTTGTCTTTGCGGGGAGCGCCACTATGCTGTACGCATGGTTCACATAATCCTCTTCCTGGCGCTTGGCTTTTTCATCATGGCGTCCGTGCTCGGCGCAGCGGAGTTGCGCATTGGCATGATCGGCCTGGACACTTCGCACGTCACGGCCTTCACCAGTCTGCTGAATAATCCCGCGGATAAGAACCACATTCCGGGGGCGCGGGTGGTGGCGGCCTTCAAAGGCGGCAGCCAGGACATCGAGTCGAGCTGGAAGCGCCTGGAGGGCTTCACCAAGGAGTTGCAGGAGAAATGGGGCGTCCAGGTTTACGACTCCATAGAGGAGTTGTGCCGCCACGTGGATGCGGTGATGATCGAGAGTGTGGATGGGCGGCCGCATCTGGAGCAGGCCAAGCCCGTCATCGCGGCGCACAAGCCCTTCTTTGTGGATAAACCGCTGGCCGGTTCGTTGCGCGACGGGATTGAGCTCTTCCGCTTGGCGCGCGAGGCCGGAGTGCCGGTGTTCAGCTCCTCGTCCCTGCGTTTCTCCAAGAGCACCCAGGCGGTGCGCCAAGGCTTGATCGGCAAGGTGGCGCGCGCCGAGACTTCCAGCCCCTGCTCCTTGGAACCGCATCATCCCGACTTGTTCTTCTATGGCATTCACGGCGTGGAGTCGTTGTTCACTGTGATGGGCACGGGCTGTGAAACTGTCAGGCGCGGCAAGACAGCCGACGGCAAGATCGAGGTCACCGGCGTTTGGGCGGAAGGGCGCAACGGCACGTTCCGCGAGTCCAAGGACTACGTTGGCCGGGCCTGGGGCGAGAAAGGCGAGGCCGAAGTGGGCGGCTACGACGGCTATCACGTGCTTCTGGCCGCGGTCGTCAAGTTCTTCCAGACCGGCATTGCCCCCGTGACGCCGGAGGAAACCCTTGAGATTCTGGCGTTCATGGAAGCCGCCGACGAAAGCAAGCGCCAGGACGGGGCGCCCGTGAAAATCAAGGACGTGCTCAAGAAGGCCGGCGGCTGAGCCCGGCAGGAATGCTCTTAGCTCTGCGCTCTTGGCTCTTGGCATTGTCCTGCCGCGGCGCCTCCAAGAGCTAAGAGCCAAGAGCTATGAGCTGTTTCAAATGGCGGCGGATTGGTGTTGACTCCCGGGCAGTTCGAGGGGAAACTGCGCCGTTAGACCTAAGACGTGCCGCCTTTCAACTCTCTTGCGGGGAAGGGGAGGGACCGAGCTATGAAAGGAAAGGGCTTTACGCTGGTCGAGCTGATGATCGTGGTAGCAATAATCTGCCTCATTGGCGCCATCGCCGTTCCCAGCTTGTTGCACTCACGCATGGCCGCCAATGAGACCGCCGCGGTGGCCGCGTGTAAGGCTTTCGCGGATGCCGAAGAGATTTATCGCCGCACAGACTACAACCACGACGGCGTGCTGGAATACGCGACTGCCCTTAGAGGCAACAACAGTTTGCTTGAGACCACGGCCGGCCTCGCCGACCTGGCTTTGATTGATAAGGAGTTCGGCTTTGCTGAAGGCCCTCCCGCAGGCACCGGCGCGGGCGTGCCGAAAGCCGGCTATGTGTTCAAAGTGCTGACCGAGCAGGGCGCCGGGGCTACTGGCGGGGCCCACAAGTACGTGGTCCCCGCGGGTGGGACGAGCCGCCTGATGCTGGGCTTTGGGCTGAGCGCCGTCCCGGGATCGCATGGCGGCACAGGCCGCGACGCCTTCCTCATAAACAACAACGGCGTCATCTTCCAAAAGGACCGCGGAGAAACCCTCGTAGACCACGAGACTTGGTTCAACCCCGACACCGGCCCCTTGGGCGGCTGGATTCCTGCGCAATGACCCGCATTATTCAGTGCGGAGAAATAGCGCGGTGAAGCCGCAGCCAAATCCGAAACTCCAAATCCGGTGACCGTTCAGTCCGAGCCGCGACCGTAAGGGAGCGGTGACTGCCGCTTGCTGACGCGCGCGGCTCGGACACTGAACGGTTACGAAATCCGAAATCCGAAGGAAACGGAAAAGAAGGGAAAAGTGAAAAGGCAAAAGGCAAAGGTTCGTTGCGGTCCTGCCGTTACTTTTGACTTTTGACTTTTGCCTTTTTACTTGCAGTCCCCTGGGGAGCCTTGTCCCGCGGCTGGGGCGACGGCGCCTTGTGGGAGAGCGCCATGCCTTCGATCTCCACCAGCAGTTCCGGGCGGCAAACGTCGGCAAGCGCGTAGATCGTAGGCAACTCGCCCAGGCGTTCCTCGCAGACGGCGCGGATCCGGGCGTAGTCCTCCTGCCGCTTGACGTAGACCCGCGCCAGCCCCAGTCCGTCCAGCGAGGTGCCCAGGCCCGGCAGGCCGTGGTGGGCCAGGTTCTCTTCGGCGATCAGGGCCGCGATATTGTCCAGCGTCTCGTGGGTCTGGGCCGCCGGGTCGCCGGGGTGGCGCGTCTCCGAATGAGTGATGCTGGCCGTGCCGGAGATGAAGATCGTCGCGTAGTCGCCGCAGGAAAGCGCCATGGCCCGCGAGAACTTCGGGCTCTTGGGACTGTAGCTGCCGGCATAGTTGTAGGCCGCGGTCTGCCGCGGGTTTTCCAGCGGCACGGCCACGATGTCCGGACGCTCGGTGACCAGGGCGATGGCGCCCATGCTGATGCCGCGCCCTTCGGCGCCGATGCCCGTGCTGGCCGGATAGACCGGGCGCGGATGGCCCGGCGGCAGACGGCCGTCCAGGAAGGCCAGGCCTTCGTAGAAATCGCTGCGTGCCCGGTTCAGCTCCTTGTAGCGCTGCGTGGTGCCTTCGCCGGCGAGAATCCCGCCCAGATATAGCCACGTGCGCACGATCTGCTCCACACGCACGTTCGCGCCGGCCAACAGCGCGCGGAGTTGCCCGAAGGCGCTGGCGGCCTGCTCATAGGCCCCTGTGGAATCGGTCTGCGGGAGGATGTAGGCGGCGTGGACCCAGGCAATGCCGTTGTGCCGAACAATCACCAACTGTTCGCTGATCCGTTCGATCTCGGCCTCGCCCCGCTTCCGCCCCATCCCCAGCGCCTCGATGGCCAGGAGCCGCCCTTCACAGGGCCGTTGCGGGATGTAACTGGTGGCCGGCAAATCGGGGCCGTAGAACTCGTGCATGATCTGGCGGCACTCATCAATCAGCGACGCATCGGCCACGAACACCGCCTGGTGGACGATGGAACCCAGGCTGCCATGCGCGCCGTTCACCGTCTCGATGATGCGCAAGGCGTCATCGGCCTGCTCCCGCAAAGTCGTGCCGCGCCGGGGCACCGCCGCCGCGAAGACATGCCGCACATCGCTCAGATCGGCAAGCGAGTACCCGATCCCTTCGCTTGAAATCTTGTGGATGGTGTGGACTGCCATCAACGCTCCCTTCGGCGAGTGACCAGTGGCTAGTAGTTAGTGGCTAGTTACAGCCCGCGAAAACTCGCCACTTGCCAACTTCACAACCAGCGCACGCATTATAACCGCTGCGCCGGCGTTGTGCAGCCCCAACTCATAATTCTATCTACACAGCAAACCGCCAATAGTTACGTCAACTTTGGGAAGTATTCTGCCCGGCAGGGAGGAGCGGCGAGCAGGCCGGTTGCCCGGCCCAGCGCGGGAGCGGGCGGAAAGTTTCGTGGACGACCCCCTTGTCCTAAAGTGGTGCTGGAGTGGCAGGCGGCTGAGCTTGTCAAAGGGATGAGCGCCCTTCCGTATATTGAGGAGCAACTGAAGACCGGTTGTGGTAGGATTCGGATAACGAGAAAGGAGCGCCGGATCATGGCCGCGAGAAGAAGGAAACCCCGTTTCCAGCGAGAAGGCAGGAGGGAGGACGAGGTGCCGCTGCGTCTGCATATAGATGCGCTGAAGGAAGGCGGCTACCTGGCAACAAGCCCGGACGTGCCTGGACTAATAGCAGAAGGCAGGAGCATAACTGAGGCGGCTGAGATTGCCAGAGGGTTGGCGCGCAAGATTGTCGAATCGTGTCTGGAGCACGGGGACCCAGTGCCTCCGGCACTGTTGAGGCGGGCTGCAGGCCCGGTGGATCTTCTCGTTCCCGTGGGTGTGCCGTAATGGGGCGCCTTTCTGGATTCAAGTACCACGAAGTGGCGCGGCGGCTGCGGGCTTTCGGCTACTACTTTGATCGCCACGGTCCTGGCAGCCACGAGGTCTGGCGCCATGCAGTTACAGGGCGTAAGGTGACGGTGCCGCACCACGCCAAGGATCTCGCCGAAGGAACGCTGCGAGCCATTGTCCGCGAGGCGGGCATCCCTGTGGATGAATTCCTGAAGGGATAGGCCGGCGGGCGAACCCGCGAGACAAGGAGATTAACTGGCTTTCCTGGCGCGAGCGGAAGACGGTCTGACGCGCGCCAGTGGCGCTTCATGCTACCACCATGGTTCGCATGGCACGGGTGGTGATGCCGAGCAGGCCGAAGGGAAAAGAGGGTCGTGAACGTCCCCAAAATAGTGAACGACCCCAAAATACTGTGAACGTCCCCAAAACACCAAGCAACCTGTTATGATCACGGCTGCATCCCCTCCATCAGCATCAGGCCCCGCTTTATGGCTTGCCTCAGAACCAAGCTGTTCTCTGTATTGTGGGCGCTATGTTGATATTCCGCGAGGCACTCAGGACATATCGCTACCCCCTCCTCCTCCTGCTCCGGCCGGATTTGCCCCGCATCTGTTTCCCAAATCTCCAGACATTCTGGGCATTTGAAGGTGTACTTGGCCATATTGTGGTCTCCTTGCCAAGTGACTCTACGCCACGTAAAGGTAAAGCAGCGTCTGCAACCTGTTCACCGCCTCGCGGAACCGATCGACCTTTCCCTGCAACGTCGGCGTCGCCACCTCGCCCCGGAGTTGCGCTTCGCCGCCTTCTTTTTCATACACGCCGTAGAACATGGTGGCGCAGTCCACCCAGCGCATGGGTCGAAGGATGTGGCTGTCAAGTGAAAATGCGGGGGAAAGAGTGTGGTTGCCGGCGTGCAAATGTTTACGCCGTAAAGGTTAACGTGATATCCTGGGGCACTGGCTAGTCCAGTGGAGGCGAGTGCGAGAAACTCGTGTATAATTACTTGGCGGAAGTGAAGTTGCTTACAACCCCGCAACCCGGACGTTTCGGATTGCGATTACATCCCCGGGCCTCCCTTTTGGGAGGCCCGTTCACTATTGCTGGGGGGATTATGCGCACCAGGATATTCCTCGACTTCTGGAACTTCCAACTGAACTGGAACAAGCGCTTCGGGACGCTTGGGAAAGTTGACTGGCCAAAGGTATCGCACGTGCTCATCCGAGAGTCCCAGCGTGTTATAAGCAGCGCCGGAATCACAACTGCGGTACTCTATGAGGAAACCAGGGTATACGCATCCTACAACCCCGAAGAGGCCAAAGATCGCAAACTGAAAGGATGGCTGAAATCGTGGCTGAACCGGCAGCCGGGCTATGTCGTCTTCGTGCGCGAGCGAAAGGCCCGGCAAAAGCCGGTGCATTGCCGTAGTTGCGGGGAAGACACGCATAACTGCCCGCATTGCGGCAAGCCGTTCGTGCGCGCGGGCGAGAAGGGCGTTGACACAGCCATGTGCACAGATTTGCTATCGCTCGCCTGGGAGAACGCTTATGACGTAGCGATTCTGGTCTCCAGCGACGCAGACTTCGTGCCCGCCATTCAGCGGCTCCAGGAAAAGAAATTCAAGATCATCAACGCCGCCTGGGATAAGGCTGGCTTCGACTTGGCTCAGACCTGTTGGGCTAGCATCACGCTCGATTCGCTGGCAACCCAGCTTGCCGCTCCGCCGACGCCTTAGATCATGGGCACTGAAGGCATAAGGGCCATAGCATACGTTGCGTCTAGATGCGGTCACAATTTGTGACCGCATAGCGGCGGTACCCAGTCTACTGCAGCGTCGGCGTCGCCACTTCGCCGCGGAGTTGGGCTTCGCCGCCTTCTTTCTCGTACACGCCGTAGAACATGGTGGCGCAGTCCACCCAGAGCATGAGGCGGTGGAAGTCTTCGTCTGAGAGCTTGACGTCGTAATGCCCTTTCTGCAGCAACTCATACAGCTTCGAGGCCTTGGCGCCGAATTTCCCCGGCGTCGTGCGGTAGCCGTCATGGTAGCTGGTGAATCCGTAGGGTACCAGGCTGTTGTACGAGGCGTACCACTTGTTCTGGATGGGTTCTTTGGCCAGATTGCAGGGCTTCTTTTTGCCGTCTTCGGGGACCTTGGCGTGGCAGGCGACGCAGTTGCGATCCAGCACGGGCTGAACCAGCCGCGGGTAACTGAAGGGGCTGGAGCCGTCCACGCCGGGCTTGAGTTTGGACGGCTCACGCAGCAGTGCCAGCGGCGTGGATTTCGGAATCGCCGGGGTGCGGTACTTGGGTTCATGGCAGCCTTGGCAGACCAGGCGTTCTCCGTTGCGAAAGTAGGTGGCTGAACGCATGGACTGCACGGCCAGCCCTTTGTCGTCGAGGGCTTGGAAGAACATCTCACGGTTGGCCGGCACATTGAAATAAGCGCTGCCGTCTTCCTCAACCGGGACGGTGCCCAGGACCCAGCGCACGGGAACCACGGAATCGCCCGCTTCGGCGATGCGCTTGCCGGTTTCATGCGGCGGCCCGCCGGAGGGCACGGCCATGGGCAGCACTTGCAGGACGCGCAGTTCCTTGATCCTGGCCCCCGCGGGCCAAGGCTTGATGCTTTCATAGACATTGAGGACCGCGAGGGTCGCTTCACCCGGGGCGCCGGGGCTGACGGGGTCATTGGCGGCTTTGGCGCTTACGGTGCTGGGCGCCAGGGGCAGGGGCGGCTTGGGGCTCGCGCGCAAAGGCATGGGGCTGAGGCAGCCAATCTCCGGGTCGCGGTAGAGCAGCTCTTTATTTCCAAAAACATCCACCAGGTAAATACCGTAATTGCCTCGGAGATAGCGCCCGCCTTGCAAGCCTGCGCCCGGTTGCATCGCCGGATCGTAGACACAGAGGTAGTACTTCTCGCTCAAAGGCCACGGCGTCGCGTAGACTTGGGCGCCCCCCTGGCTTTCGGGGAAGCCAACCTCAGGCGTCAGCCGTTTCAGAGGCGCCATGCCGTCGTCGTCAGGGACGTGCGGGTCTATCAGCACCAGTGAGCCGAAGGCTTGCCCGTGATGGGGCGCGGCGGTGGCCACGTACTTGTGCGAATCGGGGACCGCGCGGACGCAGAGTTCCATGTCCGGGCGCGTGGACCGCGGCGCGAAATTCCCGTGCAGCGCCCGCGAGTCCGTGCCGTCCAGCGTGGTGATCCACGGGAGATGCGCCGTGCAGCCGTGGCGGTCCACGTAGTCCCAGCGGGTATAGATGATGCGCCCGTCGTGGGTCACGCTCGGGTTCCACTCGTTGGTCTCGTGGAAGCTGAGGCAGTTGATCTGGCTGCCGTCCGCGGCCATGTCGTAGAGGGTGTAGCCGGGGCAAGTCCGCCCGCAGCGCAGATAGCCGCCACGCCGTTCGGTGATGAAAGCGATGCGTCCGTTGGGCAGCCAGCAGGGATCGAAATCGTTCCAGGTGCCGTCCGTAAGCTGCTTCAGGCCCGAACCGTCCACGTTGACCTTGAAGACATGATAGCAGCGGCCTTCGGCCCAATGCCCGCGCGAGGCATCGGTGTGGTGCTGGTGCCTTCTGTCGCCTTTGCATTCCACGAACGCGAAGAGGATTTGCTGCCCATCGTAGGAAAGGCAAGGCGACAGGAACGAGCCGCCGGCGCCTTCATCGCCGCTCACGTTTCCTTCGCCATCGAACGATACGCGCGGCGGCCGGGAGGGGCCGCCAGACAAGCGCTGCCCCTTGAGCCGTCCGTTCTCGACAACCGAATTGGCCAGCACGTCCCGAACAGCGGGGACTGACACCAATTTCCGGCTGTTTGGAAATTGGCTGTCTGTCCCCGCGGTTCTGTCTGTCCCCGCGGTCCCGAACGGATTGCTGAGCACGTACAGCCCGCCGCCAGGCACGTTGGCCATGCCATAGAATTGGTCGCACATGTGGTCGTAAGCGGCGCGGTGGCGCTTGATGAACAATATCTGGTCGAAGTCCAGCAGGGGATTGGCGAAGGCAATCTGCCGGCGGAGCGCGCTGACTTCGGTGAACAACCCGCGCCTGGCCTCGATGTCGTTCACGGGCGTGTCCGCAATGGCCTTCTGGAGTTCGGCGAGCTGCTCTTCACAGGCGGCAAGCTTCGGCGAGGCGCTGGTTCTTTTCAGGTCGTCAAGTAGAGCGGCCGCGCGGCGCGCGACTATGTCGGCAGGATCGCGGTCCGACGGCAGTATGGTTGCCTCAAGCCGGAAGGCCTCCTTGGCAACTTTTTCGCTCACTGCCCGCTGTTTCAGATCGTATTCGAGGGTCTTGTACTGGCGCTCGATTTCTTCGCATTGCGCGGCGCGTCTGCTGAAATCCGCCCAGCGCGGATCGTCGGGCGCAACACATCTGCCCCCGGCGGCCCCGCTCAACAGCGCCTCCAGCTCCTTTTCCAACGCCGCTCTGGACTCGCCAGACCCGGCTTGCGCAAGGAGCCCGGCGCATTGGCGATAGCGGCAGGCTTTCCAGTAGAGTTCGAGCCAGCGGCCATCACCCGGCGGAGTCTTCGCCTGGACGAGACCGTCCAGTTCTTCTTTCAACCCTCCAGCGGGGACTGACACCAATTTCCGGCTGTTTGGAGATTGGCTGTCTGTCGCCGCTGGGATTTTGCCGACAACACGGCCGATGAGGTTCCGTTCCAGATCGCTGTTGCCGCGGCTAGAGAACCAGCCCAGCACGCCGTCGGTGCCGAGGTCACCCATCGCCCAATCGGTCTCGAGCGGGTAGTCGCGGGCAAGCGCTGCCCCAAACGCCGGCGCGCACAACGGTTCGCCGGAGTTCACCTTGAAGCGCAGCGCTCCGTTGGCGCGGTCCTTGTCTTCGCCCACGTAGGCCTCGAAACGTTCGTATTTTCCGTCGAGCGTGAACCGCACTTCGCTGTCGGCGTGGACCCAAATGCCGTACTGGAATGTTTTGTCCCCGATTTGCAGCGGATGGCCCTGCCAGTTCTTGTCCACCAGGTATTGGCCCCAGCCCACTTTCACGAATGTAGGCTTGAGGCCGGTCAGCCTGGTCTCGCTGCCGTCCTTGGCGATGAGCTTGGGTTCGCCCCAGATATTGCAGTTGGCCGAACCCTCTTCGCAGATGGCTTCCAGCCGCAGGACCTTCACGCCTGCGACGTTCACGGAAACTTGCCGGGCCGGCCCGTCGCCGCGGATAATGCCGCTGTCAAAAGGCTTGAAAGCGCCCGTAACCGGCGCCTGATTCGTCCCGGCCGCCGACGCGAGATACTGCTGCCGCGTCGCCACCATGGTCTCTGTCCAGGTGTTCTTTTTGACGTACGCATCCTCGGCGGTCGCTTCCGCGCAGCAGGCGCCGCCAGTCCAGCAAGCGAGGCTGGCAAGCACCAGAAGGAAACGCATTCCAAGATTGCTTGAGGGATTCATCTGTCCACGCCCTCCTTGGGCGAGTGACTAGTGGTTAGTGGCTGGCAACCGCCCGCGAGAACTTGCCACTCGCCACTCGTCACTTTCAAGGATACACCCCCCACGGCGGAAGGGTCACTTCCACCAGCACCTCCGCCAATGGCCGCTTGGGCACGTGATGCACGCTCTGCACGTCGCGGTAGTACGTCACGTCGCCACCCACGGGCGTGTCCTCGAGCACGCACTTCTCGGCGGGGACGCCCAAAGCCACGACCAGCGGAATCTCAAGGTCCTCGGGCACACTGAACTCGGCGCGAATCTTGTTCCGGTCAATGGCGCCGAGCATGCAGCCGCCCAGGCCCTGCGCAGCGGCGCCCAAGAGCAGCGTCTGCGCGGCGATGCCTTGGTCGCAGCCGGGCTCTTTGAGAATGCGCGTGTCGCAGAAGATCAGGATGTACGCGGCGGGGCGCTCTCCTTCCGCGGGCCCGTTCCAGCCCTTGAGCGCCGCGGCCCAGCGCAAATGCGGGAACAGCCGGGCGCAGTCCTCGGGCGAGTGGATAATAGCGTACTTGAGGGGCTGGCGGTTGCCTGCTGAGGGCGTGCGGCGCGCCAAGTTCACCAAGTCAACCAGCGTCTGATAGGGAATGCGCCGGGCCTGATCAAAGCGGCGAAACGAGCGGTTCCGGATCACAAGGTCTTCGAATTCTCTGGCGTCCATGTCGCTCCCTTCCCGAGCCACAGATAAACACAGGTTAGCAGAATGGAAGACAGACGCAACAGTGTATGGCGGGCAGCGATTTTGGATTTTCGATTTTCGATTTTCGATTTGTGCATCGCGGGATGACAAATCGAAAATCGAAAATCCAAAATCCTAAGGCTGCACGTCTTTGAGGATCTCTCTGGCGAACTCCCGCCCGTTGACAGAGAGCAAAAAACCCGCCGGCGGCTGCTCGCCGCCTTCGTTGGCCTTGCGCTCACCTTTGCCCACGTCCGCCAGAAGATGCATCGCTCCGCTGAGGCCCGCAACCGTAAGGTCCACCTCTCCGGCCGTGACCTTGCTCTGGGCAGCGGCGTCGCTGAACTCGCGGCGGAACCTGGCAAAGGCGGCATCGTCAAGCCCCTCGGCCACGCGCACCCAAAAGGCCACGATGCCGCGTCCCTGAGGCGGAGTTTCCGAATGGACGCAGGTCAAGCGCATGGCATTCTGCTTCACGCCGTCGTTGACCCAGCGCAACGGCGCGGGCTGGCCGTCCGTGCCCAGTGTCACGAGATAGCGCAGACCGGCGGCGGCATCGCCGTAACGCAAGAAGACTGGATCGGTCGGACGCAGTTCGCGTTCTTTGTCAGCTTCGGGCACTGGCGCGGGCTGGTCCTTGATCCACACCGGAACCTCGCTGGGCAGCACCAGATGCGACATCTGTGCCACCATCTGCCATTCCACGCTGCCTTCCTTCCTGGACTTCGCATTGTCTGAGGCGAGGAAAAGCGCTTCCGGCCCGCGCTGCACGCTGGCGACAAAAGGCGTGAGATGATGCGACTTCATGTGCCCGCCGCCGGTGACCGACTTGTTGACGCCATAGGGATCTTTGCGTCCGTCCATTACGAAGTTGCACATGACCATCTTCGGCCCGCCGGCGAGATTGATGGTGAAGGCCTTGTCTTCAGGGCCCTTGCAGCAGCCGGCTGAGCCGAGGCTGATCTTGCGGCCGAGATAATGGGTGGCAGTTTCCCAGGGCTTTTCCCCGAAGTGCTGGCAGATCACGCGCGGCAGCAGGGCATCGAACTGGGCGCGGATTTGCGGCGGCGGAATCCACTTGAATAAGTCAATGAAAACTCCGTGCGTCGCGTCCGGCAGCCAGCCGGCCAGGCGCAGATGCGTGTCCAGGTAGCCGTGGCCGGTGAGGTAGTCGTAGTCGCGGCTGTGCGCGCCGCCCAGGCGCTGCGCGGGCTCAAACCAGTTCGCGGCGATATCGGTCCAGAAGAGGCGCAAAGCGGCCCCGGCCTTCTTGCGGATCTGTTCGTTCTTGATGTGCCGGGCGAGCAGGCCGAGGCAGTCCAGGTCCACGCCGTAGTACGTGGTGCTGACGTATTCGGAGATGCCGTTCTTCCAGGTAAACGAGAGCCACTCGTCGAAGGCGCGGCGCCCTTCTTCCGCCAACTCCGGGTTGCCCGTGGCTTCACCGAGGGCGCAGAGGTTCCAGATGTGCATCAGGAAGATATTGGTGTAGCCGGGCTTGACTCCGCGCAGCTTCACGCCTTCGGCGCCGAAGCGCATAAGTTCCGCCAGCAGATTCTTGGCGCCGGGGGTGAGTTTGTCCCTATAGAACATCCATACAAGCACGCCTTGCTGCATGCAAAATTCCGCGGCGTTGAGGTCGTCGGGCTTGGCGTCGCCCCAGTACCACTTGAAGTTGCCATAGGTGCGGTTTTTCGCGTCGCGGTCCTGCATCTGCGTGGCCAGTTCAAAGGCGCGTTCCACGTGTTCCGGGTGGTAATCGTTCGCCACGGCTTCAAGCGCAAAAGCAAGAAGGTCGCGCACGCCGAGGCGCGGCTTGAGTTCCACTATGCCGGCCCAGCGTTTGTCGAGCAGTTTGGCGGCTTCCGCCTTCTCATCCGCGGCCAGCAAGGAGACGCAGGTGGAAAGACTCAGCAGCAGGGCGACGGCAGGTTTTTCCAGCATGGCAAGGTCCTTTGCGCTGGCGGGTGGTTATACTGGGGCAGCAGGTTCAACGGGAGCGACGCCGAATTTCTGCAGGGCCACGACGAGGAGGTAAAATCTTGTTCCCACGGACTGCGGCCAACGGTTCTCTGGTTGCTGGTCGAGTTTCTTGGCCCGTAGTATTGCCTGGTGGATTTTGTCCGCAGTGAATAAGGCTGTGTCCAGATTTGCCTTGTTGAACCTTCCAAGAATGACACGGATAGCCTGACCAATGGCATCGCACTTGACCCCTGGCACAGCGCAAGAAGCAGGCAGTTCGCTAAAATGAAGCAGTATCCAGAGATCAAAGCACGGGTTGCTGACTGCAAGGAAAAACTTCTTTTGGTTGGCTTCGCTGGCCACTGAAGAAAGACTTTCCACAGGCCACCTGTCCGTATCTATCGCCAACCAGAGCTGGTCCGACTCGTCCAGATCGAACTCCTCCTTGAACGCAATCAGCCGTTCCAGGACATGCTGCGGGGAGGAACAACCATCCCGCGTCTCCAGCACCTTGACCTGCACACGAGTACTATGGAAGAGATCGAGGTACTGCTTTGGCGCGTATGTGTCTTCCGTGGCCACCACGAACAGCGTTGCGTCTCTCGCGGCCAATTCCCTATTGAGCGGTCTGGGTTTGCGGCGGGTCATCCCCATTTGGCAAGTTCCCCCCTCCAGTCCGTTCTTCGCACAACTTGCTGAAATCCCCGAGGAAGGGTATGGCACCGAAGCGCCCGTTCAAGTATCCTTTCCGTACTTGCAGGTCTGGCCGAATCTTGAAGTCCGCGAGTGAATACATCCTGGTTTCGCCGTCTTTCTTTTCAGCGAACCAGATTTCGTCGCGGCGGAGAATATCGAGGTCCAGCAAGTGGGTCTCGTGGGTGGTCAGAATCAGCTGGCTGGGGCAACCACTGCAGGAAGAGAGAAAGAACCCCAAGAATTGTCTAGAGAGCAAGGGGTGGAGGCTCCTGTCTATCTCGTCTATGAACAACACATGTGGCTTGCTCCTCAAATGGTAGAGCGCAGGCAGCAAGTGCAGAAGCCGTCTCGTCCCATCAGATTCTTCGGCGAAGCCGAAAGCTGCATCACTGCCATCCCTTCGTTTATGTACCGCTCTGAGCGTCCCAAACTTCTCATGCCCTTCTTTGTCCTTCCCAAGAAACACCTTCTCTCCAGCCAGAGCGTCAAAATAAAACCTGTCCCCCTTTGCCTTCGCCATCGCCTTGCCGAAACAGTCCAATACCACAGATAAGGGGCTAATTCCCTGTTGAACATCGGAGACCTTGACTTCTAGACTGTGAACCCCGGTATCAGCTTCGCACAGATACGTTCCAGCAAACCTGGCCAATTGAGGATCACTGTGAATTGCCTCCGCAAGGTTAGGGTATCCAGATTCAGGTTCGATGATCTGAAGCGTTTCATCGAACCAGGCAAGGACTGGCTTAATTGTTTCCTTATTAAGGTTCTCGTAATTTTTGTCTCTCAATTCATAAAGAAAGAGTTGATTAGGCCTTGTCCCCTTCGCCACATACGCCAAATAATCGGCCGCGTCTTGCTTTCCTCGCGTGAGCCGCGAACCGGCTTCAACAGTAACCGTATCGCCGCCGTTAGTCGTGCGCTCGAACAGCGCCTCTTCCCTCTTGCCGGCCCCTAGGAACAGCCATTCTTCAAGCACCTTGGTCCTGTTGGCCACAAACCCATAGTTGTAGACCCGGCCCTCTGCGAATATGTCAAACTCGAACTTCGTTGGCTCTGGGTTGTCCTCTGCTGCAAGTCTGAAGGGGCGGACAGGAATCTCCTCTTTCGGCTTCGTTCCGTTGAGCACCAAGTCCTGGGCGAAGGCCAGGGCCTGAACAAGATTGGACTTGCCGGCGCCGTTGGCCCCGTAAAACACAGTTGCACGCAGCAACTTGGTGTCTGGAGTGGCCGCTATAATGTGTTCGGGGTGGCGGGTGTCAGCCGAAGCGATCATGTTCAAAGTCTGCTCGGAGAAGAACGAGAGGTAATTCTGGACACTAAACCTTATAAGCATGGCTGCCTCGTCACGCGAAAAAACCTCGCAAACACGCTTATATTACACCAGAAAGGTAGTTGCCACCGTTATTTTGGAGAAAAATTCGCAAAGCGCGGTTGGTGGTCCACTTGGTGGCCTCCTTGTGCACGATGTGCAACCAAGGCACCTTATCTGTGCAGCATATGGACCAGGTAACGCGAATGGATAATGGACACGGTTGAGTACCATTCCAACGCCGGCCAGGTGTGAAACCGCGCCAGGTGCCGGCGATAGGCCTCGAACTGCGTTTCAAACTCGTCTTCGCTCAGGCCGAGTTCCTCGCGGATCACGTGCGCGCCGTAACGCAGCCGCTCCAGCCGCCAGGCGGGCAACCTTCGCAAACGCCCTCGATCACGCCGCGCAACGTTCCCCCGCCACCGCCTACGACCATGAGCGCCGCGGCATCCCCGGCACGCAGGAAGCTCGCCGCCGCGGACCGCGCTGCGCTGTGATCGCTTACGCACTCAAGGTTCAGGCTGGCGCCCGCGGGCAGCCCTGCCTGGAGTTTGGCTGCGAGCTGACTGGCGAGCGCTGCCTCATGGCCGACGCCCGACGCCTGGTTCACGATGAAGGCAACGCGCTCTACACTTCCCACGGCAGACCTCCTCGCGCCGGCGATGAGTGACGGCGGCAGTGTGTGGCGAGACCGCAGCACATTGAATCTTTTCTCCGACGTTCACGTAAACCACCAAGAGTATAGCACGGGCGGCTGAAATCCCAGCTTCTTGCAGTCACCACACACGACCCACGATCCACCGCGCTTAAACTTGTCCCCCAGACTCTATGCGTTACTGGGGCTGTGCTTGCCTGGAGGTGGCGAATTCAATATACTTGGAATTGCGAGTTGATGAAAGGCAGACGCAATGTCAAAAGTACGAGTTGCCGGGATTCTGGCCTCCGGGGTTGCTGTGGGCAGCGCGGTGACCGTTGAAGGCTGGGTGCGGACGCGCCGGGACAGTAAGGCCGGGGTCAGCTTCGTTCATCTGCACGATGGTTCCTGTTTCGATCCGGTTCAAATTGTGGCGCCCAGCACACTGCCCAATTACCACAGTGAGATCCTGAAACTGACCTCTGGTTGTGCCTGTTCGGCCACGGGGAAACTCGTCAAGTCTACCGGTCAGGGCCAGCTCTACGAGATCCTCGCTGAATCCATTACGGTACGCGGCTGGGTTGAAGACCCCGAAACCTATCCAATCCAACCTAAGAAGCACACTTACGAATACCTTCGGCAAGTTGCTCACCTGCGGGGTCGCACCAATTCCTTCGGCGCGGTAATGCGTGTTCGGCACTGTCTCTCAATGGCCATCCACCGCTACTTTCACGAGCATGGTTTCATCTGGATTCACACCCCGATAATTACCGCCAGCAATTGTGAGGGCGCCGGCGAGATGTTTCGTGTTTCGACCCTTGACCTTGCAAACCGAAACAATCTTCCGGCGACCCCCGAGGGGCGGACTGATTTCGCCCGGGACTTCTTCGGCAAGGAGGCCTTTCTCACTGTCTCTGGACAGCTTAACGTTGAAACCTACTGCATGGCGCTGTCACGCGTCTACACTTTCGGGCCAACGTTCAGGGCTGAGAACAGCAATACCGCCCGCCATCTCGCGGAATTCTGGATGGTCGAGCCGGAGGTTGCGTTTGCCGATATCAACGACGACGCGGACCTGGCGGAGGACTTCCTGAAGTACATATTTCGGGCGGTGCTGGCGGAACGCCCGGATGATCTGAAGTTCTTTGCCGATCGCGTGGACAAACAGTGCATAGCTCGCGCCGAACAGGTTATCAACACCCCATTTGAACGCATGACATACACCGAGGCCATCAGTGCATTGGAGAAGTCCGGCAAGACGTTCCAGTTCCCGGTGCATTGGGGCGCGGATTTGCAGTCCGAGCACGAGCGCTATCTAACGGAGGAGTACGCCAAGCGCCCGATGGTAGTGATGCATTACCCCAAAGAGATAAAGGCCTTCTACATGCGCCTGAATGCCGATGAGAAGACCGTTGCGGCCATGGATGTGTTGGCGCCCGGTATCGGCGAGATCACAGGCGGGTCACAACGCGAAGAACGGTTGGACATGCTGGACAAGCGTATCGCCGAGTTGCGCTTAAACAAAGATGCATACTGGTGGTATCGCGACCTGAGACGCTATGGCACTGCGCCACACGCAGGGTTCGGCTTAGGCCTTGAACGCACTATGCAATATATCACGGGCATCGGCAATATTCGCGACGTCATCCCGTACCCACGTGCACCGGGTCAAGCCGATTTCTGAGTTGGCCACACCACAGGCTGCTCGCCCGTTAGCCTGAACTACCCACCACAGAGGGCACAAAGGACACAGAGTGGAAAAATGATTCCGACTCCTCACGCACCCAGTTCCTCTCTGTTCTCTGTGCTCTCTGTGTGCTCTGTGGTGAATAATCCGGGTTAGATCCAATACCAGGTACTTAAGGTTTGCGCGGGCAACATAAATCTGTTCGGCGATCGAGGGCGGCCGATTCTCAAAGGTGCGTCATTCATGGTATCGGCCATTTTCGACCGTCTCCGCAGCTTAAGTACCTGGTATTGGGGTTAGATCTCCTCTCCGGCCTGCCACTCGCCAGAGTCGTGAAGAACCCGCTCGGCGCGTTTGGCGACAGACAGAAGCACAGAATCGGATCGGGCTTTGCCCATTATGTGAAGGCCAATGGGCAGCCCCTCGTGGTCCATCCCGCAAGGGACCGATATGGCGGGAATGCCGGCCAGATTCGCCACCACGGTGTAAATGTCACCGAGGTACATCGCCAGGGGATCGTGTATGGTCTCGCCAATTCGATAGGCAGTAGTGGGTGCGACAGGACCTAAGATGACATCGCATTTCTGAAACGCCAAGTCGAGATCGCGCGCTATTAGGGCGCGAACGGCACATGCTTTCTTGTAGTAAGCGTCGTGATAGCCTGCGCTCAGTGCGAAGGTGCCGAGCATGATCCTCCGCTTTACTTCCGGCCCGAACCCGGTACTCCGCGTCGCAGTAACCATGTCGCCCAATTTGTCTGCAGGCAGTCGGTGACCAAACTGACACCCATCGTAGCGGGCAAGGTTCGAGCTGGCTTCGCTGCATGCGATAATGTAGTACGAAGCGATGGCATATTCCGTATGAGGAAGACTTATGGGCACGACACTGCATCCATCCGACCTAAGGAGGTCAATGGCGCGCGAAACGCATGCTTCTACGGAGGCCGAGAGGCCAGCCCCTGAGTATTCCTTAGGTACACCCACCCGCAGGGGGGCGCCCACCGATCCCAACTGCGGCTCACTGATGCTGTCATGGATTGACGTCGCATCCAGCGGATCGTGGCCGGCGATGGCGCTGAGCACAAGCGCGGCGTCCCCAACGTCCTTGCCGAGCGGGCCGATCTGATCGAAGGATGATGCGTAGGCCACGAGGCCATACCGGGAGACCATGCCATACGTCGGTTTCATCCCCACAACGCCGCAAAATGAAGCTGGCTGGCGGATAGATCCACCAGTATCGCTGCCTATCGCCAAAATGGCTTCCCTGGCCGCAACAGCAGCAGCCGACCCGCCACTTGTTCCACCTGGCACTCTGTCCAGACAGTGCGGGTTCCTGGTGATCTGCATCGCCGAGTTCTCAGTGGTTGAGCCCATCGCGAACTCATCAAGGTTAGTCTTGCCGAGCACGATTCCATCGGCGTTGTGGATCCGGGTTACAACGGTGGCATCGTACGGCGGAATGTAGTTCGCGAGCATCCTTGAGGCGCAGGTTGTGGGGATCCCCTTTGTGCAGATGTTATCCTTTACAGCTATCGGCAATCCCGCGAGAACACCAATTCGCTGCCCTGTTCGGCGGCGCCGATCAACCTGTTCTGCATCGGCAAGAAGCTCGCTTCGTGCCCGCAGATGCAAAAAGGCGCGGACCGCTGATTCGCGCTGATCAATCTGCTCCAGAACGGACCTCATGACCTCAACACAGGAAATCTGTCCAGACCCGAGCAGCTCTTTGAGCGTGCCAGCCGTCATCTTAGCGAGCGACACAGTGACTGTCTCCGATGCCCGAAACGGATTGACTCTTTGCTATTCTCCAGGAAAATCCAAAATCTAAAATGTCATCCCTTGCTCGGCCTGAAGTCTTCCAGGGTCAGCTCGACGGAGCTCACGCCGCGATAGGTGTTGAGGTGCGGGCGGAAGGCCATGTCCAGCGTGTTGGTCTTGCTCAGCTCGCTCAACTCATTGAAGCGTTCCGCGGCATTGAACGCCACCACGCGCCGGACCGTGGGGCCTTGGCGCGCGTGGAAGGCGAAATGCTTGTCCCCGCTCCCCAGCGGCTTCGGGGGCGTGGTGACGGCCACGTCGAACGCCGCGAACAGCGGGCGCGGGTTGCCTGAGCCACACGGCTCCAGCTTCTCCAGGTCGGAACAGAGCTGGCCATTGACCTCGCTCAACTCGAGCCGCTCATCCACATGCAGCACCGGCGCCAGGTCATCCGCGCTGAGCTGCGCCGCGGCTGTGGCCTGAAACGCCTTCCGGAAGGCCGGGATATTTTCCGCCTTGAGCTGCATGCCCGCCGCCGCGGCATGGCCGCCAAACTCCATGAAAAACAATTCGCCAAGCTGTTCCGTCAAGTGCTTCTTCGTGCTCGC
>Ga0315279_10001708_pt1 | contig 35750 bp, 32 predicted proteins | sample YL17G06_20_MG_FD_203694 | JGI IMG/M metagenome (GOLD analysis project Ga0315279, IMG submission 203694) | Sediment microbial communities from Yellowstone Lake, YNP, Wyoming, USA - YL17G06_20 | ecosystem: Environmental > Aquatic > Freshwater > Lake > Sediment | place: USA: Wyoming | collected...
GCTTTGGTGGCAGCCTCAAGCAACTGTGTTTGATCGAAATCTAGCTCAGAATCTGGTAAGGACACCTGAATCTCCATGAATCCTGATTTTCCAGCTTTCAGTAGTCCATTAAGCGCTTTTGTTCGATGTTTGGTGATCCATTCTATGTCCCATATTGCTGTTGATTTTCGAGATGTAAGTCTTGACAGACGCCATCTTAGACGTTTTCGAGCTCCTCTCTAAACGCATTGAGATCGTTGGGATTCCAGTACAAAATATCATAGCCACTTAAATCAAAATGAATCCTAGGGCCTCCCTTTCTATAGTCTGGACTATTCTGATTATGATCTTCACGAGCAGTTAAAATGATGTTTCGGAATTTGTCAAGTCCCATGGCATATCCAACTTCAAGATAACAGTTTGGTCGTTCATTAGTGAGATCTGCGACGATGATTTCCGAAGATTTGATGAATCCAACAATCTCACTTTTGAGTAATTGGCCTTCATTGTGCTTGTCAACACGTTTTGGGTTAAGTCTACATGATTTCAATGCTGGAACAATGGCAGTTGCACAAACTGCATCCAAATCAGAGTTGCCTATTTGCATAATAATAAATGCCTCTTTCATAGTGTGTCACTCTCTCTGAAACTATTGGTCTTCTCTCATCAAACATAATGTTGGGTAGTCAAATATGTTTCGTCATTAGACAAAGATCAAAGAACTATTTTCTTTTTCTGAAGAGCATCTGTCCATTGTAGGAGCAGATGAACTCGAAGTCAGTCTCCAACAACTGTCAGAGCCATGACATCTTCAAGAAGCACATTGGCGGATTGAGCAAGCTTGAAAGTCTGTGGCAATATGTCGAGCAAGGAAGTAGTAATCAACACACCTGCCGCAAAAGCCCCAAGAATTCCAATGTTTTTCCTGTATCTTGCTGCAAAGATACCTCCAAACATAGTTGAGAAACAAGTAATAACAGTCAGAGGAATTGCGTCAAAGTTCATATGAGCACTACGTTTTGAACTAAGCTACTTAACAGTTTTCGTTAATAGCGCGCGCGATAACTAGTCCTTGATAAATCTTTTAGTCAAACAGCTTTAAATCGAGTCTAAGCGGTATGCTTCATTTAGATAAGGCGCTGAAATAGTTGAGCACAACTTTTGAATCGTTGAGCAATGTTCTGAAGCATCGGGTAAGACAAAAAATCATCCTAGTCCTATCCGAACAAGGGACTATTTCTTACGTTGATCTGATGAACGTTGTAGGAATTGCGAACACCGGAAAATTCAATTATCACCTCAAGATTCTTGGCGATTTGATTAACAAGGACGAAAACGGCAAGTATGTTCTATCTGGCAAAGGCCAATTGGCTGTGCAGTTTCTCCAGAAGTTCGCTGGTAAAGAGACTGAACCAATACCTCTGCCTATGGACCTGAAAACCTTTGAGACCCGAGCTTTCAGTCTCGCACAGGGGTTCATATGGGTGCTGCTTGTCGTTCCTCTCATAGGCGTTCTGTTTTGGTGGTATCCCTACTTTGCTGATCGTGCGAGCGCGTTCATTGGCGATCCGACGATCCCATTGATGATATTCACCCTGATTGCAGTTTCAGTTTTCGCGCTTTTCGGTATGGCGGCCTTGCCAAAGATTGACATAGATCATGACGGCATCGTTGTCAAATACGGCATTTGGCGCTTCTTCTTTCCTCTGGAAGAGGTCACAGTAGACCCCAAAGGACACATTCTGAAGTTGGGCCAAGGCTGGACTACTTTTGGCTGGCTCATCCCATTCAAGGAAAAAGAATGCATGAATCTCTTAGACAAACACGTACGAACTTTCCGATCGAAGCCATTTTTCCTTATATACCTGCTCCCCCCGCTCATACTTGGCTTCTACTCTGAACTTGCGAGATATCTTGGTGTAACGTTAACCCCATCCCTCTGGGCTTTTCAATGGGGAGTCACAGCGGCCATTTCAATGACAATATTTGCCTGTGGCGCTCCCACTGACATGCAAATAGGCAAGCTAGGCCGAGGCGCTTCCGCGATCGTCTTTGGCGTTTCAATTGGAATTGTAATATTCTTTTTAATGTTTTTCAGCCTACAAATCCACTAGGCAAGTGCGCGCAAGGTTTCCTTCTATTTTCGTTTTCTGAAAAGCATCACATTTCCGTCAGAAAACAATTCCCATTTGACCTCACACTCTCAGATTGTACTCAGAAAAGAAAAAACGCATGCTTCACGAACCGTTTTGTAGACACAGATCATACCTCTCCTCTGTGACCCTCTTTCCCCAAATTTCGTGCGTTTTCTCCTCGGCTTTACTGAAGCCAAAGCGTGTGTAGAGATGACCAGCTTCCTTTAGTTCGCTTGTGGTCCAGAGGAACATGGTTTTGTACTTGCGCTCCTTGCAGAACCGAAGCGCTTCATTTAGGAATTCTCTCCCAATACCAAGCCCTCGATAGTCAGGGTGAACTAGGAACCAGCGAAGTTGAGCGTCTACTTTCGAATGCTCGACAATGGCGATGGAACCAATAATTCGACCGTTTGTCTCTGCCAGCCAAATTCGATCTTTATCAGAACTGAACGATTGGACAAATTCTGCAAGCCCACCTGCAACGTATGCTTCGAATGTTTGGTCGTAGCCATATTCTTTTGCATATAAGATCCCATGAAGATAAACGAGATAGCCTATATCGCCCGGCTTAATATGATGCCGTATCTTCCATCGGACTTTCGTGTGAACGCCTCTTTACATTCATCATGGCAATTCGCCTAACTACCGCTAAACGTATTGTGTTTGACTATTTTGTCGGAGCGCGTGTTAACACTTTCCCATTTAACTGCACACTCTTTACGCACGCTGCTTGTCTGTAAATGTTTCTTGACCTGATGAGAACCAGCCCCCCTTCTGCATCTTGAGATTGCAATTCTACTCGGTCAAAGTTTCTTGACAAAAAAGGCTTTCTTATGGTATTTGTATCATATTGTGGAGAAATACTGCATGACTTCTGAAGACGAGGTCTATTCGACCATATTCACTTCTTTGAAACATCCTGTCCGCCGTAAGATTCTCAGGATGCTCTCAGAGATGCCGAGAAGTTTCTCTGAGGTGCTTGAGGCTCTTGGAATATCCAGTTCCCACTTAACCTATCACCTTGAGAGCCTTGGAGAACTCGTTTCCAAGATGGAGAACGGAAAATACAAGCTGTCCACGTTCGGAGAGGCTGCCGTGACAACCATGAGTAAGGTTGAAGAGCCTCCAAAAGCGGTTGGCGGAAAACCTGTCCTGCCATCTTCCCTCAAATTGAAATCCCTTTTTGCTTTGCTCATCGTGGCAATTGTCGTCTTGGCATCTCTGAACTATGCGCAATACCAGTCTCTGAATAGAATCACTGCAGATTACGAACCACTAAGAGAGCTATCTGATATGGTAAAAAACGGCGAGTTACTACAATCTCGGTATACCCTTAGATATAAATCCAGTTCGTACACTTCGATTTCGCCTGAAGATCCTTGGTACTGTATCATGTACGTTCCATTCGACAATTCCACACTGAACTTGGCTCTGACAGTAAACAGCATTCTAATCCCTGGCTACATCGCCATAACCGTGCAGAAAGGAGACGCTCTTGCCACGAACGAAACAGCGCCTATAGTTCAGAGTCTAAATACAACCATGAGTGGAAGATACTCGGCACTACTGCTCTCAAAGGGGTGGTACACCGTATGCCTTGTAGGATCAATAATAAAATTGGGCAACACCACTTTCATAGTATACTTAGTGACACCGCAGATCAACATTGATTGTTCGATGTCACTAGAACTAATTCACGAAGGAAATAATTCACCCTTCGCAGTGGCACGTTGATAGATCGCCGATAAATTGTGGAAAGCGCGCGCAGTTTGTCTTCCTGTTTTCGTTTTCTGAATGGAATCACATTCTCATAACGGTAAACGTACTCACGCCCTGCTTCAATCAGCTTCTTGGCCTCGTCCACGTTACCAGCCACTGCCGAGTGGCACGCGCTTAGCGGTAACCTAATAAATCTAATGTTTCATCTCTGAGCAAGCCTAGGGAATTTTTAATACTAGGCTATGTTCTACAAATGATAAGTACCCAAAAAAACATACGTAGTAAGTGGATGAAACCAAATGAGTTTTCATGAGCTTTTTGTTTCGCCGTCAAATGTTTTCAGCGGTTTCCAAACACCTTTGGATAAAGCAGACTACGTTATTCTGGGAGTACCCTTCGACGTCACAAGCACCTATCGCACAGGAGCGAGATTCGGGCCCACGGCAATTAGGCAAGCTTCGCTCAATATCGAAACCTACAGTTTCCGAACTGGAATAGATGTGGAAGACATAAAGATTCATGACCTAGGCGACCTGCACGTATCCACCGACACAGCGAAAACCTTGGAAATGTTGCAGCTTGTCATCAAAGACATCCTGAAGACTGGAAAAATCCCGATCGCAATTGGTGGGGAGCACACCATAACTTATGGCATAGCAAAAGCCCTTGGAAAAACTGCTTCCAAAACCGCCATAGTCAGCTTCGACGCCCACCTCGACTTGCGAAATGAATACTCAGGATTGAAAATGTCACATACAACCTTCATGCGCAGAACAAACGAAGAGGTCAAACCTGCAAAAATCATTGAAATCGGCACCAGAGCAGTTTGCAGAGAAGAGTTGAAATACGCAAAAGAGGCAAGCATAGAATTCTTCACGACACAGTATGTCCGAAAGGAAGGAACCGATCACGTTGCAAAACAGCTAAGAGAGAAACTGGAAGAATATGAAAACGTTTACGTGTCAGTTGACATGGACATCCTTGACCCCGCCTTTGTGCCCGCGGTTCAGAACCCAGAGGCCGACGGTTTGGAAATGTACTATCTGCTGGACATTCTGAATAGCATATGCGACAAGCGTGTCGTTGGCTTTGATGTCTTGGAAATCGCACCTGACTATGATCGAGGAGTCTCTGCAGTCCAAGCTGCAAGGGTCATTTTTGAAATGCTATGTGGAATTGAAAAGTCAAGGAAATCAAAGCGCTAGATCTAGGGTGCTATTGATGCCACTTTGACCTGTTGCACACCTTTTTTTGTTGCAAGAGTCTCTGCTAGGCTTTTTATCTGTTGAGCATCACCTTTGACCGCGATTATTTCCAAACATTTGTTCTTTGCCAAATGAACGTGAAGAGTTGAACAAATAGCAGCCTCAAATCTGTGCTGTGTACTCATGATCTCGTCGAGGAGACCAGGTTTTCCAAGGTAATAGAGCATAAGCACCACTCCTGCCACGCTGCCTCTTGCTTTTCGGGTCGATTCATATTCATTAATGAAGCCTCTAACGGCATCGTGAATAGCCTTTGAGCGACTGTCATACTGCATGCCCTTCCAAGCATTGTCAAACTTTTCCACCAGGGTGGGAGGAAGGGAAACACTGAATCGAGTGACCTTAGTGTCAGACACTCACCTTCACCTTAATGAGTCTAGTTTGTTGCGGAACGCTTTTATATTTGGTGTTACGATTATTCAGATTCGTAACACTTCAGGAAGCTGTGTAACCATGGCCTACTTCAACAGTCGCCAGTTGGCTGCAGCCGCTTTGTTTTCAAGTCTATGGGGCGTGTTGAACGGCGTGTTCTCACCGATCGTATTTCGAATGTTCGGATTGCCCATTCTGTGCGATATGATTGGCTTTACAGCCCTCAGCCTCACATTCTGGTGGGTTCGGAAGGTCGGAGCGGTAACCGTGGTTGGAATTGTTGCGACGGTCATAAATTTCATACTTAATCCAGGAGGAGTCTATTTTCTGGGCTTCACGGCAGCAAGTTTCGTTTTTGATTTAGTTGCCAATCTCATCGGATACGAAAGGATGTTTAAGAAACGTTTTTTTGCTGCGATCTTGTTGGTCTTTATTTCTGTATTGTCGGCGGCCGCAGCAGGTCTGGTAATCGGGAGTTTCCTTATGACCGCGCAAGCTTTGTTAGCGTGGGGTGGAGTTCTCGGTTGGGTTGGATTGCATGCGGTCGGTGGGCTCGTAGGAGGATTGCTTGGAGTATCCTTATTTGGGGGTCTCAACGCTCGAAATATCCAAAGCCCTAATTTGTAAAAAATAAACTCATGGAATTTCTTTCCCTAGATCAGCCGGCAACAACAATTGGAACATGTTGGGTGCTTTAGTCTTTGCTTTTCGATAGTTTTGCGACAAACAAACCATTACAATGGTGAATGTGCGGGTACAATCTTTGACACTTGTCAAGTCCTCTAAGACCTGGTGAACCTCTTCTAGGAGATATTTCAACCAACGAAAACTCCGCGTGCCATTTGAGAAACTTTTCGACAAGCATCTCGTTCTCTTCCACAGTTATGCTAGACGTGGAATACGCCAATGTGCCGTTAGGCTTGACGTAACCAGCACAATTGTCGAGCATTCGCCATTGAACATCAGCCATCCTATCGATGGAACGCGGCGTCAGTCTCCACTTGAACGAGGGCAGCCTGCTGAACATGCCCGTTCCGGTGCACGGTGGATCTAACACAACAAGGTCTGCTTCTACGTTGGAAGGCAAAGAATTGCTAGCATCGGCGATTATTGGTTCTGCAATCTTGACGCCTGCACGCTGGACTTCCTTTTTCCACCCTGCCATCCTGCGCTTTGAGTAGTCAACGGATACGATGAGACCTTCGTTTTGCATTAGTTGCCCAAGATGCGTGGTAGTTTTTCCGGGAGCGCAACAAACATCTAAAACAGTCATGCCTTTGGCAGGACTTGCTGCTTCAGCCACAAAGGATTCTGCTTTATCCTCCACATGGATCAAGCCTTCCTTGAAACAGTCAGTTTTGACAACTGGTTTTCCTGCCTTTGTTATCTTGTACGTGGATGCTGATTGCTCAATCTTCTCGACTTCGATGCCATCTTGATTAAGCCTTCCGAGTATCTCGTTTGCCTCGGCCTTAAGCGTATTTAGCCCTACGCAAAGTGGCGGTGGTGAAATATCTGATTCTAAAATTGCAGTTGCTTCCTCTCTACCGAAAAGCTTGAAGCAATATTCAACAAACCATGCTGGATGAAAAGTCTGTAGTCCAACTCGGGCCGCGTCATTCTTCTGTTCGAGAACCACCGCAGGCTTTTGCGTAAGGAGCAGGCCCAGAAATGGCTCAATCGGTTGCAGTGTCCGCCATCCCAAAATTGAACGAGCAAGTCTCACCGTATTTTCGGCTTCATTCAAATCGATTCTAGACCAGTTCTTAGCGAATCTTGTTTGGTACACATAAAGTCGCAGGAAGGCTTGGATTCCAAGGCTGAAATGACTCAGATTCGCGGGTTTCATTGCGATGTTTATGAAGGTATCTATGAAGTTTCGCCTTCGCACGGTTTCGACCACAAGCAATCGTGCAAGTCTGATAGCATCTCGATCCTGTATATTCAACTGTCTGATGGTTTTCGCTAAGGCAAGCGGTTCACTCAGCCTTCGCATTTCCATCCAGCTGAGAGCCTCAATCGCAAGCGTCCAAGCTTCCCTAAGCAATCTATTCACCAAGTCAGAACAGAGGTGAAGTAGTAGATAAGAATTGAAGACGATAGTAGCCTGCCGCACGTCTTTGGGAAACAGCATCGTAACAGCAAAAGGTCTGACCGGCGAGACCAACACGACGATTCGCGCGCGCTTGTTTCGGTACAACTCGCTATTAGCGCTTATGAAACAATCCTGCAGCGCCTCGATCGATCATCCCATCAAACGAGTGTATGCTGTTACCACGACAGACCGCGCGCGCAATCCGCTATGTCCGTGTGCACCGCAGATATCATTGAAGCAGACGTAAGAAAAGAAAAATTATGGGTAGTGTTGATTGAAATGATTTGCTGGGATGATAGCGTCGTATATGTCGATGATGTTGTCGCTATTGATGTCGGCGTTTCCATTCCAGTTCGAACTCGTTGGGACAGAAGAAAAGGAGCGTTATGGGTAGTGTTGTCCATAGTTGTTTGCGAGGGTTATTGCGTCCAGGATGTTGACTACGCCGTTGTCGTCGAAGTCGGCGTCAGGGTTGAAGCCAGCTTGTCCTATGCTCTTGCCGAACGAGTTCGAAAGGTCAATGGCGTCCAGGACGTTAACGTTGCCGTTGCCGTCGATGTCACCCATGATCGTCACCAAGACCAAACCATAGATGAAGTTGTTGTCCGCCGTGTCAGTTTCGCCTGGAACAGGCCAAGCGTAAGCGCTCAGCGTGTAGTTACCCTTGGCAAAGCCCAGGGTGTTCCACGTGAACGTAAGAGTCAACGGGCACGTCGCGTGCAGGTTGTCGACCTGTCGCGTGCCTAACGCCTTATCGCCTGCGTAGCAGGTAATGTTGAACGTCTCAGCGTATTCGCCGTCGTCGGCAACGACGACGGTCACATTACAGCTGAAGCCCTGACCAATCCGCCTCTTGGCCGTCATGACGCTCATGACCGCGACGGAGTGGCCAGCTGCCGTAGTCCAAGGTTTCATGAGCGGATAGCGGTCAGTGCCGTTGGTGGCAATTACGTAAGGTGTGTCTCCTATGCCGTCGGCCCCAGTCACATTCTGGTACGGGCCACCCTTTTCGTCAACTCCGGCATAAGTGCTCCAGTAGTTGCCGCCAGACGGATAACCATTATCCCACGCGTTGTTTCCCGTTGCCAAGACCGTTATCTGCACGGTGGCCAGAAAGTTGTTGTGGTAAATGACGTTTTCCTCCGAGTTTGCCATGTTCAATACGATTTGATTTCCAGATATGACGTTCTTATAGACCTTGTTTCCGTTAGCCCCAACATTAAGGGTCACAGTGGCTTGAGAGTTGATCATGTTGCCGTGTATGGTGTTGCCGCCCGTGGAAGTTGTCAGTTTGATTGGAGTTGGCGTGTCTTGGAACAAATTGTTGTATATGGCGTTGTTGGTGGCGTTGCTTCCCTCAACCACGATTCCGCAGTCACCTAAAGAAGCAAATATGTTACAGTAGATTCCGCAGTTGCTGGCGTTGACGACAGATACCCCCTCGTTGTAAGTCGTTATCACGATTCCTGTCACGATCGAGCCGGACTGCCCAGGCAGTAAAGTGATGCAGACTCCAGATCCTCCTCCGCTGAAGATGGGTGGGTCTTTTTCACCTATGATCGTGAGCGTCTTGTTGACGGTCAGAGACTCGCTGTAGAAACCCGGGGCGATTATGACAGTTGCTCCCGGTGGCGCAGCATCAATTGCTGCTTGAACGCTTGTATAGTTTTTGCTGTAATAGACGGGCCCGCCTGAGGTCACAGTCAAAATGGTGCTGCCACTGCTTGGCACGTTGTTTGAGTCTCCACTGTAGCTTGCGGCGATGGTTTCAGACCCCGGGAAGTTGTCGGTGTATGTGGTCGAACAGGTTCCATTTGACAGGTTGCAGACGGACTGGTTGAAAGAGCCTGTGCTGCTGCTCGTGCTCCAAGTGACCGTGCCCGTCGGGTTAGACCCAGAGACGGTCGCGGTGCAGTTTGCAGACCAACCGACGGAGACAGGGTTGGGGGAACAGACAACCGACGTCGGAGACTGTGTCGGCATCGGCCCCAAAGCGTAAACAGTGTGGTCGTCTCCGCCAATGTAAACGATGTGATCTGCAATAGCAGGAGAACCATCAATCGTAGAGGCGGTGGTTCTGTAACTCCATATAAACGCTCCGGTGGAAGCGTCCAAACAGTAAACCTTCCAGTCCCATGAGCCTACGTAGACTTTGCCGTCAGCAACACCGGGAGAAGATAACACCCAGTTGCCGGTTGTGTAGCTCCATATGAATGCGCCCGTCGCAGCGTTCAAAGCGTAAACCTTGTCGTCCTCTGAGCCCACGTAGACGACACCACCAGCAACAGCAGGAGAAGAAAACACCGAACCGCCTGTTAGGTAGTTCCATATGAATGCGCCGTTTGAAGCGTTCAAAGCGTAAACCTTACCGTTACCTGAGCCCACGAAAACCACGCCACCAACAACAGCAGGAGAAGACTCCACCCAAGGGGGTGCTGCGTAGCTCCAGATGAAGGCTCCAGACGAAGCGTTTAAGCAATAAATCGTGCCGTTCCCTAATCCTCCGTACTCGTCCCCTGATCCAATGTAGACCTTGCCGTCAGCAACAACAGGAGAAGAATATACGAAGTCGCCGGTTGTGTAGTTCCATATTTGTGCGCCTGTTGCGGCGTTCAAAGCATAAACATTCTGGTCACCTGAGCCAACGTACACTATGCCACCAACAACGGCAGGCGAAGAACCCACCCAACTGCCTGTCGTGTAGTTCCAGAGAGTTTGGTTTGTGGTTGGCGCCGTTGAAGTCGAAGACCCCGTGTGCGTCAGGTCGTGGTGAAACATGGGCCACCAGTCAGTGGGATCTACGGTAGACTGTGAACCAAGAAGTCCGGGGCTGCCATGAGAATCGGCTGCTCCAGAGAAAATACTCAAGGGAAACACCGACACCAAGAACAACACAACCAAGACGAAACTAACAACTGCTTTTCTCTTCATTTTCCCAACCCTTCCCGCGCGCGCTCCCCCGTCTTCCCCAGAACAGGTCCGCTCGACTAATAATGGTTAGCCCAGTAATGCCATTTAAACTCTGTGAAACAAAGTTTCGGCGCGCGCTAGGGCGTTGCTAAATCGAATTGTTTGTGTCAATTTCTGCTCACCTTCCAAGCATAGTTGCATTCTCCTAACACTTCCACGTACAAATCATGGGCGTCTAGCCAAGCCAAACCATGACCAAACAAGTTTATGTCAATCCCCCGAATTTAGCAACACGCTAGCGCGCTAAATCTCCCTCCAAAGTATCATTGACTAAAAGTATGGATATGGAAAACAGGTAGACGGCAGCGTTCAGCGATATCTCGTCGGACGCTGGATATAATTGATTATGAGGTTGTTCAAGAGCGCGCATTTAGAGAAAAGACATGAGAGTCCATCGTTTTGTAGCATTTTCGTGTAACAGTTGCGTAACAATCAGATTTTCATGGCGGTCGAATCACACGCGCCGCGTTGATTTCATCTTTTTTGCATCTCCCGCGTTCAAGACACGTGTACAACGCGCGCAAGGTGTCAGCGCCTAGGCTTTCTTGCAGACACGATGACATGCGTGTACTCATCACCCTCAACAGGCAGCAAATCCATCGGATTGTGCGGCCACAAACCAGAATACGTCGCCTCCACCTCATCAAGCATCAAGCCTGACTTGGCCAACGCATCTTTCAATCGTCCTTCACTCGCAATCTGCCCGTAGTTATGTTCCTCAGCGAGCCGCATGCTTTCTGACCCTTCCCGGTACCATATAGAAACGAAGAACGTCTGACCGCCGGCGCGCAGAACTCTGGCACATTCCCTGAGCGCCAGCACTGTCTCAGGCACATTGTCAAAACCAAAAAATGAAGAAACAGTCGAGAACACCGCATTCTTGAAACACAAGTGTTTGGCATCTGTCACGACAAGCGAAAGTCTATCGTAGGTTCCGGCCTTGAGGGATCTGTTCATCAAGCCGCGCAACAGCCTCTCATCTATGTCCGTCCCTACCACTACAGAATCTGCAGAGCACTTATCGAGCAGAGGAAGAAGAAAAGTGCCCATTCCGCTTGCAACATCCAACACTACATTGTCAGATTGGAAGCTTGAACAAGTCACATAGTCAGCAAGCTTCTCCATCATTTCCCGCGTGGCTGCTTTTTGGTCGTCCCTAAGGTACGAGTCATATTGCCGTCTCACTTCCAAGTATTTCTTCTCGTCTGCCACGTTCACTTTCCACTCAAATTCCTTCTCCGACAGTCCCGCATCTTTGAGCAACCCAATCTGTTCCTTAACCTGAAACACATGTCCAGAAGGGCACTTGAAATACCCGCTGACATGACGGTTGCCGCGCATCGTTCCCTCAAAGAAGAGACAAGCTGAACAGACTGGACAGGCAAGCAGCTTTCCAAGCTTGCTATGCATACACTTCACGGACTCAGAATAGGCGTCCTCCGTTTCTTTAAGACTTTCTCATTCAACACCTTAATGCCCGGACCACGTGCCCGAATCGGGGTTGTAACAAATAGAAACGCCCGCGCAGAATTCAACATGCACGGCAGCAGAACGGCACACCAAACCCCACAAGAAGACCCAGCCACACACTCACCTCAGTACTGTGCGTGCTGAAAACCTAGGGGGGAGGGGGTAGGTCATTTTTGGCTGATTTTCAACCAAAAACCATGTTGAACAGTCCATACCATAGGCCTACACCTAACATACCAACAAAATCGCGCGCACACGGAAGCAGCAACATTCAATAAGCAAAAATTGCATACCCGCCCCAGCCAGTCTTCCACCGCCGCCGACAACACACGCTTATGCAAGGCGTCAACGATAGAGGACAAGAGATTTTAGGCAACCTACTTCATAAAACTACCCAGGTCAAGACGAGAATGGCGCAGAAACACCTGGACGAATTCTCACTCCGAGAACACAGACCCCTCATGGAAAAGAAGGCCGAGACAACAGCCATGGCAATTCCTCAAAACAACGCAGAAGAAAAAAAGAGGCACACCTTTCCACCGCTCGCTCCCCAGAACTTGGCATGTTCCTATTTCGTCTCAGCCACCTACGACGGAAAAGCTGGAAAGGCCGTCGTCAAGCTGTATGAGCCAACTTCCGGGCAAATCTACTTCTGGTACGACAACACCGGACATCAACCATACTGTCTAACAAACCTCTCGCAGTACGAACTTGAAAAAATCAGCCGTCTAACTCAGCACCCAGGCTTTGACCGTTTTGAAATCATTGAGAAATTCGATCCATTACTGAACAGAAACGTAAGCATAACGAAGATAGTGACAAAAGACCCATTGGCCGTCGGGGGACGCCCGACAGGATGCATCAGAGACATAATCCCTGAGGATTTCCCGAAAGTGTCAGATACCCAGATTTCTCCGGAAGAAATCAAAGTCTGGGAATCAACCATAAAATACTACCAATCCTACATTTACGATCGACAGCTTCTTCCCGGCATGATCTACGAAATAAAAAATGGAAACCTCATCCTGAAGCGGTTGGAAGACGTCGACAAAATCGTGAGTCAAATACGATGCATCTTCAAGGACGCAACTGATGAAGAGCTAGATTTCATAGACGAATGGGCAAGGCTGCTTGAATATCCAGCGCCGAAGTTTCGCCGTGTGGCCCTTGACATCGAAGTTCTAGCTCCAATCCCAACAAGAGTGCCCGACCCGCGGGAAGCAGTCTACCCGATTATTTGCGTATCGCTTTACGGTTCGGATAAACCAAAAAGAGTTTTGCTCCTCAAACGTGAAGGAGTTCGCGAAGGAGCAGAACATCTCCCAGCGGATGTTGAAGTTGAAAGCTTCGATTCAGAGGAGAAGCTCATAAGATCTGTTTTTGACGTCTTGTGGGACTATCCTTTCGTCTTGACTTTCAACGGCGACGACTTTGACCTTCACTATCTCTTCAACCGCGCCCTGAACTTCGGCATCAAAAGAAGCGATATACCGATTGAAGTTGGAAAACGATCATGTACATTGGATTACGGAGTGCACATTGACCTCTACAAGTTCTTTTTCAACCGTTCAATCCAGATTTACGCCTTCACCAATCGTTACAGAGATGTGACATTGAGTGATGTAGGCAAAGCTTTGATCGGACTTGAAAAAATACCTCTGGAGAAAGCATTCGGCGACCTGACCTATTCTGAATTGGCAAAGTATTGTCTTAGAGACTCCGAAATCACGTTTAAACTCACGAGCTTTGATGACGAACTCGTGATGAAGCTGATTTTGGTGCTGACGAGAATCAGCAGCATGCCGATGGAAGATGTGACCCGACAAGGTGTCTCTCGCTGGATAAGAGACTTTCTGCAACGCGAACACCGCAAGAGAAACATGCTCATCCCTAGCCCGCAAGACATACTGGCAACTAAGGGCAAAACCGCCACCAAAGCAATCATAAAAGGCAAAAAGTACAAGGGAGCGATAGTAGTCGAACCCGTTCCAGGAATACACTTCAACGTTGCCGTCATGGACTTCCCAAGCCTGTACCCGTCAATAATCAAAGTCTGGAACTTGGGCTACCAGTCGATCCTGTGTCCACATCCTGAATGTAGAACTAACGTCATCCCAGACACGCCGCATTGGGTATGCACCAAAAAGCGAGCGCTGGAAAGTCTGCTCATCGGTTCGCTTAGAGACCTGCGAGTAGATTGGTACAAACCTAAATCAAAAGACAAATCGTTAAACCCAGACTTGCGAAGCTGGTACAATGTAGCACAAGGAGCGCTCAAAGTCATATTAAACGCAAGCTACGGAGTTTTTGGAGCTGAAACCTTTGACCTCTACTGTCCGCCCGTAGCCGAAGCCACAGCAGCTATCGGCAGACACTTAATAACCAAGATACTCAACAAAGCAAAAGAATTAGGCATACAAGTGCTCTATGGAGACACGGACAGTCTCTTCCTCAAAAACCCGTCAAAACAGCAAATCGAAGAACTAGCACACTGGACCGAACATGAGCTCAAAATGAGTCTGGACGTCGACAAGGTCTACAGGTACGCGGTTTTCAGCACACGCAAAAAGAATTACCTCGGAGTCCTAGAAGAAGGGGCCGTGGACGTCAAAGGATTGACAGGCAAGAAGAAGCATATCCCAATTTTCATCAAGAAAGCCTTCGACCAGATGAAAGACCGTCTTTCGAAAGTCAAGAGCCCGCCAGAGTTTGAAAAAGCAAAAAAGGACATAGCAGAGATAGTCCGCGACTGCTACATGCGACTGAAAAGACGAGAATGGGAAAACATGAACGAACTCGCATTCAACGTGGTCTTAGGCGAAGAAATTGCGCACTACACAAAGACAACGCCTCAGCACGTCAAGGCAGCAAAGATCTTACAGGCAAATGGTGTGGAACTGAGGGCAGGAGACCGCATAAGCTTCGTTAAAACCGTCAAAGAGCCACGCGTCAAGCCAGTTGAGTTGGCGACCAAGAACGAGGTTGATGTCGACAAGTATTTAGCTTACGTGCATTCGACTTTTGACCAAGTCCTAGATGCATTGGGCCTGGATTTTGACGAAATAATTGGACTGACAAAACTGGAAAGGTTCATGTAAACATTCTTCAACTTAAGAAACGAATTTGAGTCCCCTTGACTTCAACGGCACTGCTATACTCTCCCTGCTCAAGACAGAAAGCAACGCATAACCGATTATTGCTATTGCGACCAGACTGCTCACTGTAATGCTCACCACGCTGGCGGTCCAAAAGGGCCAGTTCACAGGAATTCCAACGTTGAAGATGTTTGAAGGAGCTCCGAAAATCATCCACACGTAGCTGCCTACAACTAAGCCAATTTCTACGGAAGCCAACACACATCCTATGAGCCGTCTTTTTCTGAACAGAAATATTATGATGCCTACAAGCAAGTTTGCGAACGGTCCAAAAACAACATCATAAACGCCATTCGACATCGGTAATGAAGTGAACATGTCGCCGGCTAAGGCTCCCGCGGTCACTCCGACGATGGCAGGCCATCCGAACAGTGCGCAAAGGGGAATCAGACAATCGGCGATGCGGAGTTGAATCGTAGCAGCTGCACTCTGTCCCTGAACAATCACTAATGTAGCATACAAAGCTGCGAGCGCGCGCGAGCTGCTAGTCTGTTCCACGTTTCTCACTCTTTGAATTACTGAAGATGTGAGTTCTGTCGCTCTTAATAAAAAGAGGGAAGAGACTTGTATAAATCTAGTTTCTATCATTTCAGTCCTTTTGATCTGAGTGCTCCTATGATTCCAGGTCTTCTGAATGTCAATAGTAGTGAATAGCCGATTCCCGCGACGGCGATCAGACTGCTTATCCAAATGCTAAGCATCATGGCAAAAACGACGGGCAATCCATTGAGTACTTCTGGGGGTGGAAAGAACAGCCAAAGATAACCACCGACAACGAGGCCTATCGGGACAGATCCAACTATACATGCTACAAACTGATGCTTGCGAAGCAGGAGAATTAGACTTGCCGCGATCAAGTTGGCAATGGGTCCGAATATGACGTCTTGAGTTCCGAGAAAATAGTACGAGTTGGTCAAGAGGCATCCAATGGTCACCCCACCGACGGCGGGCCACCCAAAGAGCGCAACCAAGGCAATAAGACAATCAGCGATACGCAGTTGGATTGGTCCGTAAACAGTTGGATTGCCAACCGAAATCATTTGAAGCACGTTGATTACAACATAGAGGGCTGTGAATGTCGAAGCAAGCGTAATGCTTCTACTGTCGATTCTCACTTTTTCACCTCCGACACCGGGGTTTGTTGTGGCGGAACGGGTGGAGGTCCACTCACCCGCCAGACACCTTACAAATATCATGCGTGTTTATAAAACATTGCAAAGAATTGGAGTGCTGATGAGCCTGATGCTATTTCAGTACGAAAAAATGAAGAACGATAGCCAAAAAAGTCAATGCCGCCACGAGAAGTGAGATCAGCAAAACCACCTGCCTCTCGGTCAAGGGATGATGATAGGTCAGAACTGTAACCAAGCTTCGTCGGTGATCCGAAGAAAGTTTCTTCCCGTCAAAAGACAGGCTCCCCTTCTTTCTGTAGAAGAAGAAAGTTAGCAATATCAATGATGAATTGAAGATGTAAGGCAGAATGGATATAACCACGGTGAACTTCAAGTTTGAAATTACCACATACGAGGCTATCGTCATTCCTATGGCAAAGGATCCTGTGTTGCCGACGAATATTCTGCCTTGAAGATTCAGAGCGGCAAGTATCAGCCAGACCACTAATGGAACATAGAGGAGAGTTGCGTCTGACCCTGAAATAATCATTAACCCAATTAGAACTATTGCTGGGCAAATTGTTTCCAGTCCGTTTAGTCCACCAAGCTGGTTAACGGTGTTGGTAATTACTGTTACAAGCAATGGCAGTATTATGAAAAAGTAGTAAATGCCAAAGTCAATGGTTCCAAGAACTGGGAGTGTTATAGAAGTGCGCAGTTTAAGTGCAAAAGCGAAGGAGATTAGCGGTATTGCGGCTACTAATGGAAGAAAGGCCTTGTAGCGCCACTTAAGGTCTATCCAGTCATCCAGCATGCCGAGAAAACCGCCAAAAAGTATGCATACTGCCAAGATTAGAGGTGCAGACCAATCCAAAGTCTGAGGGGCGGAACCTCCGTTTGAGATGTTAACTACGTTGAAGTAGTAGATGAGAAAAAGGTAAACTACGCTGATCAAAACAAAGATGACGCCGAGGCCATTGGGGATCAAGGGTTTGTTTGGTTTATGTATGTCAGGAACTTTCGGAAACAAACGTGCGGTTCTCCATTAAGTAGGTGGATAGTCTTGATAGTATTTTTGCCAGTCAATTTTGTATAGAGCAACCAATGGAACGAGTCCGCCGTATTTGTTTTGTGAATCAGTCGGGCTGAGATTTTCCCCTGAGAAGAACTCTTCCGTGAAGTAAGTCGGCACAGAGACGTTTACTGCATTAGGATCTGTCACACTGTTCACTTGACACCACCGGTTCTTTGCATAGCTCATCAGCTTGTAGACTGTTGAGCTCATGCCGACGTCATTCCATGTCCACGTGCTCCCTGTGAAGTTGCCAAATGTCGTCTCATTTTGCCACGAAGAGGCTTCATCGATGAAATGCCCGTCTATGAGGCGTTGCTGAGCGCCTCCTGAAATTTTTGCCATCCAAGTCCATTTCCCGTTGTCGCCACCTGCCCAATCAATCCAGTTGCCATAATAATCAAAAGTGATGAACACGAGTATGTATTGGGTATTGTACTTCTTCAACATGTTCAGTGAATAGGTCTCGTTTGCCATGAAGATGAACCCGACGTTTTCTATTTGAGTGCTGTTTATTGTGGCGTTGTCACTGAGTGATGTGACGTTGCCCATTATCGTCAGCCAATATCCGTAGTCCCACCAACTGCATACGACGGTGCCTGCGCTTTGCTTGTCGTTCAAGTACTTCACCATGTCCAGCCACTCCCTGACGGGCTGGTTGGGTACTATTGAAAGACTCGCAGCCGTGATTGTGACTGGCGTGTAAGCTTGCCTGTAAACTTTAGGAACGCCACCAGACTGTGGTGAAAAGGCAAGGTTAGTCATCAGAATTAGAAATATGAGGAATACAGCGGCTCCGCTGAATTCTCTTCCTACACGCTCAAGCCCGATTCTTCTTTTGCCAGTTATTCTAGGTGGTTCTTTTAGCAACGTTACGAAAGGCTTCAAAATACCCACTATTCCTACTGATGCTAGGAGAGCAAACCCTATGGCCAAGAGGATCAGCAAACGAACCATTGAAGCTGCAAAATAAAGGGTCGTCAAACCTAACAGCAGCATGAACAGATTTCTTGTGGTAAGATTCCGCGCAGCAAAGAACAAGCCGACAGCAAAGAAGACAATTCCAATACCAAGATCGTAATAAATTGAACCCCAAGAAGAAATTCTGTGCTCAGCCACAGACTCGATAAGTGGCGTACCTCCTCGCAAGAACGGATCCAGAACCGTTAGAATCTTTGCAGAAATAGCGCCCATATAGCCTAATGATGAAAGCGCGACAAAGCTGCCGACTATCGCTACTAGGAATACTACGACAAACAAGAACTTCTCTCTAGACGAAGTCAAGTTATGCACGATTTCGCTTAGGACAAGCAGAACAAACACTCCAGCGACTGGCAGGATGGTCGAGCCTACCATGTAGCTGGGACCGACTTCGGTTCTGGTGCTTATGGCCAGAAGCAAACTGAGGCCGAAGGTAATGCTGTACGCCAAGAGTAATCGCCGTGAATATCTTTTGAGCATAAGCAGAACGAAAACGAAGAGCACAGTTAGATCTATTAGATAGTAGGCTGCACCCCATCCGAGAACAAAGTATGCTAGAGCTGCAGATGATCCGATTGAATACTTCACCACCGAACTGATAGGTCTATCTTCCTCAATCGCCCTGAGAAAGAATAGGCTGAAAGCCAGAAGTGCGAGTACACCGACCACTTCGGTGTCAAAGAAGCCTAATGAGGTTCGTTGAATGTAGGATGGGTTCAAAGCTAAGAACAGCGCCGCAAGCAAGCCGACCGGCTTGCCTCCTATGTCTTTTCCTAGGAAGTATATTACGAAGACGGCAATTGTGCCCATTATCGCAGGCACGAGCGAACAGAAACTCATTACATCAAAATTGAAACCTAGGAACCTGGTAATGTCATAAAACACCGCTGCAGTAATCGGCAGTGAAGGGTAGGATGCCCCCATATTTATTCCATCAGGATACCAGCGTTGCGTGTCAACCCATTGCGTTGGATAGTAAGGTGCAAGCAGACCGTGGTCTGTCATATATTTTGTCAGACTATACTGATAGTACGGGTCAAACTCGGAAAGATGCAGCCCACCGGACTGTATCTCCCAGCGCAACGGCAATATGCGTATTGTGAAAGCTATGAAAAGAATGAGCAGCAAAGCTGAAAAAGTTATCATTGAACTGTGGGTTGTCTTTATTCTCAATTTCCCCAAGCTCTTTATGCCGTTGGAGAATCGTTCCCTGGACAGTACGTTGCTGAGCTTCACTTTTGGTTCATCTCTCCTACACAGTTCCCTGAGGTGTTTTATTTTCGTTGCGGTTAGCTGGGGACTTGAGGATTGTTGACATGACTAGCGCCAACAATATATACCTTTCCAAAAATCGAATAATATGAAACAGATATCACGCAACTATGGTCTTTCGTTTGTATCCATATTTTTCAGGATCGTAAAGCGGAAACGCAGCTATCTTCGCCTTCGACATTTTACTCCGTATGTTCACGTTTACAAGCGCACCTTCCCAAGCCTGAGATGTTTGTACATATCCCATGCCAACGCCGCTTTTGAGAAGCGGAGAAAAGGTTCCGCTTGTCAGTTGACCTATCTTTTCTCCATTGGTTAAGTGGATTTCAAAACCTAGTCGCGGAATCCCGTGCTCCATCATTTTTATGCCTATACGCTTGCGCTTTGGTCCCTCGGTTTTCTGTTTCAGCAACACCTCTTTTCCGATGAATCTGTCCTTTTGCAGTTTCACAACGAAGCCGAGGCCTGCTTCTATAGGCGTTGTGTTCTCGTCAATGTCGTTTCCATACAGGCAAAGTCCAGCTTCAAGCCGCAACGTGTCCCGGGCTCCCAGACCGCATGGTTCTATTCCATAACTCTTTCCGGCTTCAAGAATTGCAGTCCAAAGCTTTACGGCAGGATCTGGCCTAGAAAGCGACGCATCCCATACGAAGACTTCGAAGCCGTCCTCTCCCGTATAGCCTGTGCGGGCAAGGAAAACTTCTACACCAGCAAGTCGTGAATGGCCACATTTGAACCTGCCGATTTTGCTCAGGTCTTCGCTGGAGATTTTCTGAAGCGTCTTTTCTGCGTTCGGACCTTGAACAGCAAACATGGCAACGTTATCGGACACGTCATCGATGCGTACATTGAACTCCTTTACATTCTTTGTGAACCAGTTGTAGTCTTTTTCGCGGTTGCCAGCGTTGAAGACTACAAGAAACTTCTCTTTTTCCAGCCGGTACACGACAAAGTCGTCGACTATGCCGCCGGTTTCGGTACACATAACTGAATACTGCGCACTGCTGGGTGCCAGTGTTGAAACGTCATTTGTTATTACGTAGTTTAGAAAGCGTTCTGAATCCGCGCCTGAAACTATAGCCCGCCCCATGTGACTTATGTCGAAGATGCCGACATTGTTTCGCACGGCTAGATGCTCAGGTGCAATGTCCTTGTAGTAAAGTGGCATTTCAAAACCTGCGAAGACCGTGATCTTGGCTGTTTTCAGATGCATTTCGTACAGCTGTGTTCGGCGGGCTTTATCAGCCATGATTGTTCTCCCCACTAGAACATTACCTAATTGGTTTCACGTCCACATCAATCGGTACCAACGACAGTTTCTTCCCACACTTCGGACATTTCCCTTCATGCTCGTGTAGAATTTCATCAGGAGGCCGAAGATCAGGACCTTCATACAGAATTTGGCCGCACCCTTGACAAGCAACGCGTTGAGGCATAACAACTGTACTCCTTGCGATGACAGAGAAATTAGAATGACCCTGACATATTTATCGGTTGCTAGAGAGCAGCTATACCAAAGACTGAAAACTGTGCACTAGGCAAAATCTTAATTTCATTCAAGCTTTTACTTAGAAACAAAATAGTGCAAAGATGAATGAGCGGCTTGTACGAGCATGAGTAAACACGTCCTAATTATCACAGAGAAACCAGATGCTGCCCTGAGAATCGCCTCAGCCCTTGACGAGAAAGAAAGCCCACAGAGACTGTATGACAACAGTGTACCTTACTACGTTGCCAGACGTGGCAGAGAAATAGTCGTCGTTCCAGCGCTAGGGCATCTGTATACCATTACTGGCGAACAAAAAGGAAGAAGCTACCCTGTCTTCACCTTCAAATGGGTGCCTCGTTATGTCGCCGAGAGGAAGGCAACTAGAATTCGTAGTTGGCTTCAGACAATCACGAAACTGGCGAAAGAGGCTGAAATCTTCATAGACGCTTGTGACTACGACGTGGAAGGATGCATCATCGGGTATTGCATACTGAAATATGCTTGCGGCAACAAGGAGCAGATGTCAAAACGCATGAAATACTCGACACTCACAAAGCAGGAACTTGAAAAATCCTATGCTGAACCACTACCTCATCTGGATTTTGGTTTGATAGAAGCTGGGCGGACAAGACACGAGGTTGATTGGCTCTATGGAATAAACCTTTCCCGAGCCCTAACAAACGCAACGAAAAATTGGAGTGGCAGATATGCAACAATAAGCACTGGCAGGGTTCAGGGTCCGACCCTCAAGTTTCTGGTAACAAGAGAAGAAGACATCAAGACCTTTGTCCCAACACCCTACTGGCAGATCAAAGCCAAAGTTGAGATAAACGGCCAACTTTTTGAAGCGAAGTACGAGAAACAAAGAGTTGAAACTAGAAAAGAGGCAGAAGCAATCGTAGATGCCTGCAAAAACAAAAAAGGACAGATCGAAGAAGTCGAAGTCAGAGAATTCATACAACCACCGCCTTTTCCCTTTGACCTGGGCATACTGCAGAATGAGGCTTACAACTTGTTCAAGTACACACCGCGGCGCACCCTGAGCATAGCTCAGCAGTTGTATCTGAACGCGTTAATCTCTTACCCAAGAACCGACAGCCAAAAACTCCCGTCTACAATAGGCTATAAGATGATACTGAAGAATTTGAGCAAAGCTGAGGAATATAAAAGGCTCACTTCAGAATTGCTTGCACAACAGACGCTCAGACCAAACGAAGGAAAGAAAGAAGATCCGGCACACCCAGCGATTTATCCAACGGGGAACCTTCCAGAAAAAGGTCTTGAAACATCTGAAAGGAAAATCTGGGACCTAGTGGCCCGCAGGTTCATGTCGGTTTTCGGTGAATCCGCAGTAAAGCAAAGCATGAAAGTCTGCTTAGCAGTTGATGGACATCATTTCTACCTCGATGGAAGAAGAATACTGACAGAGGGGTGGATGCATTATTATGAACCTTACGTTAGATTTGAAGAAGTCATTTTACCGCCAATAAAGGAAGGACAGCCCGTCAACATCAAAAGAATAGTGTTGGAAAGCCTTCTCACCGAGCCGCCAGCACGGTACAACCCCAGCAGTTTGCTCAGAGAGATGGAGGAGACAGGAATAGGCACGAAGGCGACGAGAGCCGACACGATCCAGACGCTTTACGACCGCGGATACGTTAAAGATGAAAGAATGACAGTGACAGGCTTGGGCTTCGAAGTTTCTGGAATTTTGGAAAGATATTGCCCAACAATCATTTCAACAACGCTCACAAGGGAACTTGAGACGAAAATGAACAGGATTCAAGAGAACAAGGAGAAAAGAGAAGAGGTTCTGACCGAAGTTGTTGAAATACTAAAGCCAGTTTTGGAAAGACTGAAAAAAGAGGAGAAGTCCATAGGCGAACAGCTTGGTAGCGCTTTGGAAAAAGCAAGGTTGGAAGAAAGAACAATCGACATTTGCCCTGTGTGCAAGACTGGAAAACTGATTGTAACCTACTCAAGGAAGACTGGCAAGCGTTTCGTCGGCTGCACAAACTACTTCAGAGGACTGTGCAAAACTTCATTCCCACTTCCTCAAAAGGGCTCGCTGAGATTGGATGGAAAGAAATGTCTCAAATGCAGTTGGCCGACGATCGAGGTGAGAATGAAAAGACGCCCTTGGATCTTATGCTTCAACCCTGAATGCCCGTCAAATAAAGGACGTGAAGGAAGTTGAAATGTGCGATATGCGGTAGAGAATCGGGTGTGAACAGCTATTGCCTATTTCATGCAAAGGCACATGGAAACATCGTCGCAAAGTATGAGCAATGGGAGAAAGCAGTGGGTATTTCTTGGAAAGAGTATTTAAGTGAGATTGCCAAGAATCCATTAGCAGGAGAATGGGCCAAAGAAGTCGCCCACCACATGATGTCAAGTGGAGAACAAATAGATGTCAAAAAACGTAAAGAAGAGTGTCTCTAACCTTTCATTTTCACTGAATAGACTCTACCGCACAATTACCACGGCGAGACCCTCAAACCTCATTATTCCAATAATCACAATTGGCTTTGCAGTATTCCTGTTCGGAGGCGGGTTATACGACATAATAATGAAACCGCTCCCAGCAGTCTACTATGGCGGACGCTTTTTGTTCCTCTATCCACAGCTTTCAGAACAGTTTATAGGTGACAGTATTGTTGCGATGACCGTTTATGCTCTTGGCGTTATCGGATTGCTGGCGGTGTACCAGAGCACCAAGTACGTCTACAAGCCTAGACAGGCTTACATGATGCTGATAATTGGAGTCGTCCTTCTGATGTTGGCTTACATATTCTTGGAAGCCTCAATTCAGATAAAAATATCTGGCACCGGCTAGTTTCTTACCAAGGATTACTTTTGAGTTTCAGCTTGTAAGCTGCATAATTGGTAAGCAGATGAATAGGTGGAGTAATAACTAGAACAGTGACAAACAGCTCCCAGCTTCTTGCCATGGGAAGAAGAAGCGAAAAAACAATTGCGCCCACTGCGAAGTCTACCTGATCAACGACTGGCAGCAATCCTCCGGGAGGAATGTTTAGTCTTCTTTTGATGAATGCGCCTGTCAAGTCTCCGATCAGAGCACCTAGAGACAATAAGAAACCAAACATGATGTCGTATTTGAAGACATAACTTTCTGCTAAGCCTGCGGCTGTTCCTATGGCTAACCCGGCGAAGAAGCCTCGGTAAGTTTTGTTCTTTCCAAAGATGGGTCTGCCGTCGGACAGTGTTTTGCCAAAATCCATGGCCAAACCGCCGCCTGCAAGTACAGGAACAGCGTTCGCACAGTACACTGGAAATATGAACTTCAATGCTTCAACGATCAACTGTACAATATCCATTCTCCTAACCTCATCGGTGAGTTGGGTAGTCATGTATTCCGGTTTCTTCGATTCTCAAGTTACAGGTCATTGTTGGAAGTTTTGTAGGGCTCTTTTCTACGGTTGCGTGTATTATCTGCGGGGTTTCGGTGGGTTTCATGGCGATTATTGTGTCGGCCCAGAATTTTAGGACTCTTGTTGCGACGGGTTCGACGCTTACGGGTGTATCGTTCAACACGCTGTGAACCTGACTCGTAAGTAGAACTGCTATTTTCTGAGTGCGGGCGACCTGTGCTAGAACTGCCAGCTGTCTGTTGAGCTCTCGGTTGAATTCAAAGGTTCTTGACGGTAACTCTGCGATTCGCAGGCGGTAGAGCGATGTTACGGTGTCGAAAACTACGAGCCTGAAGTTTTTGTTTATGTAATCAGTCAGTTGATCTGTAAGGGTTGTTTGTTCGCGAAAGTCGTTCGGTCTGATGAGGATTATCTTTTCTGGAATCTCCTTGGGTTGGTCTGATGCGATCTGGGAGAGTCTTTGAGCAGAGAATGTTTGGTCCGAGTCCACATACAATGTCTTGTAGCCTTGTCTTGCGCAGTTGGCAGTGCATTGTATGGCAAGCGTGGTTTTTCCAGTTTCGGCTTCACCATAGATAAGTGTGACACTTTCAACTGGTATACCTCCTTTCAGAAACTCGTCAATTGCCCTGCTGTCTGTTGGAATTTTTTGCAAGCTCACGCACGTCAACAGATATAAACCGCCAAATTATAATGTGTTTTGTGTTTAAACATCCTGGGCCATCAGGACTACGGTATGAAAGCAAAAATAGCCGTTGCAACCGTTTCAGGAAAAGCCTACTATCTCATTGTCAACGAGCTTAAGAGAAAGGACGTTCCCTTTCTAAGCTTGACACCATGTGAATCTGTCCCTATAGAAGTGAAAGTTGTCATAACTACAGAAGAGGAAAAAGGATTGATCAATCACGAGAAAGTGCTGGCATACAATGCTGAAAAGGAACCAGCTGCAATAGTCAACGAAGCCTTACAGATCGTTGAAGGAAAGGGATCTTACGAAAGAATCATTATAGGCGTGGACCCTGGCGAAGTTTTCGGACTGGCGGTCTTGGCTGATGGAAGAGTGATTGAAACGGAGAATTGCTACAGTCTAAATGAGACTATGAACAGAATAGAAGCGATAATCAAGGATCTCGGAAATGTTCCAGTGTCATCAATCTCGGTGAAGATCGGCGACGGGGTTCCTGAATGTAAAGATAAGCTATTGCGCGCTTTGGACGAGACGCTTCCTTCAGATGTTGTGCTTGAGAGCGTGGGGGAAGCCGGTACAGATTCTCGTCTGAACGAAGCGAAACATAGAAGAGGCCTGAGAGATATTGTTTCGGCAATACAGATAGCTGGAAGGAGTGGGCATACGTTTCACAGGAGGAAGGAAAATGAATCGTACGGTTGACAAAGGCAAAACATTGCTAGTTGATGGACCAGCGTCGGTCACGGTGAATTCAGGGAAGGTGGAAGTGTTCGGGTCAACAGTCAACGTAACAAGAAAAGTTGTTATTCGCGAAGGCAAAAGGCTGCCGTTTGTTGTGCATGAAGGGGCTAACCTGGAAATCTCGGCGGGAGAAAACGCGGCTGTTGACGAGGTTGACGGAAACACCATTCCTCTCTCATGGACTAGGTCGGCTGAAGAACTTCTGGAAATACAAACTAGACCTGTGACAGTGATGGTGTTGGGAACTGTTGATTCGGGAAAATCCAGTTTCTGCACATACCTAGTAAATAGGCTGTTAAATGAAAAAAAGAAGGTGGCAGTCCTAGATGGAGACTTGGGCCAATCAGATGTTGGGCCGCCGTCCTCGATTGCCTACGCTTTTGTTGCAAAACCAGTCACTGATCTTTTTAGTTTGCAGGCGAAGAACGCTTTCTTCATCGGGGAAACATCGCCGGGCAACGCAACAGACAAGATGATCCAGGGCCTAGCACTGCTGAAAAAAGAAGCCCTCGCTGGCGATCCCGAGTTCCTACTCATAAATACAGACGGTTGGATTGAGGGAGAATGCGCCATCAACTACAAGCTCAGACTTGTTCAAGAACTAAACCCAGATGTGACTTTATTCCTCCAACAAAAAGATGAGCTTGCGCCGGTCCTCACTGCTGTTGAGAAACCGAAGAAAATTGCTGTTGAGTCTCCTCCAGCGATAAGGCAAAGAGATCGAGAGAAACGCAGAGGCCTGCGTGAACTTGGATACAAGAAATATTTGAGAAATCCAAGAGTTCAGTCGCTTTCGTTGAGTTGGGTGAAGGTTGAAGGAAACGAGTCTTTCTGCTTGAACAAAAGCCATATGAACGCTAGAGATGCGAGCAAGATTTATGACCTTCTTGGAATGAAACCCCTGCACATGGCAGAATTAAGCGGCAAACTCAACGTAATCATAGGCAGAAGACGGTGGATCAGTTCAAGCAACATAAAAAAGGTCGAAGAGTTAACCAAGAAGAAGGTTATTGTTACTAGAAAAGGCGACGAAGAAGGATTGCTTGCGGCAATGTACGATGACAAGAGAAAATTTCTGGGTGTAGGCATTGTGCAGGAAATTGACTATGTGAGAAGAACGGTGAAGGTTTTCACTCCGGTCTCTCAAGAAGTTGCGGTTCTTGCGTTGGGAAAAGTGAAGCTTGACAAAAACATGAAGGAGATTCCGATAGTCGAAGAGAACCACATAGACTTTGCATCTTTTAAGCAGCTTTTCTAGAAGGAAGATGCTTTGTACGTCAGTTTCATTTTATTTGAATAGGTTCCTTGAAGGACAAAGACTGTTTATCGGGCATTCATCGCACAGTGGTGCTCTGGCTTTGCAATATTTTCTGCCGTGGAGAATCAACAGTATGTGAACTGCTAGATAGTCTTCTGGATTGTAGAGTGATTGGAGAGCTTCGCGTATGGTTTCGTAGTTTCCGTCTTTAGGTGCTAAGCCTAATCGTTTGGATACTCGGTTGACGTGCGTGTCAACTGGTACTGTTGGCTTTCCTGTGCAGAACAGTAAGACCACGTCGGCGGTTTTGGGGCCGACTCCTGGAAGCTGTAGAAGCTCGTTTCTTGCGTCGTCTGGGGGCATTGACAAGATTTGTTTCAGACTGCCGTGATACTTTTCAAGTATCACCTTAGAGGCTTGTTTTATGGCTCGGGATTTGTTTCGGTAGAGGCCTGCGACTCGCAAGCATTGTTCGATGTCTGCAGTTTTGGCGTTCGCTAGGGTTTCGGGAGTTATTCGGAACTTGTTCGAAAGTTTTTCGAAGGCTCTTGCAGTGTTTCTGTTATTGGTGTTTTGTGAAATAATCGTCACGATTAGCGTTTTGAACGGGTCATCAGTTGAAGTTGTCCACTTCGGCATTGGAAACGTGTTTCGAAGTATTTTGAGGATTTCCTCAGCACACTTGTCAACCATTCTTCGGCACCAGGTTTTGAAAGTGATAAATAGTGAATGCATAAAGCTATTAATAACCAATGGAGAGGGAAAGTTGGAACGGGCAAGAGTTGTTAAGGACGAAATAGTTGAGCAGAACACGCGTTTTCTCGCTGTTTACGTTGAAGCGAAAAATTCATGCATGGTCTTGCTGAGCGAAAAGGAAGACAAGCTTGGAACACTTGCAATCGCCGTTCCAAGACCCAAAGACCTGCTGGGGCCTCCATCGTCATCCGTTCTCTTAGGCGACAAGAACGCCGTTTCAGCCCGCATGTTCGCCGAACAATTGGCTGTAGTCAAAGAGAAAATAGCGTTGGTCTCGATCTATCTTGAAACAATGGACGAAAGACAAGCACAATCAGCTTTCAAGCGCCTAATGGAAAAAGTCGCGCATGGCAAACCGCAAAAGGAGGCATTGACAGCATGAGTTTGAGAGATTTTGTCAAACAAATGGAGAAAAACAAAGAGGTCTTGCATGTCAACGACGAAGTCTCGACACGTTTTCAAATTTCGTATATCATGAAAAGTTTTGACAACGAAGGACCGATTCTGCTTTTTGGAAACGTAGAAGATTATGATGCAAATGTTGTTGCCAATGTTTCCGGTACTCGAAAACGGGTCTGCACGGCGCTCGGCGTCGATCAGGACGCACTTTATGGGAGGTTGACTGAGGTCTGGCGTTCACCGACCAAACCTAAGACGGTTAAGGAGGCTACAGTCAAGGAATGCAGAGAGAAAGATGTTGATCTGTCGAAGATTCCTGTTTTGACGCATTTTGAAAAAGACGCTGGGCCCTACGTTACTTCTGCTGTTGTACATGCTAGAAGTGTCGATGGAAAGACAGAGAACGTGTCCGTGCATCGCCTTCAAGTCTTAGATAAGAAGCATTTGGCAATTCGTCTTGTTCCCAGACATCTTTTCAGTCTGTGGCAAATGGCAAAAAAAGCTGGAAAAGACTTGGACATCGCCATTTCTATTGGCGTCCATCCAGCTATTTTGCTGGCAGCCTCTTCACCCGTGCCTTTCGGAGTATGCGAATATGACATTGCAAACGCCTTGTTGAATAACAACCTTAAGTTGACTGAATGCGAACACGTAGATGCTTTCGCTCCGGCTGATGCTGAGCTGGTGTTGGAAGGAAAGATTTCGGCGACAAAAGAGGTTCCAGAAGGACCATTTGTAGACATAACTGGAACGTATGACGTGCAGAGGAAACAGCCAGTGGTGGACGTTGTGGGCGTCATGCATAGGCAAGATTACGTTTATCATGCGCTTCTCTCTTCGGGAGCTGAGCATACGATTTTGATGGGGTTGCCGCATGAAGTGTTAATCTGGGATGCTGTTTCAAAGGTTGTTCCCAAGGTTCACGCTGTAAACTTGTCAAAGGGCGGAAGCGGGTGGCTTCACGCAATAATCTCCATTGAGAAACAGGTCGAAGGTGACGGAAAAAATGCTTTGTTGGCGGCCTTCGCCGCTCATCCGAGTTTGAAGCATGCGGTGGTTGTGGATTCTGATGTTGACGTGTTTGACGTTTCAGGTGTGGAATGGGCTATTGCAACACGGTTTCAGGGTGGTGAAGACTTGGTGGTGATAGAGAACGTGCGCGGTTCGACGCTTGATCCCTCTGCAGATCAGGAGAAAGTGCTGACTGCAAAGGTTGGTGTTGACGCTACCAGTCCTTTGTCAAAGCCAAAAGAGAAGTTTGAAAGAGCAAGAATTCCTGTTGACAGAGACCTAGAGAAACTTGTGCACAAACTGCGGAGAAAATGACTGTAACAGTTTCCACGCACGAATTTATATAGTCGAGAAAACGAAAAGGGAAAGTTGTAGGTGTTCTGTTTGTCTCAAGATAAGAAGAAGGAAAGTGATATGTCTCTGAGAGTCGGAGACGTTATGGTCAAAGAAGTTGTCACAATAGACGAAAACTTCAGTGTGAAAGAAGCAGCTGATGTCATGAACAAGTTTGAGATTGGCTGTTTGATTGGTGTCAGACGGGGAAAGGCCATGGGGATACTGACTGAACGGGACGTGCTGAAACGGGTTGTTGCGGATGGCAAAGATGCAGGCAAGGTCAAGGTCAAAGATGTTATGACCAGTCCTTTGGTTGTTGCCGAACCGGACATGGATCTTGCGGAAGCGGTGAAGCTGATGTTTCAGATGAAGATTAAGAAACTGCCCGTTGTTGACGGAAAACGGCTAGTAGGTTTGGTAAGTTTGACAGATATTGCTCGTTTCCAGCCTCAGATGATCACTATACTGAAACAGCTTGCAGCCAGACAAACAGCACCCAAGAGCATGCAGAAAGTCATCGACCGCTACGTAGTATAGAAGCCAAATAGCTTCGTTTCCTTTGAAAGAAGTTTAAATGCCCAGCTTTCACTCTTTCAGTTCGATGAAGAAAACACTAATGCTAAAGGTTGATCCGCAAAATCCTGAAATAGAAAAAATCCGCATAGCTGCAGATTTCATCAGAAAAGGCGGGTTAGTGGCCTTTCCCACCGAGACCGTCTACGGTCTAGGGGCAGACGCTTTGAACTCGAAAGCTGTCCTCGCGGTTTTTAAGGCAAAGAAGCGCCCGCTTGACAACCCGCCTATCGTCCACGTTCACGATGCAAAAGACGTTAGCAGACTGGTGGAAGAAGTTCCATCCGAGGCCGAGAAACTGATGAAAGAGTTTTGGCCTGGGCCTTTAACGTTGATTTTTAAGCGTTCAACTATCGTGCCAGACGTGACCGTGGCAGGGTTGGACACGATTGCGATTAGAATGCCTAGGCACAACGTTGCTTTGGCACTTATCAGGGAGAGCAACTGTCCGATTTCGGCGCCAAGTGCAAACCTTGCTGGAAAGCCAAGTCCAACTTCGGCAGAACATGTGCTGAATGATCTTGACGGAAGGATAGATGTTATCTTGGATGCCGGGCCCGCGGAGATCGGAGTTGAGTCCACTGTTTTAGATTTGACTGTTGATCCACCTCAAGTGCTGCGTCCCGGTGGGACGCCTTTTGAAGTTTTAAAAAAGGCTTTGGGCAGAGTTGAGCTTAACCCCGTTGTTACAACTGAGAAGGCTTTGCCTGTTGAGAAGGCTCGTTCGCCCGGAGTTAAGCACAAGCATTATGCTCCCGACGCTGACGTGGTTGTTGTGGAAGGAGAGTTGCCAAGAGTCATCGACAAAATCAACGAATTAACAGAGTTCTACAAACGCAGAGGAAAACGGGTCGGCGTTCTTTGCACAGACGAGACTGAACGACATTACAAGGCAAACATCGTCAAGTCTCTGGGAAGCAGATACGATTTGACCAGTATCGCGCGGAATTTGTTCAAGCTCCTAAGGGAATTTGATTTGGAAAAGGTGGACGTTGTTGTTGCTGAAGGGTTACCTATTGAAGGGTTAGGCTTGGCGGTTGTCAACAGGCTTCGCAAGGCTGCGGGGTACAAGATAGTCAAGGTTTAGAGCGCTGTCACTTGCCTTTGTCTTTTCTTCGTTCTATGTGCATTTTCAAGTAGTCTTTTCCGTATGGGAAGCACCATTCAAAATATTTCTCACATGGGAAATCTTAACAGTCCCGCATACAATAGGCTACGCCGCGCTATACAGCGCAGTCCAAGACAAGGCGAAGCACACCTTTGCCTCCCCATCGGGTGTTTACTTTCTCCTTGGCAATGTCCTCAGTTCCGGAACTGCAAACGCAGCCCAACGTCTTGTGTAAGCCGCAGACATCGCAGCAGATTCAGCAGGCAGCTACGTGCTTCATCAAGTTCTCTGCTATTTGAGCATGGGCATCTTTATGCCCTTTTCTCTGGCCATTTTCTGCGCCTTCTCATAGCCTGCATCTGCGTGACGTACGATTCCCATTCCCGGATCAGTCGTTAGGACAGTCATTATGCGTTTTTCCATTTTCTTGGTTCCATCCGCCACCAGGCACATGCCGGCGTGGATACTGTAGCCGATGCCGACGCCCCCGCCGTGATGTACGCTGACCCATGTCGCGCCGCCGACGGCGTTTATCAAAGCATTCAGTATTGGCCAGTCGGCGACTGCGTCGCTGCCGTCTTTCATGCCTTCAGTTTCGCGGTTGGGTGAAGCCACGCTTCCACAGTCCAGGTGGTCTCGTCCGATCCAAACCGGGCCTGAGAGGCTTCCGTCTCCAACCATCTTGTTTATTGTTTTTCCAAATCTTGCACGTTCGCCAAAGCCTAACCAGCAGACTCTTGCAGGTAAACCTTGGAACTTCACTTCCTGTCTAGCCTTCCTTATCCATCGACATAATTCTTTGTTGTAGGCAAAGTCCTTCAAGATGACGTCGTCAAGCTTGTAGATGTCCTCTTCACTTCCTACAAGGGATGTCCAGCGGAAGGGTCCCTTACCTTCACAGAACATTGGTCGAATGTAGGCCAGCACGAAACCTGGGTAAGCGAAAGCTTCTTTGAATCCCGCTTTGTAGGCTTGTTCACGAAGGTTGTTGCCGTAATCGAAGGTTATGGCGCCTTTGCGCATCATTTTGACCATGGTTTCGACTTGTATGCGCATGCTTTTCATCGCAAGGTCAACGTATTTTTTAGGATCGTTTTTCCTGAGTTCATCGGCCTCTTCCTTGCTCATGCCTGCAGGATAGTACCCGTTCAGCGGATCGTGTGCACTGGTCTGGTCAGTTAAGACGTCAGGTATAACGCCGCGCTTCAAGAGTTCAGGATGTACTTCAGCAGCGTTGCCCAGAAGACCTATACTCCGTGGAATCCCTTCTTCTTTTGCTTCCTTGACTAGTCTTATCGCTTCGTCAACGTTGTCAGTCCAAGTTTGCAGATACTTGTGTTTGAGCCGGCGGTCAATGGCCCATTTATCTATCTCTGCGACCAAGGCGATGCCGTCATTCATTGTGACTGCTAGGGGTTGAGCTCCGCCCATTTCGCCTAAGCCTGCAGTTAGCACCAGCCTTCCCTTCAGTTTTCCGCTGAAGTGTTGTTTGGCTACTTCAGCCAAGGTTTCGTAAGTGCCCTGCAATATTCCCTGCGTTCCGATGTAAGCCCAAGAACCCGCAGTCATCTGTCCATACATGATTAAACCCTTTTGCTCTAGCTCGTAGAAGTAGTCCCAAGTTGCCCATTTTGGAACTAGCATGGCGTTGACGATGAGAGCTCTGGGAGCATACTCGTGTGTTTTGAAAACGGCCACAGGTTTGCCGCTTTGTATGAGCATGGTTTCGTCAGGTTCAAGATTAGTTAACGTTTCAACTATATGGTCGAAACAATCCCAGTTGCGAGCAGCCCGACCTGTTCCGCCGTAAACAATCAGTCTGTCAGGGTCTTTTGCAACGTTCGGATCAAGAACGTTGGTGAGCATGCGCAGGACTCCTTCAATTTGCCAGTTCTTGCAGTGCAGCTCATTTCCAGTCAAAGCGTATATTGGCCTTTTTAGTTTCAAATTTGGCACCCTTCCAACTAAAAAAAGGAACAGGCTCGCTTTAATTCTTTGTGAAGCCTGTCAACAAAATAGCGTCTACATTTCTCGTTCTTCTATAAGTCGGAATTCAGTTTTGGCCGCTTCCTTATCTACAACAAGTCGGCCATTCTTTATTGCTTTGTCAACTAGGTTAACGCCAAAACGGTAGCCGATGAATTTGTGGTTTGGCACGTCTAATACGATTATGTCAGCCTTCTTGCCGGCTTCCAGACTTCCAACTTCACCTGCTCTGTTAATTGCGTGCGCAGCGTTGATGGTTGTTGCTGTTATTGCTTCTGCAATGGTTAACTTCATGAAATGACATGCAAATGCAATAACTAGCTGCTGGTTTTCAACCCAGCAACTTGGGTTAAGGTCGGTGGCTAAGGCCAAGGGCACACCTAGGTTGATCATGGTTCGGGCGTCCGCAAAATGATTGTTCATCAGGCTGAAGGCAGATGCGGGAAGCAAAGTGGCCACAACTCCCTTTTCAGCCATGGCTTTCATGCCTTCATCAGAAGAAAAGAGCACGTGATCCGCTGAAACTGCACCGACGCTGGCAGCAAGTTCTGCTCCGCCCCACAGACTCATCTCGTCCGCATGCACCTTAGGCTTCAAGCCTAGGTTCTTGCCAGCAACCAAAATGCGTCTGGACTGGTCTAGGCTGAAGGCTCCTCGCTCGCAGAACACATCGCAGAATTCTGCGTGCCCTTTCTCAGCCACTTTTGGAATCATCTCGCTAATTATCAGATTCACGAAGTCTTCAGGGTTGTTTGAGAATTCCGGGGGAATAGCGTTTGCGCCGAGGAATGTTGGAACCAAGTCAACGGGGTGCATTTGATTCAGGCGTTGGATGACTTCTAGTATTTTCAACTCGTCTTTTGTTGTCAGACCATAGCCGCTTTTGGCTTCCGCCGTCGTTGTCCCGTGCTCCAACATTATGTTCAATCTTTCAGTACTGTAATCTACGAGCTTTTCGACGCTTGCTCTGCGCGTCTCTCTCACAGTTTTCAGTATGCCGCCGCCTCTGTCGAGGATCTCCAGATGTGAGGCCCCTTCGACCCGCATCTGGAACTCGTCTTCCCGAGAGCCAGCAAAGACGACATGTGTGTGGGGATCAACGAAGCCTGGCAGAACTGTCTTGCCGCTTGCGCTCACGATGTTTTCAGCTTTGTAGACTTTTGTGATTTCAGGTGTCTTTCCCACTGCAGCGATTCTTCCATCCTTAACGGCTAAGGCGCCGTTGCGGATTATGCCAAGTTCAAGCATCTGCTTGCCTACGCGTGGTTTTTGATTGTTTTCGGCAAGCGTAACCATTTCGTTAGCGTTGACAATAAGCAAGTCTGCTTTTTCCCGGACCCTTGTCCTTGCAGGTTTACTCAAAGGGCCCGCCTTTCCTGATCGAGCCGTGAGCGGTTATTTTCGAGCGCGAACTCTCACCAGACTAGAGTAACCCGCGAAACAAGGTAATTAAGATTGCTTGACCAGAAAAGTTGGTTAATAAGCTAAAATCAACATCGCCCAGAAGAAGAGACGCGCGCGAAATATTCTTAACTCTGTGTAACAAACTACATTCGACTGAAAAATGAAGCACCTGTCAACGAAAAGTGTCGCTTTCGTCGGAGTCTTCGCTGCTTTGCATGTGACGCTTTATTTGATTTCGCCTCCTTTTCTATGGCGAAATTGGGCAATCTATCTTGCGCCGATAGAAGCGTTGGTTCTGGGTCCGTGGGCTGGTTTTTCCGCTGCTTTGATTGGTAGCAGTCTGGGCAGATTCGTTCTTCCTACCAACATGTGGATGTTCGGAATAATCGCCGAGCCATTGAGTGTTCTTTGTGCGGGTTTCGTTATCAAAGGGAAATGGCAACCCGTACTGGCTATTTACGCTGTTATGTTTGCCGCTTATTTCGCCAGTCCAGCAGGCAGGGGGCTTCCGCTTTGGCCACTTTTGGACACTATGATTGCTTTTTGTTTAGTTTATCCGGCTTCAAAACTGAGCAAAAACCTGTTTGGCGAAAAAGTGAGACTCTTGCCTGCATCTCTTGTTTTGGTATCTTTCATAACCGTGGCAACCGACGCTTTCGTTCGGGTGTTTTTGCTGATCCCGGTCGGATTGTACAGTAGCGTTTTCGGCATGCCTACTGATGCTCTTTATGTGGCTTTCGTAGGTGGAGGCATCGACTCATTCATTGAAGATCTGCTTGTAATTGTGGTATCTCTTTCAGTTGGAGTTCCAATTTTGTTGGCTTTGCGGAAAGTTCTGCGCCTTAAACAGCCTATGAGTTAAGAGCGCGCGCAGTTACCAGAACCAAATAGGAAAATGTTTTTAAGAGAATATGATTTTTTAGTTTTGGTTAGTTGATGTCTGCCATTTCAAGAGTCGACGCACTCAAGAAAACTATAACATACATTTTTTCCGGAGAAGTCAGTGGCCAAA